>ENA-OZHM01000005-OZHM01000005.1-human-gut-metagenome-genome-assembly--contig:-NODE-5-length-141612-cov-6.644716_pt1 | contig 141612 bp, 120 predicted proteins | sample MGYA00244047_ERZ653688 | MGnify/ENA primary metagenome ERZ653688 (study PRJEB26926, sample SAMN06165194) | human gut metagenome | biome: ENVO:00009003; feature: ENVO:2100002; material: ENVO:00002003... | reverse complement strand
ATTGTTATCATTAACAAAAAAAATTGTTTTGACAGCAAAAAAGTAGAAATTTTTTGATAAAAATAGAATTATTTTTCAATCATATCGGAAAATATTGAAATACAATTAAAAAATTTGTTGAAACGCGCGGGTATTTATTGTATAATTCAAACAAGAAGCACTTGAAAGATAGGACAAATAAAGGCTCAGGGAAAATTATGAATGATTACGAAAGCGGACTCGCCTCAATGATTCTTAATTGCGATTTTCAGAAATTGCAGGACGAAATGGCCTCTGCAACGAAAATGGCCTGCATAACGGTTGATTATACCGGCTCGCCCGTTACCGTTCATAGCGGTTGCACGGAGTTTTGTTCCACGGTCAGAAACCATCCCGAGTTCGGGCGACTTTGCGAAAAGTGCGACAGCAGGGGCGGCCTCGAAGCGGCAAGGAACAAAAAACCTTATATGTACGTATGTCATATGGGCGTGGTGGACGTCGCCATTCCGATTATCTATCGCAACCTGTACGTCGGCGCCGTAATGTGCGGTCAGGTCGTTCTTCCGGAAGACGAGCGGTCGGGCGATATCGAAAGGATTATTTCCGAGCAAAGTCCCGTCGGTTTTTCTTCTTCTTCACGCATGCTGTACGACAAGCTTACGGTTATGCCTAAATCCGATATAGAGGCAAACGTCAGTCTTATAAATTATCTATGCAACTATCGGCTGTCGAGCGTGTTATCCGATGCGGACGACGGAGGCGTCATGCCCGACGACATTTCGTTCAGGCGCGTAAACAAAAACGCGTCGATTATTCAGCCGGCGATAAATTATATGCGTGAAAATTACTCGTCGCCCGTAAAACTGCATACCCTTGCGGAACTGTGCGACGTCAGCGCAAGTTATTTCAGCAAACTGTTCAAGAAGGTTACGGGCGAGAATCTCGTAACGTATCTTAACAGACTTCGGGTGGAACACGGAAAGCGCGAACTGCTTTCCACAAATAAATCCGTTCAGGCTATTTCGAAAGAATCGGGATTCGACGACAGCGGTTATTTCATAAAAGTATTCAAGGCGGAAACCGGTCTGACGCCGAACGCGTTCAGAGAGAAGAACAGTATCTGAATTTCTGCCGTCCGGCAAAACGATTTCAAAAAATAAAGCACGCCGACGGCGTGCTTTTTGCGTTTTAGGACGTCATAACGTAACGTCGTCGCTTTCGTTTTCGTCGGAAGGCGTTTCTTCGTTAACGACGGGACGGGCGGGGTCGGCTCCGTTATAATAACTGCGTCTTACTTCGTCGTAAAACTTTACGGCGCTCATCTGCATATAAGGAACGAGCCAGACGTAAAGAATACCGAATGTAAACGCACCGAGAATAATCCAGCCGATAAAACTCAGCATAAGAGTGAAAAATCTGCCTTTATATCCTTTCATTATTTCGTCGCTCTTTTTGAGGGTCTGCCATACCGAAAGTTCGGGTTCGTCGCGAAGAATATAAGGATACATCGAGTATGCAATGCCTTTAATTATGCCGGGTACGACGAGAAGTATTGCCCAGAGAGAGCATAGTATCGTATAAAGCAATACGGTGCCTATCGTTTTGAAAAACGACCTGGCCGAAGTAAAACCGCTGAAAAGCACTTTCCATTTGTCCTCGTCGACGCCGCGCGTCCATAAGAGCGTGTTTTGAGAAAATCCGACGTTAAGCGGCATAAGAAGAAGTGTTAAAACGATGTTAAGGACATAATACCAGGCGAAGCTCGAATAAGATATTTCTTTGGGAATATTTTCGGCAGAGCCTGTCAATATCGCGCCGATTTCGTTAATACTTCTGCCGAAAATAAGCTCGGGAATATAGTTTGCGGCCATTTCGATAAGACTGATTACCAGAAGCAGCGACCAGAATTGCCAGAGGCGTCCGCGAATGTACGTGCGGGCCTGTAATTTGATTGTTTTGTTGTCAAGCGGTGTATATACGTTATCCATATTCAATATTATAACAGACTTTTCCAGTATATTCAACAGTATGTAAAAAAAATCTTGTTTTAAACGGCGCGTTATGTTACAATAGTATCCGACGAAGTTAAATCGTAAATAAAATCGGAGAACGTTATGAAAATTTCTGAATTATGCAAGCTGGTAGGCGCAACGGTTTACGCGCCGCAGGACGGAAACGCCGAAGGCGAGGTGCTGGGAGCATTCGCTTCCGATATGATGAGCGACGTACTTGCGTTCGCTAAAAATCAGGACGTGCTTATTTCGGGACTGTGCAATCCGCAGACAATCCGCACGGCCGTTATGCTCGATATGAAGTGTATCCTTCTCGTACGAGGGAAAGTTCCCACGCCCGATATGATAACGCTCGCCCGTTCGAATAATATCGTACTTATGTCCACGAAGCAGAAGATGTATGCCGTATGCGGCGTGCTTTACGCTAACGGGCTCGGCGCCGGAGAATACAACGGATGAACTGCATTCACGTCGAGTTTGAAGTCCCCGGCAACAATTTTCTGTCGGCGGGAAGCGCCAGCGATTCCGTAAAAAGCACGCTTAAAAAACTGGGTGTGCCTTCTTCCGCGGTGCGCAGGGTCGCAATCGCTATGTACGAGGCAGAAATCAATATGGTAATTCACGCCGGAGGCGGAAGATGTTACGCCGATATTTTCGACGACCATATCAAAATCGTAATGAAAGACGAGGGAAACGGCATCGAAAATCTCGAACTCGCGATGCAGGAAGGTTACTCTACGGCGTCCGACGACGTCAGGAATCTGGGTTTCGGCGCCGGAATGGGACTTCCTAATATCAAAACCTATTCGGACCGACTTAAAATCGACACCGAAGTAGGAAAAGGTACTACGCTTACTATTGAAGTCGATTTCGACTGAATATTTTCAATAAGAGGGAATAAATGTTGGACGAAATAAAATCAATGCTGAATACGGTTATGCTCGACCCCGACAAGTGCAAAGGGTGCATAACGTGTATGAAAAGATGCCCTACCGAGGCTATACGCGTCAGAAACGGCAAGGCGCGCGTTCTGTACGAAAGATGCGTTGCCTGCGGCGAATGCGTGAGGCTTTGTCCGCATCACGCGAAACTTGCGAGTTTCGACAGTTTTGACGTAATCGACGGATATAAGTATAAAATCGCCGTCCCCGCTCCGTCTTTGTACGGCCAGTTCAATAACGTCGACGATATAAACGTCATTCTTAACGGTCTTCTGGAAATCGGTTTCGACGACGTTTTCGAGGTAAGCCGCGCGGCGGAAGCGGTAACCGCCGAAACGAAAAAGTTTTTCAAAGAAAAAAAATACGAACGTCTGCCCGTAATTTCCACGGCTTGTCCTGCCGTGGTGGAGCTTATTCTCGTCCGCTTCCATTCGCTTGCGGAGAGACTGCTTCCTCTTAAAGCGCCCGTTGACATCGCGGTGAGGCTCGCGAGGGAAGAGGCAATCGCAAAAGGAATCCCCGAAGAGGACATAGGAGTTTTCTTCATATCTCCCTGTCCCGCAAAAGTTTTCGCGCTGAAAACGGGTATGGGGCTCGATAAACCCGAAGCCGACGGCGTTCTCGCGATTAAAGACGTTTACGTAAGACTTTTATCCGCCATGAAAAATCTGAAAGAACTTAAGCCGCTTGCCAAATCGGGAAGTCTCGGTTTGTCGTGGGCGTCGAGCGGAGGCGAGGCGGCGGGCGTCAGCGACGATAAATTCCTTGCCGCCGACGGAATTGAAAACGTCATAAACGTACTTAAAGAACTCGAGGACGACAAGTTGCAGTATCTCGATTTTGTGGAACTCAACGCCTGTAACGGCGGATGCGTCGGAGGCGTGCTGAACGTCGAAAACCCGTTTGTGGCGAAAGCGCGCATCAGGGCTTTGAGAAAACCGTTGAACTATACCGGCGAAAGGTCGGTGTACGCCGACAAGGGCGAGTGGTTTTACGAATGGGACAGATTGCCCGAGGTCAAGGAAGTATTTCGTCTTGACGAGGACAGAAAAATCGCAATGCAGAAACTTGCCGCGATAGAAAGCGCCGTCAGTACTTTGCCCGGCCTCGATTGCGGAGCCTGCGGCGCGCCCAGTTGTATGGCGTTTGCCGAGGATATAGCGTCGGGAGAGGCTACGATGGACGAGTGCGTACGACGCGATAAGTGAGGTAAGATATGAAACTTGCTGAACTGGCAAAAATTTTAAATGCAAAAATAGTAAACTTGCCCGACCCGGACGCGGAGGCCGAAAGCGGGTACTGCGGCGATTTTTTGAGTTTCGTAATGCAGCGCGCGCCCGAAAAGTCCGCCTGGTTTACCGTAATGACTAACGTAAACGTGGCTGCGGTTGCGTCTCTTACGGAGGTTGCCGTCGTCGTGGTGTGCGAGGGCAGTAAATGCGACCCCGCGTTAATCGATAGGGTGCGTACGCAGAAAATCGCGCTTTTCGAAACCGATTTAGATATCTTCGGCGCGGTCAAGGCGTACGTAAACGGCCGATGAAATTTCTTTACGATTTGCATATTCACAGCGCTCTTTCGCCGTGCGCCGATAACGAAAACACGCCCGTCAATATAGTTGCGCGGGCGTCTGCCGAGGGACTTGAAATAATTGCCGTTTCCGACCATAACGCGATAGGAAACGTCCCGGCGGCGATAGAGGTCGGAGAGGCTCTCGACGTGCTTGTGGTTCCCGCCGTCGAGTTGCAGACTGCCGAGGATATACATCTGCTTTGTCTGTTTGAGAATTTCGAATCGCTTAAGGGTTTTTACGACAGTATCGCGTTCCATAACATTCTCAACGACCCCGACGTCTTCGGCGAACAGTATTTCATCGACAGCGACGACGAAATCACCGGCATAGAGAAGAGGTTGTTGCTTGCAGGAGCCCTTATTTCCGAAACCGACGTAAAGTCCCTTGCGGAAAAGTTTTCGGGAGTAGTCGTTCCCGCGCACGTCGACCGCGACGCAAATGGTATAGTCGCGATACTCGGCGCGGTGCCCGATTATTATACCGCAGTCGAACTGTCGTCCGATTGCAGCGAAGAGACGGCAAAAGAATACGGTAAAAAATTCAGGTTGATTTTCGACAGCGACAGTCATACTCTCTGCGATATAGGGAAAGGAAGAAAATTGATTGATTTAAAAGAAAGAAGCATAAATGCGCTTTTATCGTACCTTAAAGGAGAATAAAATATGTTAAATTGCGAACAGGAAGTAAATAACCGCGTCGAATGGATTAAGAATCTGCTTAAAAAAACCGGTGCGAAAGGTATTGTTTACGGCAATTCGGGCGGCAAGGACTGCGCTCTTACGGGTATACTGTCGAAGAAGGCGACCGATAACGTAACGGGGATTATAATGCCGTGCGAAAGCAGCAGAAATTTCGGTATCGACCGCGACCACGCGTATCTTGTCGGAAACCGTTTTAAAATAAATCAGATTGAAATCGACCTGACTCCCGTCAAGAAGGCTTTCAGGGAAGTCCTGAAAGATGAGGTGGGCGAATGCGATATGGCGTATGCAAATATCAATCCGAGACTCAGAATGACGGCGCTGTACGCATACGCTTACAAAAACGGATATCTTGTGGCGGGCACGGGTAACCGCAGCGAAGGTATGATGGGATATTTTACAAAATGGGGAGACGGCGCGTACGATTTCAATCCTATTTCGGACCTGACCGTCCGCGAGGTGTACGAACTGCTTGCCTATCTCGGCGCGCCCGAAGAAATAATAACGAAAGCCCCGTCGGCGGGATTGTACGAAGGGCAGACCGACGAAGGAGAAATGGGAATAACCTACGCCGCAATCGACGATTATCTGCTCGAAGGAAAAGGAGACCCCGCTTCCGTCTTTGCAATCGAAAAAAGAATAGCCGCGACGGAGCATAAAAGAAATCCTGCCGAGGTGTATAAACGGATATGATTAAAGACCGCCCAAAAGGCGGTTTTTTTGCGCGTGGCTTTTCGGGCGCGCCCGAAATCCCTACCTTTCCGATAGGAAAAAACTTACAAAGAAAAATCCTGTCGAAAGGGCAAAACAATTGCAAAAAAAAAATATATATACTATAATAGTTTTAGTTAATTTTTTCACAATTAAAGAGACGCGTGTTTCGCATTTCTTTTAGATAGGAAAATATAAGGAGGGCTCTATGGCAAAAATCAAACTCACGAAAGTACCCTTTGCGGGTACGCCTGAGCAGGACGCATTGCTTACCGAAAAACTCGCCGCCATCAAAGATTTGCCCGGCGCGCTTATGCCGGCGATGCAGGCTGCGCAGGAAATCTACGGTTATCTTCCCGTGGAAGTACAAAAGAAAATAGCCGATACTCTCGGCGTTTCGCTTGAAAAGGTATTCGGTGTGGCGACGTTCTATTCGCAATTCACCTTAAACCCCAGAGGTCAGTATCAGATTTCGGTATGCCTCGGCACCGCCTGCTACGTCAAGGGCAGCGGCGACGTACTTACCGCAATCGAAAAAGACCTTAACATCAAACACGACGAATGCACGTCCGACGGTAAGTTTTCGCTTCTCGAAACCAGATGCATCGGCTGTTGCGGACTTGCGCCCGTAATGACGGTGAACGACGACGTTTACGGCAAACTCGTTCCCGCCGATATTCCCGGCATTCTTGCAAAGTATAAATAAACCGAAATGAGGGAACTGTCGCTTCACATCCTCGACATTGTCGAAAATTCCGTAAAAGCGGGCGCGTCGCTTATAAAAGTCGACGTCGTTGCCGAAAACGGAATGATTACGGTCACGATAGACGACGACGGAAGGGGAATGAGCGAAGAATTTCTCAGAACCGTTACAGACCCGTTCACTACTACCCGCACGACGCGCAAAGTCGGCATGGGATTGCCGCTTTTCAAAATGGCGGCGGAAACGGCAGGGGGAAAATTCGATATTCAATCGACAGAAGGGAAAGGTACGCGGGTAACCGCAAGTTTCGAAACGGACAATATTGACAGAGCGCCTCTCGGAGACCTTGTTTCGACAATCGTTTCCGAACTCGGGGACGACGCGCCCGACTTTGTATGGACTTACAGAGTAGACGGCCGCGAATTCGTATTCGACACGCGCGAACTTCGCCGTCAACTGGACGGAGTACCTATGGACAGTCCCGAAATCGTTTTATTTGTACGCGATTTATTAACTGAAAATTTCGATATTGTAAACGGAGGAACAATTTTATGAAATCAATAGCCGATATCAAGGCAATCAGAGATAAAATGCAGGCCGATAAATCCACGCGCGAAGCTTCGCACGAGGGTGATACTCATATCATAGTCGGTATGGCAACGTGCGGTATAGCGGCGGGCGCAAGACCCGTATTCAACGCGCTTATCGACGAGGTTGCCACCAAGAAACTCGAAAACGTACGCGTTACCCGTTCGGGTTGCATAGGTATGTGCAAGCTCGAGCCCATCGTTGAAGTCATCGTGCCCGGCGAGGATAAAGTAACCTACGTCAAAGTGGATGCCGACAAGGCTCGCGAAATTATCAACAGGCACATTATAGGCGGTCAGGTCTGCACCGAATATCTTGTGAACGAATAGGAGGAATTATGTTCAGAAGTCACGTTTTAATTTGTGGCGGTACAGGCTGTACTTCCAACCACAGCGGAGAACTTATTGCCGAGTTCGAAGCTCAGATCAAAGAAGCGCATCTCGAAAACGAGGTGCAGGTCGTAAGAACCGGTTGTTTCGGACTCTGCGCGGTAGGCCCCGTGTGCATAGTTTATCCCGAAGGCGCGTTTTACAGCGAAGTCAAGGTCGAAGACGTCAAAGAAATCGTCGAGGAACATCTCGTTAAGGGCCGTCTCGTAACCAGATTGCTGTATAAGGACCACAAAACCGCCGAAGTGGTAAAGGCTTTGTCCGACAGCAACTTCATCAAAAAACAGACCCGCGTCGCTTTGAGAAACTGCGGCGTTATCAATCCCGAGGAAATCGACGAATATATCGGAGCGGACGGCTATCAGGCATTAATCAAGGTGCTTACCGAGATGAAACCTCAGGAAGTCATCGACGTTATCAAGGCTTCGGGACTGCGCGGAAGAGGCGGCGGCGGATTCCCCACCGGTATGAAATGGCAGTTCGCCAAAGACCAGCCCGGCGACGTCAAATACGTTTGCTGCAACGCCGACGAAGGCGACCCCGGCGCGTTTATGGACAGGTCAGTTCTCGAAGGCGACCCTCACGCCGTACTCGAAGCAATGACAATCGCCGGTTACGCTATCGGCGGTCATCAGGGATATATTTACGTCAGAGCGGAGTATCCTATCGCCGTTCAGCGCTTGCAGATTGCAATCAAACAGGCGAGGGAATACGGTCTTCTCGGTAAAAACATTCTCGAAACCGGTTTCGATTTCGACATCGATATCCGTCTCGGTTCGGGCGCGTTCGTTTGCGGTGAGGAAACCGCTTTGATGACATCCATCGAAGGCAACCGTGGCGAGCCTCGTCCCCGTCCTCCTTTCCCCGCCGTTAAAGGTCTGTTCGGGAAACCCACGATTTTAAATAACGTGGAAACTTATGCAAATATTGCACAGATTATATTAAAAGGCGCCGACTGGTTTGCGTCGATGGGTACCGAAAAATCCAAAGGAACGAAAGTTTTCGCACTCGGCGGAAAAATCACTAACACCGGTCTTGTCGAAATTCCTATGGGCACCACGCTCCGCACGGTTATCGAAGATATCGGCGGCGGCATACCCAACGGCAAAAAATTCAAAGCGGCTCAGACGGGCGGTCCTTCGGGCGGTTGCATTCCTGCCGAACATTACGATATTCCCATCGATTACGATAACCTCATTTCGATAGGTTCGATGATGGGTTCGGGCGGTATGATCGTTATGGACGAGGACAACTGTATGGTCGATATCGCGAAGTTCTTCCTGAAATTCACGGTTGACGAAAGCTGCGGAAAATGCACGCCTTGCCGTATCGGTAACCGTCGTCTGCTGGAATACCTCGAAAAAATCACCGACGGTAAAGCCACTCTCGAGGACCTCGACGAGATGGAAAAACTTTGCTACTACATAAAGGCAAACAGCCTCTGCGGTCTCGGACAGACGGCTCCTAACCCCGTTCTTTCCACTCTGCGTTATTTCCGCGACGAATACGTCGCCCACATCGTCGACAAAAAATGCCCCGCGGGCGTTTGCAAGGCGTTGCTCAGTTACGAAATAACCGATACCTGCCGCGGTTGCTCGCTTTGCTCGAGAAAATGCCCCGTAGGCGCAATAAGCGGCGAAATCAAACAGAAGTTCACTATTGATAAATCCAAATGTATCAAGTGCGGCGTATGTATGGAATCCTGCAAGTTCAACGCTATCGTAAAGAAATAAGGTGGTGACAAATATGAGTGAAATGATAAACGTTAAAATCGATAATATCCCCGTTACCGTCGAAAAGGGCACCACGATTCTGGAGGCTGCAAGACTCGCAGGAGTCAAAATCCCCACGTTGTGCTACCTTAAAGACATCAACGCAATCGGCGCCTGCCGCGTGTGCGTTTGCGAAGTGAAGGGTGCGCGCGCTCTCGTAGCGGCTTGCGTGTATCCCCTCGACAGAGAAGGCACGGAGGTTTTCACCAACACTCCCAAAATTCTCGAATACAGAAAAACCACGGTCGAACTTATTCTGAGCGACCACGAGTATAACTGCCCGAGTTGCGTGCGCAATCAGAACTGCGAATTGCAGGCGCTTGCATATGAACTCGGTTGCAACGCCGAGCGTTTCAAGGGAGAAAAGAGCAATTATCCCGTTGACGACTCCGCTTCGTATCTCATCCGCGACAACAACAAATGCGTTTTGTGCCGTCGTTGCGTCGCCGCCTGCAAAGAATATCAGTCGGTTGCTGTTATCGGCGCCAATGCGCGCGGATTCGATACGCATATCGGATGCGCTTTCGAAACGACGCTCGCAAACAATCCCTGCGTAGGTTGCGGACAATGCATCACCGTATGTCCCACCGGCGCGCTTCGCGAAAAAGACGAAATCGACGACGTTATCCGCGATATCGCCGATCCCGATAAATACGTTATCGTCGGCACCGCTCCCGCAACGCGCGTTGCCATCGGCGAAGAATTCGGTTATCCTATGGGTACCAATGTCGAAGGCAAAATGGTTTCCGCTTTAAGAAGACTCGGATTCGATAACGTGTTCGACGTCGATTTCACGGCCGACCTTACCATTATGGAAGAAGGTTACGAGTTCCTCGACCGCTTGACAAACGGCGGCGTTCTTCCCATGATGACGTCCTGCTCGCCCGGATGGATTAAGTTTGTAGAACATTATTATCCCGAGCTTATTCCCAACCTCTCGACCTGCAAGTCTCCGCAACAGATGTTCGGCGCGGTATGCAAAACTTATTACGCGCAGAAACTCGGTATCCCCGCGGAAAAAATCAGCGTAGTTACGATTATGCCTTGCACGGCTAAAAAATTCGAAAAAGGTCGTCCCTTCCAGAGCGCGGCCGGCGTTCCCGATATCGACCACGTTCTTACGGTAAGAGAACTTGCAAGACTTATCAAACGTAAGGGCATTATGTTCAACAGCCTTCCCGACGAACAGTACGACGCTCCCTTCGGAATCGGTTCGGGCGCAGGTCTTCTTTTCGGCGCTACCGGCGGCGTTATGGAAGCGGCGTTGCGTACTCTTGCCGAAGTTCTTACGGGTAAGGAACTCAAAAACCTCGACTTTACGGCCGTTCGCGGCATCGAGGGAATCAAAGAAGCAAGCTATACACTTCCCGTAAACGGCAAAGATACCGTTGTGAAAGTTGCGGTTGCCTCTAACCTTGCCAACGCGAGAAAACTTATGGACCTTGTTAAAGAGGGCAAAGCGGATTATCACTTTATCGAGATAATGACCTGCCCGGGCGGTTGCGTAAACGGCGGCGGTCAGCCTATCAAGGACGCTTACACCAGAAATACCGAAGATATCCGCGCAATCCGCGCAAAAGCCATTTACGATACCGACGCAGGTATGGAACTTCGCAAGTGCCACGAAAACGTCTATATTAAGGAGCTTTACGACAGTTACTTCGAAAAACCCAACAGTCATAAAGCGCACGAAATTCTGCATACGCAATACGTGGCTCGCGGACACTGATAGTATTATCAATCAATAATAAAAGCACCGGATATCCGGTGCTTTTTATTCGTATAAGAAAGCCGATATATCGCTATATCGGCTTTAATATCGGATTAAAGATTTTTAGTAATTTGCGTTGTTAATTTCAAAATAACTTTGCGGATGAGCGCATACCGGGCATACTTCGGGGGCTTTCGTGCCTACTACTATATGACCGCAGTTGCGGCATTCCCATACCGAAACGGTGCTCTTTTCAAATACGCTTGCGGTTTCGACGTTTTTAAGCAGGGCGCGATAGCGTTCCTCGTGGTGTTTTTCGATTGCGCCTACAAGACGGAATTTTTCCGCAAGTTCGTGGAAGCCTTCCTCGTCGGCGGTTTTTGCGAAACCTTCGTACATATCAGTCCATTCGTAGTTCTCGCCGTCGGCGGCAGCCGCAAGGTTTTCTTTGGTGTCGCCGATACCTTTAAGTTCTTTAAACCACATTTTGGCATGTTCGCGCTCGTTATCGGCAGTCTTTAAGAACATGGCCGAAATCTGCTCGTATCCTTCTTTCTTTGCGACCGAAGCGAAATACGTATATTTGTTTCTTGCGCCCGATTCGCCCGCAAAAGCCGCCTGCAGGTTTTTTTCGGTTTGAGTTCCGGCATATTTGGTTTTTGCCTCGGCTACGGGAACAACGTTATCGCCGGTTGCTTTGCAACGAGGGCAGACGGGTGTTTCGCCTTCTTTTACTTCAAAGATTTCTCCGCATAATTTGCATTTGTATTGTTTCATTCTGTTACCTCCGCTATATTATAAATATTATTTATTTTCTTTTTGACAATCGGGGCAGACCCCTTCGAAAAACATAACGTGACTTTCAATTTTAAAATTCGTTTCGCCCGAAACGTAACTGTCCAAATCCCGATTATATTCAACAGGTGCGTCAAAGACTTTTTTACACGTCCTGCAAATAACATGATAATGTTTATCGCAACGTAAATCGTATCGCTCCGCAGACGGAGAGTTTACCGTGGATATGTCGCCGTTTTCCGCAAGTAAATTCAGATTGCGATAAACCGTGCCGCGACTTATCTTTTCGTCGACGGAGCGTACGTCAAGATATATCTGGTCGGCGGTCGGATGGTCGCGTCTTGCTTTTACAGCATTTAATACTATTTCGCGTTGTCTTGAATATCTTTGCTTGTTCATTTTAATAATAGGACTTATTACTATTATTATGCATCAAAAATTAAAACTTGTCAACAAAAATCCGGATTTTTTAATGTAAAAGAAATTAAAGTAAAACGACAATACTATAAGCGAAGTCGTTGAAAAACGACGTGAGAACAGGGTAACTGTTTTTTGGTTTGAAAAGCTTTAATCCGAAAAAACTTACGTCTGATTTGTGTTAATCAATATTATAATAAAAACGCCCGATAACTCTGTAGCCGGCGTAAAAAACGGCAGACAAACGTCTGCCGTTTTTGTCGTATAAATCTGAGTCAATCATTAAAATTTCGCTTTTGCGAACGTTCCTTCATGACCGACCGGCGCGAAAAGATAGTATTTTCCTGTAGATGTATCTTTCATTGATTGCAACGAATACGCGGTAACGTAGGACAAATAGTTGTTGTACTCCGGTGTTCCGACTTCAAAGTCCAATCCCATCGGTTGAGTTGTGTTAAGCAAACTCTTAGAGGCTGTTTTAAGTTGTTTGCTTAAGTTGACGTGGTCGCTTATCAGTTTCGATAATGCAGTGAGTGCGCCTACAACCACTTCTGTTCCCGACGTGGGCTCCGATTTTGCCGCGGTACTTACGGCGTCCTCGATTTTTGAATGTATCAGCTCTTTTGACTGAGACTCGGAAATGGTTTTAATGCAATTCAGGACTGATTCGTTAGCAAAGATGTTTCCGAGTTTTTTTGCGTCGGCCTTCGTAAGGAAAAGTCTTACCTTTGTGACCGCAGGAGTTCCGCCGGGGGTATAAGATGCGGTCCAACTGTAAGAACTGCTGCTTGTACTGGTTAAATTGATGTTTTCTTTTGCTTCAAAATATCTCATGAAGCTATAAGATAACGTGCAATTGCTTTTCGGCGTGATTTTGATTCTGTATACCGATTGATGCTTTTTCTCGCAATTATAATACTTTCCTTTTTTAAGAGTAACCGTAGCTTTGCTGTCCCAAACAACTTTGCCTATATCGTTGAACTCTAAATAATTGCCGGATTCGATTGTTATTCCTTGATTTTCGATGTCGACTTTAACACTCAAAGTATGTGTACATACAAAATTATCGGTAATGTTTATTACGTAATTTTTGTCTTTTTCTAATTTATAAGAGCGACAATATAATATTTCGCCGTCGTTTGCGTAAGTGTCGTTAATGGTTTTGTTATTGCCGCAAGCGGTTAATAAGCAAAGCGAAGCGCCTGCAATCGTTGCGACGAGAATCAAACTGATAATTTTCTTGAATGATAATCTTTTTTTCATATTTTCCCTCACTAAAACTACGATAAAAATATAACACAATAAATACGTTTTTTTGATTTTTGGCACAAATGGGCGAAAAACAGGCAAAAACGGCAATATTATATTTTTATAAATTGAATAAAAGTAATAAATAAAAATACAGATTATAAGATACTGAAACTAATTGGGGGTAGAGTAAGTAACATAATAGACTAACCTCCTTTTTTATGGAAAAATTGCGAAGTAAGGGGTAGTCAGGTAGGGGAAAGCAATAAATACCCGGTGAAAACTTTAAAAAACTCCATTTTTGATTTGTGTCAAATTTGTGTCAATCCCATTTTTTATGATTAAAATAAAAATGTCCGATAACGCTGTAAGGCAGTGTTCATCGGACTTTCCGGTGGTCTGGGTGAGAAGATTTGCAGCGAGAAACGAGCGAAATAGCGAAGAATGAGCGTCAGTTTCGGCCACTACGAGCAAAGCGAGTAGCAAGGACGGAAGAAAGAAAAAAGACGACCCGTATATTCTGGTCGTCAATGATTTAAAGTGGTCTGGGTGAGAAGATTTGTAGCGGGAAACGAGCGAAATAGCGAAGAATGAGCGTCAGTTTCGGCCACTACGAGCAAAGCGAGTAGCAAGGACGGAAGAAAGAAAAAAGACGACCCGTATATTCTGGTCGTCAATGATTTAAAGTGGTCTGGGTGAGAAGATTTGAACTTCCGGCCTCTTGAACCCCATTCAAGCGCGCTACCAAGCTGCGCCACACCCAGTTGATATTTTCGACTATGATATTATAATCAAATAATCTTGTTTTTGCAAGTAAAATAAAGACAATTTTGATTATTTATTGCTTATTTTTTTATTGCGCCGTACAAGGATAAGATAGAGAACGGTTATTATCGCGGTAACCGAGGAAAGAACGATTGCGGCAATTTGTCCTCCGGTAAGACCTTTATCGAAAAGAAGAGCGGACGTAATGACATACCCCGTTTTCCCGTTGTATTCCACACGGGTGAACGTTCTGTCGGCGTCGTAATCCTCAAGAAGTTTAAGTTTAGTACCGTCTGCAACTTCGAAAGCGACTGCGGATGAAGCGTCCGCCATTGCGTAAACGGGAACGGTAACTCCCACTCGTGAAGATTTAGCTTTCGCATAAACGGGTTCGGCAGTTTCCTCACGCGGGGCAACGTAAGTCATAACACTTGTTTTATAAACGTATCCGAATACTGTTTCACCCCCTGCGGAATAACTGACTTTAAGCCATTTCCCGCCCGAATTAAAATCTGCGCAGTCGGAAACGAGGCCGAGAATCTGCTTTTGACCGACTGTTGTTTTAGGCGCGTTTTTTGACGGGAAGTCGTAAACGTTGACGTTGTCCCACAGCGCGGTGACGGAGCCGTCCAGAGAATTTTCACGAGCGGAAACGACGTGATTATCGGTCTTCGAAACGTAACCCGTCGCGCCGTTTTCGGTGAGAACGTAATATGCGTCTTCGGTTTCGTGAAGAACTGCAAGCACAACGCCTGCCGACGGGGTTTCCGGAACGTCGATAAAGTCGTCGGCATATTTGTAAACGACGGTGCCTTTCGATTTTACGAAAAAGATTTTCTCGGGATTTACGGAAAGATTTCCGACGGGGTCGGAAGGCGAAAACCCTGTTTTAACGAAATTGGCCGAATCGGTCTTAATAAGCACGTTTTTCGAGCCGTCTATAAGATATGCGGTGCCGTTTATTGTGTCCAGAGCGACGTCGACGAGGTTAACGACCTCGAAATCGCCTTTTAAAATCAAGGAATCGGACAAAACGAAACCGTTGAAATTTCTGGCGTATCCGGTGAGAACGAAATCGCCGCCGTTTCTCAATAGAACGATAACGTTGCCTTGCGCGTCAACGTCGAAGGAAACGATATATCCGTCCGGCTTTAAGGTTTCGACGGTACCGGAAGACGACAGGACGAATACGTTATTGCCGTCGCTTGCATAAACCGTTTTGTTTTCGTTGCCGACGGCGATAATTTTTTTAACGTCCGCGCCTACGTATGAAAACATAGAAAAGTCAAGTTCGGATTTTATGCCCGAAACGTAGACGGCGTTCGTAGCGGCGTCATAGACGTAAAGCGAATCGTCACATAATGACATTGCGGTAACGTCGTATTTAACGAAATAGTCTTTAAATCGGGGGTCGGATGATGTTTTTACGGACAGAATTCCTTCCGAAAAACAGGCGTAATAATCATTGTACGAAATTGCGCATGCGGCGCTTGCGGGTATTGCGATTTTTTCGGGTTGTTCGGCAGCCGGGGATATACGCTGGATTCTGCCGTTGTTTTTATCCCATACCGAAATCGTTCCGTTCGTAACGGTGAGATTTTCGGGGCGGTCGAACCAGAAATCCTTTTTGCTTGCGCAGCCGTACGTATCGATGAAAGACAAATCTTTTGCGTCGTAGGTATATACTGCGTTATCCGAGACGGGCAGAACGGCAAGTTTTGCGCCGTCGGACGCAATATCTTTTGCATTTTCGAAAGGAGAGACGGTCTTTTCGCCGGTATTGACGTCGATAACGGTAAGGATATCGTCATTCAATGCGAATAATCCGCTATCAGAAGCGACCATTTTATCGGCTTTGACGTTTTCCGCAAGAACCGATGAAGAGGGCGTCTCTACACCGAGATTCAGTTTGTAAACGACGCCTTCTTTATAAAAATAAGCGATATTGCCATAGACTGCAAACAACGACGAATCGATAATTTTTTTCGAAGCGTCCGAAAAAAGTGCGAAATTTTCGTCGTCGTAGGCATAAAATCTGCCTGTGCCGTAATAAAAATAGGTTACGTTATCGCAGGCGTAAGCGCATTTGAAATCTTCGGGAGGGTTTGAAATTTTTTCAAAAGAGCGATTGTTTTGACGGTATATGCCCGCAAGATTCGTAAGAAATCGGATTTTACCACCCGAAAACCACAGCGACACGGGCTTTTCACCGTCCGACAGAAGGGACGAAAGGTCGTACTCTTCGTGCGTTGAACCCGCCGTATATATTGTGGAAGACGCAGCGTCGTAAACGGCGACGGCGTCCCCGTCAACCGCCACGAGAGCAGGGTCTTTCAGATAAAGATAATTCGAGACGTCGGGAAAAACGACTTCATAATTCGTTCCTTCGCTTTCATAACCGATTGCCTGAGTCGTACGGGACGCCGAAAAACAGGCTGCAAATACGGTTGCGACAAATGCCGAAAAGGTCGCTATTACGCTGAAAATCAACTTCTTTCGCATATATATTATTATAATTAAAGGATATGGATAAGTCAAATGTATAATGTCGCGCAAGTCGCTTGAAAATTTTATCGCGATGTGATAAAATACGTCGTGAGGTAAAATATGTCGGGTAATAATAAATACAAACGTCATCGCAACTCTCAGCCCCCCGTTGAAGTCAGGGGCGACAAAGAAGTTTTGTCCTCGCCCATAGAGAGTCTCGGATTGCCCGAGGAAACGCTGACGCTATTAAAAAATAACAGATTCAATACCGTTTACGATATCGCTCGTCGCACGGAACGCGATATGTTCAGGGTGCAGACGTTCAATAAAAAACATCTGATTGCGGTCAAAAAAGCAATAAACGCAAAAGGACTTGATTTTTTACCCTACGAGAAGACGGAACAAAAAGCAGAACGTCAGAACGACAAGCAGGATAAAAATCAACCTCGCGAACAGAATCAGGACGTAAAAAACGGCCGTCGCGACAACGAAAAAAATCCATCTCAGGCAAAACAGCACGACAGAAAAACTCAGACGCAACCGGTAAGACAACAGCCTTCTCAGAAAAAGTCCCCGCAAAAAGAAGAGCGTCGTCCGCGCACGGAACTTCCCGTAGAGGAATGGATTAAAGTTTCGAAAAACGGCAAATGGGGTTTTTCTAACGGATTAAAAACCGTTATCGAACCCAGATTCGACGAGGTGTTCTGTTTTAAGGAGGGGGTCGCCTGCGTCGACGACGGAGGCAAATTCGGCTATATCGATACCGCGGGCAATTACGTCATAGAGCCGCGCTTCGAGTGCGCTATGTCGTTTTCTGAGGGAATGGCTGTCTTTTTCGAGGGTGAAAAATGCGGTTATATCGATAGAGAAGGGCAGGTTGTTCTTCCCGCAAAATACGAAGCCGCGACTGCTTTTGAAAACGGACGGGCAAAGGTAAAGGAATTTGGAAAATGGTCGACGATTGACCCTACGGGCGCGACGCTGTGGTCCAAATAAAATTTTAAATAAAAGCAATCGTCAAAATAACCTGATGATTTATCGAAAACACGCCGTCCGGCGTGTTTTTTTGTATCCGATACTTTTAAAAGCATTGAAAAAGGCAACCCCTAAGGTTGCCCCAATGTTTATCTCAAAGACGATTTCGTCAAAGAGATGTTTTATCTTAAATTATTATTCGGCCTCTGCTGCTTTTTTTGTTTTTTTAGCGGGTTTCTCTGCGGGTTTGGCCTCGGCTTTCAAAGCGTCGAGAGCGCGGGCGAGAGTGGCTTTTTTTCTGGAAGCGGTGTTGATATGATATATGCCGTCGATTCTTGCGCTGTCGATTTCGCTTACTGCTTCGCGATAAAGAACTTCTGCATTGGCAAGGTCTTTCGCTTCGACTGCGAGATTGAATTTTTTGACGGAATTTTTAACTCTTGTTTTTTTTGCGGTGTTTCTTGCGTTTTCGATAGCGCTTACTTCAACGCGCTTTGCTTGTGATTTAATGTTAGGCACAACAATAATCTCCTTTTTACTAACGTGCCTGTATATATTAGCATAAAGAAAATAAAATGGCAACAAAAAAGCAACAATTTTTAAATATTCCGCATAATATTTTTATGGAAAACGCCGATTTCAGACTGGATATGGCAGACGAAAGCGTCGTAAACGGACGCAACGTCGCGAAAACCACGGAAAAGAAAATTGACGAAAACGTATATTTACGCTCGCTTGTCATCGCGCACGACGACGACGCGAAAATCTTTAAAAGAGATAAAGGAAAATACGTTACGGTTGAGGTCAGAGACGCGCCGTTAACCGAACGGGAAGAAAAAACGGTCGTAAAAACTCTGAAAGATATATTGCGCGATATGTGCTCGACGAGACTCAGGTCGAAACCGAAAGTTCTGATTGCGGGGCTGGGCAACCGTGCGATAATCGCCGATTCCGTGGGACCGCTTACGGTAGATAACATAAACGTTCACGGAAGAACGGAAGTTTTTGCTTTTTCCACCGGCATTTTTTCGATGACGGGAATGGAAAGCGCAACCGTCGTAAGAGCAATAGCAAAGGAAACCGATGCGAACGTAGTAATCGTTATCGACACGCTCGCTACTTCCCGCGCGGGAAGAATATTCAGAAGTTTTCAGGTTACCGACGCCGGTCTGGAACCGGGAAGCGCAACGATGGCAGGTCGCGAAAAGATTACCTTTGGCAGCGTCGGCGTGCCGGTTATAGCGATAGGCGTTCCGACGTGCGTATATGCGAGACAGCTTGTAAACGACGCTTTGTCGCGGGCGGAAGACGTCAGCGTTGCGAAACGCTACGACGTCATACACGAGGTTCTCGGGTGCGACGTGTCGATGATACTTGCGCCGAAAAACGTCGAAGAGGGCGTAAGAACGGCGGCAAGAATCATTTCGGACTCGGTCAACGGATGCTTCTGCGGACGACGATAGAAAAGACAGAACGAAAGACGCGGTTTACAATGTAAATTTAATGCTTTAACCAGCTTTCGGGAAATAAAGCGCACGTATTTCCGAATAACGGCGTTCCCTGAATGACGTCAGGATTTTTTGCAATAATCGGTTTTTCATCAACGGAACATAGTTTTTTGAAACCGTATTAAAAGGATTTTTACGTTGAGTCCCGACGTTCGGCCGGCGCATTGCAAGCTAAATTGCGGGGTTTTAAAATTTTGCTTGATTTATACCTTGTTTTATTGTACAATAAATAATGTTTTGATACTAAATCAAATTAAGAGGTAAAATATGAGCAAAATCACCACAGACATGATTCGCAACATCGCTTTAATCGGACACTCCGGCGAAGGCAAAACTTCTTTGGCAGAGGCAATGTTATTCGCCGCCAAAAGCATAGACCGTCAGGGTAAGGTCGAGGACGGCAATACCACGATGGACTTCGACGCCGAGGAAATCAACAGGAAAATTTCCATCAGCCTTTCCGTCGCATACGCCAACTGGAACGGAAACAAAATAAATATCCTCGACTGCCCGGGATTTTTCGATTTCGAAGGCGAAGTAGTTTCGGCGCTTTCGGTAGCGGACAGCGCGGTTATCGTTACCAGCGCGAGCGGCTCCCTTTCGGTGGGCACCGAAAAAATGCTTGAAATGTGCACCGAACGCAAAGTTCCCGCAATGGTCTTCATCAACCAGATGAATAAGGATAACGCGGATTTCCGCGGTACTTACAACGCTATCGAACAGGCTTTCGGAAGCAAAGTCATTCCCGTGGAACTGCCTATTATCGAAGGCGGCAAAATGACGGGCTGGGTTGACGTTATTTCGGGCAAAGCGTATAAATGCGGCAATCCCGCGACGGAAATCGCCGTTCCCGCAGACCTCGAAAGCGAAACTCAGGAACTCAAAAACAAAATTATCGAACTTGCGGCCGAAACCGACGACGCTCTTATCGAGAAGTATTTCGAGGGCGAACCTCTGACCGACGAGGAACTGGAAAGAGGAATTCGTCAGGCAATCCTTAACGACAGTCTTATGCCTCTTATGGCGGGTAACGCCACGACGAGCGTCGGCGTTGCGAACATTATGGATAAAATCTGCAAATATATGCCTTCTCCCGCCCGCGACGTCAAAAAGACGGTTGACGGACAGGATATCGCATGCGACGCGTCCAAGTCTTTCTCGGCGCAGGTATTCAAAGCCGTTGCCGACCCGTACGTTGGAAAACTTCTTTATTTCAAAGTATATTCGGGCGTTCTGAAAAGCGGCGACCAGATGCTGAACACCGTGTCGGAAAAACCCGAGAAAGCAAGCTCGCTGTATTTCCTCAAAGGTAAAAAACAGGAAGCCGCCGACGAATTGGTGGCCGGCGATATCGGCGCTCTTGCAAAACTCGTGTCTACAAACATAGGCGATACGCTTTGCGCGCCCGACGCGAAAATCAGATTTGCTCCCATCGACTTCCCCGAACCCGTTATCAGCCTTGCCGTTACAAGCGCGAAATCGGGCGAAGAGGATAAAGTCATCAACGGTCTTACCCGTATGCTCGAAGAGGACAGCACTTTTAAACTCGAAAAGAACGCGGTTACCGGCGACGTACTTATGAGCGGTCTCGGCGAATCTCAACTTCAGATTATTTGCGCCCGTCTTAAAAACAAATTCGGCGTCGAGGCAAAACTTTCCGACCCGAAAATCGCCTACCGCGAGACTATCCGCAAAGCGGCCGAAGCCGAAGGCAAACATAAAAAGCAATCGGGCGGAGCAGGTCAGTTCGGCGTCGTTAACATCAAGTTCGAGCCGGGCGCGGCAGACGGCGAATTCGAATTCGTAGACGCTATCGTGGGCGGCGCCGTTCCCAAACAGTTTATTCCCGCCGTCGAAAAGGGCCTTCGCGAAGCAATCAAAAACGGCGTTCTTGCGGGATATCCTATGGTTAACCTGAAAGCAACCCTCTTCGACGGAAAATATCACCCCGTCGACAGTAAGGAAATTGCCTTCATTACCGCCGCAAGACTTTCCTATACCGAGGCTTGCATGAATGCGAATCCCTGCTTCCTCGAGCCTATTATGGACGTCAAAATCACTATTCCCGACAGCTATCTCGGCGATATCATGGGCGATATCACGAAACGTCGCGGAAGAATAATCGGCACCGATACCGTCGGTAAAAAAATGGTCCTTACGGCAGAAGCGCCTATGGCGGAAATGTTCCGCTACGCAACCGACCTCAACAGTATGACGCAGGGCAGGGGACGCTTCAAAATGAGCTTTAACCGCTACGAAGAAGTTCCCGCAAACCTTACGCCGAAGATTATCGAGGACGCCAAAAAACGCGCGGCCGAACAAGCCAAATAATTTGTAATTAACGTTGCTAAATCAGTTGCAAAAACGGTTTCGTTGTGTTACTATGATTTAGCAATTTGCCGGTGTGATGGAATTGGCAGACGTAGTGGACTCAAAATCCACCGGTAGCGATACCGTGCCGGTTCGAGTCCGGCCACCGGCACCAACTTATGGTGACAAAAAAGCTGTCACCGCATAAAAAGACCGAGAATATTCATTCTCGGTCTTTTTATTCATTATATAGTGCATAATTGAAAAGATTATGAATAATTATGCAGTCAAAAAGTTGGGCAAAAAGGTTAAGAATTTGAGCTGTCATTTTGGGGTTTTTGGGAATCTTTCGGACTTGAACCGATACGGCGTATATTCAAGTGTTTCTGCAAGATTTGTTTTATTGATTTTATAGGGTATTAGTAATATAATAATAACGTATATTTTAAAGTCAGCCGATAAGAGAATAGGTAAAGAAAAGTTGCAGGTTTATTTTTCGTCTACAGACAATCCGGCAGTAAAAAAGATTTTGAAAAAAAGATATCATAATGACTGACAGTTATTTTATATCCATAAGCCAAAGGAAGGGAAACACGAACCGTTGTAAAAACCGGCTCGTATTTTTTGTTGCCAACGATTACTTCAGGATATGGTCCAAAGCTTGGTCACATAGGGTATACGATCGGTGCGGGATGTCCGGTCTGCGATATTCAGCAGAGCAGTAACATTACATATCGCCTCTATGACTACGGCAGAATGGGCACGAGTGAATAACGCGCCTTACCTTTACACCAAGGTCAAAACCGTAAAAAGTTTTACCTTTTCTTTACAATTCAGTTATTGCAATTTACATAAGATGTGATATAATTACACCACAACTGAATATTGACGGGTATAGTTGCGTAGAAGTACGCATTAAAAGGGAACACGGTGAGAATCCGTGGTTAGCTCACTCTACTGTATTTGGCTAATCGTTTCGCATAAAATGACACTGGGCGTAATGTCCGGGAAGGCGCGGAGCGGTGTCCGAAGCCTTAAGCCAGGAGACCTGCTATATTTTCCGGGGTTCGGACGATCTGGTGAAGGGGTCGTTTGTACTGCATATAATAAAGAAAGCTGTCCGCAGTCTGCGGGCGGTTCTACTTGGTACGCTATAAGGTACGCTAATAAAATGAAATCCCGGGCAGGGGTTTCTTTTTCTATACGAAAAAACGGAAAAACACTTTTTTTCGGCGCCTCAAACGGGCGGGGATTCCTTCTCTCAATTAATGTTGCAATCCAAAAGGAGGTAACGGATGAATGTAAAAACCGTAAGGCGCGCCTTGCCGCGCACAGATGTTTAAAAAGCGCAATTACCACTACGGGAATCATCTGAAATAAAAATTTTTCATTTACAGAGGTTTTATATGAAAAACAATCACTTTACAAAAATTTTAGGCGTGCTTTGCACCCTTATAATAAGTTGCAGTTTTTTCGTCGCGTGCGGTGAAGATAAAGATCCACAGGAATCCGAAACGGTTTACTATACCGTATCCTTCGACCTTGACGGCGGCGAAATCGCGGACAAGGAAGTAAGCGGCGGTGTGCGCGTCGCCGAAGGCACGGCGTTGAATTTAAAGGAATATACCCCTGCCAAAGACAACAACACCTTCGGCGGATGGGAAGCGCAAAACGCTCTCTATTCTTCGGAATACACCCTGTACGTAAACTCGAACGTCGCGCTGAAAGCGAAGTGGCAACCCATAGTTCTCCCGCCTGAAACAGTTTATTACACCGTAACCTTCGATCTTGACGGCGGCAAAATCGCGGACAAGGACGTAAGCGGCGGCGTGCGCGTTGAGGAAGGCACGGCGTTAAATTTATCCGAATACACGCCTGCAAAAGAGGGCTATCTTTTCAACGGCTGGAAGGCGGACGACGCGGACTATTCCGTCGAGGACGCGCTTACCGTAAACGGTAACACCGCGTTACAGGCGCAGTGGAAGAGGATAGACCAACTGGCGGAAGAACTCAAATATTCGCTTTCCGTCTACCTGTCTTCGTTAAGTTTCGAAAACACCTTCCTGACAGCAAAGACTACGCAGGCGCGCCTGCCGCTTATGTATTTGCGCTATATCGACAAAAATTTCTATTCCTATGAGATGGTCGGTCAGCTCAAAGGCTATCTCAACATGATAGAAGAAATATGCGAGAACGGCGAGCTGAAAGACAGTCTTTACTCCGGCTCTTCGGTCTCGGCGACGGGCTGGTACGGTCTTGCCGACTACCTGTACTCGTGGTCGCTTATATATAACCAGTATCAGCAATGGTGCGCCGACACGGGCAATATAGATACCACCTATAACATTTATTTCAACGCGATAGCGAATTATATTAAAAAACTTGACCAATTCCAGTCGGAATCGCAAAAGGTCTATATCTTCCAAGGAGCGGAAGTTACGCAAGCCAACCTGTATTATAAGGGCTATAACGCCTTAAACAATATCAGCTCCGCGTCCTTCCGTATGACCTACGAACAGTTTGAAGAACTTCTTACCCTTGTCGCACAGGCGACGGGCAACACCGACGGTCATAAGGAATTTTTGGATTATTATAAGAATTTCTCGAATTACGACTCAATGACAAGCGCCGAAAAGACCGCGTTCAAGTCGCAGGCTATATCCCTGTGGAAAAACTGTCTGCCCGTAACGCAGGTTGCGTTCGGCTACGCCATAACCAACGTTCTTCCGCTCATAGAATATAACCTCGGATTGTCGGGCTTAACCCCTTACTGCGACTCCGTAATGCTTTCCTACTACGCGGTGGACGAGACGGGCGCGTTCCTCAAACAGGGAACCACCCCCAACTGGATAGGTTTCTCCGGCAGACCCGTAGCGGCAAGTCTTTACCGCGACCGCGAAGAATACTCCGTCGCATGGGAAAAGACCATGCAGGGCTATTTCCCCTTCACCAACGGTTGGAGCCAACCTCTGGACGAGATGATCAACCTTGACCGCCTGTGCAACTATTACAACCATACTCTGGGTTCCGCGGCAAACGTCGCGCCGCAGTTCGCTCTGCTCACCGGTATGATGCACGGTATCGATATGGAACACTACATAAAGGAAGTATACACCGATCTCGACAGCGAAGTCGGACAGGAATACAACATAATCACGCTCTGGCGCGAAAATCTCCAACAGGACGACGCGGGGCATTATATCATCAAAAACACCACCGATATGGCGGTTGCGATAGCTTACTGCGCCATGGTCGAGGGAATAGAAGCTCCTACCCCTCTGGGACTGTACAGCCGCGACGTTGCGGTCATAAAACTTCCCGAGGTACCCGTGACCGTTGAAGGACTTACAATCACGGCTTCGGCTAAAAAGACCTTTGAAAACGGGGAAGAATTCAGCAGCGAGGGCTTGAAGGTTTCGGCGCTACTCAGCGACGGCAGACAGAGAGAACTTGCCCCTGACGAATACACCGTTATCTGCGAAGATTACGACGCGGAAACGGCGGGAACGTATACCGCAACCATAACCTATCTCGCGGACGAAAGCAAGACGGTCTCCTACACCGTAAAGGTAAACGAAAAGCCGCTCACTATACAGACTACTCTTGAGGACGGCAAGACCTATACAGGTTCGAAGCTGACCTTCGACGTGTTCGCAAGGGACGGCTACGGCAATAAAGTTACCTCCTCCGTCACACTCAACGGCGAGAACGTTGACGTAAACTGGGACGATACCGAAAAGACCAGCTTCACGCTCAACTTCACGCAGAGCGAAAACGTTGTGGTAATAACCGCGACTTCGGGAACGCAGACCGCGACAATGACCTATAACGTTATCTATGAAAAGGGCCCCACAACCTTCACTTTCGCGGTGGAGGCGTTTACTATCGGCTGCGGATACGTAATCGACCCCGTTCAGATAGTCGTAGACGAAAATTTTGTTGCGGAGATGGTGGAGTACTTCGGCTATGAGAATTGCGACGTCGCCACCTTCGAAGAACAATACCTCAACGCGGCGCACGTCCTTCTTTATACGCTCAACGAGTACGGATATGAAGGAAATTATACGGGTTCGCCTTCTTCGGGCTTCTATCTGTCTATGATAACCGGCTTTGAACACAGCAACAACGTTCCCGCAGAATTGCTTACCGAGCTGGAATCAAACGGTTTCAGCGTTGACGACGCACCCAATTCGAATACCGAGCTGGGTGAATTTGATTATACCTACGGTAGCGGCTGGATGTATTCTGTAAACGGCGTGTTCCCCAACGTAGGCTTTGCCGACTACTACATTCAGGATGGCGACGTAATGCGTGTGCAGTTCACGCTCGCTTACGGTGCGGATATCGGCGGCTCGAGCAGTTTGGGCGGAGGCGGCGATTCGTATTTTGAAAACGTGAACAAAGAGCGCGACGCTTTGACGGAAACGATGGCGCAGGCGCTTGCGCAGGATAAGGGCGAAACGGAAGAATATCTTACAGCTTTCGAGCTTATTCAAAAATTCGGCGTTACTGCAGAGGAATTGACCGCGGCGCAGCAGGCGCTGGAAGCGGTGCTTGGCTGATGAAAAAAATATTGACGGCGGCAATTGTCGCAATGCTGTGTATTTCGGTGGGAATACCCTTTTTCGGGTATTCCTATCGGGCGTATGCCGAAAGCTACGAAGCGGATTCGTTGGAGCAGCTGATTGACGGAATCATAGAGTGGAAGAAAAGCGTTGTCCATTCGGATCTGTATGAGGGAAATTATTTGCTCAATGTCGAATTCGTACCCGATGCAGGCACGACGAACGGCGACTGGTTTCCGATAGGACTCGGCAGATACGGTTATGAGGATAATTACGGCGCATATCTCTCCGTTTTGACGGATCAAATCAATATGCGCTATCAGACGGATGAAAAGTTGAGCAAGGCAAAGGCGACTGAATGGCATCGAATCTCGCTTGCTGTGGCTGCATCGGGCGGAGATCCTACGTCGATCGGGGAATATAACGGAGAGCCTATTGATTTGATTGCGGATGGAACGTATAATCGCGGATTGACGGCGTCTCCGGGAAGGCAGGGAATCAATGGTTGGATATGGGCGTTGATTTCGCTTGATTCCAAGCGGTACGAAGTACCGGAAAACGCATTTCATCAGCGGCAGGATTTTATCGTTGAAATATTGCAAAAACAGCTTGAAGATGGCGGGTTTGCTCTCAGCGGCAAGGTTTCCGATCCCGATATTACCGCAATGGCGGTACAGGCGCTTGCCCCCTATTATAACAGCGAAATCGTATACGAATACACTTCCGAAAAAATCAAGAAAGCGGACGAAGACGGTACGTCGGTATACATACAATGTCAAAAAAGCGTGCGTCAGGTCGTAGACGAGTGCGTTGCGTGGCTATCTTCCGTGCAGGCAGAAGACGGGGATTTTTATAGTTGGGGTATGCAAAACGTGGAGAGCACCTGCCAGGTTGTCGTTGCACTGACTTCTCTCGGCATCGACCCGTTGATGGATGAGCGGTTTATTACCGATTCTGGCAATACGTTGTTGGACGGAATTCTAAAATACCGTCTGGATAACGGCGGATTTGTCCATTCGTTTACCTATGATCCGGACAATCCTACTTCCTTGCCGGACGAAGCAAATGAAATGGCAAGCCATCAATCGCTGTATACCTTGGTTGCGCTGTGGCGCAATCAAAACGGAATGCGTACGCTCTACGATATGCGCCCGGAATTTACCGATAAGCAAAAAGGCGAGATTTTACAGGCAGAGCAGGCAATTTCTGCGCTTTCCGATTCTTCGGAAAAAACAGACGTTGCCGCCGCCTTGGGAAAATATATTGCGGTGGATGCGCTTGATAGAAATTACGTGCACAATTATTGGAAACTGTCGTCTCTGGCAAAAAAATATCAACTGGAGCTTCCGGAAGAAGATTTGGTTTTTAGCGGAAACGATTCCGGCTCGGACGGAATGGTTACGATGTTTATGCAGAGTGATGCAGACGCGGTGGGTGAACTTCCGGCAGTAAATAATTTGACTACGGAGCACTACGTTGCGGTGGTCACGTTTTTTGAAAAATTAAAAAATGCCGAGAATAAAAACGATTTTCAAAACGAATATATCGCATTGGAAAAAGCGTACAATCAAATTTGCGCCATACAAGCAGAAATCGACGATATTAAGGCGGCAATCAAAGAGCAGCTTTATCCGTTCGATTGGATTGGTTTGGATAAGCGCAATGAAGTTCATACGCTGTACGGCAGATATATGGCGCTTTCGGAATACGACCGTTCGCAGTTCGAAGCGTCGGACATAGAAGGGCTTTTGAAGTGCAAAACACAGGTGGATAATCTGTTGACGGCGCTCATCGTCGGTGTTGTCTGTGCCGTTGCGGCGGCGGGAATCGTCGTTTTCGTGGTGCTGCACGTCAAAAAGCGCAGGCGCTTAAAGGCTGCAAACGCTATGCAGGAAAGCGACGAATAGAGGTAAAATAATTTGAAATTCGTACTATCGTTCAGCGGCGGAGAAGACAGTGTTCTCGCACTTGACCGCTTGGTTAGGGATGGGCATACGCCGCTGGCGCTATTCATTATGTATAATCAAGAAGCGGGACGGTCATGGTTTCACGGAATCGACGAGCCTCTCTTGAATAAAATTTCCGAGTCGTTGCTTTTGCCCTTATGGATTTATCCGACGAGCGGGGAAGAGTATCATTTGGCGATGCAAAAAGCGTTGGAACGCGCTAAAGCAGAGGGAGCCGATGCGGTTGCCTTCGGGGATATCGACGTAAAAGAAAACTGCGAATGGTGCGAGCGTCAATGCGAAGCTGCGGGAATAAGCGGCATGTTTCCGCTATGGAACGAGCCGCGGAAAAAGCTCGTGTGCGAAGTTGTCGAGCGGGGGTATGCGTGCATCATAAAATGCGTGCGCAATTCCGACCTTTCGCAGAACTTTTTGGGGAAAGTGATGACGAGAGAAATCGTAGAAGAGATGGAAAAGCTGGGCGTGGATGCAAGCGGAGAGGGCGGTGAGTTTCATACCGTTGCGGTAAACGGGCCGCTGTTTGCCTTTCCCGTTGAAATAGAGAACAAGGGCATTTTGAATTTAGGGAACATATCGGTTGCCGATATAGTATTAAAACAGTAAAGGAGGCGGCGAGTGAAAAAGGATCTTTTGGCAATTTGTGTCGTCGTTTTGCTGTTGGTATTTATCTGTACGGGAACGAAGATACAGTCGGTGGACGACTACTATCTGACGCATATCGACGACATTACCGAGGATAGCGAAACGGTGTTTTTAAGCATCAAGTGCGGCACGATTTTGGAGAATTGGGATGATTTAGACCCTGCGCTTCGCTATGAAAAGTACGTGCCGAGCGACGGCGTTATTTTGGAAAAAACGGAATACGTTCTGCGCCCGAAGGATAACGTTTACGATATTTTAGACAGGGCGGTGCGTCACAACAAAATTCAGATGGAGTATCAGGGCGCAAACGAAAACGCTTTCGGGAGCGTGTATATTCAGGGCATTAACTATTTGTACGAGTTTTCCTGCGGGCCGCTTTCGGGTTGGATGTATCGTGTAAACGGTGAATTTCCTAATTATGGTTGCAGTAAGTATGAACTCAAAGACGGCGACGTAATCGAGTGGGTATATACCTGCGATTTGGGGCGTGACGTGGGCAGTGATTGGGGGATGCAGCAATGAAGGCGTTTGAAGGGTACCATCCCATTATCTTGTTCGTATATTTCATCGCCATGATTTTTATCACGATGTTTACGACGCATCCGATTTTGCTCGGGATATCGTTTGTAACGTCGGTGGCTTTTTGCGGGATGCTGCTGGGAGGCAAAAAATTGCTTACGAGTTTGGCTTACAGTATTCCGATGCTGCTCATTATTGCGGTTACGAATCCGCTGTTTTCGCACAACGGAGAAACGATTTTGTTCTTTATGAACGATAATCCCGTAACGCTGGAGGCGATTTTATACGGACTCGATATTGCCGTGATGATTATGGCGGTGTTCTATTGGTTCAAGTGCTATCACGCGGTGATGACGAGCGATAAATTCATTTATCTGTTCGGCAGGGTAATTCCGAAACTTTCCCTGCTCTTGTCGATGGTGTTGAATTTTGTGCCGAAGTTCAAACGGCATTTCAAAGAAATCGACCAGTCGCAGAAAGCGCTGGGCATCTATACCTCGAAAAGCTATGTCGATAAGGTGCGCAGCAAAATACGGGTTCTGAGCATATTGGTGACGTGGAGTTTGGAAAACTCGGTGGAAACGGCAGATTCGATGCGCGCCCGCGGTTACGGCTTGAAGGGACGGACAAGTTATTCCATCTTCCGCTGGACGGTGCGCGACACCGTGATGGCGGTCATCGTGTTTGGGTTTACGGCGCTTATCTGTTTTTTGATGTCGTTGGGGTATTCCGATTATAGGTTCTATCCCACGTTCAAAGCGTTTGATTGGAGCGCACTCGCGATTGTGTTATATGTCGCGTTGTTTGCAGTGATGTTTCTTTCAACGCTTACGGAGATAAAGGAGAATATCGCATGGCGATACTTACGGTCGAAAATTTAACGTTTACATATCCGAATAAAGGGGAAAAGGCGCTCGACGGCATCGATTTGGAAATCGAGCGCGGCGAGTTTGTCGTACTGTGCGGCGAATCGGGTTGTGGAAAGAGTACGCTCCTGCGGCTCATCAAAAAGCAGTTGCAGCCGAAGGGCGAAAAAAGCGGCGAGATTCGATACAACGGTACGGAAATCGAAAATCTGGATGAGCGCACATCGGTCACCGATATCGGGTTTGTGATGCAGAATCCCGACAATCAAATCGTAACGGATAAAGTCTGGCACGAGCTTGCATTCGGTTTGGAGAGTTTGGGGGAAGAAACGGAGGAAATTCGCCGCCGTGTGGCGGAGATTTGCGGCTTTTTCGGAATCGGAGAGTGGTATCGCCGCCGAACGAGCGAACTTTCCGGTGGGCAGAAACAGCTTTTGAATCTGGCGTCCATTATGGTAATGCAGCCGAAAATACTCGTGCTGGATGAACCGACCAGCCAGCTCGATCCGATTGCCGCAACCGATTTTATTGCTACCTTGCGAAAAATCAACGAAGAACTCGGCGTAACGATTTTACTCGTCGAACACCGCTTGGAAGAAGTTTTCCCCATCGCGCACAAAATCGTTTTGATGAACCGCGCAAAGGTGCTGATGTGCGATACGCCGCGCAACGTGGGCAAAGGACTTAAACTCGCCGACCCCGAACACAAGATGCTTTTGGGGCTTCCTTCGGGCGTGCGTCTTTACAACCGCCTAAACGTGGGCGGGGAATGTCCGCTTACCGTGCGCGAGGGCAGGGATTTTCTGGAAAGGTATTTCAAAAACACCTACCGCGGCTACGACGTGAAAGAGGAGGATTATTCGAACAGGGAAAGGGCGATAGAGATAACCGAGGGCTATTTTCGCTACGAAAAGGATTCGCCCGACGTGCTTAACGGCTTGAGCCTTACGGTATATAAGGACGAAATTCTCTGTGTTCTTGGCGGCAACGGCGCGGGCAAAACGACTATGCTCAAGATTATGAGCGGTCTTAAACGACTGTACCGCGGCAAACTGCGCATATGGGGCAAGAAGATAAAGGAATATACGGGCAACTCGCTTTACAGGAACAATATCGCATTTCTGCCGCAGAATCCGCAGACGCTGTTCGTCAAAAACACCTTGCGCGAAGATCTTTCGGAAGTAGGTAAGTTAATGGGTTACGACAGGGTGAAGTCGGAGGAGAAGGTGAACGCCGTGACACGCGAGCTGGGGATAGAATACTTAATGCAATCTCACCCCTTCGATCTGAGCGGCGGCGAACAGCAGAAGGCGGCTTTCGCTAAAATTCTTCTTATGGAACCCAAAATAATTCTGCTTGACGAGCCTACAAAGGGCATAGACGCCTATTCCAAAAAGGTGCTTGCGGATATTCTGTACAGGTTAAAGGCGCAGGGGATAACCATAGTCATGGTCACGCACGACATAGAGTTTGCCGCCGAACACGCCGACCGCTGCGGAATGTTCTTCGACGGGCAGATGGTTTCCATAGCCAACCCCGTTGATTTTTTCTCCACCAACAGTTACTATACCACCGCGGCGAGCCGCATTTCCCGCGGGCTGTACAAAAACGCCGTCACCGTGGATATGGTGACCGAACTGTGCGAAAAGAACGGTATGAGGGAGAACGTCGATGGATAAAAGTTTGTTATCGATTTCCGCGCCGGAGGGGGAAAGGGAAGAGAAATTGACGGCAAAGCCCGAAAAGGGGCGGATGAACAATTTGCCCTTCCGCACGGTAATTTCTTTTGCGGTGTACCTCGTGCTTATACCGATGGTAATTATCGCGGGCGTAAAGCTGTTTGCGGACAGGAAGTACAATATAATATCAGTCATAATCGCCTTTTTGGCGTGCGTGCCCTTCTTTATCGGGTTCGAAAAGGGGAAAACGGGCGCGCGTGAGCTTGTAGTGATTGCGGTTATGACGGCAATATCCGTGCTGGGGAGGCTTATCTTTGCGCCCATACCGGGGTTTAAACCGGTCACGGCAGTCGTCATTATTACGGGCATAGCCTATGGTATGCAGGCGGGCTTTCTTACGGGCGCGCTGTCGGCGATAGTTTCCAACATCTTCTACGGTCAGGGACCCTGGACGCCATTTCAGATGTTTGTGTGGGGTTTTTTGGGACTGCTTGCAGGATTGATATTTAAGCGCGGGCAAAAGCCGAACGTTGTAGTTTTAATCGCCGTCGGCGTCCTCGGCGGAGTGCTGTTTTCGGTGATGATGGATATATGGTCGGTGTTAAGTATGGATGGAACGTGGAACCTTTCGCGGTATCTTGCCCTGCTTGTGTCAAGTCTGCCTTTTATGGCTGTATATGCCGTTTCCAACGTGGTCTTTTTGCTGCTGCTCACAAAGCCATTTTTGCAGAAACTGAACCGAGTAAAGGATAAATACGGACTGTTTGGTTAGCTCCTTTCGCAGTAAAGAAGGCGGTCTCACGGGTTGAATAAGGACAGACGTGGGAAATAGAGTAAGGTCATTGACAATACCGACGATATCCGTGCGAGAAAGTTGATACAGTACAAAAAATCCGGCACTGAATAAAACGACCGAATTTATGCAAATTCGGTCGTTTTATTTTGTATATTTATAAACATTAAAAAGACTTATGAATAATTATACGCTCAAAAAGTTGGGCAAAAAAGGTTATGATTTCGAGCTGTCGTTTCGGGGTTTTCGGGAATCTTTCGGACTTGAACATATACGGTTTCGCTGATTTTTTAACCATAATTGAGTTCCCGATTTGTAAGTTTTCCTGTTCCAAACTGAAAATAACTGCGTTCATTTTTTTGCTACAGTGCCTTTGCGTTATTTGATTTCTTGTGACGTTTTGAGAGTATATTAGAGAAGTAATTTGTGAAAAACTTAATGAAATAGAAAAGCGAGAAAACATAAAGATTTTACACTGTATTGAATCAGGCAGTCGAGCGTGGGACAGCCCCTTTCCAGCATCAGCGGTCGCAAAAGGTATAACACACTAGACTTTCCAAGGAAAATCGTGTGCCAACAGGGATGCTTCTCGCCCCTATTGGAAACCCAGAGCCAAGGGATTGCATCCCTCTGGACACCCCACATATTTTCCTCGAAAATGGTACCCAAACTGTAAAAATGCAGTTTGACACCTTTCCTCAGAAAATACAAAACCGCTGTAATCTCCATCCTTGCGAGGATGAAAAATTACAACGGTTTTCATTTTGCCGCAGTCATTGAAAACTGCGTTTTATTCGTGCGTCATTGAGTACGAGGGGAAACCTCTATCTCATATAATGCCATAGATCTTCCGCTGGGATAATCAATAATGTCAACGATCTTATAACCAGCGGACAAATAAATTTTTCTGACCACCTTTTCATCCAGTCCTGTGTCCAGCCGGATGTACCGAATGCCACGCTTGCAGCATTCCGCACGGATTGCTTCTGTGACCAATTTTGTCATACCCATCCCAGCAAATTTGCGCCGCACACAGAACTTATGAAGATAAGCAGCTTCGTATTTGGGTGCATTGGGCCAGTAGTTGCCATCTGCCCATTGCAGAATAAATGCGCAGGCAATTTCTCCGTCAATTGTTCCGATACAGAAATTCTCCGGCTGTGCATCGAGTGTAATCAGTTCTTCCTTTGTCAGCCACTCGTCAGGCCAGACACGGTATCCTTGCTCTCGCCCCCATGCTACAACTTCACGCATCACAGAAATCGCTTCATCCAATCTGTTGAATTGAATATCTAAACTTTTCGTTTCATTAACGCTCATCTTATCTTGCTCCCAATCTTCATATCCTTCCGCCACTTTGGAGCTTCGCCATCGTCTGCCCAATATTCATCCATTGCGATGATCTTATCGTCTTTCAACTTGATGAAGGACGTAACGTGGAAAGAAGCGGAGTGATCCTTCGGATATACTCGTGTTGCGGTGATAATCATATAATCCACCGTGACTATCTTTTCAACCTCGCCATCCCAATCGCCGGGATACTCGCAGTTGGCTCTTATAAATTCCTCGACCGTGAAATGCTCGTTGGAGCAATGCCAATTCACATAGGCATCGGCGTGGAAATATTCTCTTATCTCGTCTGCTCTCTGTGCGAGAACGTCAGACCAAAACTGTTGAATGTTCATCGTGCCACCTCACAGCTCTAATCGCATTTCTACGTCGCCATAGCAAATCTCGCCGGTTGGCTTGAAACCCAGTTTATCATAGATATGTCTTGCGTTGTGATTATTCGGACCGCATAGGAGACCGATGCTCTTATAACGCCCGGACTCTTTTGCGTATTGGATCATGAGCTGCACTGCGGCTGTTCCGTAACCTTTACCCTCATTCTCTGGTGGGAACATGATTCGCCACAAATCCAGGCGTTCTTCGTCCATATCTTCTTCCAAGAGCATAAAGCCAACAACAGTATCGTCATTGTAAATAGCAAACGGGAACACATCACCATCATCACGATATAACCATGCCTGAGCAAGCGAATGTGCGTTTGATGCCACAAAGTTTTCACCATCCGGGCGCTTCATTTTGATAATGGCATCGAAGTTATCTTCGGTTATCTTTCTAAAATTTATCATAACAATTACTTTTCCAATCTAAAGGTCAACCCATCATATTTCTGTCCGTCAACTTCTCGTGTGCCTACGTTGCGGTTGCACTCCACGAAGCCCAGCTTTTCGGCACAGCGGAGCATACGGACATTGCCCGACCAAGTTTGTGTGTAAAGCTCGTCCACGCCGTTCTCAAAGTAGTAATTTATAAAGGCACGGAGAGCATTTGTGCCGACACCATTACCCCAAACATCGGGTTCGCAAATATCAATGCCGATGGCACGATAAACGATCTGACCGTCTTTGATCTCGCCAACCCATTCGTAGTTCTCGTCAATGGGGTAGGAGCTTACCCAGCCAATGTGTCTGCCGTTCCATTCGATCTCAAACTTCCAACGACGAACATCATCGGGAAGATCTTTCACGGACTCATAGTATTCACGCCAAGACGTGCGCTCAGTTTCCTCGTCTGAGTCGATAGGCTCCCACGGAGCATCGGTATTCGACCATTCTGTTTCGGTAGTAAACCAACGCACATAGTCCTCGATGTCGGACTCTATCATATCCCGAAGGACGATGTTATCAAATTTTATCTGCATATTTTATCCCTCTGCTTTTAGTATATGTTCTCGAATCTCTGATTCGTGGTCTTGACAATAAACGTAGCTGTTTCGCATAAAGTCCTCGATGTTTTGACTTCTGTACATAGCATCCAGCGTATTAAGTATCAGCTTGCCATCTACCACCATATCAAAGAAATAGGGGTAGATGCAGCCGCCGTTTTCTCTTGGAAAGTATGGATTGATGGAACTGAGCCGTTCGTCCTTCATCACGGATTCAACAACCATTTCGCTCAAAATCCATTTAAGTGAGGGGCGTTCATATTCATCGTAACTATCTCCGAACAATCTATTCCATACATAGAACCAAACAAAATGGATGATCTCGTGTATTCCTCCGCCGATTGCACCCCTTTCGCTGTTCAAATAAAATGTATCGTAACAGCGTTCTTTTAGAAAACGTGGCTCGATAGGGTTCAAACTTAAATTGCAACGTATGTCATTAAACAAAACAGCACAATCTACCCCAAAGGCATCAGATAAAGCTGCCGTAATCTGTGTTTTACAAGCGTTCCAATGGCGAGTATATAAAACCACCTTTTCATTGATCGTGTTCTCCAATTCTGCGTAAACGCTTCTCATTGTACGTTCAATGTAGATTTTTCTTTCCGCAAACGGCAAACTTGTGGCGTAGGCTTTATCAAGCTGCGGATAGAAATGGTATAGAGGCTCAGACCAAAACTCTGACTCTCCCTCGGTCTGAAAATCCATAATACGCTGAATCATGTAATCAACGCCGGGGTTTATAAATGTAATTTCCATAACTTCTCCAATTATCTTAATCAATAATCAAATTCATGCTCATCGACCATAATTGTCTGCGTTAGCTTTTCACCTTGATAAGGCTTGCGAATCTCAATCAGATTCAAAACTGTATAACCACGCTTCCGCAGAAATTCAATCATACGATGGTTGTTGGGGTGAACGTAGTTGTAAACGGTATCATCCCCATAAGAAGCGGCAATTTCTTCCGCTTTGCTGTGCAGAGCAGAAGCAACACCGTGACGGCGGTATTCCTCACGAACAAAGATGGATTCCACCCACACGACCTCGCTATCAATACGGCAAACCACATAACCAGCGTATTCACCATCTACAAGAGCCGCAAACACCGGAAACTTGGCAGAAAGATATTCTTCCATTTCCTCACGTCCAGCGTCAATGTTCGGCTTGGATACAATGCCTTTATATGAACGCAAATCTACCCGAAACAGGGCAACCATTTCCGCAAGTGCGTTATTTACCTGTGTTACCTCTAATATCTCAACCATAATTGCCCTCCTTGCGTATGGACATAAAATTACATAATAATTATACCACGAAAATGTGAAAAATTCTACCACATATGCAAAAATCCCGCCCATTCCGACAAAATGTAGTGGTCAGAATGGGCGGGTGATGGTTAATCAAGTGGCCTATACTCTGTTACAGTTCTTAAATATGCTTCGGGATCGCCGTTCAAGATAAGGTCTGCATATCCAATCGGGTCATTGTAGATAAGATAGTCCAGCTCTGAGCGCTCGTACATATTACGGGCAACCTCGTTTTCAACGGCAATGGTATCAATCGCAATCATACTGCCATCGGCAAATTTCAGCTCCACACAGCAGTTATCGAAGTTATATTCGCAGGAAATCAGCTTTTTCATAGGGTTTACCTCCAAAATTGTATCGTTTGGAAGTAATGTAAGCGTGGTTTTTTTAGTGTGGTATCTTTAATTATGGAAAAACCCCGTTTCCCATTTCGAAACGGTTTTATCGCTTACGTTGATAAGGTCTGCAAGTTGTTTTTGAGTGAGTCCTTTTTTGTTTCTCAAAAAGCGGATTGTACCGCCGGTAACGCGATTGTCCATAATAATTCTCCGACATACTTTATAGTTATAATTTAATACTAAACGATATGGCTGTCAATCTGCGTTTCGTAGAGTTTGAATTTTACGATTGCAAAACGGTTTTTAATTAAAAATATAAAAAACGCCGCCCGCCGTTTAGTCTGAAAATTGACATATTTCGCAAGCGGTGTTATATTTTATAAGCGAGGAAAAAATATGAATACCGTTGAAGAAAAATTAAAAAAAGCAACAAAACTTATTTCGAAGGAAATTACGGCGGAAGAAGCCGTCGAAGTTCTGAAAATTATCGGCCTCGAAGTGGGCAAAGACGAAATTAAAGAATACCGTCTGTGGGGCGACCTGATGCCTATGGGCGACGAAAATCCGTATACGGATTCGCAAAGATATCTGCATATTCTGTGGGAGCTCACAGACAGAACGCCTATTGGGATAAACTGTAATTTCGCAATACCGTTCCGTCAGGCAATAGCAAAAAATCTGTTTAAAAAATGCGGCGAAGGTTTCGTTGCGGCGGAAGGATGCCGTTTTAATTTCGGACATCTTATCGAGGTCGGCGACAACGTAAGCTGGAATACGGGATGTTACGTCGACAGCAAAGGCGGCGTGAAATTCGGCGATTTTGCCATGATGACCGAATACGTAAAGATATTTTCGCACGGACACAGCGAGGGCGACCATATGATACGCACTTATAAGCCCGTTGAAATCGGCGACTTCGCAAAGTTATATACGAATTGCACGATATTGCCCGGCGTCAGAATAGGAAAAGGTGCAATCGTTGCGACGGGAAGTATCGTCACGAAAAACGTGGACGAATACGTGCTTGTCGGGGGGATTCCCGCAAAACCTATGCGGAGACGAGAAGTGGAAAGCGCCGACCCGAAAGTTTACAATCAGTATATGATGAAGGAAAAGCTTTTTCAAAAGGAAAAATAAAGACTTAACGTGTTTAAAACAGCGATTAAAGCCCGTTATTTGTCAATAATGCCGTTAAATAGAAAATATGTCGTCCGCAAAGGCGGATTTTGAAAGTCTGAAAACAGTCCGAAATTTTACCAAATTATTTCATAAAAGCGCCATAAGATTTTGCAATATGAAAAAAATTAGTGTATAATATTAAAAAAGTTTTCAGGAGAACATATGAACATCTGGCACGACATTGACGAAAACAGAATCAAAAAGAACGACTTTATCGCTTGTATCGAGATTCCGAAAGGAAGCAAGAACAAATACGAAATGGATAAGGAAACGGGGCTGCTTATTCTTGACAGAATTCTTTATACGTCCACGCATTACCCCGCGAACTACGGCTTTATTCCAAAGACTTTAAGCGACGACGGCGACCCTCTGGACGTACTTGTCATTTGCAGTGAAGTCATATCCTCGATGGCTCTCGTGAGGTGCTATCCCATCGGCGTTATTTCCATGCTTGACGACGGTATGGTCGATCATAAAATCATCGCCATTCCGTACAAGGACCCTATGTGGAATATGTATCAGCATATTTCCGAGCTTCCTCCTCACATTATGGATGAAATGACGCATTTTCTTAACGTCTATAAACAACTTGAATACAAGACGACAACCGTGCTCGAGGTCAGGGAAAGAGAATTTGCGGAAATAGTTATCGAGCAGGACAACAAACAGTATCACGAAAAATTTGATAAGAAGGTTAAATAATTTATGTACGATTGTATTGTTATAGGGGGCGGCGTCGTCGGCACAGCTATTGCCGACGCGCTTTCTATGCGAGGACTCAAACCTCTTTTGCTTGAAAAAGAGGACGACGTGGCGTCGGGCGCAAGCAGAGCCAATAGCGGAATCGTTCACGCCGGATACGACTGCGTTCCCGGTACTTTAAAAGCAAAATTCAACGTGCTGGGCAACAGAATGTTTCCGTCTCTTACGAAAGACCTCGACGTGCCCTTCGTTAAGACGGGAAGTCTCGTTCTTGCGCGAGCGGGCGGCGAAAAGACGCTTGAAGAATTGCTTGACAGAGCGGTAAAAAACGGAGTGGACGCCGAAATAATCGACAGGAAAAGAATCGACGAAATCCAGAGCGGCGTTAATCCCGATATGGTAAAAGCGCTTTACGCAAAGGACGCCGGCATAGTATCGCCCTATAAACTTACAATCGCATTCTGCGACCGCGCTATTCTGAACGGCGCGGAAGTCAGAACCAATCAGACCGTTGTCGGAGTTTCGAATAACGACGGCGCTTTTACGGTCAGAACTCAGAACGCCCGGTACGAATGCAGATACCTTATAAACGCCGCGGGCGCCGGAGCCGCAGGAATTAACGCGCTGTTAGGCGAAGAAAACTACGAAACGGTTTTTAAAAAAGGCGAGTATTTCGTACTTGACAAAACCGAGAACGCAAAAGTGTCCGCGGTATTGTTTCCTTTGCCGGACGAAAGAGGAAAAGGTATTCTCGTTGCGCCCACGGCAGACGGAAACGTGATTTTCGGGCCTACGTCGGTTACGTGCGACGAGGGTGATACTTCATGCACGAGAGAGGGGCTCGACCTTGTAAAAGAAGGAGTATCCAAAATATTCGATAACGCCGATTATCGCGCCGTTATCCGCGAATACGCAGGCGTCAGAGCCTCGGTAGGCGAAGATTTTATCGTTAAGGAATCGGATAAAATTTCAAATTATTTTATTCTTGCGGGTATTTGCTCGCCTGGACTTACGTCCGCACCCGCGATAGGCGAATACGTTGCCGACGAAATCGCCGCGCGGGAGAAAAGGATTTTTTCAGGCAATCCCGTAAAGATTCTTCGACACGAAAGACTTAAAAATCTTTCTGCCGACGAGCTTAACGAAAAGGTTAAAAAAGACCCGAAATGGGGAAGAATTATCTGCCGTTGCGAAACCGTTACCGAGGCGGAAATCGTAAACGCGATTCATTCGCCTCTTCCCGCCGTCACCGTAGACGCCGTGAAACGTCGCGTGCGCGCCGGTATGGGCAGATGTCAGGGCGGTTTCTGCGCGCCGAGAGTTATCGATATTCTTTCGCGTGAACTTGGTATTCCCGTTACCGAAGTGAAAAAAGGCGGCGAGGGCAGCGAAATGGTTAAATGCCGCGTCAAGGAGGCCGACTGATGAAAACTTACGACGTTGTTATTATCGGAGGAGGTCCGGCCGGTATGGCCGCCGCTGTCGAGGCAAGAAATAACGGAGCGAGCGTTCTTATCCTCGAAAGAGACAACAAGCTCGGCGGAATTCTCAATCAATGCATTCACAACGGTTTCGGGCTTCATTATTTCAAAGAAGAGCTGACGGGACCCGAATATGCGGCGCGGTTTAAAAAGATGACGGAGGAAAGCGGCGCCGAAACGGTGCTCGAAGCAATGGTGCTGAATCTTTCCGAGGACAGAATCGTTACTTTTTTAAGCCCTTCCACCGGTCTTGAAAGAGTGAAAGCAAAATCCGTCGTGCTTGCTATGGGCTGTCGAGAGAGAACGGCCGGCGCGATACAGCTGACGGGAACGAGGCCCGCGGGAGTTTATACGGCGGGAATGGCGCAACGCCTTTCCAACGTCGAGGGATATCTCGTCGGCAAAAAAGTAGTTATCCTCGGAAGCGGAGATATCGGGCTCATTATGGCTAGACGTATGACTTTCGAAGGCGCGAAAGTATTGAAAGTCCTCGAAGTTATGCCATACAGCAGCGGTCTTAAAAGAAATATCGTGCAATGTCTTAACGATTTCGATATTCCTCTTTTGTTCAACCATACCGTAACGCGACTCGTAGGCAGGAACAGGCTGGAAGGACTGTACTATGCAGAAGTGGACGAAAACAGAAAAGTCAAACCAGAAACAGAGCGGTTTATAGAGTGCGATACGCTGTTGCTTTCAGTCGGACTTATTCCCGAAAACGACCTTGTGAAGGAATTGCCGATAGAAATGAGTAAGATTACGAGCGGCGCGGTCGTGGACGAATACAGACAGACTACACTCGAGGGCGTGTTCAGCGCGGGAAACGTTCTGCACGTACACGACCTTGTCGACAACGTTTCGGCCGAAGGTATTATTGCCGGCCGAAGCGCGGCTTTATACGCTCAAAATAAATTGATAAAGGGCGATAGCGTAACGGTTACCCCGAAAGACGGCGTAAGATACGCTTTGCCTTCGACGGTATATAAAGGCGACGGCTTCGTTACCGTATATTTCAGAGTAGGCGCGGAATACCGCAACGTTTATCTTGAAGTATTAAGCGGAGAAGAAGTAATTTTAAGTAAAAAATGTCAGATTCTCGCACCCGGCGAAATGGGTTCGGTTGTCATTGACAAAAAGAAAATCGTCGGCGATTTAACCGTCAGAGTGAGGCGCGTATGAAAACTATATGTATAATGTGCCCTATGGGCTGTCCGCTGGAAATCGAAAACAATAACGGACAAATTAAGGTGTCAGGCAACACGTGTAAACGGGGCGAAATATACGGCGAACAGGAATTTACCGCGCCGAAAAGAGTTGTAACAAGCCTCGTAAGATTATCGACAGGCGGAGTCGTTTCGGTAAAAACGGATAAAACGGTTCTGAAATCCCTTATTCCCGACGTTCTGAAAGAAATCGGGGAACTCACGCTTTCGGCGCCTCTTTCGATAGGCGACGTCGCAAAGGAAAATATTGCCGGCAGCGGTGCGAATCTAGTCGTTACCGAAAACGTCGGATAATGAACAGGCTTATCAATAACAGACCTATATGTTTTGCGGCGTTGTCGCTTGCAACCGGTCTGTTTCTGACGGGCATCTTTATAAATTATAAGTTTTTAAGGCTGATTTTTATCGGCGTTGCGCTGATAACTATCGGCTTTTTGTTTATTTCGGACAAGGCGAAATTTTCGTACATACCCGCTTTTTTCGTTTTGGGGATACTGTTGCTTTCCGTCGTTAACGACGTCTACCGCGCAAATGCCGTTAACGTAAAAAACGCCGTAATAAGCGGCACGATATCTACCGAAATCGTCGAAAACGAAAACGGCTGTTATTTCCGTATCGAAAACGTAAGCGTTAACGGAAGCGAAACGAAAAAGTCGGCGTACGTATGGTCGTACTCGCTTCCCGACGCTCGTGCGGGCGACAAAGTCAACGTTACCGGCGACATAAGTACGTACGACCTTGACTACCGGAATTTTAACGTTTACGGATTCGACGACGTAAGATACTCGGTTTACGCCCGGAAAATCGAATACGCGGGCGAAGGAAAACTCGGCGCGGATTCGCGGTTTATGGTAAATCTCAAACGCAAGCTTTACGAAAATTGCGACGACGATACGGTAAGCACGACAACGGCGCTTTTATTCGGAGACAAATTCGGCGTTGACTCCGCCTACATCGACAACGTCAAAAACGCAGGGTTGACGCACGTTTTCGCCGTATCGGGACTGCACGTGGGAATGCTTGCGGCGGTTACGGCGTTTCTTGCAAGAAAACTGAAACGCAAAAAGGCGTTGTATATAACGATAATTGAAATCCCCCTTGTATTATATGCCTGGTTGTGCGGTTTCGGAGCGTCTACGGTAAGGGCGATAATAATGTCAACGATTGCCGTCGTCGCGGCAGTATCTGGGAAAAAGAGAGACGGACTTAATTCGATTGCTTTCGCGGGAATAGTCGTAATGACCGTTATGCCGTACAGTGTTTTTATGCCCGGTTTTCATATGAGTTTCGACGCGGTGCTTGCGCTTTCGCTTGCCGGGCCGTACATAAAAACCGAGGGAAAGGGATTTTCGGTAAAACTGAAAAATCTTGCGGTTTCGAGTTTAAGCGTAAACTATATGCTTTTTCCTTTGCTGAGCGGATTTTTCGGGGAAATACAGACGCTGTTTATAATATCGAATCTGCTTATTTTGCCTATCCTGCCTTTTATGTATGTAATTTCTCTCGTAATATGCCTTTTTGTTTCGATTATACCGCAGACGGCGGTGCTGTTAAAGGCGTTGAACGTAATACTTTTTCCAATAAAATTCGTGGCGGAAACGGTGGGCGGGCTTGCCATATCGTCCGTATCGGCGCCTGCGCTCGGAATGCTCGGAGTCGCCTTTTTGGGAGTAACCGTGATATCATCCCGCTTCGTATTTCTCACGCGTTTTAAAAAAGCGGCGGTTTCTTTGGTATTTATTGCCGTTTGCATTGCGGCCATACCTTTAATTTCTTTACTTTGACGATAAAAAATGATATATTGATATTATGAATGTATCCGACCTCTCCAAAAGATTATCCATAGAGATTCTTCCCGTCTATTTTCTGAAAGGGCAGGACGCCTTTATGCAAAAAAAAGCATACGGCATTTTTGCAAACCTTGCCGAGAGTGATTTTGCCGAATTCAATCTGACTTATTTCGAGGACGCGTCGGATATCAGCGGTATTATCGGTACGGCAAATACGTCGCCTGTGTTTTCGGACAGGAGAGTCGTGATTGTCAAATCACTTGAAGGTCTTGACGAAAACGGCAAAAGCAAACTTGAAAATTACCTGCAGAATCCCGCGGATTTTTCCGTTCTCGTATTAACCGACGACCTTCTTTCAAAAGAAGAATTTTTCAAAAAAGAAAGCCCCGTTCATAAACTGTACAGATACGGAGACGTCGTGGACGTCAGCGGTGCGGACGACGCGTCTTTTGCAAGAATGATAGGCGAAAGGGCGTCTGAAACGGGCAATTCGATTGAATCGAAGGCTATCGCGCGTATTGCAGAATACACGGGACGCGATATGACGCGCGCAATGAACGAAACGGAAAAGCTCTGCGCGTACGCGGGAGGGGAAAGAATCACTGCCGATATGGTCGACGCGCTCGTAACGCCCGATACCGAATACAAAACGTACGAGCTTTCGGACGCTTTATCTACGGGGGATAACCGCAAAGCGCTGTCCGTTCTTGTCTCGCTTCTCGAAAACGGGGAAAGCGCAGGGGCGGTTCTTGCGTCGTTATCGTCGCAATACAGAAGACTTTTCGAAACTCGGATAAGTTCTCTTTCCGTAGAGGAACTCGCAAAAGTTTTCAACGTCAGGCCGGGCGCGATAAGAATCGCGAAAAACATATGCGCAAGATATACCCAGGTTGAACTTAAAAAAGCGGTGGACGCGTTACACGGCCTCGAATATGCGTTCAAAAGCGGCCGTATGGAGGAATCGCAGGCGCTTTACGAGGCGTTTGCCATTTTGCTGAAAAAACGCTGATACTTATAAAATTGCATTTTATGCACTGTTTACCGCCTTTAAAGGGCGGTTTTTGCATATTTTTAACGCAACTATAATTATGTTAAAACATAAAATATCGTTCAAAACTGTTGTTAATTCTTTTTTTATATGATATACTTATTTAATACTTTAATACTGCAATTTTTAACGGGGGTAAACCTTTATGGATAAGGTATACGCTTATTTTCAAAATTGGAGCAACTACCTGATTGTCGATATCTTCGCCTGCGTGGTAGTGATTCTGCTTGCGTTTTTGTTTTTCTATCATAAACGCAGTCTGCGCGTTCTTCTTACCGTCATGTCCGTCGTAGCGATAAAGACCGTAGTCGACGTTCTCGGAATCTATCTGGGAAAAGACGGCAACAGCGTTTTCGTCCTGTGCTCGCTTATATTAAAGTATTTTCTGATGTTTTTGATTATCACGATAGTGGTGGTTTATCAAAGCGATTTCAGAAGTATCTTTCAGCGTATCGCAACGCCGCACGGCATCGACCTGTTTGCCGAAGGCTTCGGCTCCGACGACGAGCTTCACGCCGCTACGGACGAACTTCTTTCGGCGCTGCAGACTATGGCAAAACAGAATACGGGCGCGATTATCATTTTAACCCCCACGTCAATCGACAGCAGCATTCTGGAAACCGGGACCGAACTCAACGCAAAAATTTCCGCGGCCCTGCTTGTCAGTATTTTCAATACGAAAACCCCTCTTCACGACGGCGCGGTTATCGTAAAAGGTAACAGGATATTGTCGGCAGGTTGCTTTCTTCCTTTGACTCAGGAGGCGGGCGTCGCGAAGGAGCTCGGCACAAGGCATCGCGCCGCGCTGGGTATTACCGAGGAAAGCAACGTTATGGCTATCGTCGTATCGGAGGAAACGGGTATCATTTCGGTTGCGAGCGGAGGACAGTTGCAACGCTATATGACAATCGATAAACTGAAAGAAAGGATTGAATCCGTATACGGAATTTCTCCCATCACGTCCGAGGCGAAAAACGAAGTGACGACAGGTAAAAAGAAGAGGAGGTTCTTCAGGTGAAAAAACACGAAACCGTAAAGGTCTGCGACATACTTATTCCCGCCGAGGACATAAACGGCGAAAAGTGGGCCTGCGTCGCCTGCGACCAGTTTACTTCTCAGCCCGATTATTGGGAAAAACTTGCAAGTTACGTCGGAGACGCTCCGAGTACGTTCAATCTGATATTTCCCGAGGTTTATCTCGGCAACGACGACGCCGCGCGCATTGAAAAAATCAACGACAATATGCACGGATATCTGGACGAAGGAATTTTCAGAACGATAAAGGATTCGTTCATTCTCGTCGAAAGAGATACTCCTTACGAAAAGGGTAGGTTGGGACTCGTTATGGCCGTTGACCTCGAGGACTACGATTTCACGCCGTTTGCGCCCGTCGCCATACGCGCGACAGAGGGTACGGTTGTAGAAAGAATACCTCCGCGTCTTGAAATCCGCCGTCACGCGCCTCTCGAATTACCGCATATTATGCTATTGATAGACGACCGGAAAAATACGGTTATCGAGCCTGTTTACGAAAAACGCGACGAGCTGGAACTTCTGTACGATACTGAACTCAATATGGGCGGCGGACATTTAAGGGGTTGGCGCGTGAGCGATACGGAAAGCGTTATTAAAAAACTTTATAACCTCGTATCCGAAGAAGTGCAACTTGAAAATTACGGAAGAGTAACCGATTTTTTGTTTGCGGTGGGCGACGGTAATCATTCGCTCGCCACGGCCAAAGCGCACTGGAACGAGGTGAAAAAAGCGCTGTCCGCCGAAGAGGCCGTAAATCATCCGGCGAGATTCGCGCTCGTAGAGGTTGAAAATCTTATGAGTCCCGCGCTGAAGTTCGAGCCCATTCACAGAGCGGTTTTCAATGCCGACGAAAGGTTTATCGAGGAAATGAAGCTTCGCTCTTACGGAGACGGAAAAGTGAAAGTGTTCACAAAGGACGCGGCTTTCGAAATCAACGCGCCGTCCGACAGCATCGACGCGATAAAAGAAATACAGGATTTCATCGACGATTACGTTGCATCTCACGAAGGCGTTTACGTCGATTATATACACGGTGAAAAAAATCTTGAAGAAATAGTCGGTTCGCGCGGAGGAGTTGGAATACTTATGCCTTCGCCCGAAAAATCGGACTTATTCGATTTTATCATAAGACGCGGCATTATGCCCAGAAAATCCTTTTCTATGGGCGAAGCCGAGGAAAAACGGTATTACTTCGAGGCTAAAAAAATAATCGGATAGTTTGAGGTCGATATGAATAATATAATAGTTTGCAAATTCGGCGGAACGTCGATGGCCACGCGCGAAAGCGTCGACAGGGTAATCGATATTATCAACGCCGACGAAAACAGAAAATACGTCGTGGTATCGGCGCCCGGAAAGCGTCACGGTAACGACGTCAAAGTTACCGATTTGCTTTACGAAACCGTTTCGGAGCGTATGGCAACCGGCAGATGCGATTCTTCTTTCGGAAAAATCCGCGAGCGTTTTCTTGCGTTACGTGAGGATTTCGACATCGATTTCGACGTCGGTGCGGAACTGGACGAAATAGAAAAAAATATTCTTGACGGCGCGTCGGCCGATTACGCCGCTTCCCGGGGCGAATATCTTTCGGCTAAAATCCTTGCGGCAAAAACCGGTTGGAAATTCGTGGACGCAAAAGATATCGTAAAATTTAAAAATACGGGCGCTTTCGATGCCGAATATACTAACGATACAGTCAGGAAAGTCCTTTCCGACGTCGAAGGGATAGCGGTTATTCCGGGTTTTTACGGTGCGACCGACGACGGTGAAATATTTACCTTTTCGCGAGGAGGGTCGGATATTACGGGCGCAGTCGTCGCAAGAGGTACAAACGCCGCGCTTTACGAAAACTGGACCGACGTGGACGGATTTCTGACGGCAGACCCGAGAATTGTGGAAAACCCCGAAAAAATAAGGGTTCTTACTTATGCGGAACTCAGAGAATTGTCTTATATGGGCGCGAACGTACTTCATCCCGAAGCTACTTTCCCTTTGAAATATACGAAAACGCCCATAAACATAAAAAACACTTTCAATCCCGACGCCGAGGGCACGATGATTGTCGCAAATTACGACGCGCGACACGAAAACCGTCTCGTTACCGGCATTGCGGGACACAAAGGGTTTACGTCCATAAACATATCGAAATCGATGATGAACAGTGAACTCGGTTTCGGCCGTCGCGTTTTGTCGGTTCTCGAATACGAAGGCGTATCGTTCGAGCATATCCCGTCGGGAATAGACACGCTTTCCGTTTTCGTCGCGGACGGAGAAATAATGGGAAAAATGGAAAGGATTGTCGAAAAACTCCGCGAAGCCGTTAATCCCGATTCCATAGAAATTCACAGCGGTATGTCGCTTATCGCAACGGTCGGCCTCGGCATGAGCGAAAAACTCGGCACGGCGGCGCGACTTTTCGGCGCGCTTGCGGCAGCGGATGTCAATATCAGAATGATTGACCAGGGCAGCAGCGAAATGAATATCATAGTCGGGGTGGAGTCATCCGACTACGAAAGGGCGATAAACGCCGTTTACGAGGAATTTTTCAAAAAATAATTCAGATAATTAATTCGAGTATATTCGGCGCGATTTTCGCGTCGAATTTTTTATTTGCATAAAGTTCGCCGTCAACGTCGATGCAGTCCTGACGCGCGTATATTTCCACGTGACTTCCGGTAAAGTGTTTTACCGTTTTACCGTCGATAAATCCCTTGTTTTTTAACAGTTTTGTAAGGTGAAACAGAGTTTTCAACGCATTGCGTTTTTCAATTACGATAACGTCCAACGCACCGTCGAAAGGCGAAGCGGGCGGACAGAAAGACAGACCTCCCGCAAGCACGGAACCGTTTAAAACGGCCGCGACGATGCCTGTCGTTTCAATCCTTTTATCGTCAATAATTATTTCAAAATGATACTTAATACCTTTAAAAATGCACTTTAAAATATTTTTCAGATAGCTTGACGGCGTTTTTGATTTACCGGCGTTTACCATATTTACGACGTCGACGTCTATACCGCGGCAAGCGAAGCATATTTCGTAAACGCCGTCGACGTCGATTGCGTCGAGAGGCACGGGTTTACCGTCGATTATTCTGTCGAGAGCGGACGCGACGTCCGAGGGCAGATTTACCGAAGCCATAAAATCGTTGCCCGTACCGCATGGCAGAACGCCTATTACGGTTTTGAAATTCCCGCCGTTTTTCTCGATTGTTTTCCGCGCGGATATCACGCCGTTGACGACTTCGTGCAAAGTGCCGTCCCCGCCCGCCGATACGACCGCGTCCGCGCCTTCGAGGACGAGTTTATGCGCTATCTCGGCGGCGTGTTTAGGATATTCGGTATAGTGAAGTTTATAAGGAATTTTTTTCTCGTCGAGAATACGCGCGACTTTTTCGGCCTCGTTTTTACATTTTCCCCGTCCGGCATATGGATTTACGATAATATTCAGCATAATTGCGTTCCGTCTGTTTGTGCTTTAAGTATAACATTTTAATTTGTGTTTGGCAACACGTAAAAACACCTTGAAATTTGCGCGGTCGTGTGCTACAATATAAACATAATAGGAAATTATCGTAGTTTGGATATAGATATGGATAATTTTGACAGTACGGTCAATAAACTTATTATACTTTACGTTTTCGACGCCATCGAAATACCGCTGGCGGAGGACAGTATTGTCTATATCTGTTATTACGAACTGAAATGTATGCAGTACATCGATTGTATGGAGGCGCTTGCAAATCTGCTCGACGCCGGATTAATCTGCCAGACGAACGTTACGGGGAAACCGATGTACAACATTACGCACGACGGTTACGAATGCCTGAAAAACTTCTATATGCGCATTCCGTCGCATTATCGCGACCAGATTATGGCCTACTGCAAGGAAAATCGTCTTGCTTACCGTAAAAAGCAGGAGTATTTCAGCGATTATTTCGAAAACAAGGACGGCAGTTATACCGTGCTTTTGCGAATACTTGATAAGAATACCGTGATAATGGAACTCAAACTCGTCGTGTCGAGTCGCAACAACGCAAAATGGATTGTCAAAAACTGGGGGGATAAGGCCGCACAGGTTTATGGCTTTTTACACGAAACTTTAATGGAAAACTAGGAGGTATATTATGCCCATTTACAGAACGAAAGGAACTTGCTCGCGCGAAATAATTTTTTCGGTTGAAAATAACGTATTGACCGACCTCAAATTTATAGGAGGTTGTTCGGGCAATCTGCAGGCTATACAAAGACTTTGCGTCGGAAGACCCATCGATGAAATCATTCCGCTTCTGCGCGGTATTAAATGTCGCAACGATACGTCGTGTCCCGATCAGCTGGCGCGCGCTCTTTCGGAATATCAGACGTCGCATAAATAATCTGCTAACTGTTCGGGCGGAAAGGGATTCCGCCTTTGTCAACGTCCACCTTTCACGGTCGTTCGGACATCAAAAAACATCGGTATAAAACCGATGCTTTTTTTTGAGTATTACGAAAAATTCAATCAGCCTTTATTCATTATTTCGAGACACTGCGCAAAGAATTGAGACGCTTTTACCATGCTGTCGAGGCTGACTCTTTCGTTGAGGGCGTGAATGCGCTTCTGATCGTCGAGAGTCATTTCAAACGGCGTAAAGCGGTAAATATTGTCCGATACTTCGCCGTAATAGCGGCTGTCGCTGTTTGCGATGAACATATACGGAGCGGTTACCATATCGGGGAAAATCTGTTTGATAGCGACGTTCAGGTCGTCCCACGGTCTGACGTCGACGGGCGACACCGCGGTAGCCTCGGTGCCCGCCGCAAGTTTTTCGACTTTGACTTTTTTCCCGACGAGTTTCTGCGTATAAGCAAGCACTTCGTCGCGCGTTACGCCCGTTATAATGCGGGTATTTATATTTGCGGTTACTTTCGGGGGGATTACGTTTTCGGCGTCGCTGCCTTTAAGCATCGTTTCTGCGAAAGTAGTGGATATCAGCGCGTTCGTGAGAGGTATTTTTTTGAATACGAATTTAAGAAGGGGCCCGAAAATATCGCGGTTGACAAGCACGAAGCGAATGGGGAAAGGCATATGAGGCGCAAGCATTCTGAAAGTCTGCTTCGTTGCGGGCGTCCACTTGCTGGGCATCGGGTGCTTGTCGATTTTTATAAGAGCCTTCGCAAGTATCGCGGCGGCGGAAGGTTTTGCCGGATTCGAGGCATGGCCGCCGGGTTTTTCGACGGTGAGCGTCATATTCATATTGCCTTTTTCACACGTGCCGATAAGCCCGAACATCTTGTTCACTCCTATCATTTTGCCGTCGACAATGGTGCCGCCCTCGTCGATAATATATTCGAGTTTTATATTCTGTTCCTTAAACCACTTTGCGATATACGGCGCGCCTTCTTCGGTCCAGGGTTCCTCGTCGTGACCAAAGCAGAAATAAACGTCCCTTTCGGGTTGCCAGCCTTCGGAAAGCAGTTTTTCCATACCTTCGAGCAGTGCAATCATCGTGCCTTTCATATCCTGCGTGCCGCGTCCCCAGATAAAACCGTCCTTTATTTCGCCGCCGAAAGGCTCGACTTCCCAGCCTTCCTTCGGAGCGGGCACGACGTCCTGGTGCGCAAGAAAAGCGCCCGGTCGCAAATCGGGATTGGTGCCTTTGAAACGGTAAACGAGACTGTAACGGTTGATTACTGTTTTTTCGGCGGTTTTATGAATGAGAGGATAGGTTTTTTCAAGCCACTCGTGATAGGCAAAAAAAGGCGCGTCCTGTCCTTCGTATTCGCCTACCATCGATACCGTCGGTATCCGTACGGCTTCGGAAAGGTGTTTTGCCACGACGTCTTTATCGAATTCCCTTGCCTTGAATTCGCCGGGATTAATTTCCTTCGGTTTGCAAAGAAGAGTGCGGATAATCATTGTTGTAATTAACATAATTTTTCTCCTTAAAGGCTTTATATTTTTATTCTAATACATAAAAAGCGATTTTGCAACATACTTTTGCTTAACCCGATATATTTGCCCGAAGACCCGCCGATATCGCTTGACAAAGACCGCAATTTGTGTATAATAGTTTTCGACAACATATAAAGGCGTTTATGAGGACGTGGTCCGATTCCAACATTTCAGAGAGCCGTCGGCAGGTGCGAGACGGTATGCGTGTCCGACCTTATCACCTCCCAGTCGCTCGACAGAAAGGAAACGATTAAGTCGGGACGGGCGCTCCCGTTACAGAGCAACGCGTTGATAGACGCGTGAGTGGCCTTAAAGGCAATTTGAGTGGTACCGCGGATTTACTCTCCGTCTCAAAGCGAGACGGAGATTTTTTATAAGGAAGAAACTATGCAACTTTACGAAAAATACGTTACCGAAACCGTTGACGAGAAAACGGGCAGACTTACAAAAGTGGATTTTCATATTCCCGACGATTTCAATTTCGGATTCGACGTCGTGGACTACTGGGCAAACGTTGCACCCGATAAAACAGCATTGCTGTGGGTTGGCGAGAATCACGAGGAAAAATCATTTTCGTTTTCGGACGTTTCGCGACTCAGCAATAAAACGGCAAATTATTTCAGGTCTCTCGGTATTAAGAAGGGCGACCGCGTTATGCTTATTTTAAGAAGACACTATCAGTTCTGGCTTTCCATTGTTGCCCTTCATAAAATAGGCGCGATAGCGATTCCCGCAACCGACCAGCTTATGAAAAAAGACCTGGTTTATCGCTTCAATCTTGCGGGAGTAAGCGCGGTTGCGGTTAGTTCGAGCGGGTCAATTGCCGACGAAACCGAAAAAGCGGCGGAAGTATGCAGTTGCGTGAAAACGAAGATTCTCGTCGGGGGCAAACGCGACGGATGGTACGATTTCGACAACGAAGTCCCTGTGTTTTCGGACGAATTTCCAAAAGAAAGGGGAACGGAATCTACTTATAAGAACGACGTGGCGCTGATGTTTTTTACGTCGGGAACGTCGGGTTATCCCAAACTCGTAATGCACGACCATACCTATGCAATCGGACATTTCGTAACCGCAAAATGGTGGCACAATATCGACGGCAACGGCGTGCATCTGACAATAGCCGACACAGGCTGGGGCAAAGCGGTATGGGGAAAACTGTACGGCCAATGGCTTATGGGAAACTGCGTTTTCGTTTACGATTTCGTGCGATTCAACGCCGACGATATGCTTTCGGTAATCGAAAAACACAAGATAACGACCTTCTGCGCGCCGCCGACGATTTTCAGATTCCTTATAAAAGAAGATTTATCGAAATACGATATTTCGAGCATAAAATACGCGACTATAGCAGGAGAAGCGCTTAATCCCGAGGTGTTTAAACAGTTTTACAACGCGACGGGTATAAAACTTATGGAGGGCTTCGGCCAGACGGAAACGACGCTCACCCTCGCAAATCTGCTGAATATGACGCCGAAACCCGGCAGTATGGGAATGCCTTCCCCGCAGTATAAAATCAAACTGATAAACGCGTCGGGTCAGCTTGCCGAAAACGGAGAGGAAGGTGAAATCTGCATAGACATATCCGAGGGTAGTCCCGTCGGTTTGTTCAGAGGATATTACAATAACGACGAGGCGACCCGAGCTGTAATGCACGACGGTCTTTATCACACGGGCGATACCGCCTGGCGCGACGAGGACGGATATTACTGGTTTGTCGGTCGTACCGACGACCTTATAAAGTCTTCGGGTTACCGCATCGGACCTTTTGAGATAGAAAGCGTGCTTATGGAACATCCCGCCGTACTCGAATGCGCCGTAACCGGCGCGCCCGATCCCGTAAGAGGACAGGTTGTAAAAGCAACCATCGTGCTTACAAAGGGATACGAGGCCTCCGAAGAATTGAAAAAAGATATTCAGCAGTTCGTCAAACGTCTTACCGCTCCGTATAAATATCCCCGCATTGTCGAATTCGTAAACGAACTGCCCAAAACCATTTCGGGAAAAATCAGAAGGACGGAATTGCGGGAAAAGGACAATGCCGGCAATAAATAATTTAACAAATAACGCGGTTTAACGTTATTTTCATTAATATAAACCGCTTAAAACGTTAAAATAAACATACGCTTATATTAAACGATATGTGTTTATCGATAAATAAAAAGTCGCAATAAGGTAAAGTAAAAGCCCGGAGGAATTTCATTCACCCGGGCTTTTGAATTTTATCGCGAATTTAAAAATTTTATCGTGAAATAGTCTTTGCGACTTCGTTTACGTAATTCTGACGGAACAGCTGGTCGGACAAAGGGAAAAAGGTTTTTATATTTTCATCGTTGACGAAATCGAACATCGTAAGAAAGGGCATGGACAGTGCGGATAATACTTCCATATAACGCGCTTTCAGAATGTTTTCGTCACAGTTTCTCGTTTGCGCGAGTTTTTGAACGAATTTGTAACAAATATCCGAATCTATCGAAAAAGTCTGAAAGAAAAATTTCATAAAAAGACCGTTGAAGTGTTTGTTCTCGGGCATCAGCAAAAAATTAATTACGTTCAGGTTTTCGGTGCAGAATCTGTAACAGTCGTCCAGAAAAACCGACAGAGTGCTTTTCAGCGTTTCGGGCGTTGCCACAAGCAGGTTTTCGGCAATTTTTTTCAGGTCTGCGAGTAATCGTCTTATTACGACGGACAGCAGCGTTTCTTTATCGGTAAAATGATAATTTATCGCAGCGACGTTGACGCCCGCGTCCTCCGAAATTTCTTTTACGGTAACTTTTCCGTTTTGTCTTAAAAGCCTGAGCGCACTTGCGATAATTGCGTTTTTGGTGTACTCGCTTTTTCTCATATTTTTCTCCTTTTTTAAAAAAATGCGAGGTTTTTTTAAAATTTCACTTTAATTTTATAATAAAATCAGCAGTTTGTAAACTCTGACAACGTATTTTAGGCCGATTTTTTTCGCCGCATTGACTTTTCGTTTTTGCTATAATATACTTTGTTTGTTCAAAACGGAGGATTTCGGTGAAAAAGCTCGCGCGGTTTATCGTAAAGCGTTATAAATTTTTCATAGTGCTGTTTGCAGTGCTTGCCGTGCTGTCGTGCGTCGCCGTGCCTTTCGTAGTAAAACGTCTGAATTCCGAGGTTATGACGTATCTCCCCGAAAATACGGATACGGTAAAGGGAATAAACTTTTTGTCCGAAAAATTCGGTATTAACGCCGACGTTATGTTCGGAATAAGCGGGGTAACCGAAAAAGAAGCGGCGTCCGTCGCCGATAAACTGGAATCATTGTATTATGAGGGCGGGCGTAAAGGCAGGGGCTTTTTTTATGCGGAAGAGAACGAGAGTGCGCCCGGCACGAAAGCCGTTTCGACCTGCTTATGGAAAGGCTGTACGTTTATGAAGTCTTACAAGCTTATCTCGGGCGGTTTTCAGGACCCGTATTCGTACGATGAGATTGAAAAACTTTTTTACGACGACGGAGGAACGTCGGATTATTCGGACGATACTTACGTATTCATGATGTCGTTGGGTTTTTCGGCAAGTTCCGACGAGGCGTTTTCGGCAATCGATTTTATAGAAAACGATATAGTAAAAAACACGTGCGGCGGAAACGCCGTCGTTTATACGGCCGGCTCTACCAAAATGGCGAAAGACATTTTTTCGAATACCATCGGCGAAGTGTGGGCGTATACGGCTGCGGGCTTTGCCGTCGTGGTTATCGTTCTGCTTTTGTTCACGAAGTCCTGGATAGACCCGGTTATTATTATTCTCACGCTGGGGATTTCCATTTTACTGAATATAGGCAGTAATATTATTTTCAGAACCAACAGTATTATTACGTTTGCAAGTTCGTCGCTGTTGCAGGTGGCTCTTTCGGTCGATTACGCGGTTTTCCTTATCAGCGCCTACCGCGAGGAAAGAAAACATACCGAAGACGTTGCAACGGCGCTCGAAGAGGCGATTCCGAAGGCGTTCAGGTCGGTTTTTGCAAGCGCAATGACTACGCTCGGCGGCTTTGCGGCGCTGTTTTTTATGCGTTTCGGCATAGGAAGAGATATGGGGGAGGTGCTCGCAAAAGGAATTCTGACGAGTTTTTTGTCGGTGCTGTTTTTGCAACCCGCGCTGATGATTTTGTTCAAAAAACCGCTCGATTCGGCCGTGCATCGTTCGCCCGAACTAAAATTCCGCAAGCCCGTAAAGTTCGCAATCAAATACCGTTCGTTCGTAGTCGCCGTATTAATCGTTTCTATATTTCCCGTGGTATTGTTCCAGAACGACCTGTCGTTAAATTATTTCGATTTTGTAAGATACGAAAAAAAAGAGGGCAGAGTTTACGAGATGACGGACGTCGCCTCGCATCAGCTCGTTATCGCCGTTCCGTGCGATTTCGACGACGAAGGCAGTATTGCCGCACAGTATTCCTACGTTGAAAAACTGCGCTCGTTAAAAAAAGAAAACGGAGATTCCGCCGTGTCGTTCGTACTTGGAATAAACGCGATGATTCCCGAAAACGCGTTTTCAAACATAATGAAAAACGAAACCCTAAAAAAAGTTTTTCTCGGCGAAGCGTCCGCTCTCGTCAAAGACGGATACGCGCTGTACACCGTCGGTCTGAATACGTCCGATTTTGAAAGCGACGAGGCGTTTCAGACCTGCAAGGCCGTAAGCGACGTAACAAAATCGTCTTTCGATAAAGAGACCTTTATGACGGGATTATCCGAGGCGGGACGCGATTTCGCCGCCGTTACGCCAAAGGATTTTCAAAGAGTTACGGTGGCTTCGGTAATATTTATCGTTCTCATTCTGCTTCTTACGTTCAGGAGCTTCAAACACGCTTTCCTGCTGATAATTCTTATCGAATTCGGAATATGGATTAATCTCGGCATACAGAAACTTACGGGCAACAGCATAAACTTTATGTCGTATATCGTAATAAGCGCAATTCAGCTGGGCGCAACTGTTGATTACGCCATATTGATAACGGGCAAATACCGCGATTTCAGAAAGAGATTATTGCCCGCTCACGCGGCGTACCGTGCTACGACCTCGTCTGTAACGTCGGTGCTGACGTCGTCGGTTATCCTTGCGGGCGCGTGTTTTTCGGTCAAACTGATGTCGAGCGTGCTGATTGTGTCGGAAGTAACTTCTCTTATCGCGCGGGGAGCGATAATAAGCGCCGTCCTTGCCGTTTTTATTCTGCCGGCCGTCCTCGCTTTCTTCGACAGACCCGATAACGGCGATACGCTTAAAGTGCCCGAGCAGTCTAAACTCAGCCGCAGAAAAATTTTCGGCGGAAAAAACAAAACCGACAGTCAGAAAACGAAAACCGAATAGTCGTCGGTTATCACACGGCGTTTTGGCGGCCTGCGGTTCGTATATTCAATGAAATTTTCGTCGGGGCGGGTTTTAATAAACAGAACGATAATTGCGGAGAATACGACTTTCGACGCCTTTTCTACCGATTCCGCCGCGAAACGTCCGTTATCGGTTATTAACGCAAAATCGTAAGTGCCGTCGGCGTCGCCGGCAACGGAAATTTTACGGACGTAACAACCGTACCTGTCCCCGATAAAATTTGCAAGAGAATATTCGTTTGCGATTTCGAGAACGGTATGCGCGCGGGTTAACCCGTATGCGTCGAGCATGGTTTTTACGAAAGACGCGTCGAAAATATCGTAATTTTTTTCAGTTTTTCCTGATTTCCCGAATCTTATCATATAATCAGCATAGACCGGGAACGCGAGCCTTGTCAACGTAAAATGACGAAACAATCCTTTAAATTGCGCAAAATGATAAAAAACGCTTGTCAAGTTTCAGCATTTGTGGTAAACTTCAAACGCTGAAATAAATTTGCCTCCTTGGTCAAGCGGTTAAGACGCCGCCCTCTCACGGCGGAAACAGGAGTTCGATTCTCCTAGGGGGTGCCAGAACGCGAGAAGTCGGTAACGGCTTCTTTTTTTATGCGGGTCGGGTTTTCAGGGCGGAGCGCTTTTAAAAAAAAGACAATAAAAAAACCTCGCGTAAAACGCGAGGAGAATGGAGCTGGTGGGCGGATTCGAACCGCCGACCTGTTCATTACGAGTGAACCGCTCTACCGACTGAGCCACACCAGCAAAACATTGATATTATAACATAAAAATTCTATTTATCAAGCAAAATCGTCATATTGATTTAAAATTTTGTCAAAAAGAAAAGCCGTTCGGACGAACGGCTTTGTTTTTGAATGCCGAGTTGCCGGTTGTGACCTTTTGCGCAACCTGTGCGCCAGGTGGGCAAACTGTCCGCATCCGCTGTCTTCCACTAAGAACGCGAGGCCTGACATTAGATAACGGAACGCGTAATCCCTTTAAATGTTGTGGTTGGAAAATCGGTCACATATCGCACAACCCAGGTTATCTTTATTATATCGCAACGGCGAGTGTTGTCAATAGTGTAGGCAAAAAAAGTACAACTGTAAAGTTTTGTCAAAAAATGTCATTGTGTTAGTTATTTTGACAGCAAAAGATTGACACAAGAAAGGAAACGCGTTATAATATCCTCATAAAAACAGCGAGGTTTGTTATGACAAGAGTTGCAAGAGGCAGTATTTTCGGCGACGCAAAACACTTTCACGTATTGACCGACGGACTTCCCGGTCTCGAAGTTTTCCGCGAGCCTAATATGAAAAACTTTTATCTCGTTACCGTTGAGGAAAAGGCCGCCGACACCGGCGTTTCGGTGCTTGCCTATTGCGTTATGCAGAATCATTCGCATCTTGTCGTTACTTCCGACAACCCCTCCGACGTTTCGGAATTTATGCGAAGGGTAAACACTACTTACGCAAAATTTTTCAACAGAATAAAAGGGCGCAGCGGTTACGTTTTCAACGGCCGTTACGAAAGCGACCCGTTGCCCGACCCGGACGCGGTTCTCGCGGCGATTTATTTCGTGCATAACAATCCCGTCCGCGCCCGCATTGCGGTTAACAGCGGCGAATATCTGTACAGCAGCGCAAAGGATTATCTCAATCAGATGAGTTTCATCGATTATAAAGAATTGAAGAGACTTTTCGGCAAAATACCCGAATTATCGTCTTTTCACAATACGTCCGATTATAAATTCAAAGAGGCGAAGCCATATGAAAACTGCGACGACGTGCTTCTCGACCTTATTAAAAGATTCGGAATAACCGACAAAAGCGCATTGCAGGACCCCGAGCTTTTAAAAACCATAATATACGAGTTGCAGACGAGAAGCGGCGTATCCCTCAGGGACGTTGCGATTCTCGTAGGGCTGGACAGGGAAAAAATCCGCCGTACGGCCAAAAAAATCAATTACAACGTATAAACGACGTTGTATTACGACGAACATCATCTTTCAAAATTATATTTGACTTTATAGCAAACCGCGTGGTATTCCCTCCTTTACACGCGGTTTGCTATTGTTTTTCAGGAAAAGAAATCCAAAAACTTTACAAACGTACCGAAAATACCCGATTATTAACCTTTCTTTGCGTGTTCGGGGCGAGATTTTGAGAATTTATATTGACTTAACGCGTGAAATATAATAAAATATTTGCGTAAATAATCTATTACCCGATTAAGGTCTGGAAAGGAAAATTTTATGAAAAAACTTTCTAAAATAATTCTTACGGTATTAACCCTCTCGCTTATCGTATGCTCGGCATTCGCGCTTACGGCCTGCGACGACGGGGACAACAACGTACAACCTTCCTCAACGCCCGAATTCAAGGTAACGTTCGTCAGGAATTATCCCGGCGCGGAACCCGATTCCGAGGCGCTTACGACGGTTACCGTCAAATCGGGCAGGACGGTTTCGGAAATTACTCCTTCCGAGCGCCCCGCCGGTTACGAATTCGACGGTTGGTATACCACTGCGGACGGAGACGAGAAATTTGATTTCGAGAATACTAAAATCACGGCTCGTACTTCCGTTTTCGCGCACTGGAAATCAAACGGAAAGAGCGTTGACGTTTCGCTGAAAAACGACGCGATATTCAAGGAAGAAACGGTGCAGATAAACACTATAGAAGGCGCAAAAACCGTTAATACGGGCGTATTTAAATTCCGCGGCCCGGCCGAAAACGGCGCTATTCCCAACGGTGAAAGCCGTTTCGATTTCAAAACGCTCAACGCGGGCAACGCGCTTCTTAACAGCGACAAGGCCGTTTACAAGGTTTATTCCGACGAAGAATGTCTGTACGTTGCCGGCGACAACAACGACAAGAGTCAGATTGTCACGCTCAATAACGGCAACAACTATTTTTATCTGAAAGTAACCGCCGAAGACGAGATAGCGCAAAAGGTTTACAAAATCAATATGTATCTCGAGCCGGTGTATTCCGTATCCGTTATGACGGTTGAAGGCGATTACAATACCGTCAATATCGAAAAGGTCGGCGCGGGAAGTCTTATCGAGCGTCCCGACGTTACCGGCGACAATCCCGGTTATAAAGTAGAAGGCTGGAAATACAAAACCAAAGAAAAACGCGACGCGAGCGGCAGAATCGTTGCGGCAAACGGCGATATTCTTTTATTGCAGGACGGCGTCTATTACGTTTCCGACGACAACGGCAACAGACGTTTTTTATACGAGAACGCCGTGCGTGAAGGCAACGTATATTACAAGGCCGATAAAAACGGCAACGTCGTGACGGAAAACGGCGCACGCATAATTCTTTCGCAAGCCAAACTGTTTAACAAGCTGGACGAAAACGGCATGCCCGTTTACGAAACGGGCGAACCGCAGATTACGTCCAACGGCTCTTTTGAAAACACCTGGGATTTTTCCGCGTGCAGAGTAAACGAGGATTTCTTACATATCTACTGCAAATGGACGCAGGAAGAATATACGCTTACGCTCACTTTCGCTCCTGAAGACACGGGCGCGAAATTCGACGGAAAGAGCGCCGACGTACGTTCCATTTCTCTTACCGTAAAGTACGGCATATCTGCCGCGACTCTTGCGGATAAAATCAGAACGGCGGTAGGCAACGACCCGACGATGGATTACGCTACTTTCGACGGCTGGTATTATAACGACGCCCGTATGGTAGGAAAAGGCTCGCAGGGCGTAAGTCCTTACAATATCACTTCGGACGCTACTTTCGTCGCAAAATGGAACTTTAACGTATACAACGTTATCGTCGAAGCCAACGACCCCGATATGAGTCAGGAATTAACGGGCAGCGGTTCTTATCATTACAATAACCGTTCCGTACAGCTCGGAGCTATAGCCAAGCCCGGATACGAACTTATCGGCTGGCAGAAAAACGGCAAGGAATGGGCGGTCGACCCGAATAACCTTGCGACGCCAAGCTACGAACTGGACATCAAAGACGTTCAGGACGGCGTTGTCAGAATCAAGGCGGTATTCCGTCCCAAAACGTTAGCCGTTACTTTCGAGGACGAACTCGGGTTCGTCGATTCTAAAACCATCAACGTTGCGTTTGCTTCAGACGTTACCGTAGGCGGCGGTGCGAACGATATTCCCGAAGTAGGAAAACTTTCCGCCGACCAGTCGAAATTGTTCGTCGGCTGGTACTGCACGGTTAAGGACGAAAACGGAAACAACGTAAAGAAATACGTCGTGGAATTCAAAAACGGCCAGAACGTTATTTCCGAAGGCTGTGAACAATGGGATTTCATTACCGAAAACACCACGGTTTACGCCGAATGGAAAGAATATAAATTCTACGTAACCGCATATAAGGCAATATTTGCGGAAGTTCCCGATATGGGCGATATTAACGGTATGGATTTCTGGGCGGACGCCGAAGGTTTCTCGCAGAGCCCGTATGATTTCGTCGGAAAAATGATTTACACCGACAACGGCGTCGAAATCAGACTCGGCGCGACCGTTACCGACAATAATTATTACAGATTTATCGGCTGGTATCTCGTCGATATGAACGAGGCGAATCCTTTCGATTTCGACAAGATGACAAAACTCGACGACGATAACGGCAATATCAGTTTTACCGTTGACGAAGAGGATATTACCGTCGTTGCGAGATGGTATTATAATCCCGTTGCGGTAACGTTTGAAAAAGGCGATACCCTTGCGGATATCGTTCTGCCGGAAAACACGGAAATCGCCTTTAACAGTTCGTTCGTGCTCGGCAAACCGCAGAACGCTCCCGATAAGATGTACTTCGGAGGATGGTATCGCGGCGACACCCGCTACACAGACGGCGACGGCGTAAGCGTAAGACAATTCAACGACCGTCAGTTAATAATCGACGGCATTACGCTTACCGCAAAATGGTTGCCTATCAACTACTTCAACGTTGAGAAAGGCGTCATAACGGGTCTTACCGACGCCGGTGCGAAAGAGAAAACGCTTACCATAAATATCGACGACGATATTTTCGCAATTGCAGCCGGCGCTTTCAGAAACAACAGAACGATTGAAAAACTTACCATAAAAGGCAATATTACTCATATAGGGCAGGAGGCATTCCTTAACAGCAACATCAAATCGGTGGTGTTCGAGGGCAATTTCAAGGGCCTTACTATCGAGTCGTATGCATTCAAGAATTGCGCGGGTCTTACTGAAGTGTTGCTCCCCGACGGCGTTGTCGAACTCAAATACGGCATATTCGAGGGCTGCAACAATATCGCTAAACTGGCGTATCCCGCGGATATAGTTCTCGGAAGCCTGTTCACTGCGGAAAATCCTGAAAACGACAACATCTGGTATCTTGCCGAGCAGAACGGCGTCAGATATTATCTGCCCGTCGCGCTTAAGGAAGTAATCGTAACCAACACGGTAAACGCCGTTGCGGATTATGCGTTTGCAAACTGCGTCAATATTAAGAAAGTTACGCTTGCAACGCCTTCTTCCGATAAGCCTTATACCGAAATAATCGGCGACTTCGCGTTTGCCGGCACGGGTATCTCGTCCGGTACGGAAGTACAGCAGATTGAAGTAAATCTTGCAAACGTACGCACCATAGGCAACTATGCTTTCCAGAACAGCACGATAACCAGCGTGGCCTTCGATTCTCTTTCCAAACTCGGCATCGGCGCGTTCAAGGGCTCCAACGTTGCTGCGGCCGACTTCTCCGTCGCGCCTCTCGATTACGTGGCGGCGCATTCCTTCGAAGGGTGCAAAAACCTTACTTCGGTAAATCTCGGAGTCGTCAAAACTGTTGCGAGATACGCGTTTAAAGACAGCGCGCTTTCTTCGGTAACGAATGCGGACGGATTGCAGAAGGTCGACGCCTATGCGTTCAACGGTTCGGCTTTGCCTTCGGTAACCGTTTTCGGGAACGTAGAGGATATCGAAGAATACGCGTTCCATAACACGCCTTACTTTAACGGTCTCAGCAACACCGTAGTATACGTAGGTAAGGTTCTCTATTACGATAAAAATTCGACGGTTTCGATTTCGGCTAAAACCGGCGTCGTATCGGTTGCGCCTTACGCTTTCGAAAACAGCGCTCTCATTACCGTAGACCTCAGCGGATTCACCGACCTTATATTTATCGAGAGATACGCTTTCGCCAATAACGCCGTAACGTCTACCGTTAAACTTCCCGAAAGCCTTTATATGATAAAAGAAAGCGCGTTCGAATCCTCGGCGGTAACAACCATCGACCTCAGCGCCTGCAAGAATCTTGCGCGTATTTATCAGAATGCTTTCAAGGATTGTACGAACCTGACCTCGGTAACTTTCGCAACCTTTGCTTCGTCGGCGGAATTCACTACGAAACTTGCAATTCTCGACCGGGCTTTCAGCGGTTGCACGAGCCTTTCGACGATTAAATTCCCCGAAAACCTTTCGACGATTGGCAGTTACGCCTTCGAAAACTGCACGAATCTTTCGGCAATTACATTTATAAGTAACGAAATGTTCCAGAAAGAAGAGGGCGAGGAAGACCCGAAATTCGAAACAACCGGTCTTATCACGACGATAGGCGAAGGCGCGTTTATGAATTGTTCTTCTCTTACGGCAGTGTCGTTGCCTCGTATTATCGATACAATAGGAAGATTTGCATTTAAAGGTTGCAATAATTTGCAGTCGTTTACAATGGTAAACTATATGAATACAAACTATACTTCCTCTTTACGCACCATCGGCGAAGGCGCGTTTATGGATTGCACGGCTCTTAACGACATAGACAATGATACTTCCAAATTCGTTACCACGCTCGGTGTTTCCGCTTTCGAAAACTGCAAAGCGTTGACCACAATCAATTTACAGGCGGTAAGCGAGTTTGCCGACAAAGCGTTCAGAAATTGTGCTCTTCTTACTTCGGTATACGTAAGAAGCAACGCTACCATCATCGTAGGTAACGAAACGTTCAAAAACTGCAAGACGCTTAAAGAAATCGACGGAAAATTTATGGCCGTGGGCGAGGGCGCGTTTATGAACTGTACGAGTCTTATGTCCGTAACTCTTGCGCAGGGCGAAACTAAAATTCTCGGCAAAGACGCGTTTAACGGTTGCGTATTGTTGCAGTCGGTTGTGATTCCCAAAAATATCGTCGAAATCGGTGACAGTGCTTTTGCGGGTTGCCGCGGCATTACTTCCGTTACTTTCGAATCCGACGATATTCTTGAAAGAGTGGGAATCGCGGCGTTCAGCGGTTGCATTCTTCTCAGCGATATTCGTCTGCCGTCGTCGGTTAAATACGTCGGAGCGTCCGCGTTCGGCGGCTGCAACGACCTCAGAAACGTGGTAATCGGCGAAGCAATCGAGTATATCGGCGAGGACGCTTTCGCATTATGCGACAACGTCAGCGTAAAATTCCTTGGCACAAGAGCTCCCGCTCTTGGCGGCGATATCTTTACGGGCGCACAGAATTACGTGATTTACGTTCTTTCGGGTTACGAAAACGCGTTCAATACCACGGAAGGCTGGGGCAAATATACTCTTACGTCCTACGTCGCTTAATTTCAACACCACACGTTCCTCACGGCAATCTGCCGTGAGGAATTTTTTTGAATTATGAAAATTTACGACCTCGTTATCATCGGCGGCGGCGTAAGCGGAATGACCGTTGCGGCCTCAGTCGACCTTAAAAACGTTCTTCTTCTCGAAAAGGAAGACCGCATAGGCAAGAAACTTCTTGCGACCGGAAACGGCAGATGCAATCTGCTTAATCAGAATTTTTCCGTTGAGGCTTATAACGACAAAAATTTCGTCGCGCATACTTTCGACGTATCGGGATTCGATACCGTAAGAAACTTTTTTGAAAGTCTGGGGCTTTTTCTGCGTTTCGACGACGAGGGCAGAGGTTATCCGTATTCGGAAAGCGCGTCAAGCGTTCTCGATGCGTATCGCAGAAAACTCGGAAAAAACAATACCGAAATCAGAACGTCGATAAATGTGGTATCAATCGGGAAAGAGGGCGGCTTTTTCAAAATTTCCTCGGATGCCGACGCTTTTTATGCAAAGAACGTCGTCGTGACGACGGGAAGCGACGCCGGTTTCGGCACAAACTCTTTGCAAATCTTAAAAAACTTCGCGGATACGGATGAATTCGTGCCGTCGCTCGTGCCTTTGATTACGGAAACGGAAACTATCAAAGGATTGAACGGCGTACGCGTAAAATGTGCGGCAAGCCTGATTTCCGATGGCAAACGCGTGCATACCGAAAAGGGCGAAATTTTGTTTAAATCGTTTGGTATTTCGGGGATTGCGGCGTTTAATCTGTCGGCGTATTACGTAAGAGGAGGGAAAAAAGGGAACTCGTTTATAAGCCTTAACCTTCTGGATACGGACGTTGAAACCGCGGCGGAAGAATTAAGAGACAAGGCAAAATACGCCGATAACGCCGAAGCGTTGCTTTCGGGATTTTTTCATAAAATGCTTGTTCAGGCGATACTGAAGTATTCAAAAACCGACGCTCTTGCATGCCCCGACGAAGAAAAAATTCTTCGCCTTTCAAAGGCCGTGACGGATTTCAGAATTAAAATCAAAGACGTTGCGGACAAATCTCTCGCGCAGGTTATGAACGGCGGCGTGAAAACTTCGTCGGTAAACGAAAAAACCCTTGAAATCAAGGGCGTTAAAGGTCTGTACGTCGCAGGGGAGTGCGTTGACGTCGACGGACTGTCGGGCGGTTACAATATTATGTGGGCGGTAGCGTCCGCGCTTGAAGCGGGAAAATCAGTTAAGGCGTAAATCGTCTCCGTCGATATTCGACAATATCGTTCGGTTAATGTTTGTAAGACGCGAAAACAGTCGCTCGTTATAGGCTGAGCGCAGTTGGTCGATATTGAGGTTTGTAGTTACAAAAACGGGTTTATTGTTTGTTTCGCGCTCGTCAAGTATCTTAAGAAGATATTCGTCGGTAACGTTTTTTATTTTTTGTTCGCTTCCCAAATCGTCGATTACCAGAAAATCGCAGTCAATAATATCGGCAAGATAAACGTCGCGTTCATTTGCAAGAGAAGTGTGATATAAAAGCATAAGCCGGTCGAGTTGTATTGCCGATATGTATATTACGCCTAATCCTTTTTTCTTCATTGCGTTTGCAACGGCGGCGGTAAGATAACTTTTTCCAACCCCCGTTCCGCCCATTATCACGGCGTTTTTATATTTTACATCGGGATATTTTTCCGCGTATTTTTTAAAGATTTTATAATTGGATTCGAGCTTTTTTCTTTGCGCGGCGTTTCTGATTTCAGAAAAATCGGCGTCGTCGAAACCGAAGCGCGGCATTTGTCCGATATCGAGATAATCGGCAAGCACTTCGTAGTAGCGCGTTTTGAAACATTGACAGAATCTGCCGTTGACTATACCCGCGTCGCGGCAGACGGGACAACGGATAACCGGTTCGAAATCTTTTTCCGACATCTTCATTTTTTTAAGGAGGGCGCCGCGTTTTTCAAACGCAAGCCTTAGTTCTTTTTCTTTCGCGGAAGTATCGTTATTATGCGCTTTCGCGAAAGCGATTTCGAAATTCAGCGCGGAGATTTCGCGCGTTATTTTTGCAAAATCTTCGTTTTTCATCGCGGCCGAAAGTTTTGCGTCCGCAATCTCCGCGGCGCGCGTCCGGTTTATCCTGTATTCCTCTTTTACGAGATTAATTATTTTACCGCTTTTCATCAGATATCGTAGTCCTCGATGTCGGGGACTTTATTGAATATACTGTCGAGTTGTTCCTTTGTGTATTCGCGTTCGGTAAAGTTTTTGGACGAAGACGGCAAAGGATTATCGACGGAAATGGTGGATTTTTTGGCCTGCGCAAGGGTAGTTATGTGAGAGTCTCTCCACTTTGCCAGTTGTTTGTTCATAAACTGCATGGGAAACCGGCTTGTGGACGCAAGTTCGGCCGCGTAAAGAATAAGGTCGTCGGACATTCCCCATTCCGTGCACCAGACGCGGTAGAATTCACGGTCGTTTTGCGATACGTATCTGTTAATGCCCACGGTTGCAAGCACCTTTTTGATAAATTCGTCGTTCTGAATCTGCCGCTCGATATACTCCCGGATAGCGTCCGAAGTGACGAAACCTTCCTTATAAAAATGCTGTACCATCGAGTTCATTCCCTGCAATGTTTTAACGTTGCTGGTAAAGCAGTATTTCGCGATATCGAGCAGGGCCTCGTCGTCGAAACCTTTCGCAAGCCACGGCGCGACGTACGTTTCGATGATATAGTCGAGGCTTTCGTAATAAACGCCGATGGTTTTATTGATTTTTTTGGAAAGCTCGTACATATGTTCGCGTTCCGTCACGTACTCGCGCATAGCGCTTTCGGTATAGATATTCATGCGGTAATACTCGTCAAGCAGAAGGTCGAGCTTTTTGAATCCGCCTTTGTTTTTGCATTGTTTTGCGGCAAAAAGGACGGACGGCATATCGAAACCCCAGTTTTTCGTCCATTTGATGAGCATCTGTTTTTCTTCGATATCGGTGTTTCCTTTTCTGCCGAGCGCCCGCATAACCGCGCGCATATCGTCGTCGAGGGCGGCGAATTCGTTAAGCTTCGCCTCGACGTCCTCAACCGTGTGCACGCCTTCGCGAGCCCAGTTTCTCGCAACGGCGTTTATGTATGGATAGCGTACGGTCGTACCTTTATAGTTGATGCAGTATTGAATTATCATCAGCATAGCGTCGGGCTGAATTTTGGTGCTTTCCATTATGTCGTAATACTGAAGATATTCGTTCGGCATAATCTGTCGGGTGCTGAAAAGCCTTTGCGCCTCGACGTTGAAGTCGGCGTATTTACCGGATGAATACTTTTTCGGAGGCTGCTTTGCGCCTTTAATGGAAAGATAGCGCACTTCGAGAGGATTCGTGCTGATTATTTCGAGAAGTCCCTCGTCCTGCCAGTATTTGAAAATCGACAGAATTTTATCTTCTTCCATATCGAGTACCTTTGAAAAACTTTCGAGAGAATTGTCGCGTCCCGACGGATTCGTGCAAAGATACAGACCGTAAAGGTATACTTTCGAGTAACCTTCTTCGGCGTAAGGCAGATATTCGTTCATAAAAAGATTATCCACGAGAGTGAAAGACTCCATAAGATAATCGCTTGAAAACTTGCAAAACGACATAATATATAACCTTGAAACAAAATTCGGCGTTGCAAAAAGTTCCGAAACGCCGTATAATATCTACGTATAAAACGGTAAGTTTGAGTATATCACAAAAGACCGTTTTGCGAAACGTTAAAATTTTTAAAATTTTAATTTACAATATATTGCGATTTAAAAAAAATCCGCCACAACGATTATTTCAGACTGTCGTTTTCGTCTTTCAGAAAACCGCGTCTGGTGACGAGAGACGGCACCTTTTTCTGAATCAGAGCGGTAAGAGGTATGCCTATGCAGTACACAACGAGCGATTCGGACGCTATAATGGAAAGCAGGCTGATATAATAAGCGGTTTCCACGCCAAGAAGATACCACATCAGCGGCAGTACGAGCGCGTTTACCAGTACGGGAGGAATCCCGGCGAGAAAGCGGTTTTTTATGCGCGAAGTCAGTATTCCCGCAATCAGGGTTGCAAGAGTGCCGAAAACGGCGTCGTACACCGAGAAAACCGAAAAACAGTTGGCAAGCGCGCAACCTATCGTAATACCCAGTATGCTTTCGGGCATAATATAGGGTAACATAACGAGCGCTTCGGAAAGACGCAGTTGTACAGGGCCGTAAGAAATGGGTTGTAAAAGTACGGTAAGCGCGAAATACATTGCCGCGACTACGGCGGAATAAGCAATTTTTTTAACGGGAATTTTTTTCACGAAATACCTCGGTTTTTTTATTGATGTGTTTTCCGAAAACCATCAATGGGGAATATAGCACAAAATAATATAAAATTCAACCGTTTGAAGGAGGTTTTTATGGCAAAATTCGAAAATATCGGCAAAGCGCTTTCCGAATATACTTCGCACGGCGCTTTTATCGTCGCGGGAGACAAACCCGAAATTATGACGGCAAGCTGGGGATTTATCGGCGAAATGTGGGGCAAACGTGTTTTCGTCGCTCCCGTGAGGGACAGCAGACGCACGAAAACCGCCATCGACGAATGCGGCGAATTTACGGTGTGCATCCCGTACGGGGACAAGTATAAAAACGAACTGACGTATTGCGGTACGAAATCGGGGCGCGACTGCGACAAAGTGAAAGACCTGAACCTTAGACTTGAAAAAGCCTCAGGCGTAAACACTTTCGTAATATGCGATTGCGATAAATATTTCGAATGCAGGGTGCTTGAAGTCGAAAAAATCGGGCAGGGAGGAGAGAATGCGTTTCTGAAAAAACAATACGGCAATACTCCCGATTACCATAATCTTTATTTTGCCGAGATTATTAAGGAATATTGAAAAGCCGATTATTTAAAAAGGATTGCTTTGGCGGCAATCCTTTTTGTCATGTTATTCTTTTACGTTCTCGATAACGAATTTGTCAAAATCCACGCTTTCGACGAAATCCCTCGGCAGAAACTTTACGCTGTTGTAGTTTATAAAATGGTTGTAGTGCGAGTTCAAAATCACGGGGGTGGACAGGTCGAACGAGTCGACGGCCTCTTTTATCATCGCGTCGAAAACATCGCGTCCGGTCCCTTTCCCCGAACAAACGTAAGAGCGCGTGATTTTATCGCCCGAATATGTTTTAATCCATAATTTCATAAATCAGAAACCGCAATAAGTCATAAAGCGGCCGAACGCTCTTTCGCCTTCTTCGTCGTGTTTGAACACGGCGGTGCAGTCGAGGATACGCTCGCACGCTTTGTTGATGTAGTCGGTTACCCGTTCTTCGGCCTCCGAGTCGGAAAGACCGGTGCCGAAGTCGTTTGCGAGTTGAGCAATCATGCCCATATGTTTGCAAAGAGGATTGCTTTCGTCGGACAGCGCTTTGAAATCGAGAGGAGATTTTCCCGTCAGAATATCGCGTATCAGATGAGCCTCGGCGGCAAGCCTGCCGGGCAGAATAAACAAACCCATGGCTTCGATGATTCCGATGCCTTCTTTTTTGATGTTGTGAAGGTCCTGCGTTGGATGGAAAATACCGTCGGGATGTTCCTTATCTGTGCGGTTATTTCGCAAAATCATATCGATTACATAGCGATTTTCGTCGTTAAACCTTGCAATCGGCGTAACTGTGTTGTGAGGCTCGTTTCTGGTTTTTGCGGAAATGCCGACGGATTTGTCGCTGTATTCGCGCCAGCATTTAAGAATGTGTTCGGCAAGTTCCTCGACGTCTTTCCGTTTGGCGCCTTCAAGTCTTATTACGCTGTTGTACCAATCGACGACGCACGCTTTGACGTCGGGAAACGAGCTGTGCGAAAAATAAGTTTTTGCGGGCGCGTTCATTTCGGGAAGGACTTTGCTTCCTCCCTGATAATGGTCGTGCGACAGAATGCTGCCTCCTACGATGGGAAGGTCGGCGTTGCTGCCGATAAAGTAGTCGGGGAAGAGTTCAATGAAATCGAACATACGCTTAAAGGTATCGCCGTCGATTTTCATGGGACGATGTTCGTCGGAAAGGGCGATGCAATGGTTATCGAAATACACGTAAGGCGAAAACTGGAAATGCCATTGTTCGCCGTTCAGAATTATGGGGATAGTCCTGAGAGTCTGCCTTGCGGGGCGATTTGCGTTGCCCGAAAAACCTACGCACTCTTTGCAGAGCATGCATTTTGGATAAGAGGTTTGCGGCGCTTTTTTCGCGGCGAGAATTGCTTTAGGGTCTTTTTCGGGCTTGCTGAGATTTATGGTAATCATTATATCGCCGCGGGGATTCGATACCTTCCAGCCGATATTTTTGTCGATATCGACCTTGCGGATGTAATTCGAGTTGACCGAAAGGTTGTAAAGATACTTCGTTGCAAGAGAGGGATTGACCGCCGCGAGTTGTTCGAACGTGGTGATTACCTGAAAAGGCATGGGCATAACGAGCCCCATTATTCTGGTTTCGAAGTTTATTCTTTCGTAATCTTCGCACAATTTGTTTTCGACCGCATAGTTAACCGCGTCGTCGAGTATTTCCTGCAGAGGACGGCATCCCGTTGAGGGGGCGTCTGCGGGAGAGTCGACTTTGAATAAATCCAGAAGATTGTTGCGACGAAGGATATAATCTTCCTCGTACATATCGAGATTACGTCCCGCGTAACACAGCAGTTCTTCGATTACAACCTTTATATCGTTCTTCATTATCAAAACTCCTTAAATAATTGCGCTTTAAATATTTTTGTGGTATAATATTTGCTATATTTGAAATTCCGAAACAACGCATAATAATTTTAATGTTTTTTCGGGAAATATGCAACGGATTTACGTTAATATGAAAAAAATTACCTCTCGCGACGATATTCTTTCGTCAAACGAATTCGAAAAGAAAGCCGCCGCGCTTTACGGAAGCGCCGACGGAAGCAAAAACCGCTACGCAGCGCTTTACGACGCGCATTATTGCAATTTCGGGCTTAACGAAGGATTCTTTTTTTCAAGTCCCGGACGAATCGAGGTTGCGGGCAATCATACCGACCATAATCACGGCAAGGTTCTGACCGCCGCGATTTCCGTCGATACGCTTGCTTTCGTCACCCCGTCCGACGACGAAACAGTGCGCGTTAATTCTCGGGGATACGAGCCTTTCGAATGCAATCTCCGCGACCTTGCTCCAGACCCGTCGGAAGCGGGAACGAGCAAGGCTCTTATAAAAGGCATCGCAAGTTATCTCAGGGACGAGGGATTTAAGACAGGCGGTTTTTACGCAAGCGTTACGTCGGACGTGCCTGCGGCGGCGGGCGTATCGTCTTCTGCCTCGTTCGAGTTGCTGATTGCCGAAATATTCAATAAGTTTTATAACGGCGGTCAAATCGGCGCGGTTAAAAAAGCGCAGGCGTCGCAGTATGCCGAAAACGTATTTTTTATGAAACCGTGCGGTCTTTTAGACCAGTCGGCGATATCTTTGGGCGGCGTATCCGCGATAGATTTTTCCGATACCGCGAACCCCAAAATAGAAAAAGCCGGTTGGCCGTTTTCCGACCTTGACGTAATCGTGGTGAACACCGGCGGCAATCACGCCGACCTTACCGACGAATACGCTTCTATCCGCAAAGAGATGGAAGAAGTGGCGGCGTTATACGGAAAAAGTTGTTTAAGAGACGTGGATTATAAGACGTTTTTAAGCGACCTTCCCGAATTGCAGAAAAAGACGAGCGGACGCGCTTTGCTTCGCGCAATGCACTTCTTTGACGAGAACGTCCGCGTCGACGAAGCGGTATCCGCAATAGCGTCGAAAGACGAAGAAGGTTTTCTTAAAGCGGTGAAAGAAAGCGGCGACAGCAGTTATCGTCTGCTTCAGAACTGCTATGTGGCGGGCGATTTGTCCGAAAGAATCCCCTTGGGAATAGCCGTATCGTCGCATACCGTAGGCGTGCGTGCGGTGCGCGTGCACGGAGGCGGTTTCGCGGGGACGATAATCGCTTACGTCGATAAATCCGAAAGCGAAAATTACTGCGTCCGTATGAAAGAGATATTCGGCGGAAACAGCGTTTACAAGCTTGCGATAAGAGAGGAGGGCGCGTGCTATGTCGGGTTTTAAACTTATGAATTTATGCTTTTTATATGTAAAAGACCCCGTTGCTTTCCGCATAGGAAGCGTCGAGGTGCGCTGGTACGGCATTATTCTTACGGCGGCTATGTTAGTAGGGCTGCTTCTGCTCATTATTATGAGCAAGAAAAAAGGAATATCGACGGACGACGTCCTTGAATTGTTTTTGTGGATTATTCCTCTTGCGGTAATTCTCGCAAGGGTGATTTACGTTTTGGCAAACAATAAGGAATACGGGTATTTTCCCATAGAATCATGGGACGATTTCGTGAATTGCATCGCAATCTGGGACGGCGGAATTACGATTTACGGCGGTATACTCGGCGGTATTCTGGGAATACTGATTTTCTGCAAGCGCAAAAAAATCAGCATGGGCATGGTAATCGATATGCTCGTGCCTATTATGCTCCTGTGCCAGAGCATAGGACGCTGGGGCAATTTCTGCAATCAGGAGGCGTACGGCCAGCTCGTGCTTAACGAAAAACTGCATACTTTGCCTTTTGCGGTTTACATAGACAGTTTTCACGTTGCCGCGGGACAGGTTGCGGGCTGGTATCAGGCGACGTTTTTATACGAGGCGATATTCAATTTCTGCGGCGCGATTTTAACGTTTTTTCTGTGGCGGAAGAACAAAGTCGACGGCGCGCTTGCGTTTTTGTATATCGTGTGGTATTGCGTAATCCGTCTGATTCTCGACCATCTTCGCGTCGACGGATTGCCTTCCACTAAAATCGCCTGCGTGATTCTGATACCCGTGTGTACGGCGCTCGGCATTATTTATTACAGACGGGGACTTAAAAAACTCGACCACGACAAAGCGCTTCGCGAAGTTGAAGAAATGCTTGCCGACGAAAACAACTGAAAGGGGATTATATGAGAAATCTGACGCTGCTTACCGATTTTTACGAACTGACGATGATGAACGGCTATCTGAAAGAAGGCATAGCCGATAACCTTGCCGTTTTCGACGTCTTTTATCGCGGAGGAAACAAACTCGATTACGCAATGTGCGCCGGTCTCGAGCAGGTTGTCGATTACGTAAACAATCTGAGTTTTTCGGACGACGATATTAGTTATCTCAAAGGTCTTGGCGTTTTCGACGAAGATTTTCTGAACAGACTGAAAAATTTCAGATTTACGGGCGATATATACGCCGTACCCGAGGGAACGATAATCTTTCCTTACGAGCCCATTCTTACGGTTAAAGCGCCCCTCTTCGAGGCGCAGCTTCTCGAAACCTCAATACTTTGCATCCTTAATCACCAGACGCTTATAGCGACGAAGGCGACGAGACTGTGTCAGAATACCGACGCCCGTATTATGGAGTTCGGCCTGCGCAGGGCGCAGGGACCCGACGCGGGTATTTACGGGGCGAGAGCGGCGTATATCGGAGGTTGCAGAAGCACTTCCAACGTTCTTGCCGGGCAGATGTTCGGCATTCCCGTAAAAGGTACGCACGCGCACAGCTGGGTTATGTCTTTCCCCGACGAACTTACGGCTTTCCGCGCTTATGCCGACCTGTATCCCGACGGGTGCATGCTTCTCGTCGATACCTACGATACGCTTAAAAGCGGCGTCCCGAACGCAATTAAGGTTTTCGACGAATTAAAAGAAAAAGGTTATAAGCCTCTCGGCATCCGTTTAGACAGCGGAGACCTTGCGTATCTTTCCAAAGAAGCAAGAAAAATGCTTGACGCGGCGGGACATTCCGATTGTATAATCTGCGTTTCGAACGATATAGACGAGGAAGTGCTGTTAAGCCTTAAAGCGCAGGACGCGAAAATCGATTTGTTCGGCATAGGTACCCGTCTCATAACCAGTTACGACGCGCCCTCGCTCGGCGGCGTATACAAACTTTGCGCAATCGAGGAAAACGGCCGTCTCGTCCCGAAAATCAAATTGTCGGATACGCAGGCGAAAATCACGAATCCCGGCGTGAAAAAGATTTTCAGAATCTTCGATAAGGACGGGTTTGCCACGGCAGACCTTATCGCATTGAAAAAAGACAAAATCGATACGACTAAACCCCTTACCATTTTCCACCCGCAATATCCGTGGAAAAAAACCACCTTTTCCGATTACGAAGTCAAAGAAATTATGGTTACGGTATATAAGGGGGGCAAACAGGTTTACAAGTTGCCTTCGCTCGAAGAAATCGCGGCTTCTGCCGACGATTGCGTCGCACATTTTTACCCCGAGTATCTTCGTACCATAAATACTCAGGAATACAAGGTCGATCTTACCGAAAGTTTGTATAATCTTAAAATCAGAATGCTCACGAAAAACAGCAAAAACAACGCAATAATGCCTTAATACGACAAAAAACGCATAGTTAATATCAGCCTCCGGGGTTACAATTATATCCACGGAGGTTTTTTTGTGAGTAAAAAAGAATTGTTGTTCAAGAAAGAGTTGCACGGTTATAAAAAAAGCGAGGTCGAGGAGCGTATCGAACGCTACGAACGTCGTATCGAAGTACTCGAGGCGCAGATTGCGCTTGTCGACGGATTGAAAGAGGAAAACGCCCGCCTTGCGAAAGAGACGGAAACGTTGCGGTCGAAAGAAGAAGAAGTGAAAAACGTACTGGCCGCCGCCACGAAAAAAGCCTTCGATATTAAAACCGACATGAAACTTCAGTACGCTATGGAAACCGAGCGGCTGAAACTTTTCAAAACGAAGTGGACGGGCGCATACGACGACCTTAAAAAAAAGTACGGATTCGATAAAGACGCATTACTTGTGGAAAGCACCGTAACGGACGTTTCGTTGAAAATCGAAAACCTTCTGAACAAGGACTTCGGAATACGAACGGACAACGAGTGCGACGACGCCGAAAACCAACTGATGGCCGAGGCCGACAGACTGTCGATAAGTCAGGAAGAAATAAACAAGCTCGTCGAAAAACTGAAAGGCGAACTTAAAAAAGTTTCGTAAAACTTGAAAATTTACGAAAGGTAATATATAATAGGGCTATGGACGAATTATACTTATACACTACTTTAGCCATATTGCCTCTCATAATACTGACTTTGGTTGCGGGCGCGCGCGTGCAAATCAAGTTTACTAAGTATTCCAAAGAGAAAACGCTTTCGGGACTTACGGGCGCCGAGGCGGCAAGAAAAATTCTTGACGCGCATAATCTTTTCGACGTACAGATCGTGAAGATTGCAGGGAAACTTTCGGACAATTATAATCCGAAAACGAACGTCGTTTCATTGTCTGCCGAAGTCTACGACGGCACGTCGGTTGCGTCGGTAGCCGTGGCGGCGCACGAAGTCGGACACGCTATCCAGCACGACGAGGAGTATTTTCCCGTAAAACTCCGTTCCTTCCTCGTGCCGGTATGTACGTTGACTTCCAATGCTTCAATGCCGCTTTTACTTATCGGAATACTGCTTGAAATCTTTATGAGCAGCACGTATTTAGCCAACGTCTTCTTTTTTCTGGGGATAGGCTGTTACGCAATGTACGCGTTGTTTACGCTGGTAACGTTGCCCGTTGAGTTCAACGCGTCGAGAAGGGCCGGCGAAAATCTTGTAGGATACGGCGTTATAGACGCACGGGACGAAAGAAAGGTCAACGATATGCTTCGCGTTGCGGGTATGACGTACGTCATGAGTTTTGCAATGGCGTTATTGCAATTATTGAGAATCGTTGCGATTTTCGGAGGAAGAAAAAAAGACTAATCGCACGAAACGTCGGTTATCAAACCCTCTTCCATTCTGAACGACGCGATTTTCGGCACCGTAACGGGCAATTCGGTTTCGGGTATCAAAGCGACTTTTAACAGGTCGCTTTTTTTATAGGCGGGAGCGTGTTTTACGGCGGAGATTTCTTTAAAGTCGCCGAAAAAATCTGGAAAGTCTTCGGCGTTGTCTCTCAGGTCGGGAGAAAGATAGGTACGCAATCTCGTGAAGTCGCGCGCCTGAAGAGCTTCGAGAAAAAGGTAAGGAGTAAGTTCTTCGGGATAGCTTTTATCGTGCAGGTATTCGAAACGCGGACGGCTTTCGGTATTTCCGTTTCTGAAATCGTAGTCGGTTATTTTTCTGCGGCCGAGCATATCTTTCAGGTCGACCGCGGCGGTTACGGCGCTGTCGGAAAAAGTGAACTTTTGTGCCGACGAAGCGAAAAGTTTTTTAAAAGTGCCGTTAAAAAGCACGATTGCAAGATATTCTCCGTCGGCCGTATCTCCGCGCACGACGCATAAAAGCCCCTCGGCGCACTCCGAAAACAATATATCGGGGTTACTCAGCTCGGGCAGGTCGAGAGTAATCACGCCTCCCGAGCATTCGAAAATGGCGTGCGTTGAGCCGTCGGTATAGACGGTTACCGTTATTTCGTAATCCGAAAACGACGCGCTTTTCTGCGCCTGCGCGACGGGGGGAGAGTATTCGCGGAATTTCCGCACGGGAATTACGACGTCGTAATTTCCCCGTCCCCAATCCACGAGTTTTACGTCGCCGTAAAGTTTTACGGGGTCGGAAACGTCGATTACTCCGTAAGAGGGCGCGTAAACGTCGCCGCCCGTATTTTCTTTCAGACAATACGTCATTATCAGTCCGTCGTTTTTTTCCGCGCAGAAAGGAGCCGTGTGCGCCGTATTGTCGACTACGGTCAGTCCGTCGGGGACAAAATAAAACCTCGCCATATCTTTAATATACGGCGAGGGCGTTTATAATATGAACCGTTATTTATTTGCTTGCGGACAAATCGGTGAGAGTATAAGTGAATTTGCTTTCGGAAATTTTTATAGGAACCTGCTTTACCTTGTATCCGTTTGAAAGGGTCAGTTCCGTCGTCGCATAGTAAACGCTGATTGTCTTCCCGCCCGAATTCGACTGATTGAGAGAGAGAAAAACGCGCTGACAATCGACGGAAAAATCGTTCTCACCTATGGAATACGGGACGTTTTCGGTTGCGCCGAGAGCCGTTGTAAGAGTTACGACCCTGCCTTCGTTCGGTACGAAAGTCTTAAACGACAGATTGTAGTTTTTGTCGAAAGTAGCGCCCCTGATTATCGTATAAAACTGCATATTGTCGTAATAGGGAGAAGAAATATCGTATTCGACGGGTGTGGCGTCGGCGGGAACGGAATCGCCGTCGGACGAATAAAAACGAACTTTTTTACCGTCGTAAACGATTTTCTGCGTTTGTACGACGCCGTCTGCGGAAAAGGTGCAGATACTCTCCGTGGGCGCGAAATTGCCGTTATTGGTAAAATAAACTTTGCCGTCGATTTTATCGCCGTTGCTCATAATCTGTGTTCTCGTTATTGAAAAACCGTCGGTTTCGGGACTTACGGTAATCGTAAGCGTGCCGGTAACGGCTTCGTCGCCGATTTTGCCCGAGGCCTCGTAAACGAACGTTTCCGAAAAACCGTCCGACGACCAGTTTATGCGTAGAAGTTTATCGGTCGAAGTTTTGCTGTTGCAGGCGCAAAGGGCAAAAACCGACGTCAGAGCGGTGATAACGGTAAATATAATCAGAAGTTTTCTTTTCATATCGGATAGTATACCATATATTGAAGAAAAAGCAAACCATATAATGTATTTTGTGCGCGCGCGTTGCCATACTCCGAAAAATAATGTATAATATTTTTATCCGATTAAGGGGCGTTCCCGCAGTTTATGAAAGTAAAACTAATTTATGCAAATACGTACGGTTTTTCGGCCGAAAACGTGTACAGGGCTTTAAAAACGAATAAAAACGGCAGAAGCATTGTTATCGTGCCCGATAATTTTACTCTGTCAATCGAAAAAAACATTCTGAAAAAACTCGGTACGGAAGCCAGTTTCGATATCGAGGTCGTTTCGTTTATGAGGCTTGCTCAGAAAACTCTTAAGGGACGCATCGGTAAGTGCCTTACGCCCGAAGGCTCGGTCATGTTGCTGAAAAGAGCCGTCGACGGCATAAGAAACGAATTGTCGGTGTACGACAAAACGACGGACGTCGGGTTTTCGCGCGAACTGTACGCCGTTGTTACCTCGCTCAGAAACAGCGGAATAACTCCGAAAGACCTGCTGTCCGCATTCGGGAAGGGCGATAAACTGTACGACGTAGGACTTATTTACGATAACTATCTGAAAATTCTCGGAAATTCTTTTGTGGACGGAAGTTCCCGTCTCGAAGCCTTTTCGGATTTTCTTTCGGAAAGCGACCTGTTTAAGGATTCGGATATCTTCGTTTTCGGTTTTTCTGATTTCACCGCCGTTCAATACGAAATTCTGTCGCGTTTATTCGTCGGTGCGCGAAGCGTTACCGTCAGTATCGTAGTGGCGGGAAAGGACGCGAAAAACAAGCGGATAGTGCCGTCGCGTGCGGCCGGAAAGCTGCCTGAAATCTGTACTGCCGCCGGTATCGAACCCGAAATCGTCATCGCGGAGGAATCCTTGCCTCCTTATAAAAAACAATTGTTGGATTATACGTTTTCTTACGCTTATCCTTCTCCCGCCGAGGTCGGCGACGCGTTGAGTATCGTCCGCGCCGGAAGCGTTTACGACGAGGTGGATTTTATAGCCCGTTCAATAAGAAAAGCGGTTGTCAACGGGGCGAGATACAAGGATTTCGCATTGGTGATTCCCGATACCAAGACGTACGAAAACGACGTTAAAAACATATTCAGCCGATACGATATACCCTATTTCCTTAATAAAAAAGTCGTTTTTTCGCAACAGGCGGCCGCAAAATTCATTTTATCCGCCGTAAAATGCGCAAACGACGAGTTTACTTTCGCAAGCGTTTTACCGCTTGTCAAAAATCCATTTTTCTATAAGGACGAAAAAGGATTTTCGGAAGTGTGCCTGTTTGAAAACCATTGCGTCGAGAATTCTCTCACCGACAAACCTAAAAAGGGCCGTTACGACGAGACGTCCGAAAAGGTGCTTCAGAAAGTTTTCTCGATATGCGCGCCGTTTCGCAATCTCGAAGGGAAAAACGCGGCGGCTTTCGTCGACGCTCTGGACGAGTTTTTATCGGCAACCGGTATCGAGGAAGAGTGCGAAAGAATTGCCGCTTCGGCAGATACGGCAGAGGGCAGAGCCGCAGGACAGTTTTATGAAAAAATTACGGCGGTAACCGATGAAATGCGCCGTATTTTTCCCGCCGACGCAACGTTTTCGGCAAAGGAATTCCACGACGTTATAAAAGGAGTGTTCGAAAACGTCAAGATAGCGCTCGTACCCATGTATCTCGACTGCGTTTTCGTAGGTGCGGCGGACGAAAGCTTTTACGACGACGTCAGGACGATGTTCGTTGCGGGCGCTCTCGAAGGCGTCGTGCCGTCGCAGACGAGAGGAACGGCCGTCGTCAACCTGAAAGACGAAGAAACTCTGAAAAATAAAGGCCTCGGCATTTTTCCCGATAAACGCGAGACGGCAAAAACAAAATGCTTCGAACTTGTGCAGATTTTCCTGAAACACAAAGATAAACTGATAATTTCCTACCCCGATTTTTATAACGGTTCGGCGTGCGCGCCCGCGGCTTTTACAACACAGTTTTTCAAGATGTTTACGAAAAACGGAAAGCCGCTTTCGGCAATCCGTTGCGACGGCGCGGACCTGGCGTACGGTAAAGACAGAACAGACGATTTCGCATATCGCATAGGAACGACGAAAAACGGAAAATACAAATTGCTTTCGGACAGAAAACCCGAGGACGCGGTTTACCGGAACAGTTTTTACGAAACTCTTACGGACGGCGACAAAAGGGAAATCGAAAAGCTCGTGTTGCCCGACGACGGAAAAAAACCGGAGGTCAAAGGAAACAAAGCTCTTTTGAGAGGAGTGTTTTCGGCAAGTCAGTTAGAGTGTTATTTTGCATGCCCGTACATGCAGTTTTTCAGATACGGTCTCGGTCTGAAACCGAGAAAAGACGGCAGTCTTACAACCCTCGAAACGGGTACGATTCTGCACGAGATTATGCGCGCGTTTACCGAGGAAAAAGCATATCTCGCGCCTTCGGACGAAAACATGGAAAAACTGTGTTCGCGCGTTATCGCCGATATTCTCAAAAGACCAGATTACAGACGTTTTGACAATCCCCGCAACCGCGCAACGCTTTCGAGAATAAAAAAAGAAGGCGTTCGCATTTGCAGAAGTATCGCCGATGAGATTGCACAATCGGACTTTAAACCGCTGTTTTCCGAAGCTAAAATAGGCAAAAAGGCAGACGGAGCCGTTTTTGACGGATTAACGGTAAACGTATCGGGAAGAGAATACCGTCTTGTAGGAAGTATTGACAGGATTGACTCCTACAAGGGGTATTTCACCGTTATCGATTATAAGAGTTTTCAGAAAGATTTGTCGGTGTCCGACGTTTATAACGGCAGCAAGATTCAGCCCGTGCTGTATATGACGGCCGTCGGCGACGACGAGCTGAAATATCCGGCGGGTATTTTATATCAGCCGATAACTTTCGGTTATAAAAAGGACGCGGGGCGTTTCAGAATGAAGGGGTTCGTGCTTGACGACCCGAAAGTTCTTGCGGAACTCGACAATGCTCTGCAAGGCGGCGGGAAAAGCGAATTTTTCCCCGTTTCATTTACCTCCGACGGCAGACCGAGGCGCTCGAAAAGCGTAATAGCCGATATCGATTTCACGGCTTTGTCGGTATATGCGAAAAAACTTGCAAACAGGGCGCTTTGCGAAATTGCGGACGGAAACGTCAATCCGGCGCCTCTTCCGAACGCTTGTAAAACTTGCGATTTCAAAGATATATGTCCTTACGAAAACGAAGAACGGTTTATACGCAACGATTTTCCGCGTCTTACGATTTCCGACCTTATGACGCTTGCCGGAGGAGGATGCGTTACCGCGTCGGAAGAAGAGGAGGAAAAAACCGATGAATAATTGGACGGACGAACAAAAAACAATTCTCGACGCGTCGGGCAACGTACTTGTATACGCTTCGGCGGGAAGCGGAAAGACGTCGGTTATGGTCAAAAAAATCGCCGACGACGTGATAAACGGCATACCCGTTGAGGATATTCTCGTATTATCCTATACGAATGCCTCGGCCGCGGATATGCGTTTCAAGATAGTTAACGCTCTTTACGAGTCGGTGAAAGACGCGTCCGACAAAGACGCGGATACTATCAGAAAGCAACTTGACAGTCTTCCTTTTACGGAAATAGGAACTATGGACTCGTTTCTGGGCAGACTGATAAAGGAAAACTTCGAATTTCTCGGGATATCGCCGGACGCGTCGCAGATGGACGAAGGCGAAGCCTCGGAAATGAAAGCGAGAGCAATGTCCGCCGTACTTAAAAACGAATACGCCGCCGCCCGCGACGATTTTCTGAGGGTTGCTTCGCACTCGTCGAATATTGCGGACGACGCTCCTCTTTCGCAGACGGTATACGATATTTACGAAGCGATAAGCATCAATCCCCGTCCCGACGAATTCAAAAAACTTCTGCTCGACAGCGTAACCGATAACCCCGACAGCCTTTACGGAAAGGTTATTCTGGATTATTACCGGGAACTTGCGGAGGAATCGTTGCCTTTTGCAAGACGGATAAAGGACGAGGTAAATCTTTCGGAAGCGCCGCGTTATGCGAAATCGCTTGACGGAGCGATAGACGCGCTGGAAAAAATCAGTAAAATATCTTCGGTGAAGGAAGCGGAAACGGTAGTCGGATTAATTTCCGACCCCGGTCTTACCGGACACGGAAAAAACAAGTTGTCCGACGAGGACAAAAAACTCGTAAAACTGGTAAGAGACAGAGCGTACGCCGAGGTGGCGAAAGGCCTTGCAAACGGACTTTTCGTCGATTACGACGGCTACAACGTTAAAGACGCCCGCGAGTTTATGAACGTCGTACTGAGACTGACGGAAGAGTTTGCGGACGAATACGGCAGGCTTAAACTTTCCGAAAACAAACTGGATTTCAACGATTTGTCCCGTTATGCGGTAAAACTGCTTTCCGACGAGAAGCGCGCCGAGAGCGTCGGAAAAAAATTCTCATTGGTATTCGTGGACGAGTATCAGGATATAAACCCTTTGCAGGAGGAAATTCTTCAAAGAATAAGTCGCGGCAATCTGTTTATGGTCGGCGACGTCAAACAGAGTATTTATGCTTTCAGGAACGCCGATTCGAAAATTTTCACGGATAAAAAATCTCTCTTCGAGCAGGACGAAAGCGACGGGCAGGCTCTGCCGATGACGCGTAATTTTCGCAGCGACAGAGAATTGTTAAGATTTTTCGACAGAGTTTTTTCGGCGGTTATGTCGACGGCCCGCGGAGGTTGCGACTATAAAAAGGAAAGTTTGTTTCTGAAAGACGATTTTTCGGACGATTTCGGAGGTAAAGCGGCTTTTATGGTTTGCGAAAACGTCCGTACGGACGAGGAACGGGAAACGAAGGGCGTTTACAGCGTTAAGAATCACGTTTCCGCATTGTCGGGCGAGGAGAAAAACGGATATGCCGAGGGACTTGCTATTGCGGCGAAAATCAAAGAACTGATAGGTTCGAGATACGTAAAAAAAGACGGTTCGCCCCTTTTGTATTCAGATATTGCCATTTTGTTCAAAAAGAGAAAAAGCGGCGCTGAAGGTTTGCTTAAAGCGCTCGAAAACGCAGGAATACCGTTTATAAGCGACGGATTTTCCGAAAGTGCGGGCAAAAAATTCGTGAAAGAACTGACCTGTCTTATGAAAGCGGTCGATAACGTTTACGACGACGTAGCGTTTACGGGATATCTGTTGTCTTATTTCGGTAAAATGAACGAAACCGATTTGCAGACTCTGATATCCGACGCGCCGCGCGGTTACGTTTACGACGCGGTAAAAATAAAATCGGAAGAACACTCGGTTCTCGGAGAAAAGTGTTTAAACGCCGTTAATTTTTTGAACGAAGCGAGAAACAGAGCCTCGAATCTCAACGCGGAAGGTTTTCTGAAAGAGGTTATCGGAATAACCGGATTCGACGCCTACGCCATGGCGGGCGGAAACGGCGCAGACGATTACAGGGCCGTGCGCGACTTTGCGGACGCGGCGGCGGACGTAGGGGACGGAGGAGTCGCCGAGTTTATCGCGTATCTTAAAAACAAACCCGACGAAAGGTCGAAAAACGTGCCCGACGGGGGCGGTAACGCCGTAAGAGTAATGACCGTTCACGCAAGTAAAGGACTGCAGTTTCCCGTGGTGTTCGCGGCAAGATGCGACGCGGTGGCGAGAAATTCCGAAGCGTCGTCGGATATAGTTTTCGACAGGGCGCTCGGCGCCGGCGTTAAGCTGTTCAACGAAGAGACCCGTACGAAAATGCCGTCGCTTGCCTATACCGCCATAACGCTCGATAAAAAAAGACGGGCGTCCGACGAGAATATAAGACTTTTTTACGTCGCTCTGACGCGTGCCGAAAACAGAATTTATCTGACGGGTACCGTCAAAGGAGACCTGAACGGAAAAACGGATTTCCCGACGCCGATAATTGCCTCGTCGAGTTTTGCCGACCTTATGTTTTACGCCGCGGCTTCGGACGACGCTCTTAAAAGGACGGTTACGCCGTGCGAACCCGTGCGCGTGGAACTATCGGCAGACACCCCCGTGGTTTTGTTCGGAACAGGGGACGAAAACATCGTGAAAAGCATAAAAAAAGTGACGGAGTTTTCGTATCCTTTTTCAAAATCCTCATCGGTAGGCAGAAAATATACGGTAACGGAAATCAACAGGGAACAGGACGAATTTACGGCTGACGTTTTCACACCCTCTCTTTGGCCGGAGGACGACAACAGGAAGAAAGGCATAGCGTATCACACCGTTATGGAAAACGTGGATTATTCCTTTACCACGGTAAGCGAGATTGACGAAATGATACTTTCTCTCGAACAAAAGGGCATTCTGACGCCCGACGAAGCGGCGGCGGTCGACGCACGGGACATTCTCGGATGCATATCCCATCCGGTGATGCGGGAAGGCGTTAAAGGAAAGTACGTTCGGGAAAAATCGTTTATGCTGACCCTTTCCGCAACGGAGGTCGGAGGAGACCCGTCGGACGACGTACTCGTGCAGGGCACGCCCGACGTCGTATTTTTCGGAAAAGAGAACGTTATCTGCGATTTCAAGTATTCGGGTCTTCCGGACGATAAACTTGCACAAAAATATAAAAACCAACTTAAATTGTATAAACTCGCGGTTGAAAAGGCTTATAACGTCAAAATCGACAGATTATTGCTGTATTCTTTCAAATCAGGAAGATTTGTCGAGGTAAGCCCCTGAATTTTTACAAAAAAGCGTGTAATTGTTTGCAAACTACTCATTTTATGTTATAATAACGTTTAATGACAGGCAAGGGAATTCTTGCCGAATGAAGGATGGTTTTTATGGTCGCTTCTCAAATATTGTCGGCAGTTACTTTCTGGCAGGAAATGCCGCTTTTGCAACAGGTTCTTTTTTGTGCCGCCGTCTCGTTTATAGGAATTACGCTTATTGCGTTTATAGTTTTCGGCGCCGTGCTCGGCAGACTTTCGGGGCGCAGGTTTGTAAAATCCTGCAGGACAATCAGTGATTTTTCAAACCAATCGGGCGAAATCAACGACGGTAATCTCGAACAGTTCGAAGCGGCCTGTTTCGACGAGAAAACAGACGAGACTTTTATGGAAGGGTGGGAATCTTTCAAAACCGCGCGTTTCGGATATCCGAGCGAATATATCGATTCGGTTAAGATAAAATCCCGTTTTGACAGTTCGAAGTTTAAAATAGCGCTGTTCGTCACGTCGGGCGCGTTGTTTTTAATTGCGACGGTGTTTGCGATTTACTTTTTCGTTGGTCTCGGACTGCAATCGGGTTACGACCTTATTCCCGTCATAGTATTTCTCGTGCTGCCGGTTATTCTTCTTTTATCGTATGCCTTCGTGAAGCCCGAGAAAAAACCTCGCGAGACCTTTGACCTTATGCTCGAAGACCTCGATACGGCAGTACGTCTGCAGCGTTACGTCGAAAGAAAAATCGATAACAGACGTCTTTACGAAATTGAAGACCGCATAAGAGATGTTATCATCGCCGAGAAAACCAAACCCATTCCCTCTAAAAAAGACCAGATTGATAAAAAACTTCGCGAGGAAGAGGCTCTTTCTGAATACGAGGAAGACCTTGACGATATAAGAGAGGAACTGCTTGAAGATTTGCCGGACGACCAACCGTCGGCCGAACGGATTGAAGTAACGAACGAGGAAGTCTCTTCCGACGAAAACGAGTCCGTCGAAGAAGAAGCGACTGCGACGGAAACCGATACAAACGCGGAACCAGCAAAAAAACCCGTGCCGTTCGAACCGTTCGTCGCCGTTCTCAACGAAGCGATAGACCACGGCTACCCCAAAACCACTTTGCGTAAAATAGCAAATATTCTCGTGCTTGCTTTCGGAAAATTTACCGAGCCCGCTCAACGCGAAATTCTTAAAAATTCGATACGCAGGTTTATCGTAAGTTATAAAGCCGCGGTGCTTGCCGAAAGAGAAAGCGAAAATTCCGCGGTTCACGGAACGGAAGTTGCGGATACTGTCGCAGCGGACGCTTACGGAGAGTGGCAGGCTCCTTACGCAGAATAAAAAGTTGTTTTTCTACCGCCCCATAACCGGGGCGGTTTTTTATTCGGCACGAAAGAGACTTAATGCCGTTACGTTTCTGAAAATCAAATTTTTTAAAATTGCTTTTTTTCGGTTGCCAAAAAAAAATTAAGGTGCTATTATGTGAGTATCCCGTAAAGGAAATTTTCAGAGGTGTTAATATGGACGACCCTTTAAGTAAAAAGCGAATATTTATTGACACCGTTCTTTGCGCGTAAAGCACGTTTTTTCCGCTTCCGAAGTACGGTGTTCGCCGTGCTTTTATTTTTGTAAATGGAGGAAGGAAAAATGCTGCAGATTTTTTATACCGACGAGAATAACGCTCTTATTGCCGTTAATACCGAAAACGGATTCGAGAACATCGACCTCACCGGCAAATGGATAAATCTTTCAAACCCCACCGATAAAGAAATAGAACTGGTTAACCGGCTTACCGATTTGCCCGAAGACTATATCAAAGCCGCGCTTGACGAAGAGGAACGCGCCCGTATCGAAGTCGAGGACGGCGTGTTGCTTACTCTGTTTGATATTCCCGTTATGGAAGAGGACGATAAAAACGATTATTATACCTATTCGACGTTGCCGTTTGCTTTTATATCGAATCAGAAAACCGTCGTTACCGTTTGTCTTAAGGACAGCATTATCACTCAGAACTTCATTATGAACAGGGTGAGAGGGTTTGCAACCTGGAAACGCACCCGTTTTCTCCTTCAGCTTATGTATGCCTCGAGCACGAAGTTTCTGCAATACCTCCGCCAGATAGACAAGACGAGCACGCGTATTCAGAACGAACTTAACAGAAGTATGAAAAACAAGGAACTCATACAGTTGCTCGACATTGAAAAATCCCTTGTCTATTTTTCGACGTCCCTTCGCGGAAACAGTTTCGTCATAGATAAGATACAGCGCACCGAGGGCGTCAAGTTTTACGAAGAGGACCAGGATTTGTGGGAAGACGTCGGCATCGAAAACCGTCAGGCAATCGAAATGTGCAACATCTACCGGGACATTTTAAGCGGAACGATGGACGCTTTCGCGTCGGTTATCAGCAATAACCTGAATATCGTCATGCGTACTCTTACCATTCTTACATTGCTTGTGGCAATTCCTTCGATGATTGCGGCTTTCTGGGGTATGAACACGGGCGTGCCTTGGGAGGGCGAAATTGCCGGATTCTGGATTGTTGTGGGAATTTCGGTAGCAATATGCACGGTGCTGGGCGTCGTAATGTTCAAAAGCCGCGGAAGAAAAAAATAATTAAGTAAAACCCCCTAAATTGACATATATATATTTATTTGTTATAATCACTTTGAACGTATTTCAAGGTGATTTTTTATGCGCAAAAAAATATTTGTCATTTTTCTGATTCTCGCTTTATCGATGACGGTTCTTGCGGCCTGTAAGCCGAAAAAACAGGAAACGAAGGTAACGTATAAAGATATTTTCGCACAGAACGACGGCATTTCATTGAAGAGTTTCGATAAAAACAACGAAATTTCTCTTCCCGAAGGGGTTGTTCCTTATTATACGGTAAAAAACGGAGCAAAGGATTATACCAAGGCGTACGACGAAAAAAACGGAATCGTGTTTTGCAGCAGAACGGAGACCGTCGGCGACGTGTCGCACACTTATTACGGTTTCGTAAGCGTCGAGGCGCGTTCGCTGATTGCGAAGGGTTGCGCGTACGATAGTAATTTCGGCGCCCTTTACGGAATGATTTACGCGCGGGACGTCAAAGAGGACGAATGCGTGCTGATGAACGTGCACGGCGACGTACTTTTCAGAAAAAGCGGCGAAAAAGACCCGACGGTGTGTTTTAAACCGTTGAGCCGCGATTACGTTGCAGTAAAATATCTTGCAAACGAATACAGAATTTACTCGGTATCGTCGCTTGAAAAAGGAGACTTGACGCCCCTTTTCGACGGCATGACTTTTGCGGATAATTCCGATTCCGATTACAGCACCGAATTCAAGGCTTTCGACGATTATATTGCGGTTTTAACCTATAAAAACCCCACTTTTTCATACGGGGCTAAAAAACTTGCGAAATGTACCGTTTACGGCGTTTCCACGGGAAACAGGACGGATTTGTTCAGAGACGCCGGCGAATATTCCTCTTCGGTAACGAGGGGCGCTTTTTATCTCGGCCAGAACGTCTTTTACTGTTACGAGCAGACGTCGTCCGACGAGGAGGACGGATATCAGTATAAAGTCGCGAAGGATAAGAAATACGAAGAGGGCGAGGAGACCGAATACGATTATTATAAGATTTCGATATGGACTTTCGATACCGCAACGGGCGCAAAACGAACTATTGCTCCCGACCGCATTTTTTCAACGATAATAAATTCGTATTACGAAGAAGAGGTATCGCGAAACGTTTCGGCATATATTAATGACGGATACAGTTACGTTTCCGTCGGATATCTGCGCGCCGACGATAAAACCGTAAGCGACGAGCAATATATTATCGACAGCAATCTGAATATTTATCTGTCGCTTGTAGAGCACGCCGGAAGCGCAACGAACTACGACGCCCGGTCCGAAGATTACAGAGACGTTCTTCTTACTTATTCCGGCGGATACGGATTTTCGACCGAGAACAAAGGAGATATACTCGTTTACGACGATAAAGGCAATACCGTTCTGAGAGTGGAAGGCACGTTTTCGAAAGTTTTTTACAATAACGGTATCGTTACGGCGATAGAGGAGAGAACCGACGAAAAAAACGACACGATAAAAAGATTCGTGGCTTATAAACTCGACGGAACCAACGTGGTGTCGTACGACGCGGGATACGACGATTTAAGCGGCGTTTACTCGTCGGACAGAATCGCCTTTATCGGAAAATATGCCGTCGTGAGAAAAAACAGAAATTATTATCTCGTCGATTCGTCGGGAAACGACGCGGGCAATCCCGATATTTCGGATATGTACGTAAGCTCGGGTACCGCTTATTTCTTCTCGGGAGTATATATGTCAAAGGACAAAACCACGGGAAAACTCGGACTTAAAACGTACGACGGTACGGTAATCTACGATAACGTGTTTTCGTCGGCCGTAATAGATAAGCGTAGCTTCGGCAACGTTGTGTTTTACGGCTGCGACGCGGACGGAAACTGGACGGTTTATCTTGTAAGATAAGAAAAACTATAAGGAAATAGATGTTAAAAGTTTTATTATACGGCGCTGTTTCGGGCATTGTCGGAACTATGCTCGGCGGCGTCATAAGTGCCTTTTTAAGCAAAAAAGACAAAGTAATCGGGGTGCTTTTCGCTGTTGCGGCGGGAGTTATGCTTGCGATTGTATCTTTCGACCTTATCCCCGAGGCGTATGCCGAAGGAGGAGTGTGGACGCTTGCGGCAAGCGTGCTTGCGGGAGTTGTTCTCGTGGTTATTCTTGACGAGATTACGAAAGCGGTAACGAAAAAAGGCGGGGATATAATCGAAGAAGGCCGTAAACGGCGCGTCGAAATGACGAAAACCGGCATTTTGATGATGCTCGCCATTGCGGTGCATAATCTTCCCGAAGGCCTTGTCATAGGCAGCAGCGAACTAAAAAGCAGAGGACTTCTTATGGCTCTCTTAATAGGCCTTCACAATATTCCCGAGGGAATTGCCGTCGCCGCACCGCTTATTGCGGGAGGCATGAAAAAGTGGAAGGCGATACTCATTACCGCGTCTACGGGTATTCCGACTCTGATAGGGGCGGTTATCGGTTATTATATCGGGCTTGCGTCGGCCACCTTCGTCGCAGTGAGTCTCGGTATTGCCGCGGGAGCCATGCTGGCGGTGATTTTTGCCGAAATGTTGCCCGAATCGTTGAAATTGAACGAAAGCAAAGCGCCGGGTTTCGCCGCCGTGATAAGCGTCGTCATAGGAGCGGTTGCAATATACTTGTTCAGGTAATATATGGATACGAAAGTTTTAGGTTCCGAAGGCATTGCGCTCGGTGCAAAACTGATTAAAAATGGCGAAGTCGTAGCATTTCCGACCGAGACCGTTTACGGCCTCGGAGGGGATGCGTTCAACGATGAAGCAATCAAAAAGATTTATCTTGCGAAAGGACGTCCGTCGGACAACCCTTTAATCGTGCATATTTCCGAACTCGACGACGTTTATAAAGTCGCGAAGGAAGTGCCGGAGGCATATTTCAGACTTGCCGAAAAGTTTTTGCCCGGTCCTCTTACCGTTATTCTTCCGAAACGCGACGAAGTGCCTTATGTCTGTACGGGCGGTCTCGATACCGTTGCCGTGAGATATCCGTCGCACCCGATGGCGCGGGAGTTTATCAAAGCAACGGGTACGCTTATTGCGGCGCCGTCTGCTAACGTTTCGACGCACGTGTCGCCTACGACGGCAAAACACGTTTACGACGACCTTAACGGACGAATTCCTCTTATCCTCGACGGAGGAGAATGCGAGGGCGGAATAGAAAGCACTATTCTTACTCTGACGCGCGATATTCCCACGGTTTTACGCCCGGGAATCATTACCGAAAGGGACTTGTTGTCGGTATTGAGCGAAGTGGAAATGTTTAAAGGAAAAGTCGAAAGAGCCGAGGCGCCGGGAATGAAATACAAACACTACGCTCCGCGCACGAGGGCTGTTCTCGCAAGCAGTCCCGAAAAAGCGGTCGAACTGTACGATAATGCCGCAAAACAGGGTTTACGCCCCGAAATTCTTGCTTTATCGGAGCATACCGCAATTTACGGCAACAGAAAACTTATCGATTTGGGCGGCGACGAATACGCCGTAGCAAGGCGTATCTATAACGCTTTGCACGTTGCGGAAAACGAATCCGACCTGATTATCATCGACAATCTTACGGGGGGCGGCGTTTACGACTCGGTTATGAACCGCGTTATGAAAGCCGTTGCCGGCAGGGTGGAATAATGAGAATCGCGTTCGTGTGTACCGGAAACACCTGCAGAAGTCCCATGGCCGAAGCGATTTTCAGATTTTACGCAAAGGAGAAAGGACTCGATAACGTCGAGGTTTCGTCATACGGCTTAAGAATTGATCCGAACGAAAGGGTCACATCCGACAAAGCGGTGAAAGCAGTAAAGAATATCGGAATACCTATCAGAGCGAAAAAAGCAAAGGCCGTTACCGAAAACGTAATAAATACAGCCGACTACGTCATCGTGATGACTGAGGCGCAAAAGAAAATTCTGCCTTACGAAAACGTTTTTACCTTCGATTCTCTGACAGGAGGAGGGGATATCCCTGACCCGTACGGCGAGGGGCAGGACGCGTACGACGCAACCGCGTTCAGACTTAAACTTGCGATACAGAATCTTATTAACGATATCGCCGGAGGGAAATTATGAAATTCGAATTGAAACTTCTTAACTGGTGGTGGAATTCGGTTGTGTCGAAAAACGACGCGAAAAGAATGGCGTCGCTTACGAAGACGGAGGGCGTAAGCGTAATTTCCGACGTCGATTATTTCGGCGACGGTCAAGAGTGTCATCTTATGGATTTTTACCGCCCCGAAGGTACGGAAAATCAGAAACTGCCCGTTATTATCGACATACACGGCGGCGGCTGGATGTACGGAGACAAAAATCTCAACGCGGCATATTGCGCCGCGCTTGCGAAACGAGGTTTTGCGGTCGTGTGTTTTTCGTACAGCCTTTTCCCGCAGGTAACTTTTCCCGTTCCCGTCTCGGAAATCTTCAAGGCTATAAATTTCGTTTACGAAAACGCCGATAAATACGGCTTAGACGTCGGCAACGCGTTTCTTACGGGCGACAGCGCCGGCGGGCATTATACGGGGCTTGTCGCGTCTATTATCGCCGACGGGGAATTGCAGAAACTTTACGGCGTTTCGACGGATTTGAGATTTAAAGCCTTAGGCTTTACCTGCGCCGCATTTTATCCGAACGCGCTTGCAAACATACCCGTCCATCTTACGAAAACTTACGTCCGTCTTTTTTACGGCGGCGACAGAAAATACAAAAACAACAGGTATTATAAAAGCGTGGATATCGCCAACAACAAAGTGGAAGATTTTCCGCCGATGTTCATTAACAGTTGTTACAACGATATGATGAAAGGCGACACTTTTAAGTTTGCGGAGTTTCTCGACCAACGAAAGATACCGTACGTCCTCGATTTTCCGAAAGCAGACGAATGCACTCATAAGATGGGACACGTGTACTCCGTGCTTTATCCCGAGGACTGGGAGGAAAGCAGAAAGACGATAGACAATATGTGCGGATTTTTCAGACAACGTATCGACTGAACGCACAGCTATATTAATAAACGAAAACGACGGAAAATCCGTCGTTTTTTATTGCGGAAAACCGCTGATATTCAAAATAACTGCGCGGTCGCAACCCGACAATCCGTACCGAAGTGATACCCCGACAGGTGACTACTTCAAGGTTACCTCGTGGCACACACCGTTAGCCGCTTAGTGCTGCTGCGGTCAGGCTCTGACACGGTTCACGGGACGGTATTGCACAAGACCTTGATATCAACGTTCCTTATCGAGGCCGACCAACCATACGAAAGGCCTCATACGACTCATCGGCTCCGCATATAGAGGTTTTCGGATTACAGGGTACCCCTGGTCCCCCGCCTAGCGCAGTAAGCGTATTGTAGCACTTTGAAACGCGAAAGTCAAGAGATAACCGATAAATGCGGGCGACGCTTGACTATATTGCGCAAAAAGTTGTATTATAAATAATATGAAAAAGAAATTTTTACTTGTTGCTTTATCGGTTATTTTTGTCTCGGCGCTTACGGCGTCGCTTTGTGCGTGCGCAAAAACCGACGAGGGTAATGCAATCGAATACGGCATCGAAATAGAAAATTATCCCCGTCAGTATTATACGGAGGGCGAAAGGTTTTCGCCTGACGGCGGCACCGTTAAGGTGTTTTTAAGAAACGACGTTACGGGAAAAGAAGAAACGAAAGTCGTCGATATGACCGACGGGGAAATCGTCTTTGAAAACGTCAACGGAGGAAGAGTGGGCGAAACTTATACCGCAACCGTAAAATATCACGGATTTCAGGCAAAGTTCAGATATGCGTTTTTCGATGAAAACGAAGCGGTCGAAAGCGTAACACTGGACGTCCCCGACGACTTTGCGCCTTTGGTTTACGCTAAATCGGATTTAAGAGATAATTTCAAATATGAGGATTTAAACGGTCTTACAATAACGATAAAGTATAGAAACGAGCAAAAACCCGATAAGGTATTTATGCTTGACGACGAAATGTCTTATTATACGAAAGGGGTTTCTCAGACGGGTTTCGACGTTAAGGAGACGGGCAGAAAAAATATTGTTTTTTCGTGTCTCGCAAGCGACTTCAAAGTGCCTTACGACGTCGTGGAAAACGACTGGATTGAAAGTTTTTATCTTACCGACCCGAACGGAGAAACAGGCAACGCCGACGGCGACAAGCTTATTTCTTCGGCATATTTTACGGGCGATTCCTTTAGTGACGGCGGCGCGAAAATCGTGTACGTTTACAATTCGCTGAAAGAAAGCGACCCAATAGATATCGAGAGCCGGTTCGTTAAGAATTTCGATACGACTTCGCCCGCGACAAACGCCGAACTGACCATTGCGCCTCTCGGAAACGACGCGTTCTGCAAAAAGTTTAATTATAAAGTTTTCGTTCATACCGACGTAACCGATATGCGCGCACAGTCGGGTAACGGACTTCTTGACGTAAATACTTCGGTGACGTTTGAAGAATTTTTGGAAAACGTCAGGGTTTTCGTGGCAAAAGGCGAAGGAGAAAGCGCGGTTACCGCCGAATTTAACGGAAACGACCCGCGTTTTAAGTATTTTTATTTCGACAAGGACAAAAACGAATTGCCGTTTGACGAGGATTCTTACAAGGAAATTATTAAAAAAGGACAATCGCTGAGTCTGAAAGTGGTATTGAAAGATACGGACGTGTCCTTTACCGACGACGACGGATTTTTTGCAATCAACGTCGTTAAAAAATGGATAAGGACCGAGATTACGGGTTGGGACAGCGTAAAAACCGAATACGGCATCGGCGAAGATTTCGATTTCGGCGGTGTAAAAATCAGAGCGGTTTACGACGACGGCACGCGGGACGAGGAAAACCTTGCGGACATTTATTCCGCGACCGAAAAAGAGAGAGAGGACAAGTGGTATAAAAACCTGTTTAAAAAAAGAACGGTCAATTCTTTTGTAAGCGTCGGAAAATTCGATTTGTCGAAAGCGGGAACTTACGACGCGTCGTCATATAAAGGCGAAACGGGCGTATCGTACTGCCTCGACGTGCAGGGCGACGACGGCGTGTATATCGACGGAATTTTGCAGACGGGCGACGTACCGAGAATTTATCTTGTGTTTACGGTAAAATAAATAACGGCGGAAGCGAAGGCTTCCGCTTTTTTTGACCTCGCTTTTCTTGACAATTCATATTATATTTTTTATAATGTCTTGAAATATATAATACTCTCGAGGTTTTCAATGTACAAAAAAGTAGACAACGGCCTTGATTTCGTCGGCCGCGAAAAGGAAGTTCTCGAATTCTGGAAAGAGAACAAAATTTTTGAAAAAAGCGTCGAAAAGAACGTCGGCAATCCCGAATTTTCGTTTTTCGACGGACCGCCTACCGCTAACGGCCGTCCGCATATCGGACATATTCTCACCCGCGTCATGAAGGACATTATTCCCCGTTATAAAACGATGAAAGGTTATCACGTTTTAAGAAAAGCGGGCTGGGATACTCACGGTCTTCCCGTCGAACTCGAAGTGGAAAAGGAACTTCATATCGACGGAAAACAGGAAATCGAAAAGTACGGTATCGAGCCGTTTATCAAAAAATGCAAGGAAAGCGTCTGGAAATATAAGCACGAATGGGAAGTTATGTCCGACCGCGTGGGCTATTGGGCGGATATGGAAAACCCGTACGTTACCTACGACGACAACTATATCGAGTCGGTATGGTGGAGCCTTAAAGAAATCGACAAAAAAGGCCTTTTATACAAAGGCTATAAAATCGTCCCTTACTGCCCGAGATGCGGCACGGCGTTGTCGAGTCACGAGGTTGCGCAAGGATACAAGGACGTAAAAGAAAAATCCGTATACGTTCGTTTTAAACTGAAAGACGAGGAAAACACGAGTTTTCTTGCCTGGACGACAACGCCCTGGACGCTCCCGAGCAACGTTGCGCTTTGCATGAACGCGAAAGAGGATTATGCGAAAATCAAAGTCGGCGACGAGTATTTCATAATGGCGCAGGCTCTTATTCCCACGCTTTTTAAAGAGGACGAATACGAAATCGTAAGCGTGAAAAAGGGCAAAGATTACGAATATACGAGATACGTGCCTCTTTTCGATTACGTAAAAGAGAGCGATAAAGGTTGGTACGTTACCAACGCCGATTACGTTACTCTTACCGACGGTACGGGCGTCGTGCATATTGCGCCCGCATTCGGCGAGGACGACGCGCAGGTCGGACGCAGATACGATTTGCCTTTCGTAAAACTCGTGGACGACAGAGGCAGACTTTCCGACGAAGTTTACGATTTCAAGGGCGTTTTCGTAAAAGACGCCGACCCGATGATTATCGGAAAACTCAAAGAAAACGGTCTGTTGCTTAAAGAAATGCTTTACGAACACAGCTATCCTTTCTGCTGGCGTTGCGACACTCCGCTTTTGTATTACGCCCGCGAAAGCTGGTTCATAAAAATGACCGCCGTCCGCGACGAACTTATGAAACGCAATCTTTCGGTAAACTGGATGCCCGCAACGATAGGCACCGGGCGCATGGGCAACTTTATCGAAAACGTAATCGACTGGGGCATCAGCCGCGAGCGTTACTGGGGTACGCCCCTTCCTATCTGGATTTGCGACAAGTGCGGCAAAAAGCACGTCGTTGGCAGCAGGGAAGAACTTTGCAAACTCGGACACCTCGATAAAGCGCCCGAACTTCATAAGCCATATATCGACGAGGTAACTTTCACCTGTCCCGACTGCGGCGGCACGATGCGTCGCGTTCCCGAAGTGCTCGACTGCTGGTACGACAGCGGCAGCATGCCTTTCGCACAGTGGCACTATCCCTTTGAAAACAAGGAAATTTTCGAGGAGGTATATCCCGCGAACTTCATTTCGGAAGCAATCGACCAGACGAGAGGCTGGTTCTATACTCTTCTTGCCATTTCGACCTTGCTTTTCGACAAGGCGAGTTTCAAAAACTGCATTGTTTTAGGACACGTCAACGATAAAGACGGCATAAAAATGAGCAAGCATAAAGGCAACGTCGTCGACCCGTTCACCGTTCTCGACAAGCAGGGCGCGGACGCCGTAAGATGGCATTTCTATACGTCAAGCGCTCCCTGGCTGCCGTCGCGTTTCTATCCCGAGGCGGTAAGCGAATCGCAACGTAAGTTTATGGGTACGCTCTGGAACACCTATGCGTTCTTCGTACTTTACGCCGATATCGACGGTTTCGACCCCACGAAATACAACCTTGACGAATGCAAACTCACCGTTATGGACAGATGGATTCTGTCGGGACTGATGAGCCTTATCGATTTCGTCGACCAAAGCCTTGACGAATACAAAATCTTCGAAAGCAGCAGAAAAATTCAGGACTTCGTGGACGAACTTTCCAACTGGTACGTCCGCCGCGGCCGCGAAAGATACTGGGGAAGCGAAATGACCGACGATAAAATCGCCGCTTATATGACGCTTTACACCGTACTCACCGAACTTTCGAAGTTAATCGCACCCTATACGCCGTTTATGGCCGAGAGCATTTATCAGAATCTTGTAAGAACGTTCAGACCCGACGCGCCCGAAAGCGTGCATCTTTGCGACTTCCCCGTAAGCGATAAAAAATATATCGACAAACGCCTTGAAGAAGGAATGGAAGAGGTTATCCGCGTCGTAGTACTCGGTCGCGCCGCCCGCAATCAGGCAAACGTGAAAAACCGTCAGCCTTTGCAAAAAATGTACGTGACGGGTGTAAGTCTCGACGACGAACTGCGCGCGCTCGTTAAGGACGAACTTAACGTAAAAGAAGTGCTGGATACGAACGGCGAGGACGATTTCGTGACTTACGAAATCAAACCGCAACTTAAAACGATAGGCCCGAAATACGGAAAATTGCTTAATAAAATCCGCGAGCATCTTGCGTCTGTCGACGGCCGCGCCGTAGTAAACGCCGTTGCGCAGGGCACGTATAAGACCGTTATCGACGGCACGGAAGTAGAGTTTTCCAAAGACGACGTTCTCGTATCGGTGAAAAACAAGGAAGGATTCAGCAGCGAGGTCGACGGCGACGTTTCCGTTATTCTGGATACCGCGCTTACCGACGAACTCGTCGAAGAGGGCGTTATGCGCGAACTCATCTCCAAAATCCAGACGATGCGTAAGGAAGCGGGCTTCGAAGTTACCGACCATATCACGGTGGGTTACCGCGCCGAAGGTCTGCTTGAAAAAGTAATAAAAGACAACGACACCGTCAAAAGCGCCGTGCTTGCCGATAAAATTGTCGACGTAATCGACGGATATACCAAAGAATGGGATATCAACGACGGCAAAATCACTCTTTCCGTAAAGAAAAATCAGATATGCAGATAAATAACGAATGGAAAGATTACGAGGTAATAGCGACGGGCGGCGGGCGTAAACTCGAACGCTGGGGAGATTACGTTCTTCTGCGTCCCGACCCGCAGATTATCTGGCCCGAATCCTTTCCTCTCGAAAAATACGACGGACTTACCGCGAAATACGAAAGAAGCAATACGGGCGGCGGACGTTGGGAATACATTAAAAGTATGCCCGAGGAATTTACCGTAAAATGGCGAAACCTCACCTTTAAACTCAAACTGATGGGTTTTAAGCATACGGGACTTTTCCCCGAACAGGCCGTAAACTGGGCAAAGATGATTTCGCTTATCGAAAACGCAAACCGCCCGATAAAGGTGCTTAATCTTTTCGCCTATACGGGCGGCGCGACGGTTGCGTGTTTATCGGCGGGCGCGGAAGTTACTCACGTCGACAGCGCGAAGGCAATGGTCGAACGCGCGGGCGAGAACATAAGGCTGAGCGGGCTTGAAAACGCAAAGGTCCGTTACATTATCGACGACTGTCTGAAATTCGTTAAACGCGAAATAAAACGCGGAAAAACTTACGACGCCGTTATTATGGACCCGCCGAGTTTCGGAAGAGGTCCCAACGGCGAAACGTGGAAAATCGAGGATAATCTTTTTGCGCTCGTTGAGGAAACGAGGGCGCTTTTGTCGGATAATCCTTTGTTTTACCTGATAAACAGTTACACTACGGGGTTGCAACCCACGGTTATGGCAAATATGCTGCGTCTCGGACTTAAAGCGGGCGGCGGCGTAAAAATCGAGGCCGACGAAATAGGACTGAATACTTTGGAGGAGGGCATTATTCTGCCGGCAGGCGCAAGCGCATTGGCAGTGTTCTGATATGGAAAACGCTAACGTTACCGAATATAACGGTGTTAAAATACTTTACGAGGACAATCACATTCTCGTTGTGGTAAAACCGCAAAATATGCCGTCGCAGGAGGACGAAACGAAAGATACCGACCTGCTGACGTTGATGAAAACATATCTGAAAGAAAAGTACGAAAAACCCGGCGAAGCCTATCTCGGGCTCGTTCACAGACTTGACAGAGTCACGGGAGGAGTAATGGTTTTCGCAAAAACGAGCAAAGCGGCCGCGCGATTGTCGGAGGCGATACGAGAGGGCGAATTCGAAAAAACTTATCTTGCCGTCGTCTACGATACTCCGAAGGAAAAACAGGGCGCTCTCGTAAATTATCTGAAGAAGGACCCGACAGGCAATAAAGTGAGGGTAGTTCCCGATACGACAGAGGGCGCAAAGTATGCCGAACTTACTTATAAGGTGCTTGGAAGCATAGGAAAGCTGTCCCTTCTCGGGGTGAGACTCGCCACCGGGAGAAGCCATCAGATAAGAGTGCAGTTGTCCCATATAGGACACCCGATAGTGGGAGACGTTAGATACGGCGGCAACAGGCCTAAGGCGCAATGCAATCTGGCGCTATGGGCGGCGGAACTTCGTTTCAGACACCCTGTTAAAGAACAGACGATGGTATTTAAAGTTTATCCCCCCGAAGACGAAAAACCCTGGAATTATTTCAATCTCGAACCTATATTCCGTATAAGCGTCAAAGACGCTATGGCAGAAAACGACTGAATTATGGAATTTATAAACAAAACAATCGGCGAGGTACTTGACGACCTTGCAAAAAATCAAACCGACGACTGGGCCGTAAGATATACGGACAGACCCTATAAACGCACCTGGAAAGAACTTAACGACGAGGCCGAACTCGTTGCCCGCGGACTAATGTCGCTGGGAATACGAAAAGGCGACCACGTGGCTATCTGGGCTACGAACACTCCCGAATGGATTCTGACGCTGTTTGCTTCGGCAAAAATCGGCGCGGTGCTCGTTACCGTAAACACAAACTTCAAGATTTTCGAACTCGAATACCTTTTAAGACAATCCGACACGAAACTTCTTGTAATGATGGGCGGTTTCAAAAACAACGATTACGTCGCGACCGTCAACGAACTTCTGCCCGAACTCAGAAATACTTCGGGCGATATCGAATCGGACAGCCTGCCGTTTTTAAAGCGCATTGTTTTTGCGGGAAACGAAACCCCGGCAGGAATGCTCAATTTCGAGGATTTAAAAGTGCTCGGCAACGATTTTCCCGTTGAGATTTTCGAGGAAAACAAAAAAACTCTGTCGCCCCACGACGTCGTCAATATGCAATATACGTCAGGTACGACGGGATTTCCGAAGGGCGTAATGCTTACCCATTACAATATACTCAATAACGGCAAGACGATAGGCGACGGAATGAAATTCACGAAGGACGACCGTCTTTGTATCACCGTACCGTTTTTCCATTGCTTCGGACTGGTGCTTGCCATGATGGCGTGCATTACGCACGGAACGACAATGGTCCCCGTCGAAAGGTACAGTCCCGTTCCCGTAATGAACGCAATCAGCGTTGAAAAATGCACGGCGGTGCACGGCGTTCCCACTATGTTTATCGCAATGCTCGAACACGCGCAATTTCCGCAATTCGATTTTTCAAGTCTGCGCACGGGTATTATGGCGGGGTCGCCTTGTCCCATCGAGGTTATGAAGAAAGTTATTGACAAGATGAATATGCGCGAAATCGTTATCGTTTTCGGTCAGACCGAGGCTTCCCCGGGCTGCACTATGACGACTACTTCCGACAGTCTTGAAAAACGTGTGAATACCGTCGGGCGGGCATTCCCCGGCGTGGAATGTAAAATTATCGACCCCGATACGGGCGAAACGCTTCCTGCCGATAAAGCGGGCGAATTCTGCGCGCGCGGTTACAATATAATGAAAGGGTACTATAAAATGCCCGAAGCTACCGCGCAGGCGATTGATAAGGACGGCTGGCTTCACAGCGGCGACCTTTGCACCGTCGACAGCGAAGGATATTATAAGGTCGTGGGACGTATCAAAGATATGATTATCCGAGGCGGCGAAAACATTTATCCCAAAGAAATCGAGGAGTGTCTTTATACCAACGACAAAATTTCCGACGTTCAGGTTATCGGCGTTCCGTCGGAGGCTTACGGCGAGGAAGTTATGGCATGCGTAATTCTTAAAGAGGGCGAAACGATGACGGAGGAAGAAGTCAAAGATTTCGTCGCGGCGCGCATGGCAAAACACAAAGTGCCTAAATACGTAAGATTCGTAACGTCTTTCCCCACCAACGCGGCGGGAAAAATTCAGAAATTCAAAATGCGCGAAGAGGCCATCGAAGTGCTTAAACTTCAATCCGCCGCTTCCATCGAAACCGCTTAATGCGGACAGGTCAAAAGGAGGATTCTATGAAAATTGCGTTTTCGACAATAGGTTGCCCGAGCTGGCATTTCGACGAGATAGTGTCTACCGCGTCCGACCTCGGGTACGACGGATTCGAAGTAAGGGGAATAGGCGGCGAAATTTACGCGCCGAAAATCAAACAGTTTCAAAGCGAATACCGCGATAAAACGATGAAAAAACTGGCGTCCTTATCCCTTGATATCACGATGTTGACTTCGGGGGCAAGTCTTGCGGTATATCCGGAAAAGGAACAGGCTCTGAAAGAAGCGACGGAGTATATCGCTCTTGCGGAAAGTCTCGGCGTGCCGTATATCAGGGTTATGTGCACGAATCGTCCTATGCCCGACGGCGGCGACGTCGACCTTTGCAAACGACTTTATAAACAAATTCTTAAAGAGGCGGAGGGCACGGGCGTTCTGCCGCTTATAGAAACCAACGGTATATTTTGCGATACGAGGCTTTTGAGAGATTTTATCGACGAGTGCGGCGGCGGCGTATTATGGGACGTAAATCACCCTTACCGTTTCAACGGCGAGAGCGTCGAAACAACCGTAAACAACCTCGGAAACCGCATAAGATACGTCCACGTAAAGGACAGCGTCGTTCAGAACGGCGTTACCAGATATAAGATGCTCGGATACGGCGATATTCCCGTAAAAAAAGCGTTGTGTCTCTTAAAAGAACAGGGCTACGACGGCACCGTTTCTCTTGAATGGGTAAAGAGATGGGAACCCGACCTCGAGGAACCGGGAATTGTTTTTTCACAGTTTATAACAACCGTAAAACGCTATCTGAAGTAATCGGAAAAATTTAATCCGAAGTAATCGGAAAAAACGGAATTATCGCCCCGCTTCGGGGCGATTTTTTTTTGCAACCAAAGGCGTCGTTTTGCATATAATGATAAAAAAAATCGCGGAGGGCGTTATGGAAGAGCAAAAACGTCTTGAAATAATCGAAAAACACATAAAAAACGGCGTAGTGTTTCGCGGCACGGACAGCGTGTACGTCGACGAGGAAGTAATTATCGGGAAAGGCACGGTAATATATCCCGACCAGCATATCAGAGGCAAAACAAAAATAGGAAACAACTGCGTTCTCGACGCCGGCAACATCATCGCCGACAGCACGATAGGAAACGGCGTTATCATTCTTAAAAGCGTGTTAAAGAATGCGTATGTCGATGATAAAACCACGGTTGGGCCGTTTGCGAATATTCATACAAATTCGGAAATCGGTAAGGAATGTCGCATAGGAAACTTTGTTGAAGTCAAGAACGCCACTCTCGGACAAAGAGTTAAAGCCGCGCATCTCGCTTACGTGGGAGACGTCGATATCGGTAACCTGTGCAACGTAGGTTGCGGCAGTATTTTCGTCAATTACGACGGAAAAAACAAGCACAGAAGTACGGTGGGCGAAAGCGTGTTTATCGGCAGTAACAGCAATATCATAGCGCCCGTAAACGTTATGGATAACGCTTATATCGCGGCGGGCACCACGGTTACCGTCGACCTTCCGAAAAACTGTCTGTGCATCGGACGGAGCAGAGAAACCGTAAAAGAAAACCGCACGAAGTACGTGAAGAACGATTTCGCTAAAAAGTATTTCGGTACCGACGGGATAAGGGGCGTTTACGGCAAGGACCTTACCGACGAAACTGCATATCTCGTGGGAAATTTTCTGGGTTATTCCGCAGACGGCGGGCGCGTCGTAGTGGGGCGGGATACGAGGGTAAGCGGAGACAGTCTCGTTAAGGCTCTGATTAAGGGCATTACCGACGCGGGGTCGGACGCAGAGGATATGTTTATCGTGCCTACGCCCGCTGTTTCTTACGCGACGCTGTCTTCAAACGCAAACTACGGCGTAATGATAAGCGCGTCTCACAATCCTCCCGAATACAACGGAATCAAAATTTTTACGAAAAACGGTTGCAAACTGAACGATATAGAAGAGGTCGAAATAGAAAAACATATCGACAACGCGAAAAAAATTAAGGCGCAGACGTCCGGGCGTATATTGAACGGAGAAGAACTATTTAAAAAATACGTTGACGAAGTGTTGAAGTCATCGTTAAGACTCGACGGTATGAATATCGTCCTCGATACCGCAAACGGGGCGTTGTCGGGAATTGCAAAAAAAGTTTTTTCGGCACTCGGCGCGGAGGTAAAGTCTTATAACGACGAGGCCTGCGGAAAAATTATCAACAGGAATTCGGGGGCGACGTGTCCCGGATTTATCGTGGATAAAGTGAAAGAGACGCGTGCGGACGCGGGCTTTTCATACGACGGTGACGCTGACAGACTGATTGCCGTTGACGAAAACGGAAGAATTGTCGACGGCGACGAAATTATTTATATTTTCGCAAAGGAACTTCTGAAAGAAGGTAAACTCAGAAAACAGAAAGTCGTTTGTACGGTTTTAAGCAATATGGGCGTCGAAAAAGCTTTGAACGAACTGGGCGTAGGTATGATACGCGTCGACGTCGGCGACCATAACGTGCAGGCGGAAATGATGAAAGGAGGCTACGTTCTCGGCGGTGAACAGTCGGGTCATATCATAATGGGCAACCGCTCGATGACGGGCGACGGACTTCTTGCAAGCGTTCTTATCGCTTCGCTTATGAAAAAAACGGGAATGAAACTGAGCGAACTTTCGCAGGTGGAAAGATATCCGCAGATTAACGCCGCTTTTACGGTCGTGGATAAAAAAGCGGTGGCGGCCGATAAAGACCTTGCCGATTACGTTTCGTCCGTAAGAGCGGAACTCAAAGAGGGACGTATCCTTTTAAGACCAAGCGGTACCGAGGAGAAAATAAGACTTACGGTCGAGGCGAAAAACGAAGAAGCAATGAAAAAAGCATGCAAAAAACTGACGGAATATATTCAATCGAGATTTGCTTAAAACCGTAACGAAAATAAATAAAAGCGGGGCTTTCAAGCCCCGCTTTTCAATGCGTAAAATTAAATTTTTGCGGCCGCTTCCTTATCCAGAATAACGGTAACGTTTTTGTGAAGTTGCAGTACGGACGCGGGGCATGCCTCGGTTACTTCGCCTTTAATCATTCTGAAAACGGCGTCGGCTTTGTTGCTGCCCGTCGCGAGCATAAGTATTTTTTTTGCGCGCATAATTTCGCTTATTCCCATTGTTATCGCGCTTCTTGGCACCTCGTCGGGAGAATTGAAAAAACGCGAATTGTCCGCGATTGTCTTTGCCGTAAGAAACACCTGATGCGTTTTGCTTGAAAACGACGTGCCCGGTTCGTTGAAAGCGATGTGGCCGTTGGCTCCAATTCCCAAAACCTGAATATCGGGCGTTATTTTTTCAAGAACGGCACTGTAACGGGCGCATTCGGCCGATACGTCGGGTGCGAGACCGTTGGGAATATTTACGTTTTTCATATCGATATCGATTTTCGAAAAAAGGTTGCGCGTCATAAAATTGACGTAACTTTCGGGATGAGAGGCGGGAAGGCCGACGTATTCGTCGAGATTGCAGGTGGTTACGTTTTTATAAGACGTGCCGCGCTCTTCGCGGTCTTTTATCATTTCCCGATAGAGAGGAAGGGGGGTTGAGCCCGTGGCCAATCCCAGAACGGCGTCGTTTTTTGTCGAAAGAAGTTCTCTTATGGGTTCGAACGCCGCTTTGCCGAATTCGTCTGAATCATTGACAATAATAATTTTCATAAAACACCTCTTGAAACATTATACTATTATATACGGCAGGCCGTCAAGAAGTTACCGCCAAGCAAAGCGGTCTGAGACGGCAAAAAACCGCGCGTTGTTGACACCGCTTAATGCGTATGTTAAAATAATATAGACGCGCGACTCGGGGAAGTATGCAGGGAAACGCTCGTCACGAATTTTCGCACAGACCGCGCCTTCTAATCGTAATAAACGATAAAAGCGGAAGAAGCGGAAAAATCAACGTCGAAATTCTAAAAAAGGCTTACGGCAAAGGTTACGACGTCGACGTTGTGCATATCGGCGATAAATTTTATCCGTTTGCGCCGGCGGAAAGAGTAGTGGTGCTGGGAGGAGACGGCACCCTTAACTCGATTATCAACGCTTATTACGGTACGGAGACCGAAATAATATATATTCCGACGGGTACTCTTAACGAGTGCGCTAAAAAAAACAAGTGCGATTTCGTGCTCGATAATTGCGGCAAGGCGGACAACAAATATTTCACTTACGTCCTTGCGGCGGGCACTTTTACTCCGCTCGGATACAGCGTTGACAACCGCCTGAAGAAAAAAATCAAGACGTTTGCGTACGTTCTCGGGGTGTTCAGGGAACTTAAAGTAAGCAGAATACCCGCCGTAATTACGTCGTCGGGTAAAACCGAATCGGGAGAATACTCGCTTATTATGGCGATAAGGTCGAAACAGTGTTTCGGTCTGAAATTCAACCGTGCGTTCGATAAAGACAACGGCTTGTATATGCTTACCGTAAAAGCCCCTGCAAGCAACGGAATAGCGGGATTGATAAAACTGTTTTTTCCTTATTTCCGTGCTTTTTTCATCGGATTTTCGAAGGAATACCATTCGAAAACGATGGATTTTATCAGGATTAAAAAGGCGGAATTCTCTTTTATGAAATCCGAAACCTTCTGTTCGGACGGCGAAAAAAGAATTATGCCCAAAAAATTCAGCATAGAGGAGGCCGAGCTTTCGCCTCACGTTACCGTGGTCACGAAAGCAGGCGTCAGAAATTTGTATAAATCACGGAAGGAGTCGCAGTATGTCCGTTAAAAAAGTGAAAAAAGCCATTATTCCGGCGGCCGGTTGCGGAACGAGATTCATGCCCATTACCAAAAGCGTCCCCAAAGAAATGCTCGTGCTTGTCGACAAGCCGGCTCTTCATTACATAGTCGAGGAATGCGCGAACAGCGGCATAACGGACGTGAGAATAGTCGTCAGGGAGGGAAAAGAATCGATAGTAAACTATTTTACGCCGTCGCCTTCCGACACGCCCGAACTGAAAAATCTTCTGGAAAAGGTAAACGTTTCCTTTGCGTGGCAGAAAACGCCGCGCGGTACGGGCGATACGATAATGCTTTGCAGGGATTTCGTGAAAGACGAGCCGTTTGCGGTGCTGTTCGGAGACGACGTGGTGATTTCGGATAAGCCCTGCACGGGTCAGCTGATAGCCGCATACGAAAAGACGGGCAGGAGCGTCGTTGGAGTACAGACGGTCCCGGACGACGAGGCGGTGCGTTACGGCGTCGTCGAAAAGGGCGCGGAGAACGGCAGAATTACCGAAATACGACGTATTATCGAAAAACCCTCTGCGGACGCATTGCCGTCCAATCTTTGCAGTCTCGGAAGATTCGTGCTTACAAGCGGTATTTTCGAGGCAATAATAATGACTCCCGAAAGAGGGGGCGAAGCGATATTGCCCGAGGCCGTTTCCACTCTTGCCCGTTCGGAAGGAGCGGTTGCGTACGAGTTCGAAGGCAGACATTACGACGTCGGCAATAAACTCGGCTATGCGATAGCCGCCCGCGATTTGGCCGCCGGGCGTTTCGGAAAGGATTTTACCTGTCCGCCGTCAGACGGTCGCAAGATCTGATATTTTTACGGCGTAAACGTCCGTGGAGCCGAAACCGTTTTTGTATATTCCGCCTTTGCGGTTGCTTGAAAAACACAAATATCCGTCGCGTGTTAACGTTGCAAACGAGTTTGTTGCCGAAAACGTCGCGACGGTTTTCATTTTTTGCGCGTTGAAACCGACGACGCCGATTTTACCGTCGAAGTAAGTTATAAGATATTCGCCGACGCGGTTAATTATTGCGCTTATGCCTGTTTCCTGTTCGTTTGCAAACATTTCGTCGAGATGCAGACAATAAACGGACGACGAAGTTTTGCCGTCCTTTCCCGATATCAGAGTAAAATTGTTGTCGCCTGGCAATAAAACCGAAAAATCGGACAAGGGGATTTCCTTTTGCGCGGTTTTTTCGAATCGGTAATCGCTTACGAAAATACTTTGCGTCGCGCCGTCTTTCTCCACACCCGCAAAACCGCCCGTAACCGGCATAATGTCGACCAGTTTTTTATCGGGTACGCTTTCTTCGGATATAAAACCCGCCTTTTCGGAATAGGTCAGACGCGAGTATCCTTTGTCCGAGTTTATAAAGACGTCCAGAAGGTCGCCTCTCGGAAATACGTTTACGCTTTCGGGTTTCGAAAGATATACCGACGACGATTTTATCACGACGAAATCGGGAGAAACGAGTTTAATCGTAAACGCGCTTTCCGAAAACAACATTACGGCAAGATTTCCGCTGTCGCACAAATAAGTTTTTCCGTCCGAAACGCAGTCGAACACGATTTTGGCGGTGTTTACGAGGTCGCGATTGATTTTATAAAGCGCCGAATAATCCGACGACCCGGTAAGAAGAGCAAAACCGTCCGCGATTATTTTCGAGTGCAGATAGCTTTCAGAAGAGCCGCTCGTAAACGCCGACGTCTTTATAAGCTGCGCGTTTGCGTCGGTCATTGCGACGGCTACGGACGGGCGTTCCGTTCTGACGTCGGAACCGTTTGAATTCGTATCGAAAAACAGATAAGAATAGCCGTTAAGGGTATGTACGTTTTTTAAAACGTCGTCGCCCGTTCCACCCGTGTTCTGAACGATAAAGTCGTTTTCTTCGTACGCCGGACGCGGCAGCTCGTTGTATGAAACGGGTTGTTCTTCGGGCTTGTCCCGCTCGGTATCCGACGCCGAGGAAACGGTTTTTTCGCCCGAATCCGGCGACGTTTTCGACGGTAATTTAGTTAGATAAAGATAGCAGAATACGCTTACCGACAATAAAAAGGTTACGGCAAGCCATTTGTATGCTTTTATATTTTTCATAATTTTCACCTCGCGTGTATTGTAACATCTTAAAGCGAGGTTTTGTGATTATCGGCAAAAGAAGTCAAAATGCGCCCGATTGCGTTATTTCCCGCGGGGGCGAACGGCCGCATAGGCACCGTACAGCGCATTACGGCGTTTACGAAAGAAGTTTTCGTGAGGTCTTCCTGAAACAAAACTTTTGCGCCGAATTCCTTTGCGTACAGAGCGTTGTCAATCTGGTCGCCCCTCGACGCCGTTTTCGGCAGAGGAATTAAAAGAACGGGTTTTTCAAGATAAGACAATTCGAAAAGAGTGCCTGCGCCCGCGCGTGAAACCACCGTATCGGCCGCGGCGAAAAGCGCGCCTATATTATCGGTGTATTCTATCGGAAAATACCCCGGGACGGGCGTTATACTGCTTTTGTTTTTGCCGGTAACGTGAAGGACGTTGTATTGCGGAAGAAGGGCGTCGAGACTATCGTTCAGAACGTCGTTTATCGCCTGCGCGCCGAGGCTTCCTCCCATTACCAGCAGAGTCTTTTTGGCGTTGTCGAGTTTAAACGCGTTAACGGCGAAGTCTTTATCGATGTTTTTAAGTTCCTGTCGCAAAGGAAAGCCTACGTATATAAAATCGCGCGATAAAGTTGCCGTTTTGTCGAAACCGGTAAGTATGGTTGCGCCGAGTTTATGCGCTATGCGATTTGCGAGGCCTAACGTAAGGTCGCTTTCGTGGCATACCGTCGGTATGTGCAGACGGCGCGCCGCGATTATCGCCGGAAGGGATACGTATCCGCCTTTTCCGAACACGACGTCGGGCTTGATTTCCCTGAAAAAAGCAACGGTTTCCTTAATCGCTCTGATAAGAACGAAAGGTATTCTGATATTTCTGAAAAAACGGGTGCGGTCAAGGCCTACGGTATAGATTTCCCGATAGGCGACCCCCGCTTTTTTCGCAAGCGATTTTTCTATGCCGTGTCCGCCGACGTAGTAAATTTTATCGAAATCCCGTTTAAGGTCGGGCATCATTGCGAGAAGTGGGATTACGTGTCCTCCGCTTCCGCCTCCCGTAAGAACTATTGTACGACTTTTCATAACGCCTCCATTAAAATATATCCGTGGATTTTTAAATAATACTAATTTTTAAAAATCGGTTGCTATTTTACGCTCGCGCTTGATATAATAGTGAAAGATACTGAAAGAGGTGAAATATGAAATACGTTAAATTTACAAGTTTCGACAATACGGTTTTGCAGGCGTACGTCTGGGACGACGTGAAAGTTCCGAAGGGCGTCGTTCAGATTTCTCACGGAATGGCCGAACACGCAAGGCGTTACGACGATTTTGCAAAATTCCTCAATGCGAACGGATACATAGTTTTTGCCGACGACCACCGCGCGCACGGCAACACCGAAAAGAAAAACGATATGGGTTATCATAACGGCGATATATTCGGCGATACGGTGAAAGACGAGGTGTTTATCACGAAATATCTGAAAGATAAGTATTGCCTCCCCGTCGTTTATCTCGGACACAGTTACGGCAGTTTCGTGGGTCAGTCCTATCTCGAGCACGACAACGACGCAGTCGGCGTTATTCTGTCGGGAAGCGCGCGTCAGCCCGGCGCCATAGTTGCCGCGGGTAAAACTTTATCGAATATGGCGACGACGATAGCAGGTCCCGCAAAGAAGGGCAAATTCATGGATAAAGTATCTTTCGGCAGTTTTAACCGCCCCTTTAAAAAAGAAGGGCACAATTTCGCGTGGCTTTCGCGCGACGTCGAGCAGGTTAAAAAATATTGCTACGACGAACAGTGCGGTTACGTGATGTCCAACGCCTTCTATAAATATTTTATGGCGGGTCTTTCGGATATCTATAAAAAGGAAAATCTTGCAAAAGTGAGAAAAGACCGTCCCATTGCGATTTTCAGCGGCGAGAAGGACCCTGTCGGAGGGAAGAACGCGTGCAACGTTAAAAAACTCGAAAAGATGTATAAGGAACTGGGAGTGGAAAACGTCAGCATAAAAATTTACGAGGGCGCGCGCCACGAAATTCTTAACGAAAAGAATAATTCCGAAGTGTATGCCGATATGCTTGCGAAAATAAACGAATTCTGCAATAAATAATTTTAACGACGTTTTTTCAAAACACGCCTTCGGGCGTGTTTTTATTTTAGGCTTACGGAAAACATACATACCCGGTTTTATGTACGAAATGGGATAAATATTGTCAGAAATACACTCTTGCGTGTCAAAAATACGGACAATATTTTGTGGTTTTTTTGAAAAAGAAAGCACAATTCACTTTTGTTATTATTAAAAATATGTTAAAATAATCAAGTAAGTTTTTTTACTTGCGTTCAATACTTTTCGAGAGGAAATTATGTCGTCGAATTACAGTGCGGAAAAAATCGAAATACTGGAGGGGCTCGAAGCCGTCCGACTGCGTCCCGGTATGTATATAGGCGGGACAGGCAATCACGGACTTCACCATATTCTTTGGGAAATCATCGATAACGGAATTGACGAAGTTGCAAACGGCTACGGCGATACCGTCGAGATTACCCTTATGAGCGACAACGTCGCCCGCGTAAGAGATAACGGCAGGGGAATTCCCGTGGATATTCACCCGAAGCTTAAAGTCAGCGGCGTTGAGGTCGTCTTTACTCAACTTCACGCGGGAGGCAAATTCAATAACGACAGTTACGCCTACTCCGGCGGACTTCACGGCGTGGGAGCAAGCGTGACGAACGCTTTGTCCGAGTGGCTTACGGTTGAGGTTTATAAGGACGGAAACGAGTATCGTCAGGATTTCCATTCGCCCGAAGTCAACGGAAAAGTCAAATCGGGTATTCCCGTCGGCGGTCTTCGCCTTATCGGAAAAACCAAACAGACGGGTTCGCAGGTAACTTTCAAGCCCGACCCGCGCGTTTTCAAAAACGAAAAATTCAATTATTCGGTAATTTCGACGAGACTTCGCGAAATAGCTTTTCTCAATAAAAACATTACGCTGATTTTAAACGACGACCGTCCCGAATCCGAAGGAGGCACGGGCAAGCATAAAACCTATCATTACGAAGGCGGCTTGTCCGATTTCGTAAGTTATATCAATGCCGAAAAAGACGCAATTTATCCCAAACCCATACACTTTTCGGCCGAGCAGGACGGCGTAAAACTGGAAATAGCGATGCAGCACACGACGGGATATACCGAAAATATTTTCAGTTTCGTAAACAATATACCTACGCCCGACGGAGGCACTCACGAGGTCGGTTTCAAATCCGCCTGTACGAAAGTTTTCAATAATTACGCACAGAAAAACAATCTGATTAAAGACAAAAAACTTTCGGCGCTCATCGGCGAGGATTACAGAGAAGGTCTGACCGCAGTCGTTTCGATAAGGCTTAAAAACGTGCAGTTCGAGGGGCAAACCAAGACCAAGCTCGGAAATCCCGAGGTCAAACCTCTCGTCGAACAGCTCGTATCGCAGAAACTCGACGAATTTTTAAATCTCAAATCGAGTAAATCAATTGCCGAAAAAATAGTGGAAAAGGCAATGGGCGCCGCCCGTACCCGCGATAACGTCAGGCGCGCGAAAGAACTCAGCCGCCAGCAAAAAAGCATAAACAACGCCAATCTCGTGGGAAAACTTGCGTCCTGTACGGGCAAAAAGGCCGAACTTAACGAATTGTTTATCGTCGAGGGCGATTCGGCAGGCGGCAGCGCGAAACAGGGGCGCGACCGCACGACTCAGGCAATCCTTCCTCTTCGCGGCAAACCGTTGAACGTCGAAAAATCCACCATAGACAAAATTCTCGAAAACGAGGAATTCCGCACGCTCATAAGCGCTCTCGGAACGGGAATAGGCGACGATTTCAACGTCGAAGACCTTAAATACAATAAGATTATCATTCTTGCCGACGCCGACCAGGACGGCGGACATATAAGAGCCATTCTGCTTACTTTCTTTTTCAGATATATGCGCAGTCTCATAACGGACGGACACGTCTATATCGGAATGCCGCCGCTTTACAAATTACAGAAGAAAGACGAAGTCGTTTACTGCTATAATGACGAGGAACTGGAAGAAAAACGCGGTGATTTCGGCAGGAATTATACTCTCCAACGCTTTAAAGGTCTGGGCGAGATGAATCCCGAACAGCTGTGGGAAACGACCATGAACCCGAATCACAGAAGCCTTACCCGCGTTACCATCGAGGACGCGACAGAGGCCGAAAAAAGCATTGCGACGCTTATGGGCGATAAATCCGAACCCCGTAAGGAATATATAAACGAGCATGCCAACTTCAACAGGGAAGACAATTTCTCAAAGGAGTAACGTAAATGGCAAAGAAACAGATTGAAATCGAAAACAAATCGCAACTTTACGAAATGTCGGTGGAAGAGGTTATGCACACCTCTATGCTGCCGTACAGCGAATACGTAATTCTCGACCGTGCCATTCCCCGCGTCGAGGACGGGCTGAAACCCGTGCAACGCCGCATATTATACGCCATGTACGAACTGGGCAACACGCCCGATAAACCGCATAAGAAATCGGCGCGTATCGTAGGCGAATGCCTCGGCAAATTCCATCCGCACGGCGACACGTCGGTTTACGACGCTATGGTTCGTATGGCGCAACCCTTCAATATGCGCGAGGTGCTTATCGACGGACACGGAAACTTCGGAAGTATTGACGGCGACGGCGCGGCGGCGATGCGTTATACCGAGGCGAGACTCAATCCGCTTGCCATGGAAATTCTGAAAGACCTCGAAAAGGATACCGTACCCTGGCAATGGAACTTCGACGACACCATGAAGGAACCCGTGCTTCTGCCTTGCAGATTTCCGAATCTGCTTGTTAACGGCGCAAACGGCATAGCGGTAGGTTTTTCAACGAATATTCCCACGCATAACCTCGGGGAGATTATCGACGGCGCGGTTGCGATTATCGACAACCCGCGGATAAAACTCGACGAGATTATGAAAATAATTCCCGGTCCCGATTTTTCGACGGGCGGCATCATCATCGCGGGCGAAGAACTTGCGCAGGCATACGCTACCGGAAAGGGCAAGGTGGGCGTGCGCGCACGCATCCATATCGAGGACGGCGAATACGAAAAGAAAAATATCGTCATTACGGAACTTCCCTATCAGGTCGAAAAAGCCGATTTGCTTCAGAAAATTCTGCAACTGCGCGAGGCTAAAAAGGAAATTCTCGGCGGTATTTCGGATATCGTGGACGAGTCGGACAGAAACGGTATGCGCGCCGTCATAAAAGTCAGAAAAGACGCCGACGCGCAGAAAATCGTAAACTATCTGCTTGCTCACACCAAACTCGAAACCAATTTCAATATCAATATGGTGGCTATTGCCGACGGCAAGCCGAAACTTCTCGGGCTTATCGAAATGCTGACGTATTACGTCAATTTCCAGAGGGACGTTCTTATAAAGCGTTGTACTTTCGATTTGAAACAGGCGAAAATCCGCGCCGAAATCGTGGAAGGACTTCTTATCGCCATTAAGAATATCGACGAAATAATAAAAATAATCAAATCGAGCAAAACCGCGGCCGTTGCATCGGAAAGAATGAGACAGCGTTTCGGTCTTACCGAAAGACAGTCGCAGGCCATTCTCGAGATGAAACTCAGAAGGCTTACCGGTCTCGAAGAGGACGCGCTGAAAGCCGAACTTGCCGAACTTAAAAAGACCATCGAGGAACTCAGCGCGATTTTAAACAGCAAAAAACTTCAGAACAAAAAAATCAAAGAGGATTTGCTTGACGTCAAAAAACGTTTTAAAACGCCGAGGAGGAGCGAAATCATCGGCGAAAAGGAAGCGAAAAAAGACGTTCCTTTCAAAAGCGACGAAACCGTTTATAAAGAGGGCGTTATAGTTTTAAGCGCGAAAGGGACTTTGAAATTCGTGCCTGTACGCAGTTTCCAACAGGCGCAGCGTCGTGCGTCCGACGCGGACGTAAACACCGTGGTAAGCCGCGCGTTGTACGCTAACAACAAACTGAAACTGACGGTATTTTCCAACTTCGGCAATATCTTCAAAATCGAAATAGACGATTTACCCGAAAAGCGCTGGCGCGACAAAGGCGCGAGTCTCGGCGAACTCAGCAAGGACGCTTTGCGCGAAGAATACGCCGTATCGGTGGAAATTTCCGAAAACTTCCCCATCGGAGAGGCTTTGTTCTTTACGAAACAGGGTATGGTAAAACGCACCTCGTACGACGAACTGAACGTTTCGAAATCCGCTTATAAAGCAATCAATCTTTCCGACGGGGACGAAGTTATTGCCGTAACGACGCTGACCGAAAACACAAACGTGTTCACCGCAACGAGAAAGGGCATGTGTCTTTTGTACGAGACAAGCGAAATACCGGCGCAGGGAAGAAACGCGGGCGGCGTAAAGAGCATACAGCTTGACGACGGCGACGAGGTGATTTTCGCGGGGCTTATTAACGACGAAGGAGAGATTGTCGTCGTCAGCGACGCGGGGTTTGCAAAACGCGTGTTTGCGTTTACTTTCGATTTGTCGAAGCGATACAGGAAAGGAGTAAAACTTATCGACTTGCCTGCGGGCGCAAGCGTCGCGCTTGTAAATTACGTCAGGGAGCCTTACGACGTTGCGATAATCGACGACGAAGGCAACGTATTCGGTTTTTCAACGGAGGACGTAAAACTTGACGGCCGCACCACCAGAGGCAAACAACTTCGGAAATTCAACGGAAAAATCACGGCGTATAAGCACGTTGTGGATTATTTCAGACCATTAAACATATAACAGGAGAATACGTATGAAAATCGGCTTTGACAGCGAAAAGTATATGCAGATACAATCCAAACACATTCTCGAAAGAATCGACAGTTTCGGCGGAAAACTCTATCTCGAATTCGGCGGAAAGCTGTTTGACGACCTTCACGCCTCGCGCGTTCTGCCCGGCTTCGACGCAAACGCGAAAATAAAGCTTCTGCAGAAGCTGAAGGATAAATGCGAAATTATTTTCTGTATCAGCGCTTCGGATATCGAGCGCAATAAAATCCGCGCCGATTACGGCATTACTTACGGAATGGAAATTCTAAGGCTTATCGACGCGATGGACGGTATGAAAATAAAAGTAAACAGCGTAGTTATTACGAAGTTTGAGGAACAACCTTCCGCGGTTGCCTATAAGAACAAACTCGAGGCGAGGGGAATAAAAGTCTATCTGCACGGCCTTACCAAAGGATATCCCACGGACGTCGATACGATTGTATCCGACGAAGGATACGGAAAGAATCCTTATATCGAAACGACGCGTCCTCTCGTTGTCGTGAACGCGCCGGGGCCAAACAGCGGAAAACTCGCGACCTGTCTCGGACAACTCTATCACGAATATAAGAGGGGTGTTAAAGCGGGATATGCGAAGTTCGAAACTTTTCCGATATGGAATCTGCCTTTGAAACATCCCGTAAATATTGCATACGAGGCGGCGACCGCAGATATCAAAGACGTGAATATGATTGACTACTTCCACCTGCAGGCGTACGGTATTCAGACGGTCAACTACAACAGGGATATCGAAGTCTTTCCCGTAGTCCGCTCCATTTTGTCGAAACTTTCGGCAAACGAACTCGACTACAAATCGCCTACCGATATGGGAGTAAATATGGCGGGCTACTGCATTACCGACGACGAAGTTTGCAGCGAGGCCTCGAAACAGGAAATAATCAGAAGATACTACAAGAGTTCGTGCGATTACAAAAACGGCGTCGTGGACCAGGCCACCGTAAAACGCATAGAACTTTTAATGAGCGAACTCGAAATCAAACCCACGAACAGAAGCGTCGTGCAACCCGCGCTCAATAAGGAGGCGGAAAGCGGCGAACCTGCCTGCGCTATCGAATTGCCCGACGGCACTATCGTTACCGGCCGCAGTACGAAACTTATGACAGCGCCCGCGTCGATGGTTCTTAACGCCGTGAAAACTCTTGCGAAACTTCCCGACAGACTGAAACTTATCGCTCCGCAGATTGTGAAACCCATTATGGATTTGAAACAACAATTCCTGCACGAGAAAAACTACAAACTCACGCTTGACGAAGTGCTTGTAGCGTTGTCGATATGCGCGGTAACCAACGAGGCGGCGGCTATGTGCATTGATTGTCTTACCGCTTTGTCCGGGGCGGAAGTGCACAGCACCAGAATGCTTTTAAAGAGCGACGAGGACGCGTTGCGAAAAATCAAGGTGCATCTTACCTGCGAACCGAGATTCGTAAGCGACGGCTTGTTCGACCTCTGATTTATGCGTTTGTATACGGAAATACCACAACCTGTTGCGGTCGGGAAAAAACAGAAAAAAAATTTTTGAAATCCCGGAAAATATAATTTATACTTATACTGATTTTATTATTGGAGGACGATATGAAAATTCCCGAAAGGAAAAACGTCAAAGAAAAATATAAATGGAATCTCAACGACCTTGTCGACGGCGACGAGGCATGGGAGAAAAAATACGGCGAAATCGCGTCGACGATATCGTCGTTTGCCGATTATAAAGGAAAATTAGGCGACGACGAAGTTTTGCTTGAGTATCTTAAGAAATGCGACGAAACGATGGTCGAACTTCTTAAAGTTTACTGCTACGCCTATATGAAAACGCACGAAGACATGCGCGTGAAAAAATATCAGGAAATGTTCGCAAGAGTCGGCGCAACGGGAGTTATGCTCAGCACCGTCACCGCTTTTGCCGAACCCGAAATATGCGAAAGGTCGGAGGAAGAACTTATCGCTCTTTCCAAAAAACCCGAATTTTCCGATTACAGTTATCGTTTCGAGCGTCTTGCGAAGGACAAAAAACACGTGTTGTCCGAAAAGGAAGAAAAAATACTTGCGGAGACGGGCAACTTTACCGATAATTTCAACGACGCGTTTCAGATGTTCGACAGCGCCGACGTAAAATTCAGGCCGGTAGATGTCGACGGAAAAGAAATCGAAATGTCGCACGGCACGTACGGCGTGCTTTTGCAGAATCCCTGTCAGGAAGTGCGAAGAAAAGCTTTTGAAAGCATGTTCGACGCCTATAAGGAACACATAAACACGATTGCCGCTATTTACGCCGGAAGCGTCAAAAAAGACTGGTTTTACAGCAAAGTCAGAGGTTATAAAAGCTCGCTCGAAGGCGCGCTGTCTCATACCGACGTTGACGTAAGAGCTTACGATAATCTTATTAAGACCGTCGACAACAATTGCCGCTATATGCATCGCTATATGGCGTTGCGCAAGAAATTACTTAACGTGGAAACCCTCAATATGTGGGATTTGCACGTTCCTATGATAAAGGGCGCGGATATATCCGTTTCGTACGAAAAGGCGTTTGAAATGGTTAAAAAAGCGCTTAAACCCCTCGGAGAGGAGTACGCCGCGCTTCTCGACCGCGCTTATAACGAAAAATGGATTGACGTTGTCGAAAACAAGGGCAAAAAGAGCGGCGCGTACAGCCTTGGGACTTACGGCTGCCATCCGTTCGTTCTGCTTAACTATCAGAAAACCACGCACGACGTGTTTACGATTGCTCACGAACTCGGCCACGCCATGCACAGTTATTACAGTTGCGAAGCTCAGCCTTTCGCAAAAAGCGATTATGAAATTTTCGTGGCGGAAATCGCGTCGACCGTTAACGAAGTGCTTATGCTTAAATACCTGCTTGCCGAAACCAAAGACGCGGATACCAAAAAGTTTTTGCTGAGTTATTATCTCGATATGTTCCGCACGACGCTGTTCAGACAGACTATGTTTGCCGAGTTCGAACTCAAGGCGCATACGCTTGCCGAGGAAAACAAACCTCTGACGGCCGAGGGACTTTCGGATATTTACTACGACCTTAATAAAAAGTATTACGGCAAGGCGGTAAAGCACAACGAACTTATCCGCTACGAATGGGCGCGTATTCCGCATTTCTACCGTCAGTATTACGTGTACCAGTACGCAACGGGAATTACAGCCGCCGTTTCAATCGCAAACAATATACTCAAAAACGGCGATAAGGCGTTCTACGGCTATAAGAAATTCCTTTCGGCAGGCGGAAGTATGCCGCCCGTTGAAATTCTTAAACTCGCCGGCGTCGACCTCACGACGGAACAGCCTTTCAACGTTGCGATGCGCGAATTCAGAGACACGCTGAATGCGCTCGAAAAACTTTACGATGAAAAGTAAAATCGCCGCAATAATCGTTTTCGTCGCGTTAGCCTCGGCGCTGTTTACGGCGTGCGGTCGGATAGATTTTACTTACAGACAGAATTACGACGGCACATATACGCAGACTATATCGGTGATACTCGATACGGACGGCGTCATAAGCGCGGGGTTTTCGCCCGACGAAGCGTTTAAAGCCCTTGAAAACGGCTTTTCGGAAAACGGGTACGATGTTTCCGTAAAAGACTATTCCTTAACTGCCGTCAAAAATTTCGAAACAGTGCGGGATTTGCACGCGGACGCTTTCGGAAACGGAATTATCGTCGACGACAACGGCGTTTCTTACGATGAAAACGCTTTTTTTCTGAAACAGACGGTAACCGGTGAAATAATCGTTTCGGACGAGTTTATCGGTAAAAACAGAACGTGGCTTGTTTCCGTTCTGTGCGAGGGCGGACTTGCGCTCGAAGACGCAAAAAAAGCCGCCGACGCCATTACCGGCGCGGATACTTCCTATTCTTTTATAACGCCGTACAGGTCGACTAAAACAAACGCCGACAGCGTTACCAAAGATAAAAACGGATTTTACAGACATACCTGGAATTTCGACGGCGAAAACAGCAGGGCGGTTATCGAAGTTTCGCAGATAAAAGGCGCGGCGTGGTACGGTGTTGCCATTGTCGTTGCGGCGGGCGTCGTTCTTATCGTTGCGTCGGTCAGAATTGCGACAGAGAGAAGGAAACGCGGCCGGAAAGAAAAAGACAAATAAATTTTTGCTCGAAAACCGTTTATACTAATCAAAACGGTCAAGAGGTGAAGTATGGCAGAAAAAATATTGAAAATGCCCGTGAATTACGAGGCGGAACAGGCCCTTCTGGGCAGTATTATGATGGACGCGAACGTCGCGAACGAGTATACCACTTTGTTAAAAGAGGACGACTTCGCGCTTGCTCAGCATAAGGAAATTTTCAGGGCGATTTATGCGCTTATTCAGAGCAATCAGCCCATAGACGCGCTGACCGTTGCCGACAGTCTTTCGGTATCGGGAAAAATCACCGAGGCCGGCGGTATGGAATATATAAGTAAAATCGCAACGGCTATCCCAAGTACCGCAAACGCCGACAGGTATTACGATATCGTAAAGCGCGACAGCCTTTTAAGGGAAATAATCGAGGCGGGCAATAAAATCAGTAAATACGGCTATACGGCGGAAGACGCCGGAAGAGCGCTCGATTTTGCCGAAAGTACCGTGTACGAAATTTCCGAAAAACACGAAAGCAGCAGGTTGGAGCCTATCGTCGAAGCGTCGTCGGAAGCGTTGAACAAAATCAACACCATGCAGCGAGGCGATTACGTTGACGAGGGTATCAAAACGGGATTCGATATTCTCGACCGCAAAATCGAAAGTATGAAACCCGGCGCGCTTTGTATTCTTGCCGCCCGTCCTTCGGTAGGTAAGACCGCATTCGCGCTTACCGTCGCAATAAACGCCGCAATAAGAAACAACAAAAAAGTTGCGGTTTTCAGCTTCGAAATGCCCATCGTACAGCTCGTACAACGTATGCTGACCACTTTGTCGCAGGTCTCGTTCAAACGTCAGAAAAAGCCGGGAATGCTCAACTTCAACGAAACGACCCGTCTCGTAAACGCTCACGAGGCTTTAAGCAACAGCAAAATTTTCGTGGACGAGAACTCGGGAAACACCCCCGCCGACATTATCAGCAAATGTCGCCGTATGAAAAACACCGTGGGACTCGACCTCGTTATCATCGACTACCTGCAGCTGATAACACTCGGCGAAAAAAAGGAAAACCGCCAGCAGGAAGTTTCGGAAATGAGCCGCAAGATGAAATTGTTCGCAAAAGAACTCGGCGTGCCTTTCCTCGTATTGTCGCAGTTGTCGCGCGGCACCGAGCAGAGGGGCGAGGAACCGCAACTGTCGGACCTTCGCGAATCGGGCTCTATCGAGCAGGACGCCGATATGGTTATGTTTTTACACCGCCCGAAAAAGGTTGAAAATCCCAAATCCGAGGAATCTAAATTCGCGGCGAGTTACGACGACGACGGCGACCATAAATTCGTAAAAATGATTGTAGCCAAAAACCGTAACGGCGAGACGGGCAACGTCTATTTCGACTGGTGCGGCGATATGCAGACGTTCAAACCCATCGATATACGCGAATTGTCTACGACTGAGACGAAAGAACCTGCCGCCAAAGTTAACCCGGATATTACTTCGCTCGAGCAGATTAAAAACGACGACGAAATTTTTTCGGATATGGTTCCCGTCGAAGAAAAAGGTACCGTCGAGGAAATTATGGACGACGGACCCGAACGCGCTACCATTAACGAGCCCCCGTTCGATTTTTCCCATTCGGACGGTTTGACTTTCGTGAATAACGAAAGCGGCGACCAGAGTATAAATCACGAGGACAATCTTCCTTTCTAATATAACGCGTTATGAACAGCATCGTCGAAATCAAAGAAATACCCTACGATAAAAAACGGGTCGACGCAGTCCTCGACGACGGAACGGTCGTCAGAATCTTCAAGGCTACTCTTAAAGAGTACGGCGTCTCGGAAGGAAAACATATCGGGGCGGACGAACTTGAAAAAATCGCGAAAGAGGGCGAGGAACATATCGCTTTTACAACCGCTATCGACAGCCTTTCTCGCGGAATCAAATCGCAGAACGAAATAAAGCGCAATCTGAAAACGAAAAAGTTTTCGGACGAAGCGATTGCAAGCGCCGTTGAAAAACTGAAAAACTACGACTACCTCGGCGACAGACAGTACGCCGAAGCATACGTATCGTATAAGGGCGCGAAAACGGGAAGACGAAAAATAATTTACGAACTTATCACCGTTAAAGGAATAGATAAAAAAATCGCCGAGGAGGTATGTTACGACAAACTTACCGACGACGAAGAACTTGAAAAGGCCTTGTCGATGGCCGAAAAGTTTATCGAGAAGGAAAAGAAAAAACGCACGAGACTGAAAGAACGCACCTATTGTTTTCTGGCGTCGAGAGGGTTTGACGGCGAGATTATTTCGTCCGCGATGAACAGACTTGATTTTAACGAAGAGGATTTATAGTTTTATATTTTACTGATTTTTTCCCCGCCCGGCGGGGTTTTGTTTTGTCGAAATATATTTTTTTTGCATAATCTTATCGGACGCCGCATTGAGTTATAGTAGCAAAATCGAGGTGTTTAGATGAAAAAAATTCTTTTAATTTTAGTTGTAACGATTTTTGCCGCAGGACTTGTTTTCGGGCTTTCGGCTTGCAGAAAAAAAAAGGCGGCAGACATTGATATTACGGAAAACGTAAGTTATGCCGAAACTCACCGTTATACGGGCGCCGACGAAGATTTCAGGGTTTCGGTTACTTCGGGAATACGCGAAAAACTGTTTATCGCCGACGGCAAAGCGCAGGACGTCGCTCCTTTTACGCAGATTACGCTGATACCTTTAAAAGCAAATCTCAGCGATAAGAAGTATTCTTTCGTTTTAAACTACGACGGAGGCAACGTCGAAGGAGAATTTTCGAGAGACGTCGTTACTCACAATTTTACTGCAACGGTGGACGGCGAAAACTTTAAGGATAAGATAACGAGTATCGTAATCAGATACGACGATAAAGAAAACGAAATTATGCTTGAAAACGCGTTAAACGGTAAAATAGATTACTGTAAAGTGCTTGATATTGCAAAAACCGAATTCCGCGACGAAATCGGAGCCAATACGACCGACGGCGTTCTTAACCGCGAAATCGTGATTAAACTCATCCGCGACAGGAGAAATCCCGACAGTCCGTATTACTGGTATATATCGTTTATCGCAAGCGATAACAGTTACTGGGCGCTTCTCGTAAATCCCGAAACGGGCGAGGTTGTAACCAAAAAGAACTGAAAAAACGTTATAATAATCCCCCGGATATCCGGGGGATTTTTCGTGTGAATAAGTTTATTTAAGTTTGCCGAGTCCGACGGACATTCCCTGCGATTTTCCTATCTCTTTACGGGTTTTTCCGTCGATTATCAAAACGCACCTGATAAAAGTTTCGATTTGTTCGCACATAAGGTCGGGATTGAACTTATCCATATGGTTGTTGCCGGTCGGGTCGACCGAGCATAAATAATCGGGCGCGGTTACGAGAGCTATTTCGGGAATGCGCTTTTTGGACAGGGGTTGTCCCTCGCCGAAATGCATAGTGTTATGCGCGCGAAGGGTAACGGTGCGAACGAATTTGCGACCTTTCAGGGCTTCATAATAAATTTTATCCATCTGTTTGTTGCCGGTATAAACAAGCTCGGTGTCAATGTCGTTGGTTTTAACGTATTCGCCGTCGACGTCTTTCCACTCGGTGCATCCGAGATGTTCGACAGATACGCCCGCAACGGCTTTATAAGTTTTTCCGTTCCATAAGTTCTTGTTTTCGGCAAGCCAACGGCCCGTCGCCTGATTTGAAGTCATAATTCCTTCGCGGAAAACGGGCAGACGGAAATGTCCCGTCACGAATACGAATATTAAGGTGCGCTTCGTCGGGTGTTGTCTGAAATACCTCATCATAGGCAGAATGCCGATTGCTCCGTTTTCTTCGGAAAAGTTGCAACCGTCGGTGTGAGTGTTGATTATTATTGCTTCGTTACCTTCGGCGGTGCCTTTCAATATCGCATGGAAGGATTCGGTTTCCGCGTTTTTGTCAATCGTTCCGACAAGTTTCAAAGTTGCGGTTTTTTTGTTTTTAGCCGCTTCGATTACCTTTTTTCCTTCCGTTTCGTTTACCCATACCATAGGCACGCCGAGATAGCCGAGAATAAAATTAAGGACTTGTCCTTCAACCATTGCGTCGGACATATCTTCCCATACGCATATCATTCCTTTCATTCCCGACAGCTTTGCCGACCAGAATGTCAGCAGGGTTTTTACGAACGACGTACTTACGGGGCCGCGGTAACTTTTTTCGATTTCAAGGTTTTCGGGTATCGACGCGCGTTTGTTGAAAGCTATTTTGCTGCTGATTTTCGAAAGATTTTTAATGCGACATACACCTATTTTGCCGCGGGCGCGCTGAAAATCGAAGGGATTGTTGAATACGTTTACGAGTTTTCCCGTTACTCCGTCGGCGTCGGTCAGTCCGCTGTAGGGGAAGGGCGAAGATATTTTTATTTCGTTTCCGTCAACCGTAAGAGAATAGTCGGTCGCTTCCCATTTTTCGAAGGTGTACCGCTTGTCTTTTACCTCATAGCCCATTGCGCGGATTTCTTCTTTTAACCAGCCGGTAAAGTCGTTCTGTCCTTTCTCGCCGGTCAGACGGCTGCCGAAAGAATTCATCTTTTCCATATTGAGCATTATTTCGGATTTTGCGGGTAAATCGTCTTTGAATATTTCCATAAAGTTCCCTCTTTTACTTTTTAATAAAAATATTATATATTTTGTCGCCTTTTTTGTCAATTGCGACGGCTTCTGTTATAACACGCTTCTGATTTATCCGATTATTCGTTTTTAAGTCGGGCGTTTTTCGTCTATTTGATAATGGAAGGCCAAAATGTTTGACATCCGCGCGTAAATTAAGTATAATTCATAGCGTTGATTTTAATATTGTAATGGAGAAATCGCCTAGTTGGTCGAGGGCGCACGACTGGAAATCGTGTAACCGTGAGAAGCGGTTCGAGAGTTCGAATCTCTCTTTCTCCGCCACAAGCACCCAATCTGAACTTTAAGGGTTCAAACGGGTGCTTTTATTTTGTCAAGAGAGAATTTTAAATCGAAAGGTTTGAAGATTATATTTTTAAGCCAAAAAACAATAAAAGTAAAAATTATAATTAGAAATCTGACGGGTAAATACTTTAGTATCAATTATCGACAATAACTCCGTCGTTTATTATTATCGTTCTGTCGCAATATGCGGCGACGTCTTTATCGTGCGTTATTATGATTACTGTTGTACCTTTATCGTTTATCTGTTTTAACAATTCCATAATTATTCTGCTGTTTTCGGTGTCGAGATTTCCGGTGGGTTCGTCTGCGAGAATCAGATTGTGTTCGTTCATAAGCGCTCTTGCAATGGCAACCCTTTTTTTCTCGCCGCCGGATAAATTGCCGACGACGCAGTCGTATTTTTTTGCGAAATTTACCTTTTTCAATGCTTGTGCGACGGCTTGTTCGCGTTCGATACGTTTCATGTTTTTGCTGTTCAGTGCAAGAAGAAGATTGTCGCGTACGCTGCATTCTTCAAGCAAATAATCGTCCTGAAAAATCAACCCTATTTTTTGTTGACGGAAACGGCATAATTGTTTTTCGTTGAGTGTGCCGATATCCGTTTCCTCGACCATGCAACTGCCGCGGTAGTCTTTAATAAGTCCCGCAATCGTAAGCAGTAAAGTGGTTTTTCCTGCGCCCGATTTTCCCATAACGGCAAGCATTTCGCCGTCGTTAACCGTAAGATTCACGTCGTGCAGGGCAACGCATTCGTTTTCTTTTCCTTTGTTGTAAATAACGGATAAGTCATTGATTTTTATCATTCGGGACACCTCTTTATCTCTCGATGAGAAGAAATTTAACAATATATTTATCTTAAAAAAATAATTATAGTTATTTTTGATACCATTTTATCAGTCGGTGTAAATCTCTTCAATGCGACGTTTTCTTAATACGGCGAATTTCGTAATCGTGCTTGCAACTGCGGTTATGCCCGAAAACAGCAAAGGGTACGATATAAAACCGGAGTATGTGAGCAATCCGAATCCGCAACCGTATTTCGCTATTACGAAAGCAAGAGAGCAAAGCGCGATAACTGCCGCAAACACGATGACGGTTGTAACGTGCGATATACGGGATTTTTTTCTGAGAATTATTATCGGTATGCCGACGCAAACGGCTATTGTCAGAACTATAAGCAATATAAAATAAATCTGACCCGGGTTTATGCTTCCCGACGTAAGCGTAATTCTTGTCAACGCAAAAGAGAAATAAGCGGAAGAGACGTTCATTTTTTCGCGATTTGTTTTCGCTATCGAAGGATAACCTTTTTCCGTGAAATAATCGGTGACGTTGACGAAAGTATAGTCGTCGGGACGGGTCACGCCTTCAACGTTTACTATCCGGACGAGAAAGCGGTTTTCGTATTGCAATCCGCGCTCGTATTTTACGGTTTGGGGAAAAACGATAATGCTGTCCTGTTGAGTATAATATGAATCCGGCGTGAAGTTTACGTCGGCGGGGAGCGGAACCCTTTCGTCAATTCTGCCGACAACGACGCAGTCGACAGAATAAGCGGCGCCTTTCGCGTCGTTCACGGAAACCGTTATACTTTCGCCCGTTCTTATTTTTGCGTTTTGTTTACCGCCTATAAGCACTTCGGTTTTTTCGCCGCCCGGGTTTATGTTTCTTCCTTCGGTGACGTAACCGTTAAGGTATTTCACGGCGTTGCTATCGGCAAAATAGGCCACGGAGTTTTTGTCGTTCAGTTTAGCAAAAAACAAATTTACGACGTCGTAAGCGTAAAACTTGCGGTAGTCGTCGGAAATTCCAGCGCAAACGGCGTTAAGGTCGTCGATATCGTCGCCCGTTGTCAGATAAGAATACGTGCCGAGCTGCGTATAATACGGAGTGTACGACGGCAATTCTTCGTAAAATCCCGTTCCGTTTTCCATAGGATATAAAACGATAGGTTCGCAATAAGATATCATATACGAATTCCATAATCCGAAGAACGACGAAAGCAGAGTAAGCGCGGATATGAAGACGCAAAATATAATAATCGCTTTTTTCTTTTTCATATTTTATTTACCCCTTAATATTTTATAATTCAGCGTGTTATTTTTGATAAGATACGATAACGTAAAAAATACGAAGTAGGATATCACGACTGCCGAATCGGTCATTGCGATTTTAAAAAGGGCGGACGAGTTAAGCGCCCTGTCGTTTATCAGAGCGAATGCAACGATTCCGATAATCGCAGAGATAATCGTTAACGTCGTCAGATATATAAGTCCGCATAAATAACCTTTGTTTTTATCGCCGCCGTACAGAATGAAAGTGAGAAGTATTCTTTTATTTTTCTCAATCATTATGCCGACGATAACGAAGATTGCAAGCGCGGCCAGCAGCGCGGAAGTTACGGAAAGAGGGCGCAAGACTCTCTTTTTATAAGCGGCGTTTTCGTACGACTTTTTATATAATTCGCATATATCCGTATAGTTGATATCTTTAAAAATTTCCAACGACTCCGCAGGAGAAGAAGTTATCACGACGTAATGAGTCGGATTGACGATGTCTTCACTGTTTTCGGAAATGATAATATTCGGCACGGTTGAGTCGTTATCCCACAAAATGGAAAGATTACGAATCGGAATTTCTTTATAAACGTTCATTACGGGAAAATATTCGTTTTCGTTAATGGTTCCGACAACGTAATAATTCTTTCCTTCTGCAGAAATCGTATCGCCTGCGGACGCGTCTGCGTTCACGACAACGCATTGACCTGCATTGCCGTCAAACCATCTGCCGCGATTGACGCCTCCGTCCAGCTGCGACAGATAGTCTTTCGAAAAATACCGAAGGGTAAAGGTTTTACCGCCGATAACGGATTTAGCGGTTTTATATGCATATACCGCAATTATATTGTCGTCGCCGAAATCGAATGCGGCGTCGTCTGCCCCGACGATTACGGCGTTTTGTTTTGCAAGAGTTTTATAACAGGACAATTCGTTTTCGGACAGGGAATACTCGCATACAAGCATGCTTGCAAAAAACAGCACCGTTGACATTATCAACGTCAGAACGACGTTGACGATAGGATACTTTCTGAACAGTATTCTGATTACGGTAAAAACATTATACATTTTTTATCTCCGCCTTCATACTGCCCGATAATATCGCCGTTAACGTGAAAAACGATTCAATTCCGGCAACGATAAAATAATCCGTCGCATAGATTGCGCCGACGTAGGTTATGCCGGAGCGCAGACAGAAAATCGTATAAAACGCGACGGTTCCTATCGCCGAAATAATCATCGCGGCCGTTAAACATATTATAGTTACCGGCAACAGACTTAAAAATTTTCCGTAGCCTAAAACGTACATCGTTTTATAATAGTTTTGCGATTTTACGTTTATCCAATATATCGCAAAAGATACGACGACGATTATAAGAAGATAAAACAGAAGGTTCAGAACGATAAAGGATTCGTTTTTCAGCGTCGGTTTTGCCGCGGGTCGTCCGCTTGCTTTTAAGCCGAAAGGATTATCTCTGAACGTTTTATCGACTGCGTTGCATACTTTTTGCGTTAGCGGTCGTTGAAAACGCAGAAGTATGCGCTCGACGCGGCAATTATCAGGGACTGCGCCGATATCAATCTGAACGACGTCGGTTTCGATTGTTTTATTTACGTTTACTTCGGTTGCAGAAAAACCGAACGTATTGCCGACCGTATAATATTCGGCGGGGAAAGCGCCGTGGTTTTTATTGTAGTTTCGGAACGTCGAATTGTGATAGTATTTTTCGGATAAGTAAACGGGATTGCCGAAAGAATCTTCTTCGCAACAGGCTATTACGGTATAGTCGTTCTTTCCGTATCCGTTTTTCAATAAGTCTTTTACGATATTGACGTCGGCAACGGTCATATCCTCTTTTGAAATCGTGTAACAAAAATCGGCGGACTCGAGTTGCGTATCGTACGACAGATATCGGTAAAAAGCAATAGTGTATTCCAGAAAGAACGTGCTTAACGTAAGCAGAATGCAAAGCACCGACCACGTTGAAAGATTGTTTCTGAAAACAGATTGAAAACCTGTCTTAATTACCGTTTTCATCAATAAAAATCAAAATAGTTGAAAGGTGTCGTTCATAATCTATGAGCGGCGATACGCGTTTTTACGTTTGCTCGTATTCCGATTATATAATTAAAGATTTAAAGCCTTTTCTGTTTGGAAGCAATTATCGTAAAGTATATTCATTTCGGATTTCCCCTTTGTCAAAGACATATAAAAATTATGACGATATAATTATAACTTGATTTATTACGACCTGTCAATACCCGTTTGCCGGATATGATTATGAAGAAAGCGTTTCGTTTTTAATTTAAAAGCGGATAAACGCCGTGAAAAACCCGACGGCTTTCGTCGGGTCTCGGAAATTTTAAGATTGCGGTTTCAGAAAGACGGTATCAGTCGAAAGCGAGCAGTCCGAAAAGGGGAAGGACGCCGTCGGCGTATTGATAGGGCATGCCGCATTTTTCGGCAAGGTCTTTCACGTTGACGCAGTACGCCGACATACACGAGTAGCGCTTATCGGGGAAACGGCAGGGTTTGTTTTCGGTAACGGCGCAAGGGTTGCAAAGAGCGCAGTATCCCGCGCCGGCAAGTACGAATTCGTCGGGATTGAGGCGAAGAATTCGGGCAAGACGGAACGAGGCTTCGTTGTGATAAGCGCGTGCGCGGATAACGGCTTCGTCGTCCGAAATATCGGGAACGCGCCCGAGCGTCTGCAACGCGAGCGCTTTGGAACGCGCGGTTATTTTGTTTTTCATTTCCGAAAAAGTGCCGCAATCGGGCGGACAGGAGTAGTTGGCGCCGTATTTACCGCAATAATTCTGTTTGCAGCAATCGCGGAAATAAGGGTCGAAAACCAAATCCCGCGCGTTGATTATGGCGGCGGCGGAAAACCCTGCGCCGAGTGCAATATTTATAAGTTGTTCATTCGTAAGGTTAAGCATAGTTACCTTCGTATTGTTCAATTAACCGATATAATATTTTAATAGTCCGGTGCATTTTTGTCAAAACATTGCCGATAAGATTTGATATTAAGTTTTCGGTACCGCAATATAAAATCATCGTATTATACGATATAACCTTATATTATAAGCATAAACGAAATACCGTACAAAATATTCAAGGATAAGACTGTTCGGCCATACGCGCAAAAATTAAAAAACAAAAACTTGTCGAAAACGGTTGACAGAACGTCGGTTTACTGGTATTATACAAACAACAATTAAGAGGCGCAAGGCTTATCAGTACGGGTCGCATATCGGATTGAAGCGACGAAGGAAAGGAAGTTTTGCCGAAACGGCGGTTTTTATCCGGAAAATCTCCGTTGGGCTGCAGGGAAATACGTTGCAGACTGTCGCAGGGAAACTTGCGGAGCGCTTGAATGTTAATAGATATTATTTTTATCTTTTTTTGCATTTATTGTATCCGTTAGTTTTCAGACTGACGGATTTTTTTGTTGAAAATAAAATTTTTATATAAGGAGTATCTGTTATGAAAAAGGTTTTATCTTCCGTTATCTCGGTTTTACTGGTTGTCGGCATTCTCGTCGGCGCGCTTACGTGTTTTGCGGGTTGCAAGAAAAAGGACGACAGCAAACTTTACGTCGGTATGGAATGCGGCTATCAGCCTTTTAACTTTACTCAAATCGACGATTCCAACGGCGCCGTCAAAATTTCCAACGCGCAGGGCTATGCAAACGGCTATGACGTTATGATTGCAAAGAAAATCGCCGAGGAACTCGGAAAGGAACTCGTTATCGTAAAATACGAATTCAACAGCCTTATCAACGGCGTTAACTCGGGCACGCTCGACCTTATCATAGCGGGTATGAGCCCCACGGCAGAGAGAAAAGAAGCAATCGATTTTTCGGACGCTTACTACGAAAGTCAACTTGTTATCGTTGTGAGAAAGGACGGCGCTTTCGCTTCCGCAACAAGTCTTGAAGATTTTAAAGGCGCGGAAATAGTTGCTCAGAATGGTACTTTCCACGATAGGGCCTTGCAGGAACAGGGCCCCGCGCACGGCATTGTTCGTCAGACGCCTAAGGACACTTTCCCCGATATGATAGTCGCTCTTAACGCGGGTACAATCGACGGTTACGTTGCGGAAGAGCCGGGCGCGATTGCGGACTGCTATGCAAATCCCAACCTTACCTATATCAGGCTCGTAAACAACTCTACGGGCTTCACGGCAAGCGCCGAGGACGTTCAGATTGCCGTCGGCATGAAAAAAGGCAGCGCGAACCTTGCGGCAGTTAACAGCGCGCTTCAAAAACTCTCCGCCGAAACGAGAAATCAGCTTATGAACGACGCTATTTTCTTCGCTACGGGCAAGAACGTCGTCGATTAAAAATAATCCTTTAAGAGGTTTTTAAATGAATTTGTTTGAAACGATGGGCAAGATTATTGCCACGTATTACAAATGGATACTGCAGGGTGTCGGGTACACCCTGCTCGTATCTATAATAGGCACGGTAATCGGCCTTCTCATAGGCTTGCTTATCGGTGTTTACCGCACGATGCCCGACCCCAAAAACAAGTATCTGAAAATACTGAAAAGAGCGGGCGACTGGATTCTGAGCGCATACGTCGAGATATTCCGCGGCACTCCCATGATGGTGCAGGCAATGGTTATTTTCTGGGGATTTGCGCTTCTGAACGACGGTCAGACGCTTAACGTTGTTTTTGCGGGATTGCTTATCGTATCCATAAATACCGGCGCGTATATGGCGGAAATCGTCAGGGGTGGTATTATTTCGGTGTCGAAAGGTCAGTTCGAGGGCGCGCAGGCAATAGGTATGACGCATTTTCAGACAATGCGTTACGTCGTTATTCCGCAGGCGTTGAGAAACATTCTGCCAAGCGTCGCAAACGAGTTCGTTATCAATATCAAGGACACGTCGGTGCTTAACGTTATCGGATTTACCGAGCTTTATTTCCAGGCGAAAAGTATCGTCTCGATTAACTATCAGACTTTCGCAACGTATCTTCTCGTTGCGGTTATATACTTTATTCTTACGTTTACGATTACCCGTATTTTACGGCTTATCGAAAAGAAAATGGACGGAAAGAAAGACTATACGGTGCAGGGCTCGCAGAATATGGACGCCGATTCTTTCGTGAGAGAAAAAGAAGTTGCGGGAGGTGTAAACAATGATTGACGAAATTATTAACGATACTTGCGATACTTGCGGTGAATTTCCGTCGGAAGAAACGGGAACGGACGCGCCTATCATCGAAATTAAACACCTCGGAAAATCTTTCGGCACGCACGAGGTTTTAAAGGATATCGATTTTACGGTAAATAAAGGCGACGTTACCTGTATTATCGGTGCGTCGGGAAGCGGAAAATCCACGCTTTTGAGATGCATTAACCTGTTTGAAACGCCGTCTGCCGGCGAAATAATTCTTAACGGCGAAAATATCGTCGATACGAAAAAACCGTCCGAATACCGCAAGAAAGTGGGTATGGTGTTTCAGTCGTTCAATCTTTTCAAAAATATGAGCGTATTGAAAAACTGTACGATAGGGCCGAGAAAAGTGCTGAAAGTTTCAAAAGAAGAAGCCGAAACGCGCGCAAGAAAATATCTTAAACTCGTCGGTATGGAAGCGTACGTCGACGCACGACCCAAACAGTTGTCGGGCGGACAGAAACAGCGTGTGGCAATTGCCCGCGCGCTTGCAATGGAACCCGAAGTTCTGCTTTTCGACGAGCCTACGTCGGCTCTGGACCCCGAGATGGTGGGCGAAGTGCTTTCTGTTATGAAAACGCTTGCAGAAAGCGGTCTTACCATGGTCGTCGTAACGCACGAGATGAGTTTTGCGCGCGATATCGCGACGCACGTCGTGTTTATGGACCAGGGCGTAATTGTCGAAGAAGGCGCGCCCGAAACCATTTTCGGCAATCCGAAAGAAGAACGCACGAAAGCATTTTTGTCAAGGTTGCTGAACGAACGGCAGAATTGATTTCAAATTTAATCGGGACTGCGGTCCCGATTTTTTTATGCCTTCCGACGAGAAAACGAAGGGAAAGATTTCGTAAAAAACGCATAAATAAATCCCTCGCCGTCGGCGAGGGATTTTAATCGGGAAATTATCAGTTGTTGTAAGCGTCGTAGGGAGGAACCTCGAACGTGACCGTTTCGTCGCCGTACGCGTTATCGTAAGGAGTTGCGTAATATTCCTCGGGTTGCGCCTCGGGTGCGTATTCCGTTACGTTTTCGGCTGTTTCGGGTGCGGTTTGTTCTTCGGGGTGGTTTTTACCGTCGGTACCGGGATGGTCGATGCGGTAAATCTTCATGCGGATTGCGCCGATGACTACGGCAAGAATAACCGTGATACCCGCGAAGATATAGCAGGTTTTGCGGATTGCAAACAAGCCCGTTATCGCAAACAGCAAGCCGTTGGCGTCGGTCCAACTGTAACGCATATAGTCGATTGTGCCGCGCGAGTAGTTCTGCGAATATACGCCGAGCTGCGTGGGTTTATCGCCGATATTTGCGTAATATTTTCCGCCCGCGTCTCCAACCGATACGGTAGAACCGTCGGCGTTTACGAGTTTTATATATAAAGGAGCGAAACCGTACATCCAGCCCGATTTACCCGTGTAATCGTAATCAACCGTTATGCCGTCCTCGGCAAAACCGGGAGTGCCTGCGATTGCGGGATTTCCTACTGCATAGGCAACGGAGTTGAGAAGACTGTCGATAATATAGTAAACGGGAGGAATATCGAGAAGTCCCAGAAGGCTTGATGTTTCGGTAAGACAATTTTCAAGGCCGATTTTTTTCAGCACGTTGCCCAGATTGAGATTGCCGATGTTTATGCTGGTAATCATCGAGAATAAACCGTCGGAGCCTACCGCACCGCTGAGGTCGACGGGAAGGGTAACCGTTACGCCGTCGATATTCGCGGGGTCGTAAGTGTAGCCGTCGCCCATCATATCGAGAACCGTCCAGCCGAGCTCGAGCATTTCGACCTTACAGGTGGTGGGGTTATACCAGGGGTATTCGTGAACGACCGTCTGCATTTCACGAGTGCCGACGTCGGTGCCTTTGGGTGTACCTTTGGAATCGCCCGTCTGTACGGACGCCCTCTGACCGAGAACAAGGTTAAGAACGACGGGAATGGTCATACGGCTGTCGTTGGCAAGGTCGACCCAGGGGCCTACCCAGCTTTCGTAACCCGAAAGGTTTAAACCGTCGTAAATATTGTATTTTCCGTCGCGTGCGATAATGGATTGTACTTCTTTGTTCTTATAACCTTCGGAAGTGTATTTTGCGATTTTCTTTTCGAAATACGCTTTCATTTCGGCAATTTCTTCGGGAGTTTTGGTTGCGGGCTGAACGGGCTCGCCGTCTATCGTCGTGTATGAACTGTTATCGGGAGCGTCAATTCCAACGTCTTTAACGTAGTAACCGTACTTGCACATTACGAGAGGATTGCCGTCTTTATCGACGACGCGGCCGGTATAAGGACCGGTGTATTCGCCTTTATTGTTTTTCTCTGACTGTTTATAGTAGGTGAAATACTGCGTGTTGCCGTCTGCGTCAGCGCCGATGATGCCGTTAAGGACGCTTCTTGCGATTACTGCGTCGAGCATATCCTTATTGAGGTCGGCGCGGTTGTTTGCGGCGTCGGATTCGGCAACGTCTTCATAGAAAATCGTATTCGAAGTAAGGTCGCCGAAAATCTTAGGAAGGGCGGCGTCGAGAATGAACATAAGTCCGCAGGTGAGCAGTAAGCACGCTATGACCTGGCGCGCGGTTTGTTTTTGTATTTTTTTGGCTTTGTTTTTAACGTCTTTTTTGGAAAGACGGACTTCCTGAGTTATGACTATAATCGCCCAGATAACCGTAAACAGAACGGCGACTATAATACTGACGTACGCCATTACCCCGTATGAACCGCCTTTATCGACGTTGTTCATCGACGCGATAATCGCGAAAACCATAAACAGAGGAAAACTACATACGTAGCAAATTATTTTTGCGACTTTAAGAAATGCTTTCATCAATATTCACCCCCGTCAAGAACAATTTCATAAGCGTATAATCTTTCCTTGTTGAAGAAATACGCCGTAAAGAAAATACTCAATGCGAGAACGCCCGCCCACATCGTCATATAGCGTCGCGCGGCAAGCAGAGGATACATTTCGGTTTTATACGAAAGATCCGCTTTGAGCTGATACAATTCGGTAAGAGACATCGCCTCGTCGGCGCTCGTTCCGTTGCCGATTGTCTTTCCTGTAAGGAGACCGCCTCTTGCCACAAGAGCGCAGCCGTTGGTTATGCCGAAGTCCTCGCAGGCGTATTTAATCCAGGCATAGTCGCTCATATCCACTTTCGTGCCGGCGGTGGTGTCAAGCGCTTTGTCGGTTTCGGAGACGAAATCGGACTGCCAGCATTTTTTAAGAAGAGGATGCTGATAAAAAGAAAGTTCGCCGAGGATGGAATCGAGAATACCCTGTACGTCCTCTACGGTAAGACCCGAAAGGTCGATTTTGCCGAGAACTTCGTTCACGACGCTGTCAAGCACCTCGCTCGTGATGCCGATTTTTGGAAGAAGCGCTGCAAGGTCGAGACCGGGAACGAGGCCGCCTATCATATCGCCGATATTTAAAAGTCCGCCTACAAGTCCCAGTGCGGGTTGCAAACTCTTGATAATGTCGACGAGCGCCGCGGTTGCGGGATGTTCGTTATTTGCCTCGAGGTTTGTTTTATACGACTCGTAAATATCGGCGAGGTCTTCCTCTTTATAGAACGTACCGTTGAATCTGTTTTCACCGATAGCGGTTTCGTCAAATTCGCCGACAACGTGTTTTGCCTGGTCGTAAAGTTCGTAACTTAAAGTAAATATGGGCTTCGAAGGGTCTTCGGGGTTTTTGGTATAAGTGCCTACGAAAACGTAATATTGGTTGGATTCTGCCTTGCCCGGAGAAATTGTGCCGCCCGTAACGGAGTCGATTTTGCCGACTGCCGTTTTGGCTTTGGAGCCCGAAAGATTGAGGTTTCCGAACAGGTATTGAGCGGGAAGCGCAAGACCGGTCGTGGAGCCGCCTTTTCCGTTATTCCAGCCGTAAAGAAGCTGAGTTATCGTATTTCCTATTGCGCCGCTGTTAATGTTCGTGTTGTCTTCTTTCAGCAAAAGGTTTACGAGTTTTAATATGCCGTCGAAATTGAGTTGGTCGATAAGGTCGTTGAGACCGGGATTCTTTCCGAGATATTCGAACAGCGTCTGAAGCACGTCGTTAAGACGGTCGGATGTCAGAACATAATTGTCCGCCTCGGTTTTAAGCGTCGAATACTTGACGTTTTCGCCCGTACGGGTATCGAGTATGTCGGTAACGTCGTTGACGTAATTATACCAGGCGTCGCTTTCGTATGCGGTCGGGTCGGTCGCGCTTGCGTTGATTTCCTTGACCATTTTCGAATAGGCGTCCGAAATGGAAAGTTTTTCATAGAAGACCGTCGCAGATTCCGATACGTCCTCTTTAAGAGGCCTGTACGTGTTGCCGTCCAGGAAATAGCAGCCGCCGGCGATTGCCTCGGGACGGGCAAGTTCAACCTGACGGTAAACGCTGAGTTTTGCGTATTCGTTGTATCTTATAAGAAGGTCGATAGCGTTGTTGACGCCGAAAATATAGTTGTCCGCAAGAAGTCCGTTGGGATTGAACGCGTAAGGACTCTGTTTGACGATATCGGCGAAAACGTCGGGATTGTCGGCGGTTATGTTTATTATTTTATCATCGCCGTCGTCGAGATTCAGTTTAAAATAGGCAGTTGTGTTTAACTGGCTTCTGGTGCGGTACATGTCGGGATAATATCCGCCGAGACCGTATATCCGGATTAAGTTGTAGATTTTGTCGGTGAATTTATAGGAGTAGCCGTTTTCCCTTTTATCTTTCGATAAAGCTACGAACCACTGTTTCTGCAAAGAGTAATCCTCGATGGTAACGCCTTTATCGGCATATTCCGTACGGAGTTCTTCAAGCTTTTTTTCGTTTGCCGAATCAAGTCCCGCAACAGGGGCAATCATCAGCGCGACTGCAAGAATAATGAGAATTATCGTACGCAGAGCCTGTTGTTTTTTCATTACGAAATACAATCCGATCTGTACGAGCGCAAGCCCTACCCAGATTAGGAATACCGCCGTTATGCCGTTTTTTGCGGTTTCGCTGAACACGTCCTGATTGAAAAAGAGCATACTGTCCTTAGCGACGCAAAGCAGCAACAGCGGAAAACCGAGTAAATAGAAAATTACTTTCATAACTCGTGCGCAAGTTAACTTCTGCAACTTGGTCATAATTTTCCGTCTCCTTAAAATAAACTGAAAATTGCAATATAGCAATAAATAAATTATATACTAAGCTTTTTGCGGTTGTCAAACAATATTCTGCTTAAATATGTATTTACATATTCAATAAAAAATGATATAATCCGCAATATAAGGGAAAAATAGGAACGGAAGGGGCTATGAATTGCGGATTTTATAAAGTCAGGGAAAAAAACGATATCGAAACCGTCTGTTTGCTTGCGGATACCATATGGCGCGAACACTATGCGGAAATACTGTCCGACAAACAGATTGACTATATGCTTGCAAAATTTCAAAGCGAACAGAAAATCAGAAATTACGTTGCCGAAGGCGGATATTACTATCTTATAGACGTCGACGGCCTGCCTGTCGGGTATTTCGCGTTCAGAATTACCGGCAGAAAAGTATTTCTGGATAAACTTTACGTGCTTAAAGAAAACAGGGGAATGCACGTCGGAAAAGAGGTCGTGGAATTTGTAAAGAACTTTGCCGTAAGTAAAAATATCCGCATCGTTTATCTTACCGTCAACAAGCACAACTCCCGTTCGATTAAGGCGTACCGCGCGCTGGGTTTCTCGATTGAAGGCGCGGTATGCAACGATATCGGCAACGGATTTTATATGGACGACTATCTTATGTACATTTATCTATAAGACATAATTATTGACAGGATAATCCGTCATATTGACACAAAAGTAAGGGAATAAATATTTTGTAAATTTCGTTACACCCCCTCTATATTGTTTGATTTTTATTTTTTTTATGGTAAAATCAAATTATAATTCTGGAGGATAACAAATGACACCGCTTTTCGAAACTGTTTTTCACGACGAACTTCCTGCTGCTCCTCTCGCTATAATTGCCTTGCCCGGCGCCGAAGAACTGGCGCAGAAGGTCGATAAATATCTTGTCGACTGGTATCGCAAGGATAACGAAGTAACCCACTCTTCTTTCATTGTTCCCACTAATTTTCCGCGTTTTACTTCGGGCGACGGCAAAGCTATGGTTCTCGACAGCGTTCGCGGTAAGGATTTGTATATCATGATTGACGTCGGCAATCACGGCGTCGAATACAAGATGTTCGGGCAGATGCAGTGCATGAGTCCCGACGACCATTTTCAGAATCTCAAAAGAATTATTTCAGCGGTAGGCGGCAAAGCAAACCGCATTACCGTTATAATGCCTCTTCTGTACGGCGGACGTCAGCACAGAAGAAACGCCCGCGAATCTCTCGATTGCGCCGTTATGCTTCGCGAACTCGAAACGATGGGAGTCAAGGATATTATCACCTTCGACGCTCACGACCCCCGCGTTCAGAACGCCGTGCCTCTTATGGGATTCGACAATTTCTTCCCGTGCTATCAGATTCTGAAAGCGATTGTAAGAAAATATCCCGACATCGTTTTCGATAAGGACAGCACGATGATTATTTCGCCCGACGAGGGCGCGATGAGCCGCAATATATTTTATGCGTCGGTTCTCGGACTGGACCTCGGTATGTTTTATAAGCGTCGCGATTTTTCGGTAGTCGTAAACGGCAGAAATCCCATAGTCGCGCACGAATACATCGGCAATCCCGTCGAGGGGAAAGATATTCTCGTCGCAGACGATATTATAGCCACCGGCGACAGCATGCTGCACCTTGCGAAAGAACTTAAAGACAAAGGCGCGAAGAGAATTTTTTTGGTTCCCACGTTCGCCATGTTCACCGAGGGAACGGAAAGATTCGACCGGGCGTATGCCGACGGTATATTCGACGGAGTGATTTCCACGAATCTTTCGTACACTTTGCCCGAACTTGCCGAAAGAGAGTGGTTTATGAAGGCCGAAATGTCCAAATATCTCGCATATATAATTTCCGCGTGCAACCACAACGAATCCGTATCGGGGCTTCTCGACCCGCACGAAAAGATTCACGAATTGCTGCGAAAAATCAATAAATAATCGATTATAAGGAGTTTATTTTGAAAGTTCATTGGTTGGGGCATTCCTGCTTCAAACTCGAAGAGAGTACAGGTACGTCAATCATTACCGACCCCTATAACCCGTACGTAGGGTTCAGAATGCCCGAAGGGCTCAGTTGCGACGCCGTTACGTTAAGTCATAATCACGAGGACCATAACTTCGTCGCCGGAATAGCGGGCAATCCCGTTGTTCTCAATACGCAGGGACTTTTCGAAGTCAAAGGCGTTCATATCCGCAGTCTGCTTACCGACCACGACAGGGAGAACGGCAGACTTCGCGGCAAAAACCTCGTGTTTCAGTACAGGCTGGACGGCGTGGAGGTATGCCATCTCGGCGATATCGGAGAGGAGTGCAACGCGATGCTTGCGGAGGCTCTCGTTCCCACAAACGTCCTTCTTATTCCCGTTGGCGGAAATTATACGATAAATGCTGAGGAAGCAAAGGAATACGTCGACAAACTTATGCCCGACGTCGTTATCCCCATGCATTTCAAAACCGACGATTGTCAGTTGGATATCGACGGTCTCGACGATTTTCTGCGTCTGTTCGATAAGGACGAAATCGTATATCTCGACGAAGACTTCGCCGAATTCGACCGCTTCGATTTCGACGGCGAAAGCACGAAAGTATTCGTCTTTAAAAGCCAACAATAAATTTTTGCGTCCTAAAACGTATAAAACGGTGTCGTAAAAGCGTATCATTATTATGCATCGTTTTGTGTTGCGTTTTGTTTTTTCAATCTTATTTCACAGGAGTTTTTATGGAAATTTCTCGCGAGCAGTTGCAGGAAAAAAACCTGTTCGAACTACGCACAATCGCGCGTGAAGCAAAGGTATCTTCTCCCACGGTGTACGCCAAGGAAGAGCTTATCCGAAAGATTATCGAGGCTTCGAAAGCGCCGTCGGATAACAGAAAAACACGCGCGGTAAGCCGTCCGACGAAACTCGTCGACGTGCCGAAACCTCAACGTCAGAACGCCGACGTTCCCGATAAAGCGGGCGAATCCATCGGCGAAATTATGGCGGTTGACGATACCTGCGAGGAACGCGAAGGCATTCTCGAAATTCATCCCGACGGTTACGGCTTTATCCGTGTTAAAAATTGCGAGCACAGCGATAAAGACGTTTACGTTTCGGCAATAAAAATCCGCAAATCGGGACTCAGGAAGGGCGACTACATCAAAGGTATCGTGAAAGTCGCGTACGACAACAAACCCGCCGCTTTGCTGATAATCAACACTATCAACGGCGTACCCGTCGAACAGATAGGTCGCAGGGCGAATTTCGACGACCTCGTTCCCATATATCCCGACGAAAGAATAAAACTTGAAAACGTCCGCAGTAAAAACGACTACGCAATCCGCGCAATAGACCTTATCGCGCCTATCGGAAAAGGTCAGCGCGGTATGATAGTTTCGCCGCCCAAAGCGGGCAAAACGACGCTGCTTAAAAAAATCGCCAACAGTATTTCGGAAAATTATCCCGACGTCGTACTTATGGTTCTGCTTATCGACGAACGTCCCGAGGAAGTAACCGATATGCAAAGAAGCATAAAGGGTGAGGTGGTTTACAGCACTTTCGACGAAATGCCCGAACACCATACCAAAGCCGCGGAATTATTGCTTGCCCGCGCCAAACGACTTGTGGAAATGGGACGGGACGTCGTTATTTTAATGGACAGTCTTACCCGTCTCGCAAGAGCGTACAACCTTACTATTCCGCCGACGGGACGCACGCTGTCGGGCGGTATAGACCCCGGCGCTCTGCACAGCCCGAAGAGTTTCTTCGGCAGCGCGCGTAACATCGAAAACGGAGGAAGCCTTACTATTATCGCCACGGCGCTTGTCGATACCGGAAGCCGTATGGACGACGTTATTTACGAGGAATTCAAGGGAACGGGCAATATGGAAATTCATCTTGACCGCAAACTTTCCGAAAAACGTATTTTCCCCGCTATCGACCTTAACAGAAGCGGCACGAGAAGAGAGGACTTACTGCTTTCGCAGGACGAACTTGAAGGCGTATGGACGATGCGAAAGATACTGTCGTCGGGCGATACCGAAAGCGCGGCCGAAAACCTTTTGCAGATGCTTGTGAAAACTTCGTCCAACGCCGAGTTTATCGAGCAACTCAAACTGCAGATGAGGCTTATCGACAAAGAAGGATATACCTTCCGCGGAAACGGCCTGAAATAACGTTTATTGATTTATTTCCGACTTTAAAGTTTCTGTCTTGCGATATACGAATAGACGGTAATTTATCGGATTGTAAAACGGGGATACGGTTTTTATAATCCGAAAAAAGGAAAAAGTCCTGAAAAACTTTATAAAAAAGCAATCAAAAAAACGCTTCTGTCGGAAGCGTTTTTTTTCGTGACGCCGCGGTTATTCGTAAAAACCCAACGAAATAAGTAGGCCTTCGTTTACTTTTCTCATAACGCCGCCGGGCAGGTCGCCGATTTTGTCTTTCAGACGAGTTTTGTCGAGCGTACGCAACTGTTCGAGAAGTATGACGCTGTCTTTCGGAAGCCCGAATTCCGACTGCGGAATATCGACGTGAGTAGGCAGTTTGGTTTTATTCAGTCTGCTCGTTATGGCGGCGGCGATTATGGTTGGCGAATATTTGTTGCCAACGTCGTTCTGAATGATAAGTACGGGTCTTACGCCTCCTTGTTCGCTTCCTACGACGGGGCTTAAATCGGCATAATAAATTTCACCTCTTTTTATCATAAACACCTCCGGATATGTACCCATTGATTTTGCCCCGGGGCGGTTATTTTAATACCCGTACAAGGCATATTATGAAAAATTGCAGGGTGAGGTTACTGCAATCGGCGCGGCGGCTCGTCATATAATATTGCGTCTTAAAAAAAGGAGGATTCTGAATTGAAAATAGGTATTGCGGGATACGGCAGACTCGGCGCGGCGTGCGAAAGGGCGGCGTTTCAGCGGGATAATACGGAGATAGCGGGAATTTTTTCCCGTCGCAAGGTTACTTCTTTGTTCAAAACGCCCGTATACGATATTAAGGACGCGGCTTGTTTTGCAAAAGATATTGACGTAATGATACTTTGCGGAGGTTCGGCGGGGTCGCTGAGAAACGACGCTGTTAATCTTGCGCGGTTTTTCGACACCGTTGATTCGTTCGATACTCACGAGGAAATCGAAAGTCATCTGTCCGCTCTCGACCGTATACAGAAAAAAAGAAAAGGTGTGTCCGTCGTATCGGCCGGCTGGGACCCCGGATTGTTCAGTCTGGCGCGTGGGTTGTTTTCGGCTGTACTTCCGGGCGGCACCTCGTATACGTTCTGGGGGAAGGGAACGTCGCAGGGGCACGGCGAGGCGGTGCGCGGAATTGCGGGCGTCAGAAACGCGGTGCAATATACCGTGCCCAAAGAAAACGCAAGAAATATGGCAAGAGAAGGAAAAATATTCGCCGCCAGGCCGTCGGATATGCACAAACGGGTTTGTTACGTTGTGAAGGAACAGGGAGCCGACGAGGCGGAAATCGAAAAGAAAATCAGGACGATGCCGTATTACTTCGAAAACTACGACACGGAAGTATATTTTGTGAGCGAGAGGGATTTCAATAAAAATCATACTTCCGGCGCCCACGCGGGAGAGGTGATAAGAAACGGCACCGTCGCGGGGAAAAGGGTAAATACTGTCTCTTATACACATCTGACGCTGCCGACGACTAGTCGA
>ENA-OZHM01000001-OZHM01000001.1-human-gut-metagenome-genome-assembly--contig:-NODE-1-length-186012-cov-10.790156_pt1 | contig 186012 bp, 133 predicted proteins | sample MGYA00244047_ERZ653688 | MGnify/ENA primary metagenome ERZ653688 (study PRJEB26926, sample SAMN06165194) | human gut metagenome | biome: ENVO:00009003; feature: ENVO:2100002; material: ENVO:00002003... | reverse complement strand
CGCCAGCTTCGCAACAACACGGCGCAGTCGCTTGTACTGTCCGTCAAGCTCGGCGCTCGCTATCTCGCCGCCTTGCGGCTCGCACTCCGAATAGGCACATTTCGTTAATAAGTGTGCTTCGAATAAGTTTTCGTTTATCCGCAATCCAAACGACGTTTGGATTGTGGGGAAATGAAACACCTAAACCTAGAAAATAAAAAAATTTATATATTGCAAAGAGGTAATCTTATGGCAAAAAACAATTCCAAAACAAAGAAATTTGCAGTGCTTACAAGCGGTGGCGACGCCAGCGGTATGAATGCTTGCGTGCGCGCTTGCGTAAGATACGGACTCAATCACGGATTCGAGGTGTACGGCGTCAAACACGGCTACAAAGGCCTTGTCAACGACGAGATTTTCAAAATGGAGTATTCCAGCGTGTCCAACTGCGTGCATGCGGGTGGCACGATTTTGCGCTCGTCAAGATGCCCCGAGTTCGTCGATCCCGATGTTATGAAAAAAGCGGTTGACAATCTGCTTGACAAGGGCATCGAAAACCTTATCGTCATCGGCGGCGACGGCTCGTTCAGAGGCGTTGAGGCTATGCACGAGCAAACCAAGCTCAACGTCATCGGCATTCCAGGTACAATCGACAACGATATGGGTTACACCGATTCGACCATAGGGTTCGACACGGCGTGCAACACTGTTGTGGACGCAATTTTGAAACTTCGCGACACCATCACTTCGCATGACAGAATCATGATTTTGGAAGTTATGGGCAGAGAGTGCGGCAACATTGCCCTCAACAGTGCGGTTGCCGGCGGCGCGGAATACGTCATCGTACCCGAAGTGCCTACCGATGTGGATGAAGTTGCGGCAACCATAAAAGACGGTTTCGACAGAGGCAAATCATCCGCAATCATCGTGCTTGCGGAAGGCAAAACCGAACTCACCGACGAGCTTACTCAAAAAATAAGCGACGCAACGGGCAGAAGAGTCAACCATATGGCACTCAAATGGATGCAAAGAGGCGGCAATCCTACCGTCGAGGACAGGGTTTTGGCGGCAAAGATGGCATGCAGAGCGGTGGAGCTTATCGAGTGCGGTCAAAGCGGCAGAGTTATCGGTATAAGGGGCGGCGAAATTTTCGACACGACGGTTCTGGAAGCTCTCGCATGCAAGAAAGGTTTTGACGAAAAACTTTATGAAATCGCACAAATCATCTCAAGATAACAACTTCGCAAGAAGACGAAAAAACATTAACGATTAAAAATAAAAAACCAACACCGCATATGCGGAATAAGGAGTAATCATGAAAAATTTGAAAGGTGCATGTATGTTCGGTCAAAGCGGCGGCCCGACTTCCGTCATCAACAGCAGCGCGGCAGGCGTATTCACCGAGGCTTTGAAGCAAGCCAACATCACGGCGGTTTACGGTCTCGAACACGGTATCGTGGGACTTCTCAACGAAAAGTTTTTCGACATGTCAAAAGAAGATCCCAAAGAACTCGAACTTCTCAAATACACGCCGTCCTCGGCACTCGGCTCGGTGCGTTACAAGCTCAAAGACGCGTCCGTCGACGACACCGATTACAAGCGTATCCTCGAAGTGTTCAAAAAGTACGACGTACGTTATTTCTTCTACAACGGCGGCAACGACAGCATGGACACCTGCAACAAGATAAGCAAGTATTTGCAATCGGTGGGCTATGAGTGCAACGTCATCGGCGTGCCCAAGACCATTGACAACGACCTTTTCGGCACCGACCATTGCCCCGGCTATGCAAGTGCGGCAAAGTATATCGCAACCACGATTATGGAAGTCAACCTCGACGCAAAAGTGTACGACACGCCTATGGTGTGCATCATCGAGGCTATGGGTAGACATGCGGGCTGGCTCACCGCAAGCGCGGCTTTGGCGGCGGTCAACGGCTTGGGTGCGGATCTCATCTATTTGCCCGAAACCGATTTTGACGTCGACAAATTCGTGGACGACGTAAAAGCTGTTTGCAAGAGAAACGGCAACAAGTGCATCGCAGTCGTGTCCGAGGGTATTCACGACAAAAACGGCACTCTCATTTGCGAAAGCGTAGGCGCGGCGGCGGCAAGAGACAGCTTCGGCCACGCACAACTGGGCGGCGTTGCGGCAATCCTTGCAAACGTCATCAAAGAGAAAACCGGCTTCAAGACAAGAGGAATCGAGCTCAGCCTTATGCAACGTTGCGGCGCACACCTTGCGTCCGAAAACGACGTCGAAGAAGCGTTCAACGCAGGCGCGTTTGCAGTCAAGAGCGCATGCGAGGGCGAAACCGACAAGATGGTCATCTTCAAGAGAGATACCGACCAAAACGGCAACTACGTTTGCACCAACGTGCTTATGCCTCTCGAACTTGCCGCAAACACCGAAAAGAAAGTGCCTGCGGAGTGGATAATCAACGACGGTACTTACGTGAGCGACGAGTTTGTCAAATATGCGCTTCCGCTCATCCAAGGCGACGCGAAAGCTCCGCTTGAAAACGGACTTCCCAGATTTGCAAGACTCAAAAAGGTCTACGCCGGAAAATAATTGCACCGTCGGTGCAACGATATCATCGCCGTTGGCGATACAATTTTCAAACAAACCGTTATCGTTGCGAGCTTTCTCGCAACGATAACGAAAAAAAGATAAGGGAATATTTATGAAACAATACGAGTATTTTGCGGCAGATTATCGCACGGGCAAGAAGCAGCTCAAAAGAGATTTTGCTCGCGATACGGTTGCGCTGTTTGAAAACGAAAACGCAACGCTAAACGACATGAGAGAGGGTAGAAAAGCCCTCAAAGCAAAATATAAAGCCGACAAAAGAACTCTCAAAAAAGAGAGCAAACGGCTTGAAAAAGATTTCAGAAAAGATTTCGGAATGTTCCGTCGTCCGATTATGGCGGATATTTTCGACTTTTTTGAAGAGGCTAGGGCGGTGCCCAACGGCAGAACGCCTTTCAACGACGAAATCAAAATCGAAAAAGATATAGTATATAAAACCATTGACGGCAAACAGCTTTTGATGGACATTTATTATCCGTCGCATCCGATTGAGGGCAAGGCGCCTTGCGTGATGGATATACCCGGTGGCGGCTGGATGATTCACAACCGCTTGCGCCGTGACGGATACGCAAGATGTTTTGCGGCTATGGGGGCGGTTGTCGCCGTCATAGATCATAGACTTTGCCCCGAGGTTTTCTTTCCGAAAGACCTCGAAGATTGCGTTGATGCATACAACTTCCTTTGCGACAATGCGGACAGATTCGGAATCGACAAGGACAATATCACCGTGACGGGCGACTCGTCGGGAGGACATCTTGCGGCGTGTCTCGGCATTGCCGCAACCGATGAGGAATACGCAAAATCGCTTGCTATTTCCACTCCCTCAACGAAGCCGTCGGGACTTATTTTCGTAAGCGGAGCGTTCAGCTTCGAGGTGATGTATCGCATTCCGCTCACCAACACGCTTATCGTCAGATACGTGTCGGGACAAAAGAGCAGAAAAGCGTTCAGGAAATGGGAGTTTTACAAGCAAACCAATCCCTACGAGTATCTCAACGCAAATCTTCCGCCTTGTTACAACAGCGGCGGTATGACCGACTTTTTGTGCTTGGGCGAGGCAAAGCGTATGGGCGAGGCTTTGAGCAAGGCAGGCGTGAAAAACGAGTACACCGTCGGCAAAAATCTTTTCCGTTCCGACCATTGCTACGTGCTTCGTTTCCCGTTTGCGCCGGCGCGTAAGGACGCGTTGAAACTGTACGATTGGTATTTCAGGACGCAAAAAGACAGAGGCGTCGATTTGAGCGGCGGCTTTGAAAGAGTGAAAAAGTTTATGACGCAATACAAAAAGGCGTTGAAAGGAGAAATAGAGTGCTGACTGTTGCCGTAGGGGACGTTATCGAAGGAGAAGTTTGCGACTTTGCAAGCGAGGGCGAGGGTATCGTCAAAATCGGTGCGTACGCCGTTTTCGTGCCTTTTGCAATCAAGGGCGAGATTATTCGCGCCCGTGTTCGCTATGCAAAAAAAGACTACGCTTTTGCCGACCTCATCGAAGTCGAAAAACCCTCGCCCGAACGCATCAAACCCAAATGCACCTATTACGGCACTTGCGGCGGTTGCGATTTGCAACACGTGTCGCGCGAGTGTCAACTCAAAATCAAAAAATCAAACGTCGAAAACGCATTGAAAAAAGTCGGAGGATTGGACGTCAAAGTTGACGACGTCGTGCGCCTCAACGACTGGGAATATCGCAACAAAATCGCCCTTCCGTTCGGCTACAAACGCAAAACGGGGAGGGTTACGCTCGGATTTTACGAAAAGCGTTCGCACTCCGTCGTGCCTATGAAGTGGTGCGCTTTGCACGGCGAATGGGCGGCAAAACTCATTGAAATCGTCACCGATTGGGCAAATGCAAACCATATAAGCGTTTACGACGAAACGAGGGGCGAGGGTATATTGCGACACGTGGTTGCGAGAAATCTCGATACGCTGTCCGTTACGCTTGTCGTAAATTCGAATTTCGTGCCGAAATTGAGCGAACTTTGTCAAAATCTCGAAAAAGAGTTCGAGGGCGTTTGCGTGTACGTAAGTGAAAATACCAAAAACACCAATGTGATTTTCGGCAAGTTTGTAAAACTCGTTTACGGAAAAGAGAAAAAACAAAATCTCGGAGCGTTTGACGCAATCGTTTCGCCTTTGTCGTTTTTGCAAGTCAACAACGACGTCAGGGACGCAATTTACGATGAGGTTTGCAACGAAATTAAAGATTTTGACGGCGATATATTGGAGTTTTATTCCGGCGTGGGACTTTTGAGTGCGCAAATCGCAATGCGGCTTAAAAACGCAAATATAATATCCGTCGAAATCGAACCGAGTGCGGTTGACGACGCAAACGCGCTTATGAAATCCTTGAAACTTGACGGCAGAGTGAAGTGCGTGTGCGACGACGTTTTGAATTACGTTGAAAACGTTTCAAAGGCGCAACCCGATGACGAAAAGGAAGAAAAATTGCCCGACGAAATCACGTCTTCGCCTTATTATCTTGGCGAAAAAGTGGAAAAAACGTCGAAAAAAGCACGTGCTCTCGTGCTTGACCCGCCCAGAAGAGGCTGCGACAAAGCGGTGCTCGACGGCGCAATATCGGCAAAAATCGACAAAATCGTCTACGTCAGTTGCAATCCGCAAACGCTTGCGAGAGATTTAAAAATTCTTTCGCAAAACTACGAAATAAAGCGAGTTTCGCCTTTCGACATGTTTCCGCAAACGAGCAACGTCGAAGTGCTTTGCGTGATGGATTTGAAAAAGTAAAAAAAAGTTTGCAAAAGCGCAATAAGGTTGCTTTGACTGCAAACGAAAAAGAGGGAATTATGAGAAAAAAGTCGTGTGTTTTGGTGCTGATTATGCTGCTTTGCTGCGTGCTTGTCGCATGCAACGACGTGCCCGACGACAAAGGCGTTAGAATGGAAAGAGATTTGTCCGTCGATACGTCAAGTCCTATCGGACTGTATTTTTACGCAAGCGACGGAACTTATCAAAGATACAACGAAAACATAGGCGAGAACTATTTTGACACAAACAAACCGACGGTTGCGTTTTTCCACGGCTGGCTTCCCGAAGCAAGCGGATTTAAAGACGGTGAAATTTGCCACAACGCAGACGAATTTGCGCCGAAAATCATCGAGGCGGGCTACAACTTTTGCGCCCTCGATTATAGCAAATTCGCTCAAAGTTTGCCCGCTCTTTTCAACTATATATGGATGGGATTTGATGACAGCCACTCGGTTGCGTGCAGATTTGCAAGAGAGTTTGCCGCATGCTTTAAAGACTACGACAAAGAAATCAGATTCGTGTCCCACAGCTACGGCGCGCACTCGTCCACCGCAACGGCGTATCTGCTCTCAAAAATGGTCGAGCAGGGCATAATAGGCGCAAATTGTTTGCCGTCCAGAATGACGTATGCCGATCCGTATTTGGGAGATTTATTCACGGGCGGTATGTTCGGCGGCATAAAGGGCGACACGATCGAAAACGTCGGCGAGAGCATAGGCGCACGTTCGACGACGGAAGTGGTTGCCGACTGCATGCAGTATCTGTCGGACAAGGGCGTTGTCATCGACGTTTATTGCGGTATGCCTATGGCGTACGACCAATTCCTTGAAAAAGAAACCGAGCGCAGAGACGCTTGCAAGAAAAAACTCTACGATTCAGGCGCATGGACGATTCTCAAAGGCTTGCAAAAGAAACACGGTACGGTGGGCGATATACACATGCTCACGCTTGAGTGGACGTTCGACTCGTTCTTTGCGGACGTCAAACATTCGGAGAGACAATATTTCCCGACAGCGTCGCTGGACAATCAAAAAATGCTTGCGCTCAAAGGCAAACTTTTTGAGTCTATGCTAGAAGAACTTAACGTAAACAACGACGTTTTGGTGGAAGTCGAAAGATAAAATATGACAAGACGAGAGTTTGAAAAACATATACTCGAAACATACGGCATAGAACCCGATTTTCCGTGGCAGGACAAATCTAATGCGGTGTTCAGACATCCGCTCGGCAAAAAGTGGTTTGCGCTGGTTATGGACATCCCGAAATCTCGACTCGGAGAAAAGGACGAGAGCGTCGTCGACGTCGTAAACCTCAAATGTCCTCCGTCGCTCGTGTCGTCGTTTTGCCAAGACAATGGGATTTATCACGCCTATCACATGAACAAGGCAAACTGGATAAGCGTTGTGCTTGCCGACGCTGACGAGGACGAGATAAAGACGCTCACGGATATAAGTTTCAACCTCACGATAAAAAAACTCGCAACAAACAAAATCGAAAACGAAAATAAAGGTGCGCTATGAGAATTTCTTATCTCGCAACAAGCGAAAACGGCATTGAAAGTTACAAAATCGAAAACGCAAACGGCGCGTATGCCGTGATTATAACCTACGGCGCGCGCATTGCAAATCTTTGCGTTCCGTGCAAAGACGGCAGCCTTGTCGATGTGGTTGCAGGCTTTGAAAATCCCGACGGATTTATGAGCGAAAACCCCTATTTCAACGCCGTTATCGGCAGGGTGTGCAACCGTATAGGCGGCGCGAAATTCACCCTCGATGGCAAGGAATACAACCTCTTCAAAAACGACGGCAACAATCATTTGCACGGCGGAAAAGTCGGATTCGATTCAAGACTTTGGAGTGCCGAAATCATCGACGGAAAAGGACTGAAATTGTCAAGAGTTTCAAAGGACGGAGAAGAGGGATACCCTGCAAATCTCAACGTGTCCGTAACCTATTCGCTATCGGACGACAACGCGCTTTCGCTCGAATACGAAGCGAGCGCGGACGGCGATACGCTTTGCTCGCTCACAAACCATGCTTATTTCAACCTTGACGGAGACTTCGAAAGCATACTCGGACACAAAGTGAGCATCGACGCAAACGAGCTTACCACCGTCGACGACGAGCTTATACCTCACGGCGAGAAGAGAAATATCCTCGGCACGGCGTTTGATTTTACCGAGGAAAAAACAATCGGCAAGGATATAAAAGCATGCGAGCATATGCTTGAAATTGCAAGAGGGTACGACTTCAACTACGTTTTAAACGGCACAGGTTTCAGAAAAGTCGCAACCGCAAAAGGCGAAAAGAGCGGCATAAAAATGAGCGTATTTACCGATAGACCGTGTATGCAATTTTACACAGGCAACTTCCTAGGCGGGCTCAAGGGCAAAAAAGTTTACGGCTATCAATCGGCGTTTTGTATGGAAACGCAAGGTTATCCCAATGCGTGCAACGTGCCCGCTTTCGAGAGTATAAAGCTTGAAAAAGGCAAGACGTACAAAGCGCACACGACGTACAAATTCGACGTCGAATAAGATGAAAAAGACTTTGAAATGACAATATAGGCGTTTTATATGTACGAAACGCATAGATAAAGGCAGAATTATGACCATTGACGAAAGATTGAAAAAAATCGAGCAACTTGCAAACGACGGTATGGATTCAAAAAACGCGGTGGAGGCATTAAAGCTCATCGGCATAAACGATTACACCGCCGAGGATTTGAAGTCGTTCAGGCTTTGGGGAGATTATATGCCTATGGGCGATATAGACCCCTATACCGAAGAACAACGCAATTTGCATATTTTGTGGGACAGCATCGACCGAGTTCCGCTTGGCGTAAACTGCAATTTTGCAGTGCCGTTCAGACAAATCGTCGCAAAAAAACTCTTCAAAAAATGTGGTGACGGTTTCGTCGCAAACGAGGGTTGCAGATTCAATTACGGTCATCGTCTCGAAGTCGGCGACAACGTAAGCTGGAACGCGGGCTGCTATATCGACACAAAGGGCGGCGTCAAAATGGGCGACTTTGCAATGCTCACCGAGTACGTCAAAATTTTCACACATTCGCACAGCGAACACGACCATATGCAAAGAGAGTACAACGGCGTGGAAATCGGCGCGTACGCAAAGGTGTACACCAATGCGACAATTCTTCCCGGCGTGAAACTCGGCACGGGAGCGGTTGTCGGTACGGGCGCAATCGTCACAAAGAGCGTGGACGATTTTACGCTTGTTACGGGTATCCCGGCAAAAGTTCAGCGCATGAGAAAATTCGAGAGCGAAAACATAGAAGAAATGAATCAATATATGATGAAAGAAGGGCTTTTTCAAAAATAAGTCCGCAACAACGAGGGATGATACGTCGACAATGAAATACGAGCTTTATATCTTCGATTTGGACGGTACGATTCTGGACACGGAGCAAGACCTTGCCATAAGCGTAAATTACGCTTTGAGCGTGTTCGATTTTCCCACGCTGTCGATAGGCGAGGTTGCCGACAGAACGGGCAACGGAGTAAAACGTCTTATAGAAAAAAGCGTGCCAAAAAACACAGACGCAAAGACAACGCTTGCGGTGTTGGACGTTTTCAAGCAACATTATTTTTATCATTGCGCCGACCACACGAAACCGTATGACGGCATAATCGAATTGCTTAACGAGCTGAAAACGCACGGCAAAAAACTCGCCGTCGTTTCAAACAAGATGGACAGCGCGGTGCAAGAGCTTGCGCGCGATTATTTCGACGGACTTTTTGACGTTGTCGTGGGACAGCGCGACGACGTGAGAGCAAAGCCCTATCCCGATTCCGTAAACAAAGTGATTCAAACGCTCGAAGCCGACAAAGCCGAAACTCTTTATATCGGCGACAGCGAAGTGGACGTGCAGACCGCAATCAATTCCGAGCTGGACTGCGTTTGCGTAAGCTGGGGATTCAGGGGGCGAGAGCGTCTTGAAGAGTGCGGTGCAAAACTCATCGTTGACAGTCCCAAAGAAATACTTGCGATATAATGCCGAAAAAGCGCAAAAAACGGTGATTTGCCAAAGGTAATTCGCAAAATTTAAGCGGAGATCGCATAAGAAAGCACACCGCTAAAACGCCAACGAAACGCATAGGCTTATAGTGCCGTTTATATTAATGTATATATAAATTTCAATAGCTAAAAAAAAAACGAGCGAAGATTTGTCGCTCGTTTTTTTATGTTTTAAACTTTCGATGTTTTTTAGTCTTTGTTTTCAGTTTGAGCGTCGCAAGTTGCGATTTGCTCTGCCTGCGGTTCAACCGTTTGAATGGTTTGCAAGACGTTGACGTCTTCGCTTGCAGTCACTGCGTCGTTGTCGTGCAAATGCTCGGAGGGAATGATGTCGGACATATCGATTTGTTCAACCTCTCCGTTTCTGAGCAGTTTGCCGCCCGTGAAGCCTTTGCCGGAAACCTCGCCTGCTTGGGTGATGTACATAAACGCCTGAGGATCGCAGGCGGTGACGATATCTTTGACGCGGTTTATTTGTTTTTTGGACGTGACGCAGATGATCACGCTATGCTCCTTGCCGGTGTAGTAGCCGACGGATTTTGTGATTGTGACGCCTCTATGGAGTTGAACGGACAACTCGTGCGCGATTGCATCCGATTTGTCCGTGATGATTGTGAAAACCAAAGACGACATCAAGCCCGATTCGACGATATCGCACACCTTTGACGAGGTGAAAAGAGATATGAACGAATAGAGAATGGGAGAGAGAATTTTTGTGAGTATTGCGGTTGCGCCTGCCGATTTGTCAAGATTGATGAGCCCGAGAAAACCGGACGCGACGGCGACGACACAGTCACAAATCATAATCCACCAGTGAGTATGTGCCGAAGGATTGTGCTTATAGATGATTTTGCCGACGATATCGGTGCCGCCTATGCTCAGATCCTGTCTAAGCATAAATCCCATAGACACGCCGCCTATTGCTCCGCCTGCAAGCGCGGCAATGAGCATAAGACCGTAATTGCCGTCCGCATAGTATTGAGGACACTTTACGGCGCCGAGCATGTAGACAAAACCCGAATAGAAGATGACTGCGATGGTTGTGTTGATTGCAAATTTTCTTTCAAGCACGCAAAATGCCGCAATGATGAGAGGTATATTGAGTAATATCGTAAAAATACCCGGATCGAACAGAGAAGACGACAGTTTCAGAATGGTGGGATTGGTGCTTCTTTCGGCTGCATAGTGAATGATTGCGGCGATACCGCCGACTCCTCCCGGCGCAAAACCGTTCGGGTTTATAAAAAGATATGCCGACAACGCTCTTACAAACGCAAGAACGACCAACATGATAAAAAACTTGGTAAGGTAGGCGGTTTGATTTTTGTCGAGGGAGATTTTCTTCATGTGTTCACCGAGTCGGAAACATAGTTTCCGTATGTATATCCAAAGATAAGAATTTCTGCGATAAAAGTCAAGCGTTTTGACGATTTGGCGGAACAGGAAAAAAATATTCGTACAATTGTATTACTTTAATACAGTTTTAACAATCTGTCCGTATGGTTTTGAGTATGGAAGTTGCCTTTTGGCAAGATTGACAGACGCCGCGTTTTATGGCATAATAATATCCGCAAAAGAAAAAGAATATCGTTTATGAGAAGTATGGAAAAAGAAAAGGACTTTATTGCCCAAAAGTCAATGGCAAAAAGCATTGGCATGAACACTCTTTCAAAGCTGAAAGAGTCGCTTTTTTCAGTGCTTCCGGTTGCGGTTATCGTGCTTATTTTTGCCGTAACTCCCATCACCGATTTTACAACCAAAGAAATCGTAACCTTCGTCGTGTCGGCGATTATGCTCATTTTGGGTATTGCGCTTTTCAACGTGGGGGCTGACCTTGCAATGACGCCTATGGGCGAGCAGGTCGGCGCAGGCTTGACAAAGTCGAAAAAACTGCCGCTTTTGCTTGGCGTAGGCTTTGCGATGGGCGTGCTTATCACCGTTGCCGAGCCCGATTTGAGCGTGCTTGCAGAGCAGGCTAAGGCGGTCATGAACAGCACCGTGCTTATCGTGACGGTAGGTGTCGGAGTAGGTCTGTTTTTGGTTATCGCAATATCGAAAATCGTTTTCAGAAAAGATTTATCCGCTCTTTTGATTTTCTTTTATATGGTGCTTTTCGCGCTCGCCGCGATTATGTTTGAAAACGACAAGGGCGTGTTTTTGCCAATGGCGTTCGACTCGGGCGGCGTCACGACCGGCCCGATAACCGTTCCTTTTATCATGGCACTCGGCGTCGGCGTTGCGTTGAACACCGGCGGTAGAAACGCAAAGGAAAACAGCTTCGGCCTTATCGCGCTTTGCTCGATAGGTCCTATGATTGCGGTCATGGCACTCTCGCTTGCATCTAGCGGCGATATGTCATATACGCTTCCCGATTACTCTATAGAAGCCAATCTCGGCGCAAACTTTGCGCCCGCTCTAGGCGCGGTTGCGCTCGAAGTGCTGATTGCGCTCGGACTTATCGTGGTGTTCTTCTTGATTTTGCAATTCACCGTTTTGAAATTGCCAAAGCAAAAACTTCTTCAAATCGGCATCGGCATCGTTTATACCTACGTAGGACTTGTGGTGTTCCTCACCTCCGTCAAGGTCGGCTTCATGCCCATAGGCTTCAAGCTCGGTGCGGAAATAGCGGAGTATTCGAAGCCTTTGCTCATCGTGTTTGCGTTTGTGATAGGTCTTGTGGTCGTGCTTGCAGAGCCTGCCGTGCACGTGCTCAACAAGCAAGTGGAACAAATCACCAACGGCGCGGTGTCCAAAAAGTCAATGCTCATCGCTTTGTCGCTGGGTGTGGGAATTTCAATCGGACTTAGCGTAATCAGAATTATATACGGATTTTCGCTGCTTTATTATCTGATACCGGGTTACCTCATCTCGCTGGGACTTTCCTTCTTCGTGCCAAAGATTTACACGGCAATCGCGTTCGACTCGGGCGGAGTTGCAAGCGGTCCGTTGACTTCAAGTTTTATCTTGCCGTTTGCGGTGGGCGCATGCGCGGTGCTTTGCGGCGAACAAGAAGTTTTGAACCTTGCGTTCGGTATCGTGGCAATGGTCGCAATGACGCCGCTTATCACCATTCAGCTTCTCGGTTTCAGAGCGGTTGCAACGGCAAAAGTCAAAGAAAAAATCGTTATGCGCCGCATCCTCGACGCCGACGACGAACAAATCATCGATTTTACGTAAGGAGGGCATATGGCTGACAAAATTGTGAAAAAAGTCAAAAAAGTCGCGAAAAAAGTGGCTGCCAAGGGCGCGGAAATCAAAGCCGATATTCAAAACGTCAAAAACCCTTCCAACGCTCAAAAGGTCAATTCAGGCAAGTTGGAATTGCTTGTGAGCATCGTTCCCAACAACAAAGCGGAGTTTTACACCGACCTTTTGCAATCGTCCTTTGAAGTCAACTTCCAATGGACGTCGCGCGCAAGGGGCACTGCAAACGCCGAGATGTTGAGCCTTTCGGTGTGGAACGACCAATCCAAAACCGCTATATTCAGCGTCATCAAGCAAGAAAACGCAAAAGATGCGCTTGTGACGCTCAACGAAAAATTCAACACCATCAAAAAAGGGAAAGGCATTGCTTTTACCGTGCCTTTTTCAAGCATGATCGGCGTTGCCGCATACGGATTTTTGAGCAACAACCTCAAAACCGTAAAGGAGGAAAACAGCAATGAGTAAACAACACTTCGTTATCGTGTGTATAATCAACGACGGATTCGCCGACGAAGCTATGGACGCGGCAAGAGCGGTGGGCGCAAGAGGCGGCACTGTGTTGAGCGCAAGAGGCACTGCCAATATCGAGGCGGAAAAGGCGTTCCATATTCAAATTCAACCCGAAAAAGAAATGATTATGATTCTGGTGGACGACGCCATCAAAGACGACGTGTTGCGCGCATTGTACAGAAGCGTCGGCACGCACACTCCCGCGCACGGAATTGCGTTTTCAATGCCCGTAGACGGCGTTGTGGGTATAGGCTCGAGCGATCCCGAAGAAGAATGAGATTGTTTATAGGCAATCGAACGTAACACGGCAAAAAAAGAAAAGTCCTTTGATGAATCAAGGGACTTTTTTGTTGCCGTTTTTGCGGTTGAGTTTAAATTGTGAGTTGCTTTTTGAACTACAAGGTATGTGTTTTGCAAGTTGCTTTTTTGTCAAACCGCGAAATGAAAGTTTTGCGAGCGGCGAGGGTGAAATCAGCGTCTATAATCGTCGTCGCGGCGAGAATCGTAGCCTTGCGGATAATTGTTTTGATAAGAGCCGCCTCTTTCGTAATCGTTGCGCTCGTTGTCGTAGCGGTCGTCGCGATAGGTGCGCGAAGAATCGTAGTCGAAATCGTTTTTGCGACGCTCCGAGCGCATTACGCTTTTGCCTTGCGTGCGGTCGTTTTTCGAGGGCTTGAAGAGAAGAATCGCAATGATTATCGCAGGCACGGCTATGCCGATGATGAGAATTATGCGAAGAGCAAGCGACGTGTTGGGGATTATGTCGCCTTTTTCGGGATCGGGCGCGGGCTTGCTGTTGATGAGTCTGTCGCGCTCCGCTTGCGTTATCGGGTGATAGGGCACGACGAAATCTTCAAAAGAATCGCGAGGTGCAAAACCGAAAAGCGCATCGCCGTCAAGCATCGCCACAACGTAGATTTGCGTTGAGTCGGTTGTGTGATAACCCAAAAACTTTATCGTGTAGTCGGCGGTGATTTCAACGCCGGACAATTGCAAAGATTCCGCTTTCAGCGTCAATCGGAGGTCGGGGGAAGGAGATACTCCGTCTTGGAAGGTTACGGTTGACGTCGAGGGACGAGTTTCGGCTTTGAAATAAAAATCCATGCCGCAGTATTTGACTTGATAGTATTGCGGAACGACCGCTTTTGAGCTTATATCGGTGATGTAATAGCTTTCGGGGATCAAAAAAGTGTCGTCGCCGTTGGTAAGTTCAAGCGTGGAAGCAATCGCATAGGCGTTGCCTTCGAGATTTGAAACGGGCGCAATCAATACGTTTTGCGTGGAGTCGGCATATGCAATGGAATAGGGCAAGAGTATGCCCATAAGCACGCACACCGAAAGCGCGACGCTTGTCAAAACAAGCGCAAGCGTCAAGAGAATTTTTTTGGATAGATTTGTCGAGCATCTTTTTCCCATACGAATATAATACTATAATCTTTGCCAAATTGAAAGTCTTTCCATACAACTTTTCAACGCTTTTTTTGTCGCATTCTTGAAAATAAGGTGGCATAATTGTTTGTTTTTTGCGAGATTCGAGGCTTATTCTTTGGGCATGAAAGACGACTGTGCAATTTTGCAACTTATAAAAATTCAAAAAGAAATAGACGCAAGAAGTCGCGACGCACTTGCAAACTACAACAAGGACGTAGTGCACGAGAAGCAAATGGCATTTCACCGCGCGCAAAAAAGAAACAGATGGGTTTTCGGAGGAAACCGATCGGGGAAAACCGAGTGCGGCGCGGTGGAGTGCGTTTGGCTTGCAAGAGGAATACATCCGTTTCGGCAAAATCGCGACGACGTTTTCGGTTGGGTGGTGAGTGTGTCGCAGCAGGTGCAACGCGACGTTGCGCAGGCAAAAGTTCTCAAATACCTTGCGCCAAGATATATAGAAGATATAGTTATGCTCGAAGGAAAGCGAGGCGCACCCGAATACGGAGTGATTGACTACATCGTCGTGAAAAACGCTTTGGGAGGGACGAGTAAAATCGGCTTCAAATCCTGCGATCAGGGCAGAGAAAAGTTTCAAGGAACGTCGTTGGATTTTGTGTGGTTTGACGAAGAACCGCCGAAAGATATATACGACGAGTGTCGTATGAGAGTTTTCGATAAACGAGGAGATATTTTCGGTACGATGACGCCGCTTAAAGGCTTGACGTGGGTGTATGACGAGATCGAACTCAACGCGTCGCAAAGCCCGGAAGTTTGGTGCGAGTATATGGAGTGGAACGACAATCCCTATCTCGACAAAAGCGAAATAAAAGCAATGGAAAGCACCGTGTCGAAGCAAGACCAGTTGTCGAGAAGATTCGGCAAATTCTCTACGGCGGAAGGTCTTGTTTATCCGGAATTCGACCAGAACGTTCACGTCATCGAACCATTCGACGTGCCGAAGGAATGGCAGTGCGATTTGTCCATAGATCCGGGGCTTACCAATCCCACGAGTTGCCACTTTTACGCGGTGGATTTCGACGGCAATATATACGTGGTCGCAGAGCATTTCGAGGCGGGGCAATCTGTGGATTTCCACGTTGACAAAATCAATGCGATTGCAAATAAACTCGGTTGGAAACGCGACGAAAAAGGACGACTGCACGCACTCATCGACAGCGCGGCAAACCAAAGGACGCTTGCCTCTCAAAAGAGTGTGGCGGAACTGTTTTGCGAAAGGGGAATTGTTGTCAATACCAACGTAAACAAGGATTTATACAGCGGTATTCAGCGGATAAAGTCCTTGTTTGAACAAAGACCGCCGAAAATCTATATTTTTAAAAACTGCGTGAATCTTATACGAGAACTCAAAAGTTATTGGTGGGGAAACGGCGACAGACCGAAGAAGGTTGACGACCACGCTCTTGACGAGTTGCGATACTTCATTATGAGCAGACCTCGTCCTCAAAAGCCGCCTCTTCCGCCTAAATCCGAAATACAGACGGACAAGGAAAAATTGATGCGTGAGTGCAGGAGGGAAAGATGGATGAAGATTTGATAAAGTCGCTTTTGAAAAGGGCAAAGGGGTATAGGTACAACGAGGTGCAAGAGGAGTATTCCGTAAAAGAGGACGGCGATTTTGTGCTGACAAAAAAGAAAATCGTCAAGAAATATTGCCCGCCCGATTCGAGCGCGCTCAAAACGTATCTCGATATCGCAGCCGACAAGGATACGTCGAGTTTGAGCGACGAGGAGCTTGAAAAAGAAAAGCAAAGAATTATCGAAAAAATCAAAGACGATATAAGAAAAGAAATCAAAAAGTGAAAGCGACGACGTCGCTTTTTTTATAGCAAAAAATCGAATACAGGAGAGTTTTATGTCTGAAAAAGAACAAAAAATCGTGGCGGATATAACCGCGGATTTCAAGAAAAGGCAAGAGGCAAGGCGAGCGGTCGAGCTGAATTGGCGGCTTAACATGAATTTTGTGGTCGGCAATCAGTTTGCGCAAATATCTTCGAAGGGAGATATAGAGGAGCAGGGCAAGGAATACTTCTGGCAAGAGCGAGAAGTGTTCAATCACATCGCGCCCATTTTGGAAACAAGGCTTGCGAAATTGGGCAGAGTCAAGGCAAAAGCGCAGGTGCGCCCCGCAACCGCGGACGATGACGACGTCGCTTCCGCCGCGCTTGCGTCAAAGCTCATAGACGCCGTGTGTAAGGAAAACGACTTTTCCTCTCAACTTGCGCTTGCAAATACGTGGAGTGAAATTACGGGCAGTGCGTTTTTCAAAATCACGTGGGACGCGCAAAAGGGACACTCTCTCGACGCGGACGGCAACGTGAAGGAAGGGGACGTGACCATCGCGCTTTGTCCGCCGTTCGAGATTTTCCCGGAAGACATCGCAATCACGGATATCGACAAGCAATCGTCTATCATCCATGCAAAAGTGCTCACCGAACAAGAGGTGAAAAGCATATGGGGACGCAACGTCAAGGGAGGAGAAGTCAACGTGTTTTCCTTTGACAACGCCGACGTGGGCGGAGGATTGGGATATACCGCATCCATACCCAAAATCGTGAGCGAAAAGAAAGAAAATGCGGTCGTCGTTATTGAAAAATACGAAAAACCGACGAGCGATTGTCCGAACGGCAGACTTACCATAGTTGCCGGCGATACGTTGATTTTCAGAGGCGATATGCCCTATCTCAACGGAGAGGACGGGCAAAGAGGATATCCGTTTGCAAAGATGACGTGCATTGACAATCTCACCAACTTTTTCGGAACATCCGTTGTCGAAAGAATCATACCCGTTCAACGTGCGTACAACACCGTCAAAAACAGAAAACACGAGTATATGAACCGTATGGCAGTGGGCGTGTTTGCGGTTGAGGACGGCTCGGTCGATACGGACGATTTGCAAGAAGAAGGCTTGCCGCCGGGAAAAGTCGTTGTGTATAGGCAAGGCAGCACTCCGCCCAGAGTTATTTCTCCCACGCACGTGCCGAGCGAGTTTTCGCAAGAGGAAGAAAAACTGCTCAACGAATTTGTGATGATAAGCGGCGTGAGCGAGGTTACGACGTATTCGCAAGTGCCTGCAAACGTGGCGTCGGGCACGGCAATTTCTCTGCTTTTGGAGCAAGACGACACGAGAATCGCACTCACCGCGGACAGCTTGAGAGAGTGTATAAAACGCATAGGCAAGCACGTGTTGCGCCTATATCGCCAGTATGCCAAAGTGCCGAGAGTGAAGCGTATCACGGGCGAAAACGGCGAGGTGGAAATCGCATCCTTTTGCGCCGGGAACATCGACAGCGAGGACATAGTTTTCGACACGATAAGCGACATCGAGGACACGCTGTCGGCAAGACGCGCAATGGTGTATGACCTTTTGAAGCTCGGACTTTTTGCAGACGAAAACGGGAAATTGACAACGTCTACGAAGTCGAAACTTTTTGAAATTTTGGGCTTCGGAAACTGGGAGGACGGCAGAAACAACGACGAGATGCACAGAAAGAAAGCTCTCAAAGAAAATATGGATATGCTCAAAAAAGACGTTGCGTGCGACTTCTACGACGACCACGCGATTCATATTGCGGAGCACGTGAGAATGTGCGTGTCCTCAAAGTGTACGCAAGACAAACAGTTGCGCGACAGAGTGGCGGAACATATTGCCAAACACACCGAGCTTTTGGGATTTTCAAACGGCGTGAGCGCGCTCGAAGAAAGATTTGAAGAGGAGATAAAAAATGAAGGACAAGCAAATTGAAGAGGCAATAATCAAGGGCATAGAATCAAAAGGCGCAATCGACGTCGGAAATGAAATAGCAAATGCTATTTTGTCCGAAAATGCACAAAACAATGAGTTTATCGAGGCAAAAACGGCATGTGAAACGCCGATTTGCGAAACTCAAACGATAATAAACGACGTGCCGACAAGCAACGAAAACGGCACGAATAAACAAGACAACAAACAAACTTTCGGCAAATTCAAAAACCCCGAAGAGTTGCTAAAAGCGTATCTCGAACTTGAAAAAGAGTTCACCAAAAAATCGCAAAAGCTCAAAACGCTGGAAGCGAGCAATGACGAGCAAGATTTTGACGATGAGTCTTTCAAGGCTGCGGCGGATAAGTTTTTCGACGAAACCCCGTCCGCAAAACCGTTTGCGAAAGACATCGCAATCAAAATCATGGAACAGCCCGATCTCAAACGGGATAAAAACTGTTTGAGCGTGGCTCTTGTCAAGGTGCTTATCGACAAGTTCAGAACGCCCGAGCAACTTATGCAAGACGGACAATTTTTGAAGGACTACGTGCTTTCGTCGAGCAAGGTGAAAGACGCGATTATAAACGAATACCTGCAAGGTCTTAAAGACGGTCAACCGCCGATAACCTTGTCGGCAAACGGTATGCAATGCGTCGCGCCCTCGAAAAAAATCAGAAGCATAGAAGAGGCCGGAAGAATGTTTTTGAAAAATAACGAATAACAGGAGAATGAAAAATTATGGTTACAATCTCAACTGCGGATAAGGCTCTGAAAACCTTTTATCTCGGCGTGCTTGCCGATCAACTCAACGTGGGAGTAAATCCCCTCCTTGCAAAAATCGGTCAAACCTCTGCGGACGTGTGGGGCAAAGAAGTCAAAAAACTTGCGCCTTACGGAATCAACGGCGGCGTGGGCAGCGGAGAGGAAAACGACAATCTTCCTCAAAGCGGCGGAAACAACTACGCTCAATTTACCCTCACGCTCAAAAACCTTTTCGGCAAAATCGAACTTTCCGACAAGGCTATCCGTGCATCTCAAAACAATGCCGGCGCATTCGTAAACTTGCTTAACGCCGAAATGGACGGTTTGCTCAAAGCAAGCAAATTTAATTTCGGACGTATGCTCTACGGCGACGGCAGCGGACTTTTGGCAACAACCGTCACCAATACCACCGGCGCAAAGAATAAAATCCAAGTGGACGACATCAAAGGGCTTATCGAAGGTATGACCGTCGACGTTTATTCTTCCGCAGGCGTCAAGGACGCAAATATTTCGGGCGGCAGAATCACCTCAATCGACAGAGAAAACAAAATCGTTACGCTCTCTCAATCCGCTCAAAGCGCACTAGGTGCGGGCTGCAAGGTGTACGTGCAAGGCTCCAAAGGCAACGAAATCACGGGACTCGAAGCAATATTCGGCAACAGCGAATATATCTACGGACTTAAAAGAAGCGATTATTCCTTCCTCAAACCTTACACCAAAACCATTGCGAGAGCGGTGAGCGTGGGTGCGATTCAAGACGCTATCGACGCCGTCGAAGAAACGTCGGGCGGCGCAATCGACTTTATCGTTGCGTCCTATAAGATGAGAAAACAATACGTCGACGCACTTTGCAAAAACCGTACCAACATCGACTATCTCACTCTCGACGGCGGTTATAAGGCGTTGTCCTACTCGGGTATTCCTTTCGTCGCGGACAGATTTGTGGGCGACAACGATATGTATTTGCTCAACAGTCAGGATTTCAAACTCCATCAACTTTGCGATTGGCGTTGGCTCGAAGGCGAGGGCGGTACGGTGCTTCATCAGGTTGCCGGCAAGGCGTGTTACAGCGCAACTCTCGTAAAGTACGCCGACTTGCTTTGTGAAAGACCTATGGGACAGGCAAAACTCACCTTTACCGGCAGCGACGTGGACTACTATTACGTCACCTTCGATTCGAACGGCGGCAGCGCGGTGCCTACGCAAATGGTCGCACCCGGTCAAAAGGCAGTGCAACCCACCGCTCCTACGAAAACGGGCAAATCTTTCGACTGCTGGAATCTCAACGGCGCGGAATACAACTTCGCAACCGCCGTCAACAAAGACATCACGCTCGTTGCGGGGTGGGTGTGAGATGAAACTTGAAAAAATCAATCACGATCTGTTCGATATTTCAAAACGACTGAAAAGCATAGACAGAAGATATGAGCTTTTCTTCAATCGGGAAAAGAACAGATACGAAATCTACGCAAACGGGGCAATGCAAATGGCATTGCCCTTCGAGCGTCTGGACGCGAGAGCGTTGAGCTACGCAAGAAAGACCAGGCTCGAAAACCTCGAAAAAATCATTGCGGAAATAGAGGAGGAAAACGCGCGGTTGGAAATGGAAAAAGCAAGTAAGGCGCGCGATAAAATCCTTGCCGCTGCGGAGGGATAATATGAAAATCAAAGACGTTGTCGGCGAGTGCCTCGTCAAAATGGGACAAACCGACTTTTCAAACGAGCAAACGCTCGATGAGCAACAGACCGAACTCAAAAACAAGTTGCTCGCTTCGATAAACATTATATATAGAGAAATCGTGAGCGAATATTTGCCGCTGTATCATACGGAAACGGTGAATTTTTCGGGCGGAAAAGTCAACTCGTCCGCTTTGACGAAAAAAATCCTTTATCCCGTCAAGGTTGTCAAAAACAACCGAAAGCAAAGTTTCTTTTCGGGAGCGGACGGGGTGTATTGCGATATAGAGGGCGAGGCTCAACTCACGTATGCTTATATGCCGTCTGCGCCGCTTGCTTATACGGACGAGATAAACGATATGCGACTTACCGTAGGCGCACTGTCCGACGGCGCACTCGGCGAATACTACTTTCAAAACAAAACGTTCGACCTTGCAAAAAGTTTCGACTCCGATTTCAGGGCGCAAATCGGAGTGCTGAGATACAAGGGCAAAAACGTTCGCGTCAAAGCGAGGAGGTGGCAGGCGTGAGAGAAGTTGGGACGTATAAAAAAAGAATCAGGCTGGGATTTGACGGCATAGTCAATTCGCAAGACGAAGCTGTCCTCGGGCTCGAATACGCAAAGTCGTGCCAAAACTTCGCTTTTGAAAAAGGCGTGATAAACGGAAAAATCGGCGTGGATACGGCAAGCGGATATTACGCTTTTCCGAGTGTGGACAGACACGCGTATCCGACGTTTGCTTCGGACAAGAGAATTGTCAAAACTTTTCATTATCGCAAAATACTCGGCAAAACGAAATACTCGGACGACCGCCTCGTTGCGATTTTGGCGGACGGGAGCGTTTGGTACACGACGATGTTTTCGGAGGCTTCAAAATGGACTCAACTTGTCGACTTCTATTTGACGGGCGACGTCGAGGGCGTGAGCTACAACTATAAAAGCAACGACGTTTTGCTTATGTCGTCTTCGGACGACGGACTCTTCATCGTCAACGATTCGACGGTGACGTACTGCACGAACGCGCCGAAGTTTACATCTATTGCGGTGCACAACGAAAGGGTGTTCGGCACGGTGAACGGAGTGAGCAATCAAGTGTGGTTTTCAGACGACTTCGACCCGGCAAATTGGAAAGTATCTCCAACCGAAGCCGGCTATATAAGCTTTGCCGACGACCTCGGGAAAGCAATCAAAGTCGTGTCCTTCCTAAACTATCTATACGTGTTCAGGGACTACGGAATTTTCAGGCTTACCGCATACGGAGACCAAAACGATTTTATCATGAAAAAGGTGTTTACCGATACGGGACGTATATATAAAGATTCGATTGTGCTATGCGGAGATAAAATTATGTTTTGCGCCGAGGACGGCGTTTATGCCTTCGACGGCTACGACGCGGTGAAAGTCGGAAAGGAATTTCCTCTTGCGAAAGACAAACGCGAAACGTGTGCCGGATACCTTGAAAACAAGTACTATCTTGCGTGCAAAGTTGATGAGTTCGGAGGAGACGGCAACAACGCCGTCGTGCGCTACGACACCGAAACCAAGGACGTTTCCGTGCTGTCGGGCGTGCGAGTTTCAAGTTTGTGCGCAGTGAAAACGTCAAACGGCGCGGACTTGATTTGCACCTTTCAAGACGGAAACAAAAACAAACTCGGCATGATGAGCGAGAGCGGAAAAATTTTTGATACGGCAACGCAAAAGGTATATAAAAGCCCCGAAACTATGCTCGGATATCCGCTTTCCAAAACGGTGCGAGGAGCGTCGATTTTTACGAAATATCCGATAGAACTTGACGTGATTTTCGACGGCAAAAGGTACGCGTTCGACGTTGAGGGCAGCGATATGCAACGGTACGTGCCAATCGAAAAGTGCGGCGTGAGAATTGCGTTTGAAATCAAAACCGCGCAGCAAAACGCGCATATCGCGCCTATGTTCGTCGATGTGGACGTGGAAAGGAGCAGGCTATGAATATCAATGAAATGATATCTTCAATCGAGGAGTTGACAATCAGAATAACCGCACTCGAAAAGAGCGTGGCAGCAATCAAATCCGCTGCGGAGAGCATCGCTCAAAGAGTGAGCGCGCTCGAAAATCAATCGGAATAGGAGGATTTTATGTCATCATTGTGGGATGAGATTAAGGACTTGTTTAAAACGGACAAGCAACTGGAAGAAGAAAGACAGCAAAAAATCAACAGCGCGCTCGAAAAGGAATCCGACGTGTCGAAAAGGTTGGCGGAACTTGAAAAACAGTATAACGATTCCTTGCCGAAAGACGAGGAAATCGACTTCGATAAAATCTTTCCGACGCAATCGGGACTTAAAGAAATCGAGTATGCGCCAGAAAGCGACGAGGATATTGCGAAAAGGGCGCAAAGTGCGATAGAGAGCGAAAAAAATAAATCGCAAACCAAAATTAAGGACAAGTATCAAGAAGCGGTGGACGCTCTCAACGAGGATAAAGTTTCCGCAAGAGAGAGCCTTGCCGACAGCTATTCAAACTTGTCCAAACTCTACGACGAGTTGAAAGAGAAAGCCAACAACGACTCTATAAGACGAGGATTGGGAAGAAGCAGCGTCGCGACAAACCGTATAGACGAGCTTGACAAACAGCACTTTTCATCGGCAACAGACGTGGAAAAGGCTTACACGAGGGAAGTTGCAAACATCGAGAGCGAAATCTCGAAACTGCAAAGGGACAAGGATAACGCCCTCGAACAACTTGACTTGAAATCGGCGGCGGATCTTGACGAATCTATTGCAAAACTCAAAAGCGAGAGGGATGCGAAAGTCGAAGAATACGAGAAGTATAACAACGACGTGCGCAAGAAGAACGAGAGTTTTCAAGAGGACAGGCAAAAGAAAATCGACGCGTACGTCAAGGCGGCGGAAGAGGAAAAGAAAGCCAAAGAAAAAGAGCAACAAGAGTATGAAAGCAAGTACGGTTACAGCGGTGAAAAACTTGAAAACTATTCGGAAAGATACCGCATCGCGTACGACTTTTACAGCGCGCTTTCTCCCGATATTGCAGTGGACGCACTCAAAGCGTCGCCTAGCATGAAGTACTATTTGGGCAATATGTACGACAGACTTTTGTCCTCTCTTCAAAGCAAAAAGAAAGAACAAAAGTTTTATTTTTGAAAAAACCGCGAGAGAATTATCTCTCGCGATTTTTTCTATAATCGATTAAAATTTTATGTTGCGTCAATGCTTGAAGCTGATTTTCGAGATGAGGTCTGCGTATGCTCTGACGTAGATTTCAAAGATTGCTTCCATTGCTTTCAAGGACAATCTTTCGTTGGGTTGGTGGATTATCATTTCGCCGTAACCGCTCATTTCAGGACCGAAAGCAACGCAGTTTTTAAATTCTCTGGCATACGTGCCGCCCGGTGTGCAAATAGGCTTGGACTCGGCGTCGCCGGTGACTTCGCGATAGGCGTTGTAAAGCACTTTAATCATGTCGGATTCGGGATCCATTTTAAAACCGGCGGACTCGCTCATCGGAACGAATTTTGCGCAAATCTCGCGATTAAGTGTCTTTTTTATGCGATTAAACATCGTGTTCGTGTCAATGGAGAAGGGAAGGCGGCAGTTGACTTTGATAGAAAATTCGTTGTTTTCAAAGCGGCAAAGCCCCACGTTGACCGCAATCTTGCCGTATTCGTCCTCGGCAAAACAACCCAGTTTTTCACCGTGTATGTCGGTTGAAATATACTTGTTGTATATGCGCACGAAGTCGTTGTTTACGATGCCGTTCAAGGCGTCTATCGCAAACGATATTGCGTTGACACCCAGTTGCGGAACGGAGCCGTGCGCCGCTTTGCCGTGCACTATAAAGTCGATGACGTCACCGTTGATTTCATGCTCGCTCGCAACGTTGTTTTGGCTCAATTTGTCGCAAATTTTTGCGGCAATATCCGCTGCGTTTTGTCCGTTTGCGTTTATTGTAAACTTGCATACGTCGGGCACTGCGTTGATGACTATTCCTCCGTCTAGACGTACGAGTTTTGCTCCTTCGCCGTCCGACGACGTGCCCTTGATTTCAAAAGAGTTTATCGTTTTTTCGGCAAAAATGACGGGAAATTCCGAGTCGGGTGATACGCCGTACGATATGGGTTCGTCAACTTTCAGATAGTGTTCCATACACTTCGAACCCGTTTCTTCGTTGCAACCAAAGATGACGCGCACGCGTTTTGTAAAATTAAATCCGTCATCTGCAAGAGCCTTGATTGCGTACAGAGAGATTATCGCAGGGCCCTTGTCGTCCAAAGTGCCTCTGCCCCAAATCGCGCCTTCTTCGAGTGCGCCGGAGTAGGCGGGATATTTCCATCCGTCCCCTTCGGGAACGACGTCGAGATGTCCGACTATGCCCACAAGTTCATCGCCTTCGCCGATTTCCGCATATCCGCAATAGCCGTCGAGATTGACCGTACGGAAGCCCATATCTTTTGCCACCGAAAGCACGTATTCGAGACAATCTTTGTTGCCTTGCCCGAACGGCCCTCCGAGCACGGGCTTGTCAAGCACCGTCTTGATGCGCACGGCGTTTTGAATTGTTTGTATCATTTGAGGATAATATTTTTTGAGATCCATATATGACTCCGTTGATGTTTTTGATTAATTATAAATCTTATTTATAATATTTGCAAATAAAGATTCGATATGAAAATACAAATTAGTTGAGTAATGCACGCAAAAGAGTGTTTCCTTTCTGTTCCGATTGTACTCAACGCAAACACACTGCGTGTATGTTTCTTTTATTCTCTTGCCCGTTAGATGCAAGCATCAAGGGCAAGAGAATAAAAGAAACACCCCCACAAGTGAGGGTGTTTGCGTTGGCAGGAGCTATAGGAATCGAACCTACACAGTGGGAGTCAGAGGCCCAAGTGCTACCACTACACCAAGCTCCATCGCGAGAGCTATTATATATCACAAAGGATTGTTTTGCAATCGATTTTTTGTGTCGCAACAAAAAAATAACGGCACAAATGATATTTTTTGAGATAATTGACTTGTTTTTGTTGCAAAAATAGCAAAATTGATGTATATTGCAAAAGCAGTCAAAATATCGTCTGTAAAAACGCAAGACCTAGCGGACATGCGCGACGCGCTCCCAAAAACGCTACGGAACTTGCCAAAGCAGCATGTATATTAATCGGGGTGTAGCGCAGTTTGGTAGCGCGTACGGTTCGGGACCGTAAGGCCGCGAGTTCAAGTCTCGCCACTCCGACCAGACAGAAAGCACGGACAATTTGCCCGTGCTTTCTTGTCTCAAGAAGTGGCTCGACAGAAACAAACACTGACGCGATTGGCCGTGCAACAATCGCTATTCCGCCGCGCGCATTTCCGAAGGCAAGGCGCGCGGCTTACAAGTCTCGCCACTCCGACCAGACAGAAAGCACGGACAATTTGCCCGTGCTTTCTTGTCTCAAGAAGTGGCTCGACAGAAACAAACACTGACGCGATTGGCCGTGCAACAATCGCTATTCCGCCGCGCGCATTTCCGAAGGCAAGGCGCGCGGCTTACAAGTCTCGCCACTCCGACCAAGAAACTATGCGAGTGCAAAGTCACTCGCATTTTTATATACAATCGCAACCTTTGCGAAGTAAGAACGGTTGAGATTGTATATAAAGCGGCAGAGAAACTCTGCCGAGTTTCTTGAATTGGTATGAGTCGAAGACGAAATACCACAGCTCACGCCATGCGTGCCGAAGTTTGTGCAGAGGTATGAGCCGTAGGTGAAATACCAATCTCACAGAAACACTCTGCCGAGTTCCTTGAATTGATTTGAACCGAAGGCAAAATAACACAATTGTACATAGCGATAAACATAAAGCAAGATGCAGGGACATGAATGGCTTGTTTTTGCATGGGTGCAATTTTCGGATAAAACAAAAGCGGCGCACGATTGAGTGCGTCGCTTTCAAATTGAAACGTTTGATTGTTTTCGGTCGGCAGATTATTCTTTGTCGGCTGCCGCTTCGTCGAGCGCGGAAGAGGCGTCTTGTGTTGCATTTTGAGATTGGCAGTCTTGGCAAGAGCAGCAAGCGTAATCGTCGGAGTTGCAAGCGTTTTCTTCCGATTTCTTGTTTTTCTTTTCGCCCCAGTTGCGCATGACGAGGAATTTGTTGCCCACAAAGCTCATGACAAGAGCGGTGATGCCGCCGACGGCTTGTCCGGTGAGGTTGTAGATCTGATACAAGAACTCCGTTTGAGCGACGGGTTTTGCGCCCATGCAAGCGGTCATAATCGCGCTGCCGAGGAGGGTTTGCACAAAGATGATCGTAACTGCCAAGATGACGTACATGATGCCGGAGATGATGACGTTGTTTGTGCAGTTGAAGGTCTTTTTGCGGTTGAGAACGAAAGTGAGGACTTGTCCCACGATAGAACCTATCAAAAAGCCGATAAAGTCGGAAGTCGTCGGATAGCCGAACACGTCTTTTAGTGCGCCGAGATCGAAGCCGTAGAATCTTTGATTCAAAACGCTGGTTTCGGGAGCGAGCTTCAAAAGCGCGGGCAAAACGAGGGTGATGATAAGTTGCGATCCGCCGCAGATGAAACTGAAAAGCGTGAACACAACCATTTGACGCACGTCTTCGTTGGATTTGATTTTGTCAACGAGTTTTTGGAGCCATGCGGGAAGTTTGATTTTCTTTTTGCCGGTGTTTTCACTTGCTTGCGCAGCGGTTTCGTCGGCAACGACTTCTTCGCTTGCGACGTCGGTTGCGACTTCTTGTTTGATTTCGTCCATAATTTTCCGTCCTTATGAGATTGAATTTTTAATTTTTAACAAAGTGTATTATATATAAATACAAGACATTTGTCAACGGCTACTTTTTTTGAGCACACACATGCAAAAGTCGGCGGTGAGGTCAAGGCAGGTTTTGCTTTTTACGTTCTCGACTGACGCCTTCGGCGCACGGTAGACGTAGGGAGTCATGGTGAGCAAATCGCAGATTTGTTTCGAGGTTGTGAGATCAAACGAATATGATATTTCCTTTTTGTCGACAAGTTCGAGCGAACTTGCGGGAAGTGCGGTTGCAACGTCGCGTACGTTTTCGTATAACGCTTTTCTCAGTTGAACGAGGTGATTCTCGCACGGATATACCAAAATCAACACTCCGCCGTTCTTCAAAATCCGAGTGTATTCTTCCATTGCAAACGGCGAAAAAACGCACACGATTACGTCCGCAAAATCGTTTTGGACGGGCACGTCGTACACGCTTGCGACGGCGCACTCCGCGCGCTCGTTGCGCTTTGCGCAAATTTTTACGGCATTTTTGGATATGTCGATTGCCACGTAAACGTCCTTGTCATTTTGTCTTTTTTCGATGATTTCGGACAAATAAAATCCCGTTCCGCACCCTGCGTCCAAAAGAGTTACGGGACGTTGAAAGAGCGCGTTTATTTCGTCTGTGATTGCCCTTGCCAACGGCACGTAAAATCCGCAATCCAAAAAATCTCGTCTTGCGCGCACCATTTCGGCATTGTCGCCGGGAGCGTTCGATTTTGGAGGCAAAAGATAAAAGTAGCCCTCTTTCGCGCGGTCGAAAAGATGACCGTTTTTGCAAACGGCGTCTTTTCCTTGGTCTAGCAACGGGCTTTTGCATATCGGACAAAGATAAGGAATCATAACAAAATTATATCATTATTTTCAAATTGCGCAAACGATTTGGCATATAGATTGCAAGCTCGTCCCTTTCGTGCTATACTAAAAATATGTTGGAACTTCTTGCGCCCGCAGGGGATATGGAAGCGTTTGACGTCGCGGTTGCAAGCGGCGCGGACGCGGTGTATCTGGGACTTGACAACTTCAACGCGCGTATGAAAGCGCAAAATTTTGATTGCGACAATATCGCACAGGTCGTTTCGCGCGCTCATTTTTACGGCGTAAAGGTTTACGTTACAATCAACACGATATTGCAAAACTGCGAGTTTAAAGAGCTGATTGAGCTTGTTAAAGCGTCGATTGACGCAAAAGTCGATGCGTTTTTGGTGCAAGACCTCGGGGTGTGCAAAGTGCTCAAAGAAACTTTTGACGGCATATGTTTGCACGCAAGCACACAGCTGGGAGTGCACAATCTCTACGGTGCGAAAGTTGCCGAAAAAGCAGGTTTTTCAAGAGTGGTGCTGTCAAGAGAGGCAAAACTCGCAGACATAATAGAGATAAAAAACAACACCAATCTCGAAATAGAATATTTTGTGCAAGGCGCGTTGTGCATCGCCTTTTCGGGCAACTGCTATCTTTCTTCAAAAGAACAGGGCGCAAGCGGAAACAGAGGACTTTGCAAACAGATGTGCCGTCTGCCGTATAGGGCGGAGGTTCAAGGCAAGAGTTGCGACGGATACCTTTTGAGCGCAAGGGATTTGTGCCTTTATTCGTCAATCAAACAGCTTGCGGATGCCGGCGTGTGTTCTTTCAAAATCGAAGGCAGACTCAGAAGAAACGGCTACGTCGCGTGCGCGGTAGGTGTTTATCGCAAGGCGTTGGACGAGGTGGAAAAAGGCAATTCTCCGACGCTCGATTCAATCACCGAAAACGAGTTGAAAATCGCTTTTTCAAGAGGCGAGTTCCTAAAACGCGCGTATCTCGACGAAGGTACGCCGAAAGTCGTGGAAAAGAGATTCAACAACCACGTCGGCATAAAAATCGGAACGGTGAAAAGTGTAAAAGAGTTTAAGGACGGACTCTTCGAAATTGCGATTGCAACAAAATATCCTCTTGCAAAGGGCGACGGTCTCAAATTTTTCGACGGCGAAAAAGAAAAGGCAAGTCTTGGAATAGGCGAGCCAAAACCGTGCGCAAACGGAGGCTACTCGTTTGTCACCAAAACCAAAGTCAAGCCGGGCTGGCAAGTCAACCTGATTGCCGACGCGAAACAAGACGAAAAGTTTTTGCAAGCGCAAAGATACGTGCCTATAAGCGTATGCGCAACCGCAAAGATAGGAGAGCCGCTTTCAATCAAAGCCAAGTACGAACGTGGTGGGCGGCGTATTCAAGTCGAGAAAAAATCCGAACACAATCTCGATAAAGCCCTCAACGCGCCCATGAGCGCAAACGATATCGCGCTTGCTTGCTCGAAGGTTGCGGACAGCGGATTCGAGGTGCAAGAGTGCAGAGTAGACACCGACGGAGTGTTTGTCGCAAAGTCGGTTATCAACGCGCTGAGAAGGGACGTTTTTGCCGAGCTTAAAGAAAAAATCGTCGAGGCGAACGCTCCGAAAAAGGTCGTGTTCGACGAGGAAAAAGCAAACAAAATTCTTGCAACTCTCAACACTGTTAAAGCCGTTGACGCCTCGCCTTTGCACGTTGTCAGAAGTGAAAGAATCGAAAGCGGATTTGCACGCAAAGGACAAACGATTTTGCTCAAACCCGATGTTTATAGTGCGGAAAACATAAGAAAAACCATAGATTTGAACGAATTTGATATAAACGACGTAGTTTTGGATTTGCCGATATACGCAAGCGGAAAGGATATAAGCGTCATAGAAAGGGCAATCGAGCAAAGCGGTGTAAAACGCCTTGCAAGCGAGAATATGTACGGCCTGCATTTTGCTTCAAAAGGTTATGAAGTCGTTGCGGGACAAGGACACAATATCGCAAACGTTTTTGCCGCACAAAAAGCGACCGAGCTTGGTGCGACGGCATATGCGCCGTCTTGCGAATATAAGGATTTCGAAGACGATGGCAAGCGGAGAAGATTCGAACAAGACGAGGATATTCCGCTAATGACGTTTGCGCATTGTCCCTACAAAACCATATTCGAGTGTGATTGCGCATCGTGTGCATACAAGCCCGATTTGATTTTGAAACGCGAAAACAAGAAGTATGTCGTGCGCCGAGTGAGAGCGCACTCGTGCAGATTCGAACTGTATCCGCTGTGAACAAAATATCTTGTGAAAATCTTTTTTATGACTTGTCAAACGAAAAGCGGTGTGCTAATATTATTGCAAGCGAAAGCGAATATAATTTTGTAAGGAGAAAAAACTATGCCCAGAGTTATCGGTGATGACTGCATCCAATGCGGTGCGTGCGCAGATACTTGCCCTGTCGGAGCAATTGCGGAAGGCGACAGCAAATACGTTGTCGATCCCGAGCAATGCATCGATTGCGGAGCATGTGAAGACGGCTGCCCCGTCGGCGCAATCAAGGAAGCGTAATAGCAGCAAAAGACAATAAAAAACGGTGCGTGTATCGCACCGTTTTTTATATTGTAATTTTTAAATATACCAAACATTTTTATGTGATACTTTGTCGATTTTTGCGAACTCGCGTCGAATGTCGTACGACCGGGTGCATTTTTTATGCTCCCGATTGTACACAAAACAATACATGTGTGGAATTAAAATTAATAATTGTAAAAAAATGTCAAAAAATTGGGGAAAAAAGGTTGACCGTGCTGTGTCGCTGTGCTAGTTTTTTTATAAAATAAAGCAAAAAATTCACCAATTAGGGAGAGATTTTGCGTATTTGCCTTTTGGCAAAAGAGGGATTTATGGGTAGAAAATCAAGCAGCAACGTTGCCGTGTTCGTGCGGTTGTTTTTGATTGTAGCAATGGCCATGGTGTGCGTTTTGACGTTTTGCAGTTGTGACACGAAGGACGTTGAAAGTCTTTTTCAACCGAGTGATTTTACGGTGACTTTCGTTTTGAACAACGGCGAGGAAAACATAATCTGGCGCAAAGGGGACGCCGTTCCCACTCCGCAAAAGAAAGATTTTGAGTTTTTATACTGGTGTTCGGACGCCGACCTTACGGCAAAAACCAATCTCGATTTTGAAAAGCTGAATCTTGTCAACAGCATAACCGTTTATGCCAAATGGAAAGAACTAGACGATATACAAGGCGTTGTTTTCAACGATTTTTCTTGTGTTTACGACACCAAGCCTCACTCGATAATCGTTGAAAATCTGCCCGAGGGCGCAGTAGTGTCTTACGACGTGCAAAACGTGCAAGTTGCAGCGGGCGTATATCCCGTCACCGCAACGATCAAAAAGGAAGGTTGCAAGGATCTCGTTTTGAGTGCGACGCTCACAATAAACAAAGCGAAAGTCGAAAACATACTTTTCCCGCCCGTCGCGGTTGATTGGGACGGACAGGCATACGGCGCGTTTATCAAGGGTGAGTTGCCCGAAGAAGTGAGCGTGAGCTATACGGGCAACGGTCAGAGCGAAGTCGGCGAATACGATATTGTTGCAAAATTCACGGTTAGCGACAACTACGAGCCTATTGCCGATATGACGACCAAACTCGTGATAAACGAGGTGTATTTCTTCGTTACGTTCGACGACGGCGTATCGACGCCTATCGTAAGAAAAGTTGCGCACGGAAAGGCGGTTGCGGATATGCCGCTACCGACGGCAAAAGTCGGTTATAGCGCGAAGTGGGAAAAGGAGAGCGTTGAAAACGTGCTTGAAAATTTGACGGTGCACGCAATTTATACGCCTGTCGTTTACACGGTTTCATTCGTGTCCGATGGCGAAACGGTGTCCGAAAAGACTTACGATATAGAATCGTCGTTTGCGTTTGAAGATATCTCAAAACCGCATTACACGTTTGGCGGTTGGTTCGACAATCAAAATTGTTTCGGCAATGCGACGACAAAAATAGCGAGTGGCAACGTCGGAGATAAGACGTATTATGCCAAGTGGGTTGCCGTCGAATACTACGTGACGTATCACTTAAACGGCGGAAACAACAGCGAGTCGAACGCAAACGACAACGGCAAATATAAGTATACAATCGAGAGCGACGAGTTCGAATTTCAAGACCCGTCGAGAAAGAATTATGATTTCGATGGTTGGTATGCCGACGCCGATTTCGAGGGTGAAAGGGTGAGTGCGCTCAAAAAGGGCGCGCACGGCAATTTCGATTTGTACGCAAAGTGGATCGTGGAAAAATTTGCGATAACTTACGAGCTCGGCGGCGGTGTCAACGATCAAAACAATCCTACCTACACAAGCGCGGAGGGCGAGGAGATCGCGCTTTTGCCGGCAACGAGAGAGCATTACTTGTTCGTGCGCTGGAAAAACAAGCAGAATCAAACCGTTCAAAAGATCGAAAAAGGTAGAGCCGAAGAAATCTATTTGATTGCCGAATGGAAAGCGAAAGAATACAGCATAGAATACGAGCTCGGAGGCGGCGTAAATGCGGACAACAAAAACTCGTACACGGTTGAGGACGACGATTTCGTTTTGATTGCGCCGTCAAGAAACGGCTATGCTTTCGACGGCTGGTATTTCGAGGAAGATTATTCGGGAAACAAGGTCGAAAAAATAGATTGTTCGCTCGGTAAAAATTTGAAAGTTTACGCAAAGTGGAGTGTTGTCGGGTATGCGATAGAGTATGACGTCAACGGCGGAGAGAGCGTTCAGAATCCGACGGAATATACGGTTGAATCCGATGATATTTTGTTGAACGCGCCTACAAGAGTCGGCTATGAGTTCGAAGGTTGGTTTGACAAGGCAAACAACGTCGTTGAAAAGATCGAAAAGGGAAGCGTCGGCAATATTTCGCTCAAAGCAAAGTGGCGTGCGGTAAAATACGTTATATCCTTTGACTCGGGTTGCGAAATCGGCGTTGCTTCCGTCGAATACACCGTTGAGAGCGAGGATATAACCATTGAAGATTTGAAGAGAAATCACTATGTTTTCGGCGGCTGGTTCGACGAGGACGGAAAGAAAATAAGCGTCGTCGCAAGCGGTTCGACAGGCAATATCGCACTCACGGCAAAATGGAGCGCAATCGAATATAAGATAACTTTCGACGCAAACGGCGGAAGCAATGTGCAAGATATAATCTACACCGTGGAAACCGCAAGTTTCGATTTGCCGACGAGCAGCAAAGCAAACTACGAGTTTGCAGGTTGGTATGACGGCGAAGATCAAATTTCGCGCATAGAAAAGGGTAGTTTCGGCAATTTAAGCCTTGTCGCAAGGTGGAGCGCGGTCGGCTACAAGGTGAAGTTCGAATCGAACGGAGGAAGCGAGATCCAAGACAAAAATTACAACGCGGATATGACGAACTTTGATTTGCCCGTGCCTACGAGAGATTACTACGACTTTGCCGGCTGGTATGCAAACTCCGATTTGAGCGGTGATAGGGTAGTCGATTTTTCAACGGACAAAGACATAACGCTCTATGCAAAATGGATTGCGAAAGAATATACGATAAAATTCGATTCCAACGGCGGCGAAAGCGTAAAATCGCATATCTATTCGGTTGAAAGTGCAGATTGTACCTTGCCGAGCATACGAAAAGAATATTACGATTTCATTGGTTGGTTTGATGAAAACGGCAAAAAATACGAAGTGATTTCAAGCAAAAATCCGCAAGACACGACGCTTTACGCAAGGTGGAAAGCAATCGAATATACTATCGTTTATATTCTCGACGGCGGAGAAAATGCAGAAAATCCGACAATCTATACTGTCGAATCCGATGAAATCGTTTTAAACGAGCCGACGAAAGACGGCTATACTTTCGACGGTTGGTTCGTAGACGAGAGCAAGATAGAAAGGATTGTCAAAGGTTCGTACGGAGATTTGATTTTGACTGCGCGTTGGACGGAAAATATAGTCGTTCCCATCTCGGATTTCGTTGTTGAAAACGGCGTTGTAACCGCATATAACGGCAGTGCGACGTCTATAACGATAAAGGCAACCGAGGGCGGAGAGAAAGTCGTATCTATTGCGAAAAACACATTCGACGACGTGCGTACAACCGTCACGGAAATATGTATCGAAGAGGGTATTCAAAGCGTAGAAGTCGGCGCATTCGACGGCATGACTGCGCTTCAAACGCTTGTTTTGCCGTCCACAATCACTATTATGCATAAAGGGATGCTTCAGGATTGCGCCGCACTTGTCAATCTGACAATCCCGTTCGCATCCTTTGCCGTCGACAATAAAGAGGATACGCAAGCAAGGGCTTTTACGGATTCTAACGACGGCAAATTCGCTTACGGCATAGCGTATCTGTTCGGCACTCCCGACCATAGCGTGCGCGATAAGTTCGGCGATTACACACAGTATTATATGAATTTTGAAAGCGGCAACACCGCTATCGATAAAGCCGTTTATGTTCCTATGTCGTTTAAGAATTTAATAATTTTGAGTGGAAACATTGCAACAAGAGGTTTTATAAATATGCCGTACTTGGAACGTGTTACGTTCAAAGGCGAAACACATATAGGACAAAAAGCATTTTCTTCTTGCACAGAACTAAAAGAAGTCAGGATAGAAAACGGAAAATCCACTTTCGGCAGTGCGGTGTTTGCAGACTGCTCGGATATGACGATATACGTTGCGAGCGATGAGCAAAAATCGACTCTCGACGGGCAAATATCTTCTTTGACCAACGTAACTTGCACGGTTGCTTAAAATCGACACGTGTGCTATCATTCATATGAGGTGAATATGAACGCATTGACACTTGTACATAATGCAATAAAGGCATACGTAGGCGAAGGCGGAGTTTGCATAGACGCAACGGCAGGGCGCGGATACGACACGGCGTTTTTGTGCGAACTCGTGGGCAAAGACGGCTCCGTCACGGCTTTCGACGTGCAGCAAGACGCAATAGACAGCACGAAAAATTTGCTTGAAAGCAAAGGGCTTTGCGCAAGGCTTGTCCTCGATTCTCATGCAAATATGGCAAACTATTTCGATGAGGAGAGCGTTGACTGCATAGTTTTCAATCTCGGATATTTGCCGAAGGGCGACCACAGCGTGTACACGCATTTCGAGTCCACAAAGGCGGCAATAGAGGCGGGATTGATACTCCTCAAAAGAGGAGGATTGATGTGCGTGAGCGTCTATTACGGCGGTGACAGCGGCTATGAGGAAAAGGACGCATTGCTTCCGTGGCTCAAAACTCTCGACGACGAAAAGTATCAGGTGCTTGCCACATTTTTTTACAACTGGAAGAAAGATCCGCCAATCCCGATTTTTATTATAAAAAACTGAAAATATGTCGATAGAACATCGAAAACGTCAAACATACAAGATGAAATGGCAAACAGTTTTGAGGATGAAATATGCAGAATGATAAAAAATACACCGTGCTTTTCGTTTGTTCGTCAAACGTGTGCAGAAGCCCTTATTGCGAGTTTATGCTTCGCCGAATGGTCGAAAACGATGACGATTTGAGAGGCAAAGTCGATGTATGCTCGTCTGCGGTGTTCAATCGCAGCAAGAGCATTTTCCCCAAAGCGGTCGACATTCTGAAAAGGGAAGGATTTGACGAGCGTGAAATCCTTGCGCACAAACCGTCGTTCAAGACCGACAAAGAGCGTTTTGAAAAAGCGGACGTCATCATAGGCATGTCGCATACGCACAAGTTGCTCACGCCCGGAAAGTATCGCAAAAAATACGTTACGCTGTCCGAAGCGGCGGTGGGAAAGTACGCTCCCGTCCCCGATCCGTTTTTGGCGACTTCGCAAAGCGAGTACGACAAGACTATGCAAGTTTTGAAGGAATACGTAACGAAATATTTTACAAAGCTCAAAGCGCAAATCGAAAGTCAAAATCAATGAATTTTCGACGACAAAAATTTGCTTTTGTACGGAAAAAAAACAGATACTCGGTTTTTGAAAAAAATCTTTAGAAAATTTTAAGGTTGAGAGTTGCATATAGAATTGACTTATAACTTATCTTTATATTAAACTTATGGCATAATGTACAGTTTGTATCGCTATTTTGCGATATAACGGCAAAAATGCGGCAAATCAGGCAAAAAAAGAAATATCGTTTACTTTTGCAATCAAGACGGAATATCGAGGATTGCAGCTGTTTTGAGGGGTTAAAAATGAGAAAGTTTGTGTGCATATCGCTCATGATCGCAGTGCTTGCGACAAGTGCGTTTTTCCTTGTCGCATGCAACAGCGACGATCATGTTGTGTCTACGGGTGAGTTTTTGAAAGACGTGGCAAATGTCGTAAAGATGCCCGATTTCGCATCGCTTTTCACTGCGGATGACAATGCCGCTATAACCAAAGGCGTTGAGGAAGCGGCAAAAGCCACCGACGACGCAACGAGGGACGAGGAAGCAATCAAAGATGCCGTTATGTTGCTTTATAACACGGCAAACACGTCCAGACTCAACAACGAAAAAGGCAAGAAAGGCACTTCGCTTATGGTGCAACGCTCGCTCGGCGGCAATGCGCAAGGCAGAGTGTACATGAACGGATTTACTCTCCAAAGCGGCGGGAAATGGTATTATCAGCTCGCATCGCAAGCGGCAAAGGGCGATGTTGCCGGATTTGAAACAATCGCAAGAATTATGAGCCCGATTGCGGGCAATCTGCAAGTTGCATATACTCTTGACAGCCAAAAATACATGTATGCGTACATTATGGGGACGGCGACTCAGATGGATTGCTCGTCAAACGTATTTCCGTACGCAACTTTCACAATTCCGAAGGGAGATGAACCAAAAGAATATGACGGATTCGAGGCGTATCAGGCGGACAGAAACTGCCGCGACGGTCAGCTCGAACTCAACAATATGCGCATTTACAGAGATTTGCTCAAAGATTGTCAGATTTCCTATGACGCGCAAAAGCAATGTTACAACGTCAAGTTTGCAATAGAGTGCGAAGACGGCGATAAGGAGCATATCAACGATTTTCAGGCAAAATCTCGCCTCGACCTCGACATCGGCGTCAAGTCTTTTACAATCAACAACACCATAAGCGGTTGGCATGCCGAACTCGAAGTGTACAAAAACGGATACGTCAGAGCATTCCGCTCGTATGAGGATTGGCAAATGATAGTCAAGGTCATAGGCATGAACGTACCCGTGGAATCCCATCCGTCAAACGAATTTGTGTATGCATGGAACAACGATGAAATTTTGAGAATAATCGGCGGCGACTCCCGCATCGAAACGACGTTGCGCACAAACACGCTTGCTTCCGACGACGTAAAGATTGAAAAATGTATCGACTATTATGCGAACATCGCTCAAAACGGAAGCGTGTTTGTCTTTGACTATTTCACATTCACTCTTGCGCTTGTTGGCAGCGTTGTCGGCGCAATGATAATTGTGGCGATAGTGCTTACAATCCTCTTCAAGAAAGGCAAACTTCCCAAACTTCAGGCGGCAATCGAACGCGACAAAGCGCGCAGAAAAGCAATTTCCGCACAAAACAAAGAAGATAAAGAAGAAAAGAAAGAGCTCAAAGCCGAAAAGAAAGAAGAAAGAGCGGAAAGGAAAGCGGAAAAATACGCCGAGGATAATCAATCCGAGAGCGTAGAAGCTCAAAATTCCGAGCAAGATTCACATCTCGAATAACAACCAAAATCGCAGAGCACCCGACAAAAGTCGGGCGTTCTTTTCTATTGACAAGCTCGGATACAAAATGTAAAATATAAAAGTAATGTTTGTCGATTATACTTTGTTTTAATATAATCGATTTGCAAAAAATACGGAAAGGGAAAAGTTATGAAAAAGCGTATTATTGCAAGTTTGCTTTGCGTTGCGGTGATTGCGACAAGTTTGTTTATGGTTGTCGCATGCAACGACAAAGACGCAAACACTCCGACATCTTTCGAGATGCCTGTTGGCACTCGTCCCGACTATGATAGTTTGATTTCGTCAACCGACAAGGCGATCATAGACAAAGGTCTTGCCGAAAGCGCAAAAGCAGAGAGCGACGAAACAAAAGATCAGGACGCAATCAAAGCCGCGGTTATGGTTCTTTATACGGTAGCCAACAAAAGCCGCATAGAAACTCCGCTTTCGCTTGTCGTGCAAGAGAGCGACGCAGGTATCAGCATGGCAAAAGTGTTGATGCACTCGTTCAACCTTCGTCAAGGGGACAAGTGGTACTATCAGCTTGCAACCAGCGTTCAACCTGCATCCGACGATCCCTTGTACAAAGTTATGGCGGCGGCAGCGGCTGCATTTGCAGGCTATTTGAAAGTCGCTTACACGCACGGCGACGGCGAATACTGGTTCTTTGCAGGCAAGGGCGCGGCTTATTCGTGCGATTGCTCCGTGCCTACTTTCCCTTATGCAAAGTTTGAAATTCAAGAAAAAGACCACCCGTTTGAAACTCCGCTCACGCTTGACGAATTCAACAACAAACTTCACGTTTTGAGCGATTCAATTCATGAAATCAACAACATGGATTTCTGCGCAGACATCATTGCGGACAACGCAACGATTAAGTTTGAAAACGGCATTTACACCGTTGATTTTGCAATCGACATGGATTCCGACGCCGAGCTTCTTGAAAAATGGTTTGCAAAACCGCAAGAGGATATGAAAGAGGGCGGCCAATCGATCAATAAATACAATTCCTACACGGCAACGCTTCAAGCATGGGACAACGGTTACGCAAAGTATTTCGAATCGCATGCGGACAGAGACGCAGGCACTGCAAGCGGCAAACCCGTTGACAAATACAGCTACGTCTGGACGGAAGCCGAAATCCTCAAACTTGTCGGTCAGGACGTCGAAATCAAGGAAAAAGACAAACACAACCGCCTCGAAACAATCAACGATTATATCGAAATGTACAGCAATCCAGATTACGTAAACACGATCAAGCTCGGATTTTTTGAAATCCTCGGCATCGTGCTCGGTTGCATTGCGGCAGTCGTCATCGTGATCGTGGTGACAATCGAAGTGCTCGTAAAACAAGGCAAACTTCCAAAGCTTGCCGCAAAGCGCGAAAAGGCAAAACAAAAACGCCTTGAAAAGAAAGCCGCAAAGCAAGAGAAGAGAATAGAGCTTATCGAAGTCGTTGACGATGAAAACGAGAACGTCGAAAACATTGCAAACGAAACCGCCGATACAAACGGCAAAGAAGAATAACGCCGATTGAAATAAAAAGGCCGCTCGCATAAGGGCGTCCTTTTTTTACGGCTTGTTTTTCAAAAATTGATAATATCGTTTAGCAAAACCGCAATATTGTGGTATAATAGATTTATCAATCCGATCACAACTTTTTTATATAGGAGCAAAAAAATGAAAATCACAAACGATATATCATACGTGGGCGTAAACGATCATGACGTAGATTTGTTCGAGGGGCAATACTTTGTGCCAAACGGCATGTCCTACAATTCCTATGTCGTTCTTGACGACAAAATCACGGTTTTCGACAGCGTTGACGCGCGTTTCGGCAGCGAATGGCTTGCAAACGTCAAAGCCGCGCTAAACGGCAAAACCCCCGATTACTTTGTCGTGCAACACATGGAACCCGACCATTCGGCAAACGTTGCGGAGTTTATGAAAGCATATCCGAGCGCAACGATCGTGTCTTCTCAAAAGGCTTTTGCGATGATGCAAAACTATTTCGGCGAGGCGTACGAAACAAGAAGAATGGTTGTTGGCGACGGCAGCACGCTTGCAACCGGCAAACACGAGTTTACGTTTGTCACCGCACCCATGGTGCATTGGCCCGAAGTTATCATGACTTACGACAAGACGGACAAAGTGTTTTTCTCCGCCGACGCATTCGGCAAATTCGGCGCGCTCGATATCGACGACGAAGATTGGGCGTGCGAAGCAAGAAGATACTATATCGGCATAGTCGGAAAGTACGGTGTGCAAGTGCAAAATCTCATCAAAAAGATTGCAGGGCTTGACGTGCAAATCATTTGTCCTCTTCACGGTCCCGTGCTTTCAAAAGACCTCGGATATTATCTCAATCTTTACAATATATGGTCGACGTACGGCGTGGAAAGCGAGGGCGTGGTAATTGCATATACGTCCATATACGGACACACCGAAGCCGCCGCTCGACTTCTTGCCGACAAGCTCGAAAGCAAGGGCGTAAAAGTCGTTTTGACCGACCTTGCACGCTCGGATTGGGCGGAGAACGTCGAGGACGCTTTCCGTTACGGCAAACTCGTGCTTGCCTCTACCACCTACAACGGCGACGTGTTCCCTGCGATGAAACAGTTTATTCTTCATCTCACCGAGCGCAATTTTCAAAACCGCATGGTTGCGTTTATCGAAAACGGTTCGTGGGCACCTTGGGCGACAAAAGCTATGAAAGGTTTGCTCGAAGGTTGCAAAAACCTCGTCTTTGCACAAAACGAAGTGAAAATATTGTCTGCGATGAACGAGGAAAACAAGGCTCAAATCGAAAATCTTGCAAACGAGCTTGCAAACTAACGATAGAAAAAGTCGCAAAAACTCAAAACATCGTCAAAACAAGCAAGATGAAAGCACGATAAAAGTGCAAAATCCGGCACAAATAAGTGCCGAAAATCTCCAAAAAAACACGAAAAAACTATGAAAAAACCGCATTTTTTGCGGTTTTTTTGTGTGAAAAACGCTATTTTGAAGCTAGTTTAAAGGAAGAACGGATACACGCTTACCGCAATTCCCAGCAAAAGAGTGTAAATTGCAAATCCCGTTATCGAGTGTTTTTGTATGAGTTTCAAGAAAAACTTTATTGCCAAAAGTCCCGACAAAAAAGCCGATATCATGCCGACGATTATTGCCCACGGCGAGATTGAAATAGCAACTTTTCCGCTTATCAAATCAAGGCTTTCGTACAATGCAGAGCCTATGATTATAGGGATGGAAAGCAAAAACGAAAACGTCGTGGCGGCTTGTTTGTCTATGCCTTGAAGGGTGAGTGCGGATATGGTCGCACCGCTTCTCGATACGCCGGGCAAAACCGCTATACCTTGCAAAACGCCTGTTAATATGCTTATTTTTGGTGATAAAAGTGCCGATTTGGTTGAATTGAAGTTTTCACTAAGGTACAACAATAATGACGTCAGCACAAAGCCGCACCCCAAAAGTTTGCCGTCCAAAAGCGAGGGGAACAGCAGCTTGAACAAAAACGCAAACGCCACCGTCGGCACGCACGCAAGCAAGACGTAACCGTCGATTTTCAAAGGCAGTACGCCCCCGAAAACGTCTTGATACTCAAAATTCTTTTTTATGCTTGCTTTCGATTTTCTATTCGGACGTAACGCTAAAAAAGGTTGTGCGACAAGCGGCACCCACGTTTTGCGCAGCGCGATAAGCACCGCAAACAGCGTTCCCACGTGCAGCATTACGTTGAAAAATAAATTTTCTTGTCCTATGCCTGCTTTTTCCAAAATCAAAAGATGTCCCGACGACGAAATCGGCAAAAACTCGCTCAATCCTTGCGCTATCCCCAAGACCAACGCTTCCCAAATTTCCATAGACTTTCTCCTTGTTTACTCGCATCGTTAATCTCGATGAGCTTTGTCTTACGTGTTCGGCACAGTTGCGCTTTCAAGCGGCAAATATCCGTTTTCTCTTTACAGTAATTATTTTTTCGTTTATACTAAACTATTGTATTAAAGTTTTACGCACGCAAGAACGTGCAATCAGGAGAAATATGAAACTCGGTGTCGTAGGTTTGCCGAACGTCGGCAAGAGCACGCTTTTCAACGCAATCACAAAGGCAGGAGCGCAAGCTGCAAACTATCCGTTCTGCACGATAGAACCAAACGTAGGCGTCGTTGCCGTCCCCGACGAAAGACTTGAAAAACTCGCCGCTCTTTACGACAGCAAAAAAATCACTCCCACGTCTCTTGAATTTGTGGATATCGCAGGTCTTGTCAAGGGCGCAAGCAAGGGCGAAGGGCTTGGAAACAAGTTCCTTTCGCACATAAGGGAAGTGGACGCAATCGTGCACGTGGTGCGCTGTTTCGACGATGCCAACATCACGCACGTAGATGGCTCCGTCAATCCGCAAAGGGACATCGAAACCATCAACTACGAGCTTATTTTTGCGGATATGGAAACGCTTGAACGTCGCATGGCTTCCGCACAAGTCAAGGTCAAAGCCGACAAAAAGTATCAAGAGGACGTCGACCGCCTCGTCGTGATGCAAAAGTGGCTTGAAAGCGGCAAACCTCTCCGCAATCTCGATATGAACGAGGACTTCAAACGCTTTGTGGACGAGCAATTTTTGCTCACGTCCAAGCCCGTCATTTACGTCGCAAACACGGACGAAGCCGGCATAAACGGCAATGCGTACACAAAGGAAGTCGAACGTATCGCTAAGGATGAAAACACCGAAGCAATCGTGCTTTGCGCCAAGCTCGAAGAGGATTTGAGCGACCTCGGCGACGAAGATCGCGCAATGTTTATGGAGGACTACGGCCTCACCGAAAGCGGTCTCGATCGCCTTGTCAAAGCGTCCTACAAACTTCTCGGACTTATAAGTTATCTCACCGCCGGCGAAAAGGAAACTCGCGCTTGGACAATCGTCAAAGGCACCAAAGCCCCTCAAGCCGCAGGAAAAATCCACAGCGACTTCGAACGCGGATTCATCCGCGCCGAAATCGTCGACTATCAAACCCTCCTCGAATGCGGTTCGTTCAACGCGGCAAAAGAACGTGGAAAAGTGCGTAGCGAGGGGAAGGATTATGTGATGCAGGATAATGACGTGGTTCTGTTCCGCATCAACGTTTGACGGCGCTATTGAGCGCCTAGCTGTGTCAGGCGTGCTTTGCTCCAAAACCACGTACTCTTTGTACGCTGGGTTTTGTTTCAAATCGCACCTTCCTTGCTATGCATCTCAATATCCCTCGTCAAATTGACGGCCTATTTGGCGAACAACTGCGTCAGACACGGTTTTTTCGCAAGTCACGTACGCAATAGTACGCTCGTTGTTCAAAACCCGTATCTTCCTTGTTCTTCATCCAAATATGCTCCGACTTCGTCAAATTGACGGCGCTATTTGGCGCGGCGTTCGAGCGTCATTGCGGTCAAGTCAATCGTCTATTATGTCATTCCGAGGAGTGAAACGACGTGGGAATCCCCTAAATAGAAATAGGGAACATCTTTGACGATTGCCACAAACCGCATTAGCCCCCACGCATACTATCGCGCAGAAAATTTGCGCTATTAGTTCATGCACGGACAAGAACTCTTGTCGCAGTTTCGCCAAATTGTCTGCTTGATGAAAAACGGCGGGGCGCCCGCACCCGATTTTTATGGCTTAGGGAATCGGGAAATTGTAATAAAAATTATACAACAAACACTCTGTATAAAAGGAGTAACACATGTTTGAAAAAGAATTAACCGATGCGCTTGCCGTCGAAGGACTTTCGGCGCAAGACGTACAATCCGCTTTGGAAACGCCCAAGGAAGCAAAAATGGGCGACATTTGCTTGCCGTGCTTTAAGTTTGCGCGCACAATGCGCCTTGCTCCGCCCGTGATTGCGACAAAACTTTTGCCTTACGTCGAGGCACTCGATTTCGTGGACAAGGTGGAAGTCGTCGGCGGATATCTCAACATATTCTTTGACAGAAACACGCTTGCAAAAAAGGCGATTTCAGAGGCGAACAATCAAAACGTCGGCGCAAGCAGCGAGGGCGAAGGCAAGACGATTTGTATCGATTATAGCTCCGTCAACATCGCAAAGCCTTTCCATATCGGACACCTCGGCACAACCGTCATCGGCGGTGCGCTTTATCGTATATTCGAACATCTCGGCTACAAGGTCGTGGGTATAAATCACCTCGGCGACTGGGGCACTCAATTCGGCAAACTCATTGTCGCAACGCGCAAATGGTCTTCGCTCGAAGAGGTTGCCGAGCACGACGAATATTTCCTCAACAAACTTTACGTGCGCTATCACAAGGAAGCGGAAGCGCATCCCGAAATGGATGACGAGGCGCGCGCTTGGTTCAAGCGTATCGAGGACGGCGACAAGGAAGCGACCGCATATTTCGACGTGTTCAAAAAAGTTACGATGACCGCAGTCGGCAAGATTTACGACAGACTCAAAATCAAGTTTGACAGTTATGCGGGCGAGAGTTTTTACAACGACAAAATGGAAGCGTGCCTCGACATATTGCGCGAGAAGCATTTGCTTGTTGAAAGCGACGGCGCGCAAGTTGTCAATCTCGACGCATACGATATGCCGCCGTGCTTGCTCGTAAAGGCGGACGGCGCAACGCTTTACGCAACGCGTGACATTGCCGCAGCATATTATCGCAAAAAGACCTACAACTTTTACAAATGCCTTTACGTTGTCGCATATCAGCAGAATCTACACTTTAAGCAGCTGTTTCAGGTGCTTAAACTTATGGATTTTGCAGGTGCGGACGATATGGAGCACGTCGCATACGGCATGGTGTCCATGGAAGACGGTTCTATGTCAACTCGTTCCGGCCGTGTAATTTGGCTTCAAGAAGTGCTTGACAAAGCGGTTGAAAAGGCAAGAAAAATCATCGAGGAAAAGAACCCCGACGCACCAAACAAAGACGAAATCGCAGAGAGTGTCGGCGTTGGCGCAGTGGTGTTCTCGTCCCTTTGGAACAACCGTATCAAAGACATAGTTTTCTCCTATGACAAAGTGCTCAACTTCGACGGTGAAACCGCGCCTTACGTTCAATACACTTACGCTCGTTGCGCAAGCGCGCTCCGCAAAGGCGGCGACGTCGATATGAGCAACGTCGACCTTGGCGCAATTACGTCCGACGAGGGCTACGACGTCATCAAGTCCGTCATCACTTTCGGTGATTCCGTTCGCCTTGCCGCAAAACTCCGCGAACCTTGCTACGTAACTCGCCATATCGTTGACCTTGCCGAAAAGTTCAATCGTTTCTACATCGATCATCGTATTCTCGTTGACGATGCACCCACACGCAATGCGCGTCTTGCTCTCACCAAAGCGGTCGGAAACGTGATCAAATGCGGGTTGGGACTTCTGGGCATTTCCGCTCCCGAAGAAATGTAAAAACTCGCCAAACAGCGAAATACTGCGTCAACACCCCTCGCCCGCCAACTCATGTACGTATTGTACATTAGGGTTGTCTTTCGAGGGGTGTTTCCTTGTCTTTCATCTGTTTGGCGAGTTTTTAAAAAATCGTCTGATTGAGCGAATAGCTTTGTCAAAGCCCTTCCGTCCGCTCGTCGTGTACGTATAAGTACACTAGGCGAGCGTGCGGAAGGGCTTTTTCGCGCTCTTCATCTCAATCAGATGATTTTATGTATAAAAAGTTAAAGGAAAAAGAGAGTTTTAATTGCTATTCACAGCGTTCTTATATACGGTATATGCCAATTCGAAGACGGAATCGGAGTCGCAAGGCGACGACCGTAGCGAGCGCCGAGCTTGACGGTTGTACCGTCTGACTGCGCCATGTTGTTGCGAAGCGGCGCACAAAAGACGGTGGCACGGCTTTCAGCCGATTTGTATTGCCAACAGCCCGTCTGCCGCTCGTTGCGTGCAACGAGCTAGCGATTGTTACGAAGTCAATCGCGTTCGTGTGTCCCCACGCGGAGCGGACGCCGTGGGTTCCCTTTTAAGGGGGAACGGCGGTATGGGCGCGACGCGTTAAGCAACACATCCAGTGAATGTGTTGTAGCCAAAGCGAACGAGGCGGATTGCATTGCAAACGCCGAAGTCCAAACACGTGAGGAAGGGGGAAAATTCTAATTAAGATATTAAAATGTATTTATTGGTGCTTTCATTAAAAATTGGGGCTTTTATTCTTTCGATAAGTGTTGTATAATTAAATATACGAAAAATATGCGTGCGCTTGCGCACGGGAGGCAATTATGAGAATGTACGACATTATCCGCAAAAAACGTGACGGCGGAGAACTCACAAAACAAGAAATAAACTTTTTTATAGACGGTTACGTCAAAGGTGAAATTCCCGACTATCAGGCGTCGGCATTGCTTATGGCGATATTTTTCAGGGGTATGAGCTTTGACGAAACGGTTGCGCTCACGTTTGCGGTGCGCGATTCGGGACAACGTCTTGACTTTTCCGCTATTAACGGCATAAGGGTGGACAAACACTCCACGGGCGGCGTGGGCGACAAGACAAGTCTTGTGGTTGCTCCGCTTGTTGCCTCGCTCGGCGTGAAAGTCGCAAAGATGAGCGGAAGAGGCTTGGGGCATACCGGCGGCACGATCGACAAGCTCGAATCCATACCGGGATTCAAAACCGACATATCCGAAGAAGAGTTTTTGAAAAACGTCAACGAAATCGGCGTTTGCATCGTGGGACAAAACAAGGATCTTGCACCTGCCGACAAAAAACTTTACGCTCTTCGTGATGTTACGGCGACGGTTGACAGCATGCCGCTTGTGGTGTCAAGCATCATGGGCAAAAAACTTGCCGCCGACGACGATTGCATAGTGCTTGACGTCAAGACGGGCAGCGGAGCGTTTACAAAGACGATAGAAGCAAGCCGCGACCTTGCAAAAACGATGGTCGAAATCGGCAAGCAAGCCGGCAAAAAAATGCTTGCGCTCATCACGGATATGGACAGACCGTTGGGCGACGCGATCGGCAACACTCTCGAAGTGAAAGAGGCGATCGACACTCTCAACGGACACGGCCCGGAGGACTTTACCGAAATTTGCGTGATTCTTGCCACCAACATGCTCTATCTTGCAGGAAAAGGCAGCCTCGAAGAGTGCGAAAACCTTGTCAAAGGCGCACTTAAAGACGGCAGCGCGCTCGAAACGTTCAAGAAGATGGTCAAAGCGCAGGGCGGCGACGTCGAGTGCATAGACAATCCCGACAAGTTTGCAAAAGCTCCCTGCACGATGAGCGTAAAAGCGCAAAAGAGCGGATATATTCAACATGTGGACACCGAGGGATACGGCATTTCCAGTTTGCTTTTGGGCGCAGGCAGAAACACCAAAGAAGAGAGTATCGACTTTTCGGCGGGCATAGTGCTCAAAAAGAAAACGGGCGACCACGTGAAAGAGGGCGACGAGATTGCGGTTATGCACACCTCCGAGCAGAAGAGATTTGCTCCCGCGCTCGACAAGTTTTACGCATCGACAATCATCGGCGAGGAAGAACCTCAAAAACGCCCCATCGTATTGGACAGAGTGGAATAAGGGCAAAGGAAGAGTTACAAATGGCAAAATTATATTTCAAATTCGGCGCAATGGGCTGTTCGAAGACGGCGCAAGCACTCATCACGAAGTTCAACTATGAAGAAAGAGGCATGAAAGTCATGCTCATCAAGCCCACCGTGGACACGCGCGACGGAGCGACTATAACGCGCTCGCGCATAGGGCTTTCGGCGGAAGCGATAGCGGTTGCGCAAGACGAGGATTTGTACAAACTTTACAAAGACAAGTACAGCGGCTATGACGTAATCATCGTGGATGAGTGCCAATTTCTCACACCCGAACAAGTCGATCAGCTGGGACAAATCGTCATCGATTTCAACAAACCCGTGCTTTGTTTCGGGCTTGCAACCGATTTTACGACGCATATGTTCCCGGGAAGCAAACGACTTTTCGAGATTGCCGAATCCATCAGCGAGATAAAATCCGTGTGTAAGTGCGGCGCAAAAGCAACCGTAAACGCACGTATGGACGACCACGGCAACATAGTGTTCAAAGGCGAACAAGTGTGCTTGGGCGGCAATGACCGCTACGTCGCTATGTGCAGAAAGTGCTGGCTCAAAAAGAAAGCCGAGCAAGAAGCCAAAGGCTTGTATTTGTGAGGTGAGTATGCAAAGTATCGTCATCGGCATTTGCGGCGGCACGGGAAGCGGAAAAACAACGCTTGCAAGCAGAATCAAGAGTGCGTTCGGACAAGACGCTGTTATGCTCAGCATGGACTCGTACTACAAGTCCAACCGCGATATTCCGTTTGAAGAAAGGGTGAAAATCAACTACGACCATCCCGATTCTTTCGACACGGATTTGCTTGTGGAGCATATGCGAAAGCTCAAAAACGGCGAAACGATTTATCATCCCGTTTACGACTTTACGCAGTATATGCGCACCGATGAAGTGAAAGAAACAAAGAGTGCGAAGGTCATCATTCTGGAAGGTTTGCTCAACTTTTACAACGCCGACCTTTTGAAACTGCAAGACATAAAAATCTTTGTTGATACCGACGCAGACGTACGCATACTTCGCAGAATCATGCGCGACGTAAAAGAGCGGGGAAGAAGCCTCGAATCCGTCGTCAATCAATATCTGACGACCGTCAAACCTATGTACGAGCATTTTATAGAACCAACCAAACGCCTTGCCGATATCATAGTTCCCGAGGGCGGTTACAACGAGGTTGCCTACGAGATGATAGTCAATGCGATACTGCACAGAATCAACAGTTAAAAGTGCAAATTCGACGATATAAACACCATGTACCGTCAAATTGCACAAGAATAATAAAAGAAAAAACAACGACTTAATTTTGCAAAACGAGCGGTAGAAACGATTGCTTTTGTAAAAAATATAAATAAAAATTTGAGGTAAAATATATGGAAATCAAAGAAATTTTGTCAAAATGCGACCACACATTGCTTGCGCAAACGGCAACGTGGGAGGACATCAAAGCGATTTGCGACGACGGCATCAAATATCAGACGGCATCCGTTTGTATTCCGCCTTGCTTCGTAAAACAAGCAAGCGAGTATTCAAAAGGCAGAGTTGTCATCTGCACCGTCATCGGTTTCCCCAACGGATACAATACGACCGCCGTCAAGGAGTTCGAAACGAAGGACGCAATCGCAAACGGCGCGGACGAAATCGATATGGTCATCAACATAGGCGAGCTTAAAGCGGGCAACTACGATTATGTGGAAAACGAGATAAGAACGCTCAAAAAAGCGTGCGGTGACAAAATCCTCAAAGTCATCATCGAAACCTGCCTTCTCACCGACGACGAAAAAATCAAGATGTGCGAACTCGTTACGAAAGCCGGTGCGGACTTTATCAAAACTTCCACCGGATTCTCGAAAGCGGGCGCAACGTTTGCGGACATCGAGCTTTTTGCAAAGCACGTGGGCAAAAACGTCAGAATGAAAGCTGCGGGCGGTATATCCTCAATCGAGGACGCAGAAAAATTCGTTGAGCTCGGCGCGTCAAGACTGGGCACGAGCAGAATCGTCAAAATCGTCAAAAAGCAAGAAAGCGAAGGCGAATATTGATATCGTGCGTGCGCATATATAAATTTGCGCATATGTTCGTATTTGTAAGCGTAAGAGATTTACGATTGCCGATATGAACAACCGAAAAGACAATACGTATGCTAGATTGCAAATATGAAGCACTCAGGCATACTCCGCATATTCGTGCGGAAAAAAATAAAAACAACGGGAGTAAAAATTATGTCAGTTCCAACCCCTCATATCACAGCAAAACTCGGCGATTTTGCCGACACCGTTCTTATGCCGGGCGATCCTCTTCGCTCCAAATTCATTGCGGAAAACTTCCTTGAAGACGCCGTTTTGGTCAACAACGTCAGAGGCGTCAACGGCTACACCGGTTATTATAAAGGAAAGAGAGTGTCCGTCATGGCGTCGGGCATGGGACAACCCGCAATCGGCATATATTCGTACGAACTTTTCAACTTCTACGACGTGAAAAACATCATCCGTATCGGCTCTTGCGGCTCTTTCGACAAGGATTTGCACGCACGCGATATAATCATTGCAATGGGCGCATGCACCAACGGAAACTACGCAATGCAATACAATCTTCCCGGCACGTTCTGTCCGATTGCCGACTTCGATCTCGTGCGCAGAGCCGCCGAGCTTTGCGAAAAAGCGGGCGTAAATTACAAGGTGGGCAACATTTTCTCGTCGGACACTTTCTACGACGACGCAAACAGCGGTATGCAATGGGCAAAGATGGGCGTTCTCGGCGTTGAAATGGAATCCGCCGCGCTCTACTGCAACGCGGCGCGCGCGGGCAAAAAAGCTCTTTGCATCTGCACCGTCAGCGACAGCTTTATCTATCCCGAAGAGAACACCACTGCGGAAGAAAGACAAAATTCCTTCACAAAAATGATGGAAATCGCTCTCGAATTGGCATAACCTTGACAGAGTGTGCTTAAAAATATAAGAGCGTATAATACAATTTGAAAGTAAGGTGAAAATATGAGTAAAAGAGTTTTTATTATCGTGCTTGACAGTTGCGGTTGCGGCGAAATGCCCGATTCGTACCTATGGCACGACGAAGGCAGCAACACGCTCGGCGCAATCCGTAATGACGAGCATTTCAATTGCCCCAATCTCGTCGAGCTCGGACTTTTCAATATCGATACGGTGGGCGGCGGAATCGCGAATCCGAAGGGAAGCTATGCGCGCCTTAAAGAAACGTCGATGGGCAAGGACACTACAATAGGACACTGGGAGATTGCGGGCATAATCTCTCCAAAGCCGTTGCCGACCTACCCGAACGGTTTCCCGCAGGACGTCATCGAAGAGTTTGAAAGACGCACGGGCAGAAAAGTGCTTTGCAACAAGCCGTATTCGGGCACGGAAGTCATCAAGGACTACGGCAAAGAGAGCATAGAAACGGGTGCGCTCATCGTGTACACGTCGGCGGACAGCGTTTTTCAAATCGCCGCGCACGAGAGCTACGTTTCAGTGCCCGAACTTTACAAATATTGTGAAATCGCGCGCGAAATGCTTCAAGGCGAACACGGCGTGGGCAGAGTTATCGCTCGTCCGTTCACGGGAGAGTGGCCTTATACGCGCACGCCCAACAGGCACGATTATTCGCTCGTCCCTCCGCACACTACCATGCTGGATTGCTTGAAAGACGCCGGACTTGCCACCATATCCGTTGGCAAAATCTACGATATTTTTGCAGGCAAGAGCGTGAGCGAATCCAACCGCACGACGTCGAATACAAACGGAATGGAAGTTACGCTCGACATCCAGAAACGAGATTTCGAGGGACTTTGCTTTGTCAATCTCGTCGACTTCGATATGAAGTACGGTCATCGCAACGATATTGCGGGATATGCAAACGCAATGACGGAATTTGACGTGCAACTCGGACAATTTTTGCCTAATATGCGCAACGACGATTTGCTGATTATCACCGCCGATCACGGTTGTGATCCGTCCACGCCGTCCACAGACCATTCGCGCGAATACGTGCCTATGATAGTGTGCGGAAAACACGTCAAAGAGGGCGTAAACCTCGGCACTAGAAACACGTTTGCCGACATCAGCGCAACCGTTCTGGACTACCTCGGCGTAGACAAAAAAGATACCGCGGGCGAGAGCTTTCTTGCAAGCATTGCAAAGTAAGCGGTTATTTGCAAGGAGGTTTGTATGCTCGATTACAAAAAACTTATGGAAAAGGCAAACGAGATGCGTAAGACATCATACGTGCCGTATTCTCATTTTAGAGTGGGCGCGGTGCTTGTGACGAAAGACGGCAAGGAATACACAGGCTGCAATTTTGAAAACGCCTCTTTCCCTGCCACCGTTTGCGCAGAGCGCACAGCTTTTGCAAAAGCGATAAGCGAGGGCGAAAGAGAGTTTGCTTGTATTGCAATCGTCGGCGGCAGAGAAGGAGAGATTTCACCTTTTTGCGCTCCGTGCGGAGTGTGCCGTCAGGTTATGTCGGAGTTTTGCGGCAGCGATTTCGAGGTTGTACTCGGCACTCCCGACAAGTTTAAAGTGTTCAAGTTCGACGAAGTGTTGCCCATGCGCTTTACGGGCGACGAGTTGTAATTTTTTAAAATCGCAACGATTTGCGCCGTTTCAAATGCAAAACAAAAACGCTCTCGGAGTTGTCCGAGAGCGTTTTGTATATGCGTTTTTATCTGTTTGCGTTGAGAAGCGCAAAGTTCTTTTTGTTTTGTTTATACAAGGATTTAAACACTTCGAAGCCCTTGTCGTAAACTTGCTCTTTCAACTCAAAGTTGGGGTTGAACGTCTTTTTTGCAGGGATAAACTTCTTTATCTCGTCAAAAGACGGGATAATGCCCAGTCCTACGCCTACGCATGCCGCCGCGCCTACCGCGCCGATGTTTTGCGGATTTTCAACGGTTTCGATGACGTGTCCCGTGATGTCCGCAAGCACTTGACAAGTGAAGTCGGAAAGTGCGCCTCCGCCGACAAATCTGATGACGTCGGAGGGTTTGACCTTCTTTGCGGAGGCTTCGAGCATCCAACGTTTGTGATAGCAGATTCCTTCAAGCACCGCACGGATAAGTTCGGTCTTGCCGGTTTCGAGACTGATGTTGAAAAACATACCTCTTGCGTTCGGATCTTCAAACGGGCAACGGTTGCCGTGAAGCCAAGGCGTGAAGATAACTCCGCCGCTTCCTGCCGGGATGTCGTCCACGATTGACGTCATATACGAGAAGAGGGAGAGATATTTGCCTTCGATGTCGTCGGTGACGTGTTTCTTTTGAATGTAGATGCCGCACTCGTCAAGCGCGATGTGGTCTTTCACCCATTCAAAGCACTTGCCCGAAGTTTCGAGTTCCGCAAAATAGTTGTATTTGCCGGGTTGCGCCGCAACCACTGCCGCAATCATGGACGATACGTCAACGGTCGGCTTGTCGGTGATTGTTCCCACCCAGCCAGAAGTGCCGCTGTAAATGTGGGTATCTCCAAGCCCTGTCGAGCCTGCACCGACGCCGATAAGGTTTGCGTCCATACCTCCGCCGTACACTTTGATGCCCTTGACAAGACCCAGTTCCTCTGCGGCATTATCGGTGAGAGTGCCTGCGCACTCGGTTGACTCGATAAGTCTTGGCATATGTTTGACGTTGATGCCGAACATTTTGCACATGGATTTGCTTATGCACTTGTTTTTGAGGTCGTAAAGCATCGTGCCGAAAGCGGAGTCGTGCGTAAGCACAAATTCGCCCGTCATGCGTGCGATGAGATATTCTTTGACGTCGAGCCATTTGTAGACGCGCGCAAAGTTTTCGGGTTCGTTGTTTTTGAGCCACAAATACTTCCAAAGCGGGTCTTTGACGGAAAGGGGAGCAGCACCCGTGATGGCAAGAGATTTGAGAAGTCTTGCGATATTCGCGCCTTCGATTTGAAGACCGAATTTAAGCCCGTCCTTGATTTCTTTGGTTGCGCGCTGATCCATATAGCTGAACGCGCGGTGAACGGGCACGCCGTCACGATCGACAAGAACAAGGCCTTGCGCTTGCGAGCAGAAGGAAATGCCTTCGACTTGTTCGGGTTTAATAGGGGAATTCTCGAAAATACGACGAGTGGTTGCTTTCATTGCGTCCCACCATTCGTTCGGATCTTGCTCCGCACCTCCGCCGGGGAGAACGTAAAGTTCGTAGCCTTGGGATGCCGCCGAGAGAATCTTTATGCTTTTGTCGATTTCGATAAGACAAGTTTTGATGCCGGTTGTGCCTACGTCGTAGGCGAGAACGTAATTGCCCATAATCCACCTTATTTATAAGATATATACAGTATAACACACACAAAAAACAGTGTAAATAGACTATTTGTTAAATAATCGAAACAAATAATACAAACAATGAATTTTGTATGGCTTTCTGCGGATTATTACTTGAAAAACACGGCTTATTTCGATAAAAAACGTGCAAATAAACGGCAAACATTTTGCGATATAAGCATTGAAAACAAATGAAAAGGCAAAAGCGAAATATGCAAAATCACGCAAGTTTTGCGGCTTTGAGCGCAAGTACGATAGGGGGTGTGAGCAAAGAAAACGAAACGACTTCGACGGCAAAGTTTACGCCGAACCAGGCAAGCACGTATTCGACGGTCACAACGGTATTTTGCGCAATGGAAGTGCCGTTGAAAAAGATGAGCGTAAATATTGCCACAAACAACGTGTTGGTGACCACGCCGAGAGCGGCGGACAGGGCGTAAACGAGTTGATTTGTCAGAATAAGTTTGGATTTTTCGTTGTTTTTTCGATGAGGAATACCCGATTTTTCACTGCCCGTTTTGTGTGAAAAACGCTCGTTGCCGTTGCCGTTTTCAATGATATTTGCGCTTTCAAAGTTTGTCGAATTTTCCGTGCCGGCGTTGACGAATTGAGTATTCTCATATGCAAATTCGCGCACGTATTCATAATTGCATATGCGTTTGATTTTTGCAAAATACACTATTTTTTGAAGTCCGTATCGCGTGAAATAGCAAACCACGGCAATCAAAATTCTCGGCACTATGCATACGATCGGGTTTTGAAAAATCGGGGCAACCGGTGATGCGGCTTTTGTGGTAAACCATGCGATATAGTTGACGACGCCCATTATGACGCCCATTGCGAGAGAGGTCTTGAAAGACGCAACTTGCGAAAGTATGATGGTCGGCAAAATCATCAGTGCGAGAGTTATCGTGCCAAACTGGACGGGAACGAAACAAAAGATAATCGTCAGCGCAAGCATGAGCGCGAGAAGAGTGATGTTTTTGATTGTCGAAAGTCTTTTGTTTTGCATTTTTAAGTCCTAAACTTTTGTGGAATTGATTATATGCGCATTATCGTATTTTGTCAAACTTAAAACGATGAACGTTTGACAATAAACACAAAAAGGGTTTTATTGTGCAAAATATATGCTTTAAAAGTTGTGTTTCGAGATATAAAGATTTCGACCTTGTTCGACGGCGTTCGACTTTAAAAGACTTTTTACGCTGTCGGACGGAAAAATTTTTCGCTTTGAGTTATGTAAAATGGGCGTATGAAAAACCACTCTTTAACCGTCAAAAGGAAAGTGTTTCCCTCTTTCGATTTGAAGATGAGCGCAAAGACTGCGGTCGCTTTCGCATTCGAAGGTCTTGCGATATTTTTGTTTGCAAGCGTACCGTCTTTCGGCTTTGCGTTGTCCCTCGCTCTTTGCTGCGCGCTTGTTTTCGCAAGGCAAAACGTGCTTGCGGTTTCGCCGTGTTTCGTGGTTGCAAGCGTCGTGTTTTCGCCCGATTGGCGCACGCTTTTGTATGCGATTGCTCCCGTAATTTTGCTTATCGCGTTGTATGCGATTTTTTTCAAGATTCGAAAAAACGTGCCGCTTTGGTCGGTTGCGCTTTGCGCTCTTGTCGGCATGATTCCATACGTTGTTTGCGGATGCTTGCTTTGCGGAGATTATTTGAAGTTCGGTCTGTGCGCGCTCTTTGCCGTGGCAGGAACTTTTTGTTTCGGCATATGCGCTTACGCCGTTTTCGTGCGTTCCGTTCTTCACAAGGCAACCGTTGACGAGCTTATTTGCGGCGGTATAACTTTGGCGGTGACGGGTTACGCGCTTTGCGGAGTGGGCGGACTCGGCTTTTACGCATACGGGGCGGTGCTTGCGTTTTGCCTGTTATTTTGCTCGGTGTGTTTCAAGCCCCAAACGACGCTTTTCGCGGGCATATTATTCGGAGTGGGCGCAAGCCTTGCAAAGTGGGATATGACCTATCTTGCGGCGGCGGTCGCCCTCGCAACGGCGTCGGTTGCGTTTTCGCCTTTCACCAAATGGTCGTCCGCGCTTGCGATTGTCGCAATCGAGGGCATCGAATGGCTGTTGAACGCTTATTCGGGCGCAGGGTGGCAGTCGCTCGTTACGTGCGCCGTCGGAGTAGTGTGCGCATTGTGCGTGCCGTCCTCATTTACCACCAAAATCAAAGGGCTTGCAAAAGGGGATAATCGCAGAGCTTATACGGGAGTGGTCAATAGGCGAGGAAGAGAACTTGCGTCCCGATTGTCCTCCGCTTCCGACGTGTTTTACGATATGTCGAAAAACCTCGAAAAATTTGCCGAAAACTCTTCGGAGTGTTCGCCCGACAAACTTGCAAAGGACGTCGCAAAGAATTTTTGCGGACGATGCAGGGACAGAGAAATTTGCTTTTCTGCACTGGGTGCGGACACGGCGGACGTGATTTTGCCTATGGCGGACGCGGCAATCAACAGAGGCAAGGTTACAATCCTCGATATGCCGCCTTTCGTCACGAGCAGATGCTCCAATATGCACTCGCTTGCTTCCGCGATAAATTTAAGCGCGGACGCATACAAGAAGAGGGTGAGTGCGGCAAAAAGTCTTGCGTCTTGCAAAAATCTGATGTCCGAACAGTTTGCAGGCATTGCGTTGGTGCTGGATTCGCTTGCATGCTCTTGCGCCGAACAGGTGAACTTTGCGTCGGACGACGTGGAACTTCTGAAAGCGGAACTTCTGAAACACAACGTCGTGGCAAGCGAAATCGTGGTGTGCGGAGAAGGCTCGTCGGTGAGCGCAACGCTTGTGGTGCGGGATTGCGATGCGCAAAAAGCAGTGCTTGCAAGGGTTGTGTCCAAAAGTTTGGGCGCGAGAATGGAAATATCCAAAATTCAGGACAAAGGCACGCAAAAGGCGGTGTTTTTGGACTGTGCGCCTATATACGAAGTCGCCTACGGCATAGCGCAAAAGAAATTCGGCGAAGAGAGCGAATGCGGCGATACGTTGAGCGTGCTTTGTCCGTCGAGAACACGCAGACTTTTTGCGCTTTGCGACGGTATGGGACACGGTGACAAAGCAAGCGAAACAAGCAAAAACGCCGTGAAAATGATTGAGAGTTTTTATCGCGCCGGCATAGAATCGAGCATCGTTTTGAGTCTTGTCAACAAACTGTTGAAACTCGGCGCGGAAGATATGTTTTCAACCCTCGATATTTCGGTTTTGGATATGCAAACGGGCGGACTCGACGTTGTGAAACTCGGCTCGGCAAGCAGTTTTATCATACGTAAAGACAACATCGAAATGCTCACTTGCACCGCCGCGCCCATAGGTATCGTGGACGACGTTGACAGCATAACGTCGCGCTATCAGCTGTTTGACGGGGATATGGTGCTTATGATGAGCGACGGAGTTTTCGACGCTCTCGATTCCAAAGGCGTTTGCGAAGTTATAGACGAGGCAGATACGCAAAATCCGCAAACGCTTGCCGACGTCGTGCTTGAAAAGGCACTCCAAAACGGAGCGAACGACGATTGCACGGTGCTGGCGTTGAGATTGTTTATGACCTGAGATTTGTGTGACATAATGTGTTGTGTTTTTTGCCGTGTTGCTGTATAATTGCGATATGGCAGTCGATATTCAAATAAATTTGAATAAGTTTATTTCAAATCCGTCTTTTGCAGGCAAAACCATAGGCGTGGCTTTAAGCGGCGGTAGGGATTCCGTTGCGCTTGCCTATGCACTCAAAAAGGCGGACGTTTCTTTGATTGCCGTCAACGTCGAACACGGAATAAGGGGCGAAAGCAGTGTAAACGACAGCAAATTCGTTGAAGAATTTTGCAAAAAATTAGATATTCCGCTTTTGAGTTTTTCGGTTGACGTTCCATCTTTTTGCAAGCAAAACGGTTACACTACGGAGCAAGGCGCGAGAATATTGCGCTACGATATTTTCGACAAGGTGCTTTCGGACGGAAAATGCGATTTTATCGCGCTTGCGCACCATGCGGACGACCAGGTGGAAACGGTGTTTATGCGCATAATTCGCGGTACGGGCGTCAGAGGCCTTTGCGGAATGAGCGCGGTAAGCGGCAAATATATCCGTCCTCTGCTCGATTGCACCAGAGAGGATATAAACGATTTTATCGCAAAAAACCATTTGCCTTACGTTGACGACGAAACCAATTTCGACACCGATTATACACGCAACTTTTTGCGCGAGGAACTTGAAAAAATCAAGCAAAGATTTCCTGCTCTTTGCACGTCGGTGTCACGACTTTGCTCGAATGCGAGCGAGGTTTGCGATTATATAAAAAGCAACACTCCGACTTTGAGTTCGGAAGGCGGCGAAGTCAAGGTGGACACCAAATACTTCGACGAGTGCGTGATTGCAAAAGAACTCGTTTTGCAAGCCGCAAAATTGCTGGGCGTTTGCCAGGATATAGAGCAAAGACACTTTGCAATCGTCCTCGCTCTCAAAGACGCTCAAAACGGAAAACGCGTCGAACTTTCTCACGGACTTGTGGCGCACAAAGACGGCGAGTATATCGTTTTTGCAAAAGACGAAGAGAAAAACGAGTGCGAAACAAAGAAGTTTTGCGAGGGCGAATTTGCGGACCTCGGAGTGAAAATCACGAAAATCGAGAGCGTTTGCAAAGAAAAATTGCGTGAAAACGGCATTGAAAATTGCAATAGAACACTGTATATAGACGGCGATAAATTGCCCGAAAACTCCGTTTTGAGAAGAGTTGAAAAGGGCGATTTTATAAGGAAATTCGGCGGCGGAACAAAGAGCGCGGGTGACTTTCTGACCGATAAAAAAGTGCCTTTGCGCAAGAGAAAAAAACTTGTCGTTGTCGCAAACGGAAGCGAAGTTTTTGCGATATTCGGCGTGGAAATTTCAAAAAGCGTCGCACTGGATTGCGACACGAAAACGACGTTTGAATTGAAAATTATTTGAAAAACGCGACAAACGGCGGCAATGCACCGAAAATACACCATGAAAAATTATATAACGGAGATTTAAAAATGTACGGCAAAGAAATCAAAAAAATTCTCGTATCGCGTGAAGAAATCGCAAAAAGAGTTGCCGAACTCGGCAAACAAATCAGCGAAGATTACAAGGGCGAATCCGTTACGCTGGTTTGCACTTTGAGAGGCGCAAGCATCTTTTTTGCAGACCTCGTGAGAGAAATCGAGGGCGACGTCGAGATTGATTTTATCGCAGTGTCCAGCTACGGCGCAGGCACGAAATCGAGCGGCGAAGTGAAGATGATAAAAGATTTGTCCGAGCCTATCAAAGACAAAAACGTGATCATCGTCGAGGACATCATCGACACCGGCATCACGCTTTGCTACCTCAAAAAGCTCTTGCTTGCGCGCGCGCCCAAGTCGCTCAAAGTTTGTTCGTTGCTCGACAAACCGTCAAGAAGACAAGTGGACTTCAAAGGCGACTATATCGGATTTGAAATCGAAAACGAATTTGTGGTCGGCTACGGTTTGGACTACGGCGAGAAGATGAGAAACTTCAAGGACGTTTGCGTGCTTGCTCCCGAGGTTTACGGTGGCTGAAAAGAAGGGCAAACTCATCGCTTTGGCAAATTGCTTTAAGCCCTTCGCAACGCTTTACGAAGTGGGCGGAGCGGTGCGCGACGAACTGCTCGGCATAGATTGTTTCGACGTGGACGTTTGCGCACAACTCGTGGTTGACGATGTCAAAAAGATATTGTCAAACACCGATTTTGTCGTTTCGGACAGAAATCTGCGTATGGGCACGGTGCATATATCGAGCGGTGATTTTGTGTGCGAATACACAACCTTTCGCACGGATAGCTATGACGTTTCAAGCGGCGAGCACACTCCCAAAGACGTGCGTTTCACAACGGATATGAACCTTGACGCAAAGCGCAGGGACTTCAAATGCAATGCGCTTTACAAGGACGTTCTGACGGGTGAAATCGTTGATTTGCTCGGCGGCGTCGAGGATGTCAAAAACAAAATCGTGTCAACCGCCGACGAGCCGGAAATCGTTTTCGAGGCGGACGGATTGCGCATTTTGAGAATGGTCAGATTTGCGGCGGAACTCGGATTCGACGTCGAAAAAAACACCTACGAAGTCGCAAAGAAAAACGCATGGCGCGTCAAAGATATTGCCGTCGAACGAATACGCGACGAGCTTGAAAAGATTTTCGTTGCGGACACAAAGCATCCCGAGCTTAACCTCAAAGACGCACACGTCAGAGGTTTGAGAATGCTCGACGACCTCGGACTTGTGGATATGCTTTTGCCCGAACTTGCCGCGCTCAAAGGTCTTGAACAACCGAAAAAATACCATATGTACGACGCTTACGAGCATACAGTCAAAGCGTTTGAGTGCGCTCCTCCGAGATTGAGATTCGCCGCACTTTTGCACGATATAGGCAAAGCGGAATCTATAAAATCGACAGGCAATATGCACTCGCACGCTCAAATCGGCGCGGAGCTGGCAGACGGAATTTGCAAGCGTTTTAAATTGCCCAATTCCGAAAGGAAAAGACTTGTCAAAATCGTTGCGCTGCATATGACTGACGTAAAGGGGGACGTGCCGAAGGGAAAACTTCGCAGATTCGTCGTGGAAAACTTTGACGTCATACGCGATCTTTGCGATTTTATGGACGCCGACTCTATCGCGCATAAGGGAGAATCGGGGAGGTCTGACGCAATACGCCGAGTCGTGAAAGAAATCGAGGACGACGGCACTCCGCTTTGCGTGAAAGATTTGAAAATAAGCGGACAAGATTTGGTAAATATGGGCGTGGATGAAAAAACGCGAGGAAAAATTCTCGAAGAACTTTGGCTCGACACTGCCGAGAATCCCGCTCTCAACGACAGGGAGAAGGCAATAGACTACGTCGAAAACAAACGGAAAGACAATCGCGATTGAAAAGAGATTGCGGTTTGAAAGGCAAAAATAATACGTTTCGGAGGATATGATATGACGGGACTTTACGTTATGGTTGCGATAAGCATCGCGCTTGCGCTTGCGTGCGTTGCGCTGTGCGTCCAACTTTTGAGAAAAAACAAGCAAAAATTCGACGACGCGGGAATTTTGAGCGTCAAAGAGGACAACGAAAAGCTCAAAAACGACATCGACACCGCAATGAAAATCAACAATTCCATGCTTGTGGGGACGCTTAATGCTCAAACGGAAAACATCAGAGCAATGGGCGAGCGTATGGACAGATTTATGCAAACGACGCAAAGAGGGCTGGAAGAAGTCAAAACTTCAACCGCTCAAAGCATTGCAAATCTGCGTGTGGCAAACGAGCAAAGTATCGCAAGGCTCACCGCTTTGAACGCTCAAAGCATGAAAGAGATGAAAGAGGACAACGCCAAGCAACTTGAAAAGATGCGCGAAACAGTCGATGAAAAACTCAGTGCGACGCTTGAAACGAGATTTAATCAATCTTTCAAAATCGTCAACGACAGACTTGAAGAAATCAATCGGACATTCTCCGAACTTCAAAACTTGCAAACCGGCGTCAACGACCTCAATCGCATTTTCAAAAACGTCAAAACGAGGGGAACGTGGGGAGAAGTTTCGCTTGAAAATCTGCTTGCGCAAATCCTTGCGCCCGAACAATATCAAAAGCAGGTGCGCATAAAACGCGGCAGTGAAGATATGGTGGATTTCGTCATTCGTATGCCCGGCAAAGGCGACGAAGAAGTGCTTTTGCCAATCGACGCAAAGTTTCCCGTCGAGGACTACGCACGCCTTGTCGAAGCGTCCGAAAAGGGCGATCCCGACGGAGTGGAAGCGGCAAGCAAAGCTCTTGCAAACCGTGTGAAAACCGAGGCTATGAGCATACGCGACAAGTACGTCAATCCGCCAAAAACCACCGATTTTGCGATTATGTATTTGCCGACAGAGGGGCTTTACGCCGAGATAATCAGAAGGGAAGGACTTGTTGAGGATATACAAAACAAGTTCAGAATCGTGGTGTGCGGGCCGACCACAATCGCGGCATTGCTCAACAGCTTGCAGATGGGATTCAGAAGCGTCGCAATCGAAAAACGCAGCACCGAAATCGGCAAACTTTTGCAAGGATTTATGAGCGATTTTGCGCTGTTTACAAAGTATCTCAAACAAACGGGCGACCGTTTGGACACGGTGAAAAAGTCGCTTGAAAACGCGGAGGAACGCACCAGAATAATCGGCAAAAAGCTCAACAAAGTCAACAGCCTTTCCGACGACAAAGGTCCCGACATGGAGCAACTTATAGCATCGTCGGGCGACGAAGAAATAACCTTCGAGGACGAAACTTATGAAGGCTGATTTGCACGTTCATACCACCAAAAGCGACGGCTCTCTCACTCCGAGAGAGGTTGTGCGCTGGGCAAAAAACAAGGGCTTGGACGTGATGGCAATCACCGACCACGACAGCGTCGCGGGGCTTGACGAAGGACGCGACGAGGCAAAAAAACTCGGTATAAAATTTGTGGGCGGAATTGAGTTTAGCACCTACTCAATTTGCGAAATCCATATTTTAGGATACAATATCGACTATAAAAACCCCGATTTTGTGCAAGAATTGCAAAAAGTTAAGGATTTGCGAAAGGAAAGAAACGTCCGCATCGGACAAAAACTGCAAGACCTCGGAATCAAGCTCGATATCGATTTTGCGTCGGACGGGCTCGGCCGTATGAACATGGCGCGCGAACTTGTGAAAAAAGGGTATTGCAAGGACATAAACGACGCTTTCGACACCTATCTGAAACCCGGCGCGAAGGCGTATTGCGAGGCTAAAAGACTTACGCCCGTCGAGGCCGTCAAACTCATCAAAAAGTACGGGGGGGTTGCATCCGTCGCGCATCCGAAAAAATACTTGCTGGACAAGAGGCTGGATATTTTGCTGGGCGGGCTAAAACAGTTCGGCCTTGACGGAATTGAGCTCAACTATCCGTCTCACAACGAGCAAGACAAAAAAAACTTCTCCGAACTCATGAATAAGTATAAATTGCTCCCCACCGGCGGAAGCGACTTTCACGGCGACGAGGACAAAAACTTCGTGTACGAGCTTGACCCTCGCACTGCAAAAAAATTGCACGTTTGAGAGTGCTTCTACGCAAGGATGATATCGCAACTGCGTTGCGGTTGCGGAAGATTTCAGCTTATTCGGAGCGTTCTTATATACGGAAAGTGCCTATTCGAAGACGGAATTGGAGTCGCAAGACGACGACCGCAACGAGCGCCGAGCTTGACGGTTAGTACAAGTGAGCAGACGAGCCGGAATCATTTTCGTCTGCGAACGAGTGGCATAAGTAGAGAAATGTCCCTATCTATGCGAGTGCCGAGTGTTGCCCCACGCGGAGCGGACGCCGTGGGTTCCCTTTCAAGGGGGAACGGCGGTTGGGGAAACACGTGAGGAAGGGGGACATTGCAATTAAGGTATATGTCTAACACTCTTGTAGAGGCGGAACAAATATATTTAATTATGTTGCGGTTGCGGAAGATTTTAGCAAAAAAAACGACGCGGAAGGCGTCGTTTTTTTGTTGGGTAAAATTTGCTTGTCGTTGAAAAAATTATCTTATTTCCGTCACATCATAGCCTTCGGTTTCGACGGCGGCTTTGAGAGCGGAATCGGAAACGTCTTTTGTGAGCGTTACGATTGCGTTTTTGTTTTCGAGCGACACCTCGACAAGAGATACTCCGTCCACTTTTGAGAGTGCTTCGTTTACATGTTTGACGCAGTGCATGCACATCATGCCTTCGATTGAAATTGTTTTTTGCATAATATATTCTCCTTTATTTTTGTCTGTTTCCGTTTCGATTTGAGCGGCGTCGCACGTGTCGGGACGGTTGCTTTCGTCTGTTGAGCAATTGCCATTTGCGAAGTCGATTGCGGTTTCCGTTTGTGTTGATTGCAGTGAAGTCGCTACGGATTGGTTTTGAATTTTGCGATTTTGCACGACGGCTTTTACCTCTTCTACGTCCACGTCTACGGGCGGTTTTTTGCGCTTGGATTCCTTGTTCAAATTTGCCAAATTCAGCCTCAACGCATTGAGGACGACGCATACGCTTGACAGGCTCATAGCCGCCGCTCCTATCATCGGATTGAGCGTTATGTTGACAGGATCGAAAGACAGCGCGCCTGCCGCAATCGGGATGCATATAACATTGTAAATAAACGCCCAGAACAGGTTTTCTTTGATGTTGAGAAGGGTGCGTCTTGAAAGGTTGATTGCTTTTGCTACATCGGAAAGAGATGACTTCATAAGCACAATGTCCGCACTGTCGATTGCGATGTCCGTGCCTGCGCCTATCGCAATTCCGATGTCGGCGCGGGAGAGTGCGGGTGCGTCATTGATTCCGTCGCCCACCATTATGACCTTGCCGTACTTTTTGAGGGCAGACAAAACGTTGTCTTTGTCGCTCGGCAAAACATCGGAAATGACCGCATCGACACTGCATTTTTCTGCAACTGCTTTTGCGCTCAATGCGTTGTCGCCTGTGAGCATAATCACGCGCAAACCTTGTTTTTTGAGAGCGGAAATCGCTTGCGCACTGTCGGGTTTAATCTCGTCGGCAACGGCGATTATGCCGGCGATTTTGCCGTTGAAAGCGAAATAAAGAGGCGTTTTGCCCTGCGACGAGAATGTCTTTGCGACATCTTCCGCTTCTTCTGAAAGCATGCCGTTTTTTTGCATTAAAGTTGCGTTTCCTATGAGGGCGGTAAGACCGTCGAGGGTGCCTTTTACGCCGTGTCCGGACAAATTTTCAAAGCTTTCGGCAGGCAGGATTTCATCGCCGTATAGTTCTTTTGCGCGATTTACAACCGCCGACGCGATGGGGTGTTCGCTGCCCGATTCAAGTCGTGCGGCAAGCAAAACAAGTTCGTTTTCCGAATATGATGAAAGCGTTTTTACATCGGTGACGACGGGCGTGCCTTTGGTGATTGTGCCCGTTTTGTCAAGCACTACTATATCTGCTTTTCCGGCTTGTTCGAGGGCGGTTGCGGTTTTGAAAAGTATGCCTGCTTTTGCGGCTTTGCCGTTGCCGACCATGATTGCCACGGGGGTTGCAAGTCCGAGCGCGCAAGGACAACTTATCACCAAAACGCTGATGGCGTGTTTGAGTGAAATTTCGATATTTTTCGTCACGCTTATCCACACGACAAAAACAAGCAATGCAACTAAAATGACGGTTGGTACGAATATTCCGGACACTTTATCTGCCGTTTTTGCGATTGGAGCTTTTGAAGCGGATGCGTCTTCGACAAGTTTTACGATGCCTGCAAGGGTGGTGTTTTCTCCCACTTTTTTAGCCTTGACCGTGACGAATCCGTTGATGTTGGTTGTGCCGGATATGACCGACGATCCGACGGCTTTGTCAATGGGCATGCTCTCGCCCGTGACGGAAGATTCGTTGACCGAAGTGTTGCCCGAAACTATTTCGCCGTCGGCGGCAAAGTTCTCGCCGGGACGCACGACAAACAAGTCGTTTTCTTGAAGATCGGATACCGGAATTTCTTTTTCAACGCCGTCAACAATCACATGCGCGGTTTTAGGGGCAAGATTCATAAGCCCTTTGATTGCGGAAGTAGTTTTGCCCTTGCTGTACGCTTCGAGGGTTTTGCCCAGGGTGATGAGCGCAAGAATCATTGCCGCCGATTCAAAGTAGAGGTTGTGCGCAAGGTGGGCGAGATGCTCGGGGCGCACTGCGGCTTGTATCATCAGCGCAACACTGTATATGAAGGAGATTGCGCTGCCCATAGAAACAAGCGTGTCCATATTGGGCGCGCGGTGGAGTAGACTATTTGTTCCGCTGACAAAAAACTTGCCGTTGATAACCATGATAACAAGCGAAAGCACCATTTCGTAAATCGCGATCGCCATAGGGTCGTTCTTGAATGACGTCGGCAACGGCCAGTCCCACATAACCGCGCCCATGGATACGTACATCAGCGGTATGAGAAGCACTATCGATACCACAAGGCGAATCACCATGACGAGAATGGGATTCATCTTATCCTTTTTTTCTGATTTGTCGCTTGCGAGCGCGGCTTTGTAGCCTGCGTCGGCAACCGCTTTGGATACGTCTTTTGCGGTGAGGGGAGCGTCGTATTCCACCACCATAGAGTTGGTGAGAAGGCTCACGCTTACGCTTTTTACGCCGTCAAGCGCGCCCACGACCTTTTCCACTCTTGCCGAGCACGCCGAACACGACATGCCCGATACGTTGAATTTTTGTTTTTCCATAATTTTTACCTGTTTGTGTGTTTTTCAATTTTTCCTTTTGTCATTGCGAGGAGCAACGAGAGTTGCGACGTGGCAATCTCGCGAGAGCGAAACGTAACAACTATTTCAATTTCTTGATGAGGGCGAGGGCTTCGTCCAGTATTTGAGTATTGCCCGACTGCACGTTTTCAACCACGCAGGTTTTCAAGTGTTCGCCGAGAATTTCGTAGCCGAAACTTTCAAGCGCGCTTTGCACCGCCGAGAGCTGAATCAGCACGTCACCGCAATAGCGGTTGTCCTCAAGCATATTTTTTATGCCGCCAAGTTGCCCGATGATGCGGTTGAGCCGTGAATTGAGAGATTTGAGCTGCTCTTCGCTTCGGGGAGTGTGCTTTTGATGCGAACAGCACGAGCAACATGTCGTGCATTGTTGATTGTCATCCATTTTGATATATTCCTTTTGATGTTGTAGATTGTCCTTGTTGTTTTCATTCCGTCCCCGGAGATTGCCACGTCGCCTTGCTCCTCGCAATGACAAACGGGGAAAGTGTATCCGTCCCCGGAGATTGCCGCGTCGCCTTGCTCCTCGCAATGACAAACGGGGGTGTTTTTATATACCCTGTGGGGGTATATTTATGGTAAACCATTTGGCGAAAAACTGTCAAGGGAAAGTATGCAAAAAAGCGAAAACAAATTAATTTTTCAAAATGTCCAATAAAACGATTGATTTGAGTGTATATATATTATAAAATATATAAATCAATGCGTCGTGGGCGCATACACGGAGAGAAAAACATGAGAAATTCAAGGACAAAAACACAAACGAAATTGAGAAATTACATAAAGCTGACCGCAGGCGCATTGTTGCTTGCTATTACGTTTGTCCTTGTCTTTGCCGGCACGCTCTCCGGTGCTTTCGGCATTGAATCCGACCTCCAACAAAACGGCATTATCCAATCAAACGTGGCGAGTGCGGCGAACGATGTTTCGCAAAGCACATTTACAACATATTTTTTTAACAATGGAAACTTTTCTTATAACCACAGTGGCGATGTAAAATTAGGGTCAGAGAGAAATAGTGTTGTAAGCGTTAAATCAGGCACAACAAAATGGGATAGGAGGAGTGCTATTTTTGCATATGTGAGTGTTACTGGAAATCTTTTAAAACATTTGGAAAATGGCGCAAGCGTTTCTGTTTCGTTTACTTTGTATGGTGATGACAGTGGAGATGCTGATAAATGGGGATGCGGAATCCTTAATAGAGAGCCTAGCTATATTGATATCAAAAACAATAATAAAGGGGAATGGGAGAATACAACTGGGTTTCTAGCAAGAAGCTCAATGAATGATAATACGGGCAATACAAATTATAAAACAGTTACAGTTGAACTTTCCAGCTCTCTAAAAAGTTTTTATGTAGGTATATATGTCAAAGGCGATTACGCAACTGATATAGCTTTTTTTGATGTAAAGCTTACATTTGCATATTCTTATTCTTATTCAACATCTTTCTCTAGTTCGGATACAACAAAAGGAACGGTTTCTCCATCTTCTGCCACTATTTCGGCAAGTAATTCTGCACCAACAGAAATTAAAGCATCGAGCACGGCACATGCAAAAGATGGATATCATTTTGTAAACTGGACAAAAGGGACTACGGACAGTGTTCAAAGCAACAATCCTACAATAAGCATTTCATCAGTTGATTATTTTGCATATAAAAACTATACTGCAATTTTTGCACCTAATGAAATTACTGTAAACTATCACAAAAATTTGCAGGGTGATGATTCTGTTACAACCGATGTCTTTACATACAATACAAAAAAAGCATTTTTAAATTTGCCAAAGACGGACGACGGAAAGACGTTTGTCGGGTGGTCTACATCGCGGAGCGGTGCTGTTGTGCACGCATACGGCACAAGTTTCGAGGTGGGGGCTGACAAAATCGGCGATACAAGCATTCTGCCTGCGGAAAACCATGGTGCAACTGTTGATTTGTACGCTGTTTGGGTTGACAGCGATTTTGGCGTTTTAAGCGGAAAAGACAAAGATAGCACTTGGGGATTGGAAACAAACCCATTTGTGATAAGCGATGTACAGCACCTCAAAAATTTATCGGATATTGTCAATGGCTCCCGTGATCCTGTTGATAGCGTTGACGGCGTGTTCTATGGTGAAAATATCAATACCGCCGCAAGCAATATAACGTTTGCAGGGTGCTATTTTGTGGTTGCGGCAGATTTGGGGACTGCCGATGCGCAAATCGCGCTTGTGCCTATCGGAAAAGATAACACACATTATTTTGCAGGCACGATTTTTGGCGGAAACGATAGCGATGCAAACAATCGTACCATGCGGACAATCAATCTCAACATTCAACAGAGCGGCGTGAGCAACGTCGGTCTTTTCGGCTACGTCAAAGGTGCGACCATATCGCATTTGACGACGGCAGGCACGATTGTAGGCGGCGCGGCAGTCGGTGGTTTGGTCGGATATGCCGACGGCGTGACGATTTCAAATTGCAGGAACAACGCAAGCATATCGGGTAAATCCTTTATCGGCGGCATAGTGGGAAAAGCGACAAATGCCACAATAAATGCATCGCACAACACTAATACGATTCAAGGGAGTAGTACCAATGTTGGCGGTATTTTGGGCGGATCTGATACAGCAGATAATAATATTTTAATTACAAGCTGTTACAATACCGCCAAAATTTCAGGTATAGACAATGTAGGTGGTATTACTGGTCGTTTTGCAAAAAATGGCGATAAAGATGTAAAAATTAGCAATTGCTATAACCTTGGAGAAGTTTTCGGTACTGCCGATTCGATTGGTGGTATTGTCGGTTTTTCTGAAAACGGGTGTGTTGTCGAATATTGCTATAACAAGGCTAAAATAACCGGCTCGTATGCGCTTGGCGGAATTGTGGGAAGTATTCGTAATGGGGGTAGTATTAGTATTTTATATTGCTATGCCGATTTCACAGATGAGCAAAAACAACTCAATGCAACCAATCCGAATTCTGCCACCGGAGGCGTTGCAGGCGGTATCGTCAGCGGTTGCTTTGCAGGTACAAATACTGCCAATATTACGGTTGAAAATAGCTGGGCGATTTATAATTATTCATCCGTTAAATATACAGATTGTAAAAAACAATTCGATTGCATAACGGATTTCGCTGTTGCACCGCTTTTTTTTGACGGAACAAATTATGTTGACAAGACATGGACAGATATTCTCACCGTCAATATCAACGCGTTTCAAATTTTGGGGGAAACTGAATCGGGCAAGTTCCTTGCTTTGCATGACGGCTCGAATAAATCAACGCTCCCAAACAAAACCGTTATCGGCAAAGAAAAAAACAGCACTGGAAGCCTTGCCAAAACAGACCTTGTAGTAAATTTCATCGTTTATTATAACGCCAACACAAAACAGAATGTTGTTGCGGAACTTAAAGATATAAAAATCGATGCAGCGGCGGTTGATTATAATGCGACCGAACAGTATGTTGTCGATAACACTCAATTGCCGACAACCGTCAATACACACTACTTCAAACAATCGTTCTATTTTGACCAAAACGGCGGCGGAAATGCAACGCTTGGCAAAACCAATGCAGGCACATACAAGGTATATTCCGACGTTTGGATCAGGGCGAACAACACAGATTATCTTGTCGGAAGAAAAGAATCGACCTGGACTATAAAGAAACTTAAATTTGCAATTGGCAACAACCAGTTTTTCTATGGTCAAGATATTGAGAACGCAATAAAAAATCAAATTGTTATAAAGAATCAATCAAATGTTAGTGTGCCAAAAGGGGCGTACACCGTCGTGTTTGGTTTTAACGATACCGAGCATAATTTCTATGGTTCTATCGATATCGATCAAAACCAAAAAGAGTTTAGTGTTGCAAAAACAATAATCAGCATTTATGATTCAAGCAATACTCTCATAAATGACAACTTTGATATCAACGGATTTAGTGTAATTGTCAAAGCCGGCGATTTCGGCGTGCAAAATAACGGCATAAACAAGTCCAATATCGAAAACAATCCGTGGGGAAGTGAGAGCAACCCCTATATCATCGGCACAAGAGATCAGCTCGTTACGCTTTCAAATATCGTAAGAGGTGCGACAAATGCAACAAATAGCTGGTATACCTCCGATGTTTATAAGTATGTGAAAGGAACGATTGCCTCCTATGGAGGAGCTTATTTCAAACTGGCAAGAAGTATTGCAAGCATTGGCAACATTACGCCTATCGGAACAAGCTCAAACGTCTTCTCCGCAACTTTTGACGGAAACAAGAATAATTTGAGTGGTTTGAACATCAGTGTTGCAGGCAACAACGTCGGACTTTTTGGATATATCAGCGGCGCAACTATCAAATATTTGACGGTGAACGGCTCGGTGAAAGGCTCGTCTAATGTCGGCGGCGTTGTCGGCTATGCGCTCAACAGCACCATTGAGAACGTCACCAACAATGCAAGCATTAGCAGCACCTATAAAGATGCGCCTTATGAAATAAAACAATTTGACGCGCACCCATATGACTCAACTACTCAAGCGGTCAGCAAAGTTAATGACGGAGATCTAAACAGTAAGTATTATTCGGCAAAAAAAGGAGCAATGAGCTTTATAGTCCAAAACACGACGTTGGCGTATATTTTTGGATTTGCAATTACCAATGCTGATGATACCAACAATACTGCTGAAATTCAAAAAAGAACTCCTCAAAGCGTAAAAATTTGGGGAAGCAATAACGATTTCACAAGAGGTGACTATGATACAGGCGGAGGCAATACTACCGTTCCAAACGAATGGGGATGGGAAGTTGTCTATGATTCCACTCTTGCTATGCCATCTACCAACTCTTATAGGAAAGAGTTTTTCAGCGGGTTCAAGCTTAGAAATTACAAATATTATTACATATATGTAAAAGCAGCTGACAACTACTCGACATTGCAATTTGCAGAGTTTGATTTGTTGACAACAAATTCTCAAAATGTCGGCGGTGTGGTCGGCTATGCAAACGGAACTAACATCAAAAATGCTACAAACAATGCGAGTGTTGAGGGTGATACAAGTGTTGGCGGTATCGTCGGTTATGCAGACTCAACTTCTAGAATGTACGGAACGATTGTCAACAGCGGCAATATCACAGCCAATAGTATGGTGGGTGGCGTGTCGGGCGAAAACCATGGCTTTTGGTGTGATACAAACTCCAATTATGGTACATTCAAGAACTCCGGCTCAATCAATGGCAGAAACGGCGCAACGGTTGGCGGTGTAACTGCATTTGCCGACAAAGAAATGTGCAATGCAGAGAACACGGGCAACGTTATTGGCGGAAACGCCGTCGGCGGTGTTGCAGGCAGGGTGCAAGCACCTATAAAAAACAGCTACAACAGTGGCGAAATTGTCGGTACAAATCCAACCGCACAGGGGGAAATTTCAGGGACTCCAACGGGTGTGTTTGTCGGCGGTATCACAGGATATACAACCGTCAATGGCACGATTTCAAATTGCTATAATAAAGGCCATATTGCGGCGCATAGTGCAAGTGGTGACTATATAAACAATGGCGACTACGTTGGCGGTATCGTCGGTTTTGCACAGGCAAAAGTGGAATACTGCGCAAATATCGGCGGTTTGATTGAAGGCAACAACTTTATTGGCGGTATTGTCGGAAGTGCATTGGATAATACAAATATCGATTATTGCTACGATGTGCAAGGCCAAAGAAAGTTCCGTTGGGATGGATGTAATCACGGATCAATTACTGGAAGCGGTGGCAACGTAACAAATTCGTGGGCAATAAATGAAAAACAAGCGCAGACTACGGCAAATAACCCAAATCCTGTTGTTAGCACAAAAGGGTATAGATTGACGACCGCGTTTGCAGTCACACCGCAAGTCGATTTGCAAAATACGACAAATCAGAAGTGGGAAGATATATTGTCATCCAAAATCAACGGATTTAAGGTTGTCGGAAGTGTTGCAAAAAACGAGTTCTTCTGTTCGGATAACGGTTCTGATACTAATACAAAGTATGTGAAACCAAGCAAAACGGAGGGGTTTGCAGGTGATAACGGCGATGTTACGGCATGGTATAGCGCAACTATTGAAAGCAATATCCGAGTTCGTGTGCAAAATATCACTCTGCCAACCATTGGCTCAAAAGAGTATGACGGATTGGCGCACGGTTTTGGACATACAACGTATCCGAATACTGCAAATGGCGCGGCGGCAAACAATCCGATTGTTTATACAACCGAGTTCTTGTATGTTGGCACAACTTACAAGGAAAATCTTAACGTGTCGCCAACAAATGTCGACGTGTATAATACAACGGTTACAATCAAAATCGACGGTCAAATCGTTGGCGTGAAAAAGGGCGATACGGTCACCATAACAGAGAGATTGCTTAAGGTGTCAAACGTTTGGACTAGCGCGAGCGAACACGTGGCAGGCGATACGTCAAACGTCTACATTTTCCACTATAATACACAGCATCAGGGTATCATAGAAAATGGCATTTCCGTTGCGTCTGTACACGGAGAATTTGCCATTCCCCAAGACGTGTACACGATTGGCGGTTATGTTGAAACAAAGCAAGCGCACAATGATACGACACACACGCGCACGTTTACGTTGAATGATATTAGAAACTACAAAATAGAAAATAAATACTCTCAATACGATGATTTCAGCCCAAATACGGTTTTGACAGAAGATACGTCGGATAGAGGTATTTCCGAGGCAACGGTAGGCGATACGATGGTTGTCACCTACACGTGGAAGATTGTGCCTTATAGTTTGGCGACGAACATCACTAGCGGCAACGTGTGGTTTGGCGGAAGGACGGACTTGATTGTCGGCAATCAAGGCATTGCAAACGTAAACGTCGGCAACCAAAGTTATGCCGATAAGCGTTTTTATCCCTTGCAATCGGAGCAAAACGGCGTGCAAAAAGTGCTTGTGTATGCGCAACACAACTACGCGGCAGACAAGTTCGTGCTGTACGTCAAGTATAACAACGGCACGGTTGCCGTGCTCACGCAAGGCACGGAATACACTTTGAGTGCGCTTGATGCACCTACTGTCGAAAATCCCACTCCGTTGAATACGAGTGTGACGGCAAGCGGCACGGGCAATTTCAGCGGAAATATCACCAAATATTACACTGCGATGTTCAGCGATTTTGGCTGGAAAGACGGAAAAACGCCCGAAGATAATGATTGGGGTGGTAGCGCGGACAATCCATACGTCATAAGCAAGCCCGAACATTTGTTGCGCCTCAGCCAGATCGTCAACGGCGGTATGGCGTGGAACTCGATTCAAAATACCGTTACGGCAGGGGTGTGTATTGCTCCGCAAACCACGGCAAAGGCAACGAGCAGAGATTATAAGGACGCATATTTCCTTGTCACCGTCAACATCGATATGAGCGGTTATATCAGCACGGACGGCGTTTACAACTTCTTGCCCATCGGCACGAGGTCAACGCAAAATCAAACGGAATTGCCGTTCAGCGCGACGTTTGACGGCGGCGACAATACGATAACCTACGTTTACAACGTCGGCAGTTTCTACAACGTTGACGGCGCGAGAAAGAACTACGTCGGCTTGTTCGGATATCTGAACGGCGCAACGATAAGCAATCTCAAAGTTGCAAGCAATGGCGGACTTTCCATAACGGACAACGGCGGTATCGTCGGCATCGAATACGTGGGCGGCATTGCCGGCTATGCGGTTGACTCCACTTTATACAATTCAGTCTTGGCATACGGCGGCTGGGTGCGCGGCGAAACGTACGTGGGCGGTATCGTCGGTTATGGCGAAAGAATTACCATTGTAAGTTCCGAAGCCGTATCGTCGGCAAACGTCGGCGGCGAAACGTACGTGGGCGGTATCGTCGGCAAGTGGATCGTCAGCAATCAAAGCCAAATCGGCGGAAGCGTTGCAGGACAAAGATACGTCACGCCGGCAGATCAAATCGACGTCATGGGCATCAAGTACGTGGGCGGTATTGCAGGCTGGATGGATACGTCGTCTTGCGCAACGACGATTTCGTACGCTCCGCAACTCAACAACAACGGAAAGGATGGAAACTTTATTGTTGTGGGCGGTATCGAGTACGTGGGCGCATTGTTCGGCGCGTTTATAGGCAACGGATATCACCAAAACGCAACAAACGACAAATATACGGCAATCGTAATCGACAAAGACGCAAGCGATAACTTTAAAGTCGGCAACGTCAAAGTCATTTTGCAAAAGTTAAACGAGCAATCAGCGTCCGGCAATGCGAAAGTCGTGGGCGGACTTGTGGGCTATGCAGAGGGCGTTGGCATCCTCTTCAACACCGACTGGACAACGAGCAACGTCACGCTGGATACGGGCAATTATACTCCGTCGTTTATAGGCGGAATTGCAGGCGTTTTGGGCAAAAACGCAACGATTGAAGCAATATATCAACTCAAAGACGACGGCACTTTCCTCACGGGCGGTACGCACACCATCACGCACAGCGTCCCGGACGAGCAAAAGACGTTCGGCACGGCGGCAAAACCGCTTGGCAGTTTTGTGGGCGGTATCGTGGGTTACGTGTCCTCGCAAGCAGGCGTGTATTGGGAAACCGGCACGACGATTTTCGGCAACGGCATATCGCTTGTAAACTTGGCAACAATCTATGCGACGAGTTACGCGGGCGGTATTTTCGGCGCGCTCGGAGATCTTAGCACAAGCGTTGCGCAGACTTTTGAAAACGACACGAATTCCATTCTTTACAATGTTCTCACAACGGGTGTAAGAAGCGGCAATGCAAGCACGACGCTCGGTCTTGCTCCCACGGTTTCCGGCAACGGTATCACGGCGCAAGGCAGACTTGTCAACAACGCAAGCATATCCGTGAGCGGAAGTTACGTCGGCGGTATTGCAGGCTACGGCGGTGCAAAAGTGCGTTTTGTGTTGCGCAACACTCCGCAAGACAGTGCAATAGACGTTTCAAAACTCAACATATACAGCGGCGGCAGCGACATCTTTATCAACGGAAGCTACGCAGGCGGAATTGCAGGCTACCTCGTGGATAACCTCGAACACGACTTGCAATATATCGTTGTAAAAGCAAGATTCAACACAAACAACCAAAGCGCAACGCGCGTGGGCGGTCTTGTGGGATATATGGGCAGCGGCAATGTGCAAAACTGCGTCGTAACCAACGGCGGCAGCAGCGCAATCACGGCGAGCACCGACACGTATCAAGGCAGTGAGTACGTGGGCGGTCTTGTGGGCGAAACGCAAAACGCAACCATCAGAAACAGTGTATCTACAGGGTTCAATCTCGAAAAAACATCCAACACGAAGGGCGGCTTGCTCGGCTACGGCGCAAACCCGACGATAGATTTGAGCTGGACGTTCTATATCGCGAAAAAACGCACGAATTTTGCGAAAAATGCAACACCGAACGGAGCGTATTATGCGACCGTAAGTCAAAGCCCGTACGGGAAGTATATTCTTGTTGACGAAGGATTGATCAATGCAACGGAAGCGTCATATCCGACGTTTGTCTCGTTGTGCGGATTTGTCGGACTTTTGACGAATGCTAATGTTGAAGGCACGCTTGAATTTGCCGTAAAGGTGCCTAACAAAACGTTGAATTCCAATTATGAAAACACGCAACTTGCCTTCTACAACGCAAGTGGCAGTGACACCGTGACGGACAATATTGACAGTTTCAGCAAATTTGAAAACAAGAACAACACTCTTACGATTGCGCTCGATATGGCATCGGGCAACAGCATGCAAATTTGCGTTGTCGGTATCGAATTTGTAAACGTTCCGCAAAAGAACGACACCGATACCGACAAAACAACGGTTGTTGAGGGTAAGTATAGAAAACCGTCCAATTCAGACAAATACATAGTGCACGTAACAACCGCAAACTTCAATAGTGAAAGACAAATCACAAAAATCGTTGCAACAGTTTATTTTGAGTGCAACGGCAATTTACCGGTTGTTATCGGCTCGGCATACGACGATAAACGCAATATTGGTGGTTATGACGAAACATTCACTCCGGGTAGCTCAACCAATCCTTATACAATAAGCAGTCAAAAAGAGTGGAACGACTTTGCATATAGCGTTTATAGCGGTGCGAAAGATTATGCGGGTGAGTATGTCAAACTGCTTACAAACATAACAATCAACAACACAACGGCACATATGGGCACTGCAAGTTCAAGCACCCCGTTGAATTTCAGCACGGAGTGTACTCCGAACAATAATTCGGACGATATTAAAAATGCAAAGTCAAACCTTGGGTATAATCTTGCAGGCAACATATCTCAAGGTAGCTCCGCAGTCAATAGAATTTATTTTGGAACATCAACAACGTTGAGCACAACAACACCGTCTTTCAAAGGCACATTTGACGGCAACGGAAATACGATCGATATACAATATACAAGCGGCGGTTACCATCGTATCAGTGTTTTCCCGAATGCGGCAAACGCAACTTTCAAAAACTTGACGATAAACGGCACTATTGCGGCAGGTACGAACACAAGCAATTCCGGTTATGACATTGCGGCGTTCGTTGGTAAGCCGTTTGGAGCAATTACGTTTACCAATTGTACTGCGGCTGTCGACATACAAGGTTTGCGAGTGATTGCCGGCTTTTCCGGCTATAGTTCTTCCACGTCTCCTATTACATTAATCGGTTGTGTTAATAAGGGCGATATAACCAGTTTTGAGGGATCAAAATGGAATAAGAGTACCGGTCAAAACCTCGGTTATCCTGATGATTATCAATATGGCACCGGTGGATTGATTGCGTATGCAACGAATGATATAACCATTGATAGTTGTCTTAATACCGGTAATGTTGTAGGGCAAACGAAAGTAGGAGGACTGGTCGGTCGTGTTACTGCATTTACTACAATAAAGAATAGCGCCAATACCGGCGATATTACTGGTGAAGAAGTTAACCCATATATAAGTAATGATGACAAAAAGCAAGCAGGTAATGCATGGTCGCGTGTCGGAGGCCTTGTCGGAGAGGCAAGCAAGACCGCCACGTTAAAGATGTACGCTTGTTATAATACCGGTGCTATAAGAGGCAAAAGTAATGTTGCGGGTGGACTAGTAGGCATTTTGGGTACAATTCCAAGCAATGAAAAGCCGCATTCGACTGAGGCAAATAACACATCTACCATTGCATATTGTTATAATACTGGAGAAGTTACTATTGGCTGGAAAAAGTTTGGTGGTATTACTATGGTAGGTCTGAGCGGATATAACTTCAACGGTACGGATGCGGGCGGACTTGTCGGTGTTGCGGTCAAACTTAATATAGAGTATAGCTATAATACCGGCGATATTCATGGCTATGGTGGTGTCGGCAACCTGTTCACTTGGCAGGTAAGAAATGGCGGAATTTTAGCCGAAGCATGTACAAAAGCATCAAATTGTAGTATTTCTATAAACAATTGTTATTCTACAGGAAGAATATATATAGAGGAAAATGAAACTAATAGTGACACAAGATACAGTGCTGATATCGTTGGATATTTAGATGAGGATGGTGGCGATAATAACGATGGCAATTCAAAGGTTCGTGTTGCGAACTGCTATGGTATTGCAAATAACATTGTAAGCAGAAAAGATAGTGCTGTCGTCTATTACTCAGGTTGGAATAGTCGTAGCGGCAATGTTAAGTATGTGCGCACAGGTACGACATTAAACTCATTGTCAGATTTGACCGCAATTATGCGTTCTGACGGAAGTGTAAAACCAAGAGCATTCTACTATGCAAACAATCAGAATAACGAAGTTGAACTATGGAACGCAAGCACGGCAACAATAAAAGACGGCGCACAAAACACAACAGCCTACAAAAATGGTACGCTTGGTGGTTATGTCTATGTTTATGGTTGTTTGCCTCAACTTGCCGTTTTTGCGGTGGATACCTACAACGGTTTGAGCATGAACTCGCAGAACTACGGACAAGATATTTATGGCGAGTATCGTGAGCAAAAAGCAGGCGAAGAGTACAGTCCATATGTTATCCGTGACGGCATTGACCTTATGGGTGTTCAAACACTTGTGGGTTTGGGGTACACATTTGAAGACAAATATATCGAGTTTGCCAACGGCAGCAACAACATTACACTTGACAAAAACTTGTCCTCTGACATTGCAAAAGCTATCAATATGCCGATTTCAAACAGCACAAGCACAAAGATTGCCGATTCGGAAAATGCGTATAAGTCATTGGGAAAAGACAACACATACCATATAGGAAAGAGCTATCATTTGTTTAAGCTTAGTGCAGTTTGTTATGATGATAATAATATTGCGCAAAACACTGCATATGGTTATTGGCTGAGTAGCAACCATTATTACAATGGTGCATATGGAAATAAAGAGGGTGCGTATAAGAATTACGCAACTTTCAAAACGCAAAATATACTCACTATCGGTAGAAACGGCAAGGTATTCAAGGGCAGTATCAGCGGTAAACAAGAAAACAATGCAAATACTGTAATCAACAACTTGCGTATCACCAGTGGACAAACAATCGGTGGAGCATATGGCGGTTTGTTCGGTCATGTAGAAAACGCCTATATTGGATATATCGAAGTTGGTGGAGAAAGCAATATTTGGGCATATTCGTCTGACAATCAACAAATTGCGGCAACCGGTGGCATCGTCGGCTATGCAACGGGCAGTACAACCATAGAGCACTGCGCCGTGAGCGGAACGACTGCAATCGGAGCATATGGTAAAAATGATGATACGCATATCGCTTCCGATATCACATACGCAGGCGGAATTGTCGGATTGACTGATCCCAAGCAAGGCAGTGAATACAAAGCGGGTATTTCTGCAATCATCAAGGGTTGCACGGTCAATATCTCAACCACCACGGGCGATAGAGCGGCATTTGCCGGTATCATTCAAGCCTGCAAGAGCAACATCGGCGGTGTTCTCGGTTATGTCGGTGGTGACGCAGGAGCAAGCGGAAAAGGCAACACCGTGCGTATCGAGGGTTGCTCGGTGGATAAAGCCGTCATTCAAGCCGCAAGCAGCGCAAAAGAAAGCAGTCATATCGGCGGTGTGCTGGGATACGGCTCGGACTATGTGGCGGCATTCATCACCGGGTGCAAGGTCGGCAACGGCGCAGATACTGTCACCATAAAGGGCGAACATAGCCTTGGCGGTATCGCAGGCGGTATGTCCAATGCAAAAGGCGGTTATATCGACAGCTGCATAGTGGGCGCAAACACCACAATCGAGCGTATAAATCAAGGCGGCGGTAACATTTCGGAAAATCCCAAGCACGGCACGGCAATCGGCGGTCTAGTGGGATTCACCGAGGACTCAACAGACACTACAAGCCCGCTTACAACCACGTTCAGCGGCACTTCGGCATTCAACGGCAAAATAACCGTTTCGGTTGAGGCAACCAATCCGTCATCCTATTCAGACGGGAAAATAAGTTGTATCGGCGGTATCGTGGGCGATATGGGTTCGGGCGCAAACTTCGCGTCGGGATCGAATGTCACCGTCGGTGGCAATATCAACATAACTCTGGCGGCGGCAAACGTCGGCGGCGTTGTAGGACGTACGAACAAGGCAACGTTTATAGGCAAATTCAACATCGCTCCCAATATGTCAACCGAAAATGCCGAAAACGTCGGCGGTTTCATCGGCAAGAATATCGGCACGGTTTATATTCTCGCAGATACGACGGATAAACTTGAAAATACAACGATCGGTGCGCTCAACGGCACGTCCATCTCAATCGGCGGCAAAATCAAAGGTACGAGCGAAGTCGGCGGCTTCATCGGCGTGAACAACTCGGGAAGCACCCTCAACATTGGCTCGAACGTCGCAAACGCAAAGCCGTATAAGTCGGGCACGCTCGAAATCACAATCACCGCATCCGTTACGGGTTCGCACGATAACGTCGGCGGTATCGTCGGCAAGAACGAGGGCGATGATGAGAATACTCAAGACAATGACTACGCAACCATCGATATCGTCAAGGGCACAATCGAACAAAACGGCGCAATCATAGGCGCAAACAACGTGGGAGGCATCATCGGACTCAACGACGGCTTGCTCACCACGGGCGGCGGTGAGGCAGACACGACAATCGGCGGCGTTACGCTCTCGGAAGAACAACAAAACAAAATCAAGAACCTTTCAATAAACAATACGGGTAGCGTCACGGGCACGGGCGACTACGTCGGCGGCGTGGTCGGCAAACTCGACTCTCCGTCCGCACTTCGCACCGAGGATTCGGGCAAGGGCGCAATCGCAGGTACGTTCACCAACAGCGGCAACGTTTCGGGCGGTAAGTTCGTCGGCGGTTCGCTCGGCTACGTCGGCAAGAACGTCACAATCACCGCAAAGAATAATGTTGCAACATTGTTTGTCAATGACGGCCAAGTCACTGCAACCGGCTACTATGCGGGCGGCTCAATCGGCGTACTCGTGGGCAAAATCGAGGGCGTAGACAACGGCCATACCGTCAATTTCAAGAACACCGGCACAGTCACTGCAACAGGCTTTGTGGGCGGCTCTATCGGCGTGCTGGCAGGACCCGTCAAATACGCGCAATTTGTCAACAGTTCGGGCAATTTGTCAATCGCAGCGGTCAACGCCGTGGGTGGCTCGGTCGGTTTCATCGGCGTGCCTACTCCGCTTGAAACTATTCTTACCGGTGTCGGCATTACGCTCGCCGACGATTACGTCAAGGTGGAAAACACTCACTTTGAGGCTTCGGGAGAGCTCACGGCAAATCCGGATTCCAATGCGATTTCTGTTGCTAAAGATGCAGCAACAAACAAATCAACAGGTTGGGGCGGCGTCGGCGGCGCAATCGGCGTCATCGGTAAGAATGTGCGCTGGGGCACCGAGCAAAACAAAAATACCTACTACGCAAACGGCAACGTCACCGCAAATGGCATCAACAACGTCGGTGGCATTGTCGGCATTATTCTTGCAGAAAACGTGAATATAAGCAATATGCTTGCCTACAACACCACCGTCAAGGGCGGCGAAAACGTCGGCGGTATCGTAGGCGCGACCGACGGCATAGGCACCGTCATAACTTCCGCATACGCAATAGAAGGCACCTTCACCGGCTCGAAGAACGTGGGCGGTATCATCGGCCTTGCAAAAACCGACACCGACGCAAGCACGTCGTACTGGGTTAAGGGCTATACCAACGCTATCCTTGCAGGTACCGACGTCAAGAATTTGCAACAAGATCTCGGCAAGTTTGAAACCATAATCGAGCACGTCGGAGAGCAACCTATCGTGTTTACGGAAGATTTCTGCAAGATGTACACGCCAAAGACCTATTACGACGATTATCCCGGCACGCACACCTACAACGGCAAGACCATTACGCTGGGCGAGAACGTTGAACAGTTGACTTGGTATGACTACTTCAAAGATAAACTCGGCGAAACTTCTGCGCAAATTAAGAACGGCGCGTGGGTTAAACCCATTGCAAACGCGCCTACTTATACGACGGGTGCAAACAACACCGGTTGGTATTTCGTTTACGCAACGGACAAGACAATCGGCACGATAAACGCAGAACACTCCACAAATGCGAATCTGCAATATTGGAAACGAATTGCGGACGCATATACGTCGAGCGAGCGCAACGAGGGTAAGGACGACAATGTGAAAAATCCGCTTGCATCCGATATCGTTCTCGGAAATGGCGCACCTCAAAAATCCACGCTTTATGCAACTGCAACCGCGGCAGGTACGGAGAGCGGATACTATCTCTATATGGCAACGTCCGGAAAATCCAGACCGAGCGCAACCAACCAAGGCAACAAGTTCTATATCCAAACGCTCACGACCAACGCCGACGCGCTTGCCGAAAACGTCGCTGTGTATTATCGCACGATTTCAAAAGGCAAAGCGTTGACGTTCAACGGCTATTTGCGTTACGCTCCCGTCGGCATAACCGCTTCGGAAGGCGAAACCGTGAGCTATATCAAAAATCCCGAAACTGCAACGGGCAAGCCGAATAGTTACTGCTATTCCGCAGACACCACGACTGCGGGTGGACAAGGCACGGACGGCGCACAAACCAATCCCGGTTCCTTCCATTCGCAAGTCAATATCTATTATTTCGACAGCGAGGGCAAACCGCACGTCGTCGGCGGCGTTGCAATAGGTTGGACGATAAACAAACGTGATCTCAACCAAGGAAGCGAATTGAGAATTAATAGCAACACAAGGGAATATGGTACCGATAATACGGGCGACAATCATGATGTTGTGTTGAAGATAGCAAATATTGCTCCGGGCGCAGGTGAAAAAGCAGGTTTTGTCATCGAAATTAAATCGGATAACGAAACAATTGCAACTTTCACATGGAACGGCACATCGTTTACCGGTATTACGGCAAATGCCGGAAAGTATGTCGTCAACGACATAACGATTTCTGCCGCAGGAGAGAGTAACTCTCAAAACAATTTGTCCGATACCGATTTGCTTTACAATGTCAACGAACCGGGTGATAAGGTTTTGCGCGAGTTTAGTTGTTATATCGATTTTAAACACGCCAAGAAGTATGATATTGAGGTTAAACCATCGACAGCTATTGCTCCTAACAACAACAAACAATGGGCAGAATTATACGACTTGTCATTAACAGGCAGTTTCACCGTAAGTAAGAAAGAACTTAAGATAACCGGTGAGGGTACTGTTTCTCCGACATTCAATGGAGAAAATCACGGGTATCGGTGGAAAGTTAGCGGTATAGTGACCAACTATGGCGATACGATAGCCGTTCTTGCGGCATTTTCACCACAAGTATGCGCATATGTGAATAATGCGGAACATAGTAAAGCTTTATACACGAGCCCAACAAGCCTACAAACCGGAAAAGTTACAATTGACGGCGTTGCGGGGGTGAACTTTGAAGTTTCGTCAAATCCGACGGCGATCGATGTTTCGGCAAACAACGAAGGCTCATATTATGTTAAATTTGCAACTACGGAAGCAGGCAATTACACTCTAAAGCTTGTAAACGGTGATCAAAACAAAAAAGAAACCAACCATTTCGGAATAGCACAAAATACATTTACGTTCACTTGGAATGGCGTAAACGGAAAACATGTTTATAATGGTACGAAAAAAGGAGAGATTACACTTACAATAAGTACAACCGTAGCCCTGACCAATTTGAAAGAGTTTATAGACAACTATTTCGATATGACAATGCAAAATGGTACTGTCACTTATTCCGACAATAAAGCATATGTCACATTCACCACAGATGTAAATGCCGGCGAATATTATGCAAAGGTTTCGCGAAAAACAAATACGTTTGTGAACAATAATCTGCATAATTGCGCTTATCCGAGCGAGTTGAAAACTAATACTCAAGTGAAAAAATTATACAAGATAGATAAACGGAATTTGACATTGACGCTTGAAGGAGACGGAACGTATACCTACAATACCAAACATCAAGGCTTGACAACAGTAAACGTCAATGCACAATCGGGTAGTGGCGGCATAATATCCGGTGATTTCGTCGAAGTGTCCGTTGTCGTTACGCGGAATGGAGAGGCATACTACACTTATTCCGTGAAAGGCGTAAACGCATCCGCAAAATCAGCGGACGTAATCACAATCAACTACGGCGTTTACATGGCAACGGCAACCACATACGGAAACAGCAACTACGAGGTTGCGACCGACACGGCAAATTGGACTATCAGCAAAAAAGAACTTAAATTGAGCGGTTTGACGGGCGGTGAAAAGGTCTACGATGGAACGGCACATACGCCTACGTTAAAAGTTAACGGAGATGAGGTGACCAACGGTACGATTCCGTGGGGTAACGATACGATTTCGATCAAATTCTCCGCAACTCTTAAAGGCGATAGTGCTCAAAAAGAATCGCTGGTCAACGTAGGTAAGTATAGCATTAAGATAGGCGGAACGAGCGGCAACGCAATTGCCGTTTCTCCTGCAAAGCGTCCTGCCGGAAGCGGCGAGGTCGATACGTCCGACAACTACACGATTTCCGGCTCGGATTCGACAACTTACGAAATTAAACCCAGACCGATAACCGTGACGTGGAATACGTCCAATTTGAAATTTGTTTATGACCTTAGTGCTCATGGCTTGACGGTGTCCGGAATCAACGGCGGTGGTACAGGTGCGGCATTACAGTCTAGCTCTCTTGATTATGCGATTGTCAAAACGGGATATGGCAATGATGCCATCAAATTTACGCTTCAAGGCAAGAAAGTCGATGCCGGCAATGACTATGAGATGAGCATCAAAAGTAGTGCGTTGAATGGTAGAATTGTCAATGATGAAGTGGAATCTACTATCGACAACTATGTGATTTCGGGTACTACTTGCGAGAAAAAATTTGATATTGAAAAATCCCAGATAATCATCAAGTATGCAGGTGGTACGACGACCAAAGTTTATGATGCGGGATTTGGTATATCCGGCACACCGTTCGTGTTTAATACCGAATCCCAAAATGGCGGCGCACACGGTACTTCGGATTTGTTTGATATTAGCTATGTGTACAAAGACAAAAATGTCGGCAACGACAAAGAAGTGGTGTTCACTTATGTATTGAAGCAAAATGCGAACTACGAATACGTTGGTACGGGAACGGAAAGTCAAAACAAAGGACAAATCACGCCGGCGCATATAAAGGTTGCGCTCGACAAGTTGCGTAGCGGCAAGGCGACGAGAACGTATACCGACGACGAGTTTTACGGTGGCGCCGAGGGTGCAACCGGCAACGGACGCAGCAAGACCTATCGCACGGGCGAAGGATTTACAGTGAGCGGTGTTCTTGGCAGCGACAATATCAACGTTGTTGCACGATATCAAGAGGCTGACAACACGCGCAACAGCAATAGCGGAAATTACTTTGATTTCTCGAAATACGTCAACGACGTATACAAAGACGCCGACGGTACGTTCAAGAAAGCGTCGGCAGGCAAGTATTTCAAGAAACTCGTATTCACAATGACGGGTACGGATGCGGCAAACTATACGTTCAACGTTTACGATTCGTCCGCAGAAGGCGGCAACAAGTATAGCGAAAGCGACAGTACGGCGGCTGCAATACAAAGCGTAACCGTGTACGATTCGAGAGATTCGAAGAATAAGAACGCAAGCGAAGCGGCGAGTATTCAAATTGAAATCACCGTCAAATCCGTGCGTGTCGAGTACTCCGACACTGCGCAAAGCTACGCAAACGACGACAACACCTACAATACGGATTGGAAGCCTATAACCGGCACGAACAAAGATATGGATAAGGCTGATGCCAAAATCAAGGTGTCAAACGGCTGGATGTATGCGGACGGCAAAGACCATACTGCCGAGGAGGGTTACACGAAGAGAGAATATCGCGGCTATACGACGATCAGAGGTTCTCAAAACAGCGAACGCCTCGGCGCAAAGGTCGATCCGACAAACGGTATGGATCTCAACTATCGTTTGAGCAATCAACCGACGTTGACCATTGCATATTTTGTGTCCACGGGAGATGAATACGAAATCAACTCGCTTGCCCGCTTGCTCATAGCGTCCTTCTATTACACGGCAAGCCAGAACCCCGGCAATCTTGAAATTATCAAGATCGTATCTTCGGGCTACAAGTGGGTGAGCGTCGTAAGTGCGGACGATTATGACAAGGGTGAGTTCGAACTTCCGCAAGACACGCCTATAACCGATTCAAAGGCAACGACGTGGGACGAATACTTTACCGAGTTGGAAGCAAAAGGCTATTCGGTATTCCTCAATATCGAGGCAAACGCACAAGACAATATCCCCGCAAACACTTGGGGCTACTATGCGACTACGACGAGCGAAAGTTCTACAATCCCGACATCGTATAAACTTACCAAAGATATAGTCGGCAAGTTTACAGAAAGCGATATATCCATCCTCAATACGTTCTTCACGGTGATAGGTGATGACGGTCAAACGATAACTTCAACGTGGAGCGGCAACGGAACATATCTCAAAAACGTTCTCAAAGCGGCTGAAGGCAAGATCGCAACGATCAACGGCAGTCTGTTCGTGTCCACGGCAAAGGCAGAGGGAGCAACCGCTATCACGGGCTTTGACGGTACGTTTGACGGCAACGGCTACGTCATCGAGTATCTCAACATTATGGGCTACGGCAAAGATAACGTCGGCTTGTTCGACGTGATAGGCGCAAACGGCATCGTCAAGAACTTGCATTTGAGAAACGCAACCATCAACGGCAATGCAAAATACGTCGGCGGCATCGCGGGCAAAGTGCTTGCGGCGGCGGATGCTTTAACCGAGAAGAGTGTGAAAAACGTGTCCTTCCACGGCTCGATCAACGTCACCGGTTCGACGGATCAAAGCGTCGGCGGATTGTTCGGCATAAGCGAAAGAGCCGTTGAAAACGCAATCGTTCTCGGTTCAATCACCGTGAGCAACGTAAATGCAAAAGTCGGCGGTGTGGTTGGTTCATCCGAACAGGGCATGTCGAACGTCGTGTCGCTTATGCAAATAGACGCAAACTGCAACGTCGGAGCGTTCTCGCAAACCAACACGAACGTAACAAATTCCTACCACCTCCAAAATGCGGTGTGGAGAAGAAACGGAAGCTCGATTACGTTTGTAAATCATGCAAACGCAAAGACTTACGACGAGTTGATGAGCGGATCGGTGTCCGGTTACGGCACGACAAACAAGTATTATCACGAATCGGAAACTTCCGTAACGAAGGGTGAATACGACGTGCTTGACGACGTTGTTTTGACCAAGATTTCCGTTGACAACAAAGAAAACGCACGCCAAAGCATGCGCCTTGCTGACATCGTCAAAGTGTACTTGCTCATGTATTCGTTGAATGAAACGCAAGCAACCGATTCCGGCAATCTAAACGGTGCAAACGTGTATGCAATCAGCACTTCGAGCTGGCTTGTCGGCACGGCTGATGGCACAACCGCAAAACCGATTGCGATTGCCAACAAGCAAAACGTGTCTTTGCTCAGAGAACTCCGCTTTGCATCGTTCACGCTCAAAGCGAACGTGTCGATTGAAATCGCAAGTACGTTCTCGGGTGCGTTCTATGGCAGCGTGACAAGCGCAACCAATGAGAGTGGGACGAGTTATGGTTACAAAATCATTTGCGACAAAGCTATGTTCGAAGCGTATTCAAACGACACTACGGCATGGCTTTCGGTGCAATAATAGCAATCAAAATGCCAAGACGACAAACGCCGCCTTGGCATGATTGATTTTTTGCAAAATCGGCGTTCTAATCCGTCGGTTTGCAAATCGCGTAAATTCGGACGGAAAAAGGACGTACAAAAGCCAATAAAACGCTACGCTCGATTGTAGTTTATATATAATATATATAAAAGTATATTATGCCGCAATCGAGCAAACCGGCAAAAGGGAAATATGACAAACCAAGCAAGCAAAAGCAAAACTTTCAAAATCATCATGTCAATCATGATACCGCTTTTGATAGTGGTGACCACCGTTGTTATGGTGGGTGCTTCTTTTGCGTGGTTCTCAAATGCCGACAAGGTCACCGTCACCGAAATCACGATGTCCACGGCAGAGTCGTACAAAATCGATTTCAATCTTCAAAAAAACGAGAGGCTGTGGGACAATATGCAGTACGTCGGTCAGACCGCTTTTTGCGACAGCGGAACGAATGCCGGCAAATTGATGACAAAGGGTATTGCCGGAGCAAACACCGTTGATACGAGCAATCGCGCATACTATTTTATCAATACTGTTGCGCTCGACACGACGGGCAAGTCGTTCGATATGAGCATGGCGTTTGACACCGTAAGCATTTTGAAGTATACGTATAAAACCGATCCAAGCGGCAACTATGTGAAAGACGACACTGTTGCACCCACCACCAAAAGAGAGTATGGCAAAGGCGTTGACAGTAATTCGTCGAGCGACATCCCATACGTGTTCACGTGGTTCTTTAAAGAGCACGTCGGCACTGACGGCAACGTCAGCAAGAATTACAAAAACGAGCAATCCGGCGACAACAAAACCGTGCAAAGACTTTTGCAGCTCGAACCTGTAAACGAAGTTTGGTACACGCCGTACGGCAAACTCGCTTTCGGCAGCGACGGACTTGTGGAAAGCGTCAACGGTGACACGTCTATAGCGTCAAGCATAAAAGGCGTCGACGGGCGCAATATCACAAATTTCTCGACGTATAACACCGTCGGCGGCACGTCGCAATTGTTCGATTTCTACGTCGTATTTGCTCCCGAAAAAATGTTCTGGATGCAGTTTTTCTCTGCGGACAAAGACAAATATACCGCAAGCGAAATTTACACGCAAGAGGACGAAACGAAAAAGATTTTCGAAAATCTGAACAATCAAATCTTCTATTCGAGCATGGATTATTCGGGCTCGACTTTTGAATTTTCGGCAGTGATTCACATCTCAACCGTACACGAGGAGGCGCAAGGATAATGAACAAGACCAAACGCACTCTAATCGTTTCATCGGTTGTTATGGCGCTCATTCTCGTGGTTACGGCGGTCAGCGTGACGGCGGCATGGTTTACCAACGTTGCCGACAGCAACGAGGACGGATTCACCATCGATTCCGCGCTTTTGCAAGAGAGTGCAAGCATAGACATAGACAACACCGCAAGCGACTACGGCACGGCAATATGGCCTGCAATCGCAAATCCCGGATATCTTGCAAAAGGCAATCTCGCGCCTTACGGAAAGGATTTGACGCAACAAGACGACACGAAAATTACCGTCAAGGCAAAATGCGCCGTGTTGTATTTTCCGATAAACTTTGTCGGTACGTCGGATTCGGGCGCAACCGACGGAAGAAAATCGTTGGTTTTGAGCGTTATTTCGGCGCATCTGGGCACGGTTGAAGAGGGCATTGTTAGCGAGGAGACAAAAGACTATTTGTCGGCGTTCAACGTTGAGATGAGCCTTGTCAAGCTCGTGGAAAAAGAAGGCAGCGACAAGCCCGTTGCCGAACCGATCGCATCTGTAAATCCGTCGAATTTTGCAAACAATCCGAGCGCGATTTATTATAATCAGCCGTATTTTGACGGAGATACCAAAATGCCGTGTTATAAGCTCTATATGCTTGTCAAGCCCGGCGAAAAATACTACGTCAAAGCAACGATATATTTCAACCAAATCGACGAAGAGTGCGATGAAAACCTCATCTATCTCGACGAAGCGAAAAAATCAATCGTATTCAAGTTTGAAATCAAAGACAAGGTAGATTCAAACGTGGATATACGAGAAGGGAACATGCCCGCATGACGTCAAGCCGCAAGACAAAAACCGCGATGATAATCGCAATAATAGTGCTCTTTGCAGTCGCCGTTTCGACGATGGGAGTTTCCTATGCGGTTTGGATCTCTCCCGACGGCTCTATCGGTGGCGGCGAGTCAACCGCATCTCCGTCGGTGACGCCTACGACAAACAACGTGTGGGCAAAGTATTTCAATTACAACGTCATATCCGATAGCGAAAAAGGACAAAAAGGTTGGAGCGGCAATATCGTTGAAATCACGACGTTTTACACCGACTCCGACGGCGTAAATCTTTCAAACGTGTATATTCCAAACGTCATTTGGGTGGAAAACGGCACGAAAAAAGTGCTTGCAAGCGTGGATGGAGTTGCCGAGAGTTCGTACACCACTTATACGGTTTATCGCATCGCAAACAGCATTTTTGCGGACTCAACGCTCAAAAGTTTGCCCGTGACAATTCACGTGTCAGAGAGTATACGCGAAATCGACGACGCGGCGTTTGCAAATTTGCCCAACCTCGAAACCGTGTATTTTGAAAATACAAACGTTTGCACAATCGGCGCATTTGCGTTTGCCGGTTGTCCGAATCTCAAAACGATAGTAAACGTAAAAGGCGGCGATTTAAAGAAAGACGAAACGTCCTTTATCGGTTGCGACCAAGTTGATTTGAGCAAAGTAAAATTCGTTTGACGAAACGACAAATAAGTTTTTTTGCAAATTTGACAGCAATGTTTGACACAAACGCAAACTCTTGCTATACTAAATAAGCTTGATACAAGAATGACTGACATTTTGTGTCAAACCGATTTGCTTTAACAATTATGGAAGCGTATCGAAGCGGTCATAACGAGGCGGTCTTGAAAACCGTTTGGGTGAAAGCCCACGGGGGTTCGAATCCCTCCGCTTCCGCCAAAATATGCTGATGTGGCTCAGGTGGTAGAGCACATCCTTGGTAAGGATGAGGTCACCAGTTCAAGTCTGGTCATCAGCTCCAAATCCGTGAACGAAATTCGTTCACGGATTTTTCATATCTGCGATATGAAATGCACGCATTGTGCCAAAGCGTACGGAGCGCTCGTCGGCTGCGCACGGCATTCGAAAATGCGATGCGCTTTCTTCTTTCTATGCTTGCCGTCATCAGCTCAAAAAATGATAAACGAAATTTGTTCATGGATTTTTCATATCTGCGATATGAAATGCACGCATTGTGCCAAAGCGTGCGGAGCGCTTGTCGGCTGCGCACGGCATCCGAAAATGCGATGCGCTTTCTCTTCCTTTGGTTGCCGTCATCAGCTCAAAAAATGATAAACGAAATTCGTTCACGGATTTTTCATATCTGCGATATGAAATGCACGCATTGTGCCAAAGCGTGCGGAGCGCTTGTCGGCTGCGCACGGCATCCGAAAATGCGAGGCGCTTTCTTCTTCCTATGCTTGCCATCATCGGCTAAAATCGTTTGAGAATATGGGAAAAAAGAGCATATTCCTGCGTCCGTTTGTGTGCATATGCACATATGTTGAAATGAGAATACCGATATTGATGTATGCGCAAGCATACATATGTCTAAAAAATTGTCGTAGAGGTATTTACGAGACGGAAAACGTGTGATATAATACCAAAGTCAAATAATTTGTGATAAGGTGAAAAATGAAAGTCAAATTGAACCAATTTTTCAAACAAGACGTGAACGGCGTCGATGTTTTGCTCACTGATTCTCCCGAGGTCAAAGCGCAAGTGAAAAAGAACAAAAAGATCGTCAAAAACGCAATCGTATGGTCGATTGTGAGCGTGCTTTTGTTTGCACTTATTCTTAACGTCGTAATATTTCCGCTCACGGGCGGATGTGCAAGAGTCGCGCGTGTGACGAATTATGCGGGGGATAACAAGTACATCGCTTTCCACACCGAAAGCGGATTGTATTTGTCCGCTCACCGCGCAGGCGGCGTGCTTGAACCCGAGGAAACTATGGCGGCGTTCAAACAATGTATGGAAGAAGCGGAGCGCGAAAACTACAAAGTCGATATTCTTGAATTTGACCTGCATCTTACAAAGGACGACGAGCTTGTGCTTATGCATGACCACGAGATCGACCGCACCTCAAACGGCTCGGGCAAAATTTGCGACAAGACGCTTGCGGAGCTTAAAACCTACAATTTCGGTCACAACTTCAAGACTGTGGAGGGCGAGTATAAATACCGCGATAAGTCGGACGCCGAGCTTGAAGACGTGCGCATTGCCACGCTCAGAGAGGTGCTTGAATATGTCGAAAAGGTCGCTCGCCCCGACAAGTCTATGAAGTACGTCATCGAAATCAAGGACGGCGGAGAGGTCGGAAAACGCGCAATGAACAAGCTCTATCGCATGATGGACAAGTACGACATCATCGACAGAACGGTGTTCGGCACGTTCCAGAGCGAAATCAGCAAGTACGTTGACGAGTGCAATGCCAACGGTGCGTTTGAAAAAGAAATCGTCCGCTCGGCAGGCATCACCGAAGTGCTTGATTTTTATTACGCATTTCTTTACGGCAACACAAAGGCAAAATTCAACTTCGAGGTTTTGCAAATCCCGATGGGATTCAACGGATTTTTCGATTTGTCCACAAAAGAGTTTATTGACTTTGCCCACAGCCTCGGCATTGCGGTGCAATATTGGACGATAAACGACCCCGAGGACGTTGCAAAACTTCAAGCAAACGGTGCGGATTGCATCATGACCGATAATCCTAAAATGGCGTACGAAGTGTTGCACAGAAACGACAGATAACACAATCAAAAGAAAAGGGGCACTCGTTGAGTGCCTCTTCTTTTGTAGCTTTACAAATCTAAAATGGTTTGAATGTTTCAATTCAGTGCGTTCTTTTGTTGGGGCAAATTTGCAAAAACAACAGATAAAGCAGGCGTATTGCCTGCTTTATCTGTTTGTTGTGCGCTGTGCGCTGTTAACTCGAATTGATTATTTCTTCTTTGCTTTTTCCTTGCCGAAGCCTTTGAGGAATCTTCGGAAACCGCCTTTTCTGCCGTTGAGCATATCCACGAGTCCGTCGAGCGAGCGTTTGGAGATGATGCCCATCGACCACGCTGCAATCGTGCGGTAGGGCATGTCTTTGACGGAGTTTGTGAGCATTTCGGGGTTTTCGGATGAGAGCGCGACGAGGTTGATGACGCCCACGCACAATCTGTACATAAATCTACCGAAAGGTGACACGTTGCATTGACCGATAGTGTTGCACGCTTGCAATTCGCCCTTGGCAAAGGGTTTGTTTTCAATCATCTTTGCGCCGTATAGGGCCTCGAATTGTTCGACGGGGATTTCGGTTGCGTTTGCGATGTCATAGTAGCAAGGAGCGACCGCTTTGTAGTCGGGGATAGGCGCGTCGGGGTTCTTTGACGCAACGTTTACGATGCCTTCGAGTTTGATGTCGCGAGAGGATGCGCCAACTAGAATCTTGAAGTCGCCGCTTTCGACGTGCCAATCGTTGATTGCAACGTTGTAGTAGGCAAAGGCTCTTGAATCTAGGTTGATTTCAACGTCTTTTTCTTCGCCGGGTTGCAAGAAAACTTTTTTGAAACCTTTGAGTTCTTTTGCAGGGCGATAGAGGGTGCTTTCAACGTCCGAAACGTAGAGTTGAGCAATTTCCGCACCTGCGACTTTGCCGACGTTCTTGACGGTGAAAGTGACGGTGAACGGATCTCCTTCGTTGATTGCGTTTGCGCTCAAACGGAGATTGGAATATTCGAAGCTAGTGTAGGAAAGTCCGTAGCCGAACGGATATTTGACGCGCTTGTTCGCGCTGTCGTAATAGCGGTATCCGACGTAAACGCCTTCGCGATATTCAACCGTTCTCGGTCCCATACGGAAGTATTTCGAGCCGAGATAATCGTCCTCGTGGACGGGGAAGGTTTCTGCAAGTTTGCCCGAGGGATTGACTTTGCCGTAGATAAGATTGTACGCCGCTTCGCCGCCTGCTTGGCCGCCGAGATAGAGGTTGAGTATGCCTTTTACGTCCTTGTCCCACTCGCCGATTTCGACGGGAGAGCCGCAAGAAAGCACCACGACGACGTTTTTGTTGACTTTCAAAATTTCGTTGATGAGAGTGACGTGAGAGGATGGCATCTTGATGTGATGACGATCGTAGCCTTCCGATTCAAACGCATCGGTAAGTCCGACGAAGAGAAGCACGACGTCTTTGCCTTTTGCCGCTTTGACCGCTTTTTTAATCAAGCTCTTTTTGTAGCCTTCGCCTTTGAGAACGTAGCCGTCGGAGTAGGTGTATTCTTGTCCGACTTTGTCGAGCGCGTCGGTGAAGGATGTAAGTTTTGTGGGAAGAATGTGGCTCGAACCACCGCCTTGATAGCGGATTTGTTTTGCGAGTCTGCCGACGACGGCGATACTTTGTTTTTTATTCAAAGGCAAAATACCGTCGTTTTTGAGAAGAACCGCGCCGCCTTCTGCCGCTCTGCGAGCGATGTCGTTGTGCTTTTCGACGTCAAACGTGACGCCTTCGACTTCGCGCACGGTGTTTTCGTATGCAAATCTGATGAGACGAAGCACGTCTTTGTCGATATCTTCTTCGGTGAGAGTGCCTGCTTCTAGTGCTTTATATACGGTGTCACCGTTGAGTCCGCAACCCTTGCTGCCGGGCATTTCGAGATCCATACCCGCTTTGACGCCTTCGGCGCGATCGTTCACTGCGCCCCAGTCGCTGACTACGATTCCGTCATATCCCCATTCGTCGCGCAAGACGTCGTTGAGGAAGCGTTTGTTGTCGCTCAAATACGTGCCGTTCAAGCGGTTGTAGGAGCACATAACCGTGGTTGGTTTTTCTGCTTTGACGATATGCTCGAAAGCCGGCATATAGATTTCACGCAAGGTACGCTCGTCCACGATTGAATCGATGGTCATTCTTATGTATTCTTGGTTGTTGGCAAGATAGTGCTTCAAGGACGTGCCGACGTTCTTTTCTTGCACGCCGTGCACCCATGCGCCGCCCATGCGCCCCGCAAGGAAGGGATCTTCCGAAAAATACTCGAAGTTTCTGCCGCAAAGCGGACCTCTTTTGATGTTGATGCCGGGGCCGAGCACGGTTGAAACGCCCAAAGATTGCGCTTCGACAGCGATTGCTTGTCCCACTTCTTCAACGAGTTTTTCGTCCCAGCTCGATGCCGTTGTGACTGCGCCGGGGAAGCACGTCGCAGGTTCGGGCGTTTGCATGATATTGACGCCACCGCCGATTTTTTCGCGGCGAAGACCGCTCGGACCGTCGCTCATACGCACTGCCGGGATGTCGATATCGTCGCGTTTGACTGGCTGAGTGAGCCAGTTGGTAGAGCCCGAAAGCATGGTGATTTTTTCATCCAGCGTGAGCTTTGCCAAAATCTCCTTGTAATCTTTTTCGTTCATATTTTCCTCCGAAAACAATGTTTTCTTATTTTATTTATATACTTAAAGTGTTGATAACTATAATTCATTATACAATTTGATTCTTCCGGTTGCAAGACGGATTTGTATTTTGCTCGTTATTTTGCAAGTTTTTCTTTCTCTCTCACCGAAAGCGGCAATTCGTCGTTTATATACGTGTTCCAAACGTCGATTTTGTCCTTTTCGTCAAGATAGCGTAGAACTCTTGCAGGCGAGCCGACCGCAATGCAATTTGCCGGCAAGTCGCGCGTTACGACGCTGCCTGCGCCCACAACCGTGTTTTCGCCTATCGTGACTCCGCCGCAAATCGTGACGTTCGACGCAATCCAAGCGTTCTTTTTTATGGTTACGGGTTTGGAATATTCCAGGTCGTGAAAACCGTCGGGGTATTGCGTGTTGATCCTCTCGTGTGCCAAAAGCGGATGACACGGCGTTGCGATCGTGACGTTTGCGCCCAGCCAGACTCCGTCCTCCAAAGTGATGGGAGATATATCGAGAAGGGTGCAACCATAATTGAAAAACACACCGTTTCCAACGTTAATATTCACGCCGTATTCGCAATAAAAAGGCGTAAAAGCCCACACGGATTTGCCCTTTGAAGATGGAATGAGCTTGTTGAAAAGTCGTTTTTGTCGAGGTTGATTGAGAACGGAGCACTTGTTGAGTTTTTGCGTGAGCCACAAGCCCCTTGCGTGTTGCCAAAAAATATCCTTGCTCGTGGCATTGTAAAGTTTACCTTCGACCATGCGTTTCCATTCGAGTTTTTCCTTTCTCATAATCCACCTCCAAACGATATCATTTTATTAGATTTGCAAGTGTATTTATATCATAAAAGCGAACAAAATATCAAAAATCCGTTGTAAAATACAAAAAGTATGATATAATTTTGATATGACAAACGAAAAAGACACACAACTCAACGTGCGCTTTTTGCCAAAAGGCGTTCAAAATCCTCGGTTCGAACAGCGCGAAAGCGGAATTGCGCACACTCCGTACAGCCGCGAGGTTGCGTTTTATACTTGTATAAAAAACGGGGATCTGCAAGGGCTTGAAAGCAATATGGAGAATTTTGTTAGAGATGCGTTGGTTGTGGGGCGAATGAGCGACGACAATTTGCGCCAAGTCAAATATCTTGCGGTGAGCTGCATAACTCTTGCCACGAGGTATGCCGTAGAGGGCGGGCTTATGGAAAGCGAGGCGTACAACCTCTCCGACTCCTACATTCAATACGTTGACAAAACGGATAAGCCCGAAGAAATAATAAAATTTTTGGTTGCAAAGGCGACGGATCTTACCGTGCTTGTAAAAAATCATCGTCAAAGGCTGGAATATCCGCCGTTCGTGCGCAAAGCGATGAAGTACGTCAGCGCGCATTTGCACGAGAGATTGAAGTGCTGCGACGTTGCCGATGAGTGCGGAGTGAGTGCGGATTATCTGTCGGCGTCTTTCAAGAAATACGTTGGCGAAAGTTTGCACGAATACGTGTTGTCGCAAAAGCTCGAAGCGTCCAAATCATTGCTTGCAAGCGGCGTGGAATACGGCGAAATCGGATATTATTTGGGCTTTTGCTCGCAAACGCATTATATCCAAAGTTTCAAAAAGAAGTTCGGAATGACGCCGAAAGAGTATTTGCGTACCGGAGTTGTGGACTAGACCGATTGCGATATATCGTTAATGTTGAAAAATCTTTGTAAACGATGTAAAATGGGTTTCAAGAACAAAATTGAGCACAAAGCGTAACCGAATCGCGCAAAGCGCGTTTATATAGTGAGGAGCAAATGAAAAGCACGGCATGGGAAAACCTGTTTAAGAGATACTACAACGAGGCTCTTTTGTATGTGTATTCCTTTTGCCGCAATCGCGCGCTTGCCGAGGACGTCGTGCAAGAGGCGTATATGAGGGCGATACGCTCCATAAACGAGGAAAAAGACGGATTTAAATTTTGGCTTTTCAAGGTGTGCAGAAACTATTATTTCGACACGTTGAGGAAAAACAAGAGGTTGGAATCCATCCCGGACGATATGCCGTCTTGCGACTCGCTTGTGGACGACGTCATTCAAAAAGAAGAATATCGCGCGCTGTACAAGGCGATTTCTCTGTTGAAAGACGACTATCAAGAGGTCGTAAGACTATATTATTTCGACTCGATGTCGGTCAAAGAAATAGCGTCGATAGTCGGTCAGTCGACGGACAACGTCAAGATACAGCTTTACAGGGCAAGATTGAAGCTCAAAGAACTTTTGGAGGCAACTTTATGAATTTCGACGAGGCGTTCGAACACTGCAAAAACGGTGTCGCAACCGAAGAAGAAAAACAATACGTAAAACAGCAGCTTGAAAAGGCAAACGAATTTTTGAACAGCGAATCCGTAAGAGAGGATTCTCCCGTCAAAGAAGCGGATGCCGAGGAAGTAAAAAAAGCAAAGAAAAAGTTTAAGTGGCAATACGTCGTTATTCCCGTATGTTCGCTCATAGGCGTGCTTATGGCGATTGCCGCAATTTTGGGTGGCGTGTTCGGCTCCGCGGCGTCCTATGCGAAAAAATCCGTTGCGTTTTCAAAAGCGGAATGTGCCGAGCTTGCCAAAGACAAAACGTACGAGTTTGTGACGGACAGAAGTTTGCCGTCGATATTAGGAGTGACGAGCAAAGACGATTTTGTCGTCGACGATATGGACAGAGAATTCAATTACAGCGGCAGCGACATAAAAAACAGCTATTACAGCTGGATCGTCGAACTCGAAGCCTACGACTTTGAAATCAAAATCGAAGTTGACACGAGAAACGGCAACTGCAAAGTTATCAAAGTCAAATAAAAACAAAACACGATTTAAACGACGCGCAAAAAATGCGCGTCTTTTCTTTTGCCGTTTTGCAAATCGCACAAAATATTCCACTAATTTTTATATCGCGCCTGCATACAATATTTGTATGTGGTCAAACGTGATAAGCATCGGCAAAGAATACGACAAAGAAATCGAATATATACTTCAAAAACTCCGAAACGCAAAAGATTTGTCCTATGCAAGCGAAGAAAGCAATACGAGATTGTGGTTATATCTTGCATCAAATTGCGACGTTGCGCAAAAAATCGAAAACGAAATATACGATATGCTTTCGGTGGTGTTTTTGTCGTTTATGAAGCTTAGGTTTTTTCTTGAAAGGTTGCCGATTTATCCGTTGACTTACGCAAAGTGCGCGCTTTTAAGCTCTATGTTACACTTCGACTCGGACTTTGAAGAAAACGTCGTTGCAAAAACATTGTCGCAATCAATGGATTACAACGTTGACGGACTTTTCAATTTCAGGATGCGTCCGCTAAAAGACGCGTGGGGCGAGATTTGCGACGTTGCGGCAAGACTGCTCGAAGGAAGTCGGGACGATAGGGACGTTTTCGACGTTGCAGGATTTATTTCAGGAAGCGACGGTGGCAAAAATTTGATTGCGACGGACGGACAGGCAATAGACAACGTCACCAAAAGGCGCAAGGTTGAACTTGTGAGATTGTTCGATGACAAAGAGTATGATTTTTTAAACGCAATCATCAAGGAAAAGCCTTGCGAGATACAACTCAAAAACGCAAAATTTTCAGAGGGTATGCGCAACACTTTGCGAAAAATCGCAAAAGTTATAGAATTGTATTAAAACACGATAAGTATTACAAAATCCGACAAAACGGACGATAAAACGCCAAAACACGCAAAAATAAGTGTTTCCAAAAGATGTAAAAGCACGAAAAGTGTTGTAATATGTCAAAACAAAACACATATCGTGTTATATGAACAAAGAGAAAATGACGGTTGCTTGCGTGATACAAGTCGATAAAGGCTATATAACGGAATAAAAAAAACGGACAGGTTTGACCTGTCCGTTTTTAAGTTTTGATTTTGTCAATAGACTTTTCTTGCCTTGATGACGTCCTCGCCGTCGATTGTAAGCTCGTCTTCGGTGTCGATTATGGTGTAGCGCAATCCGTTTCTCGTTGCGCTTATTCCGCCGAATCTGTTTTCGCTGTTGTCAATAGAAACGACCGTGTAGCGATGCGATGCGCTCTTTTGCGCTTTTACGCAAGGCAAGTTGACGGAGTTTACGATATTGCCGTTTTCGATATAGTCTTTAAGTTCCGTTGCAGCCATAACCGCACAGTTGTCTTCCGCTTCTTCCGTCGATGCTCCAAGATGCGGAATTGCAACGATGCCGTCAACTCTGATACATTCTTCGTTTGGAAAATCGACGACGTATTTGCGTATTTTTTTGTTTTCGAGCGCATCTTTTATTGCGGTTACTTCGCAAAGTTCGCCTCGCGCTGCGTTTATGATTATCACGCCGTCTTTCATCGTCGATATGCTGCTTGCGTTGACAAGTCCTTTGGTTTCGGGAGTCATGGGCATGTGAAGCGTCACAAAGTCGGCATCCGACCACGCCGCTTGCATTGTGTCGAAAATCGTAACGAAGGGTATTTCCGCTTTTGCCGCTTCGGATATAAACGGATCGTAACCCGCGATATTCATACCGAGTGCGTGAGCTGAGCTCGCAACTTTTCTGCCGATTGCGCCCAGTCCCAAAACGCATAACGTTTTTCCTGCGATTTCACTGCCTGCAAATTGACCTTTGCCTTTTTCAACTTGTTTTGCGACGTCGTCGCCTTTGAGAGTGCTTGCCCAGTTTATCGCTTCGTTGATATTTCTTGCGCCGATGATGAGCGCGGCAATCACGAGTTCTTTGACTGCGTTTGCGTTTGCGCCGGGGGTGTTGAAAACGCAAATTCCTCTTTTAGCGTATTCCGCATGCGGAATATTGTTTACGCCTGCGCCCGCTCTTGCAACCGCCAACAAAGAGGACGGCACTTCGTATTCGTCCATTTTGAAAGAGCGCACGAGTATGCCGACGGGATTTTGCGAGTTGTCGGTGAGATTGTATCCTTCCAGCACCGGGTTTGCAAGTTTAGAGATCGAATTGAGTTTTAAAATATCCATATTTTCTCCTGCGTTTCTAAACGACACGGCATTATGCTTGTCGCTTGCAAAAAAGCGAAAGCTTGCAAAACGCTTTCGCCTTTTGAATTATCGGGTTATTTGTTTTCGAGTTCGAATTTCTTCATGAAATCGATAAGTGCTTTCACGCCTTCGACGGGCATAGCGTTGTAAATGGACGCTCTCATGCCGCCGACGAGTTTGTGCCCTTTGAGGCTGACAAGACCTGCTTGCTCGGCTTCTTTGACAAACTTTGCGTTGAGTTCGTCGCTGGGGGACACGAAGGGGACGTTCATGAGCGAACGGCTTTCTTTTTCAACGAAGTTGTTGTAGAAATCGCTCTCGTCGATGAAATCGTAAAGCATTTTTGCCTTTTCTCTGTTGATTTGCTCCATAACCTTTACGCCGCCGAGTTTTTTGAGGTGGCGAAGATTGAGCATCATCATATAAATCGACCAGCAAGGCGGAGTGTTGTAAAGACTGTTCGCGTCGATTTGCGTGCGATATTTGAGCATTGTGGGGCAAATGGGAAGTTCGCCGCCGAGCATATCTTCCTTTACGATGACGAGCGTAACGCCTGCGGGAGCAAGGTTCTTTTGTGCGCCTGCGTAAATCATGGAATATTTTTTAGGATCAATTTCCTCACTCATGATGCAGGAGGACAAGTCCGCAACCAAAGGAATATCGCCCGTGTCGGGAAGAGTGTTGTATTTCAAGCCGAAAATGGTGTTGTTTTCGGTGATATGCACGTAGCTTGCGTCCTTTCTGAAATCGTCGCGCGTGGTTTTGGGAATATAGGTAAACTTCTTGTCTTCGCTTGACGCGACAAGGCGAATATCACCGTATTTTTGCGCTTCTTTGTATGCTTTTTTTGCAAAGTTGCCCGTAACTATATAGTCCGCTTTGCCCGTTTTCAACAGGTTGAGGGGGATTGCCTCGAACTGCGTGGACGCGCCGCCTTGCACCATGATGACGTGATAATCGTCGGGCAAATGCATAAGTTCTCTGATAAGGTCGAGTGCTTCGGTGTTGATTTGGTCGTACCACTTGGAGCGGTGGCTCATTTCCATTACGCTCATGCCCGAGCCGTTGTAGTCGGCGATGTTTCTGCCGGCCTCTTCTATAACTTCGAGAGGAAGCATGCTGGGGCCTGCCGAGAAATTGTAAACTCTCATAAAATTCTCCTTCTTATATGTCATAATCGCATCGTTTTTCGACGATTATTATACTATAATCGTAAAGGCAAAACCGCAGTTTGTAAAGATTTTTTTTCGCTCGAGGAAGCGGTTTTTGACGCTTTTGGGCGAAACTCTTGCTAATGCGCGCGTTTTGGTGTAATATACTATATTAGAAAAATATGCATTTATTCGGAGAAATAGAATTCATGAAAAAAAATACAAAAACAGTAAAGGTGACCTTCCTCGGCGGTGTCGGCGAGGTGGGCAAAAATATGACGGCAATCGAATGCGGCGACGATATGATTATCGTTGATTGCGGCGTGTCCTTCGCAACGAGCGAGGAAGCCCCCGGCATCGATGCAATCATCCCCGACATCACTTACGTAAAAGAGAATATATCCAAACTTCGCGGCATCGTGCTCACGCACGGTCACGAAGACCACATCGGCGCGATTCCATACTATGCGGACGACCTCAAAGACGTGCCTATTTACGGCACTGCGCTCACTATCGGATTGCTCAAAAGAAAGCTGGACAAAAACGGCAAAAAGTGCAATCTCGTCGTAGTTTCGGCAGGCGATACCGTTACGTTGGGCGGGTTTAAAGTCGAATTTATCAAAGTGTGTCACTCCATGGCGGGAGCGTGCGCGCTTGCAATCACAACGCAAGTCGGCACGGTGTTCGTCACCGGCGACTTCAAAATCGACAACACCCCGATAGACGGCAAAAAGACGGATATAGGACGTATTGCGGAAATAGGCGCAAAGGGCGTTTTGCTCATGCTTGGAGAGTCCACAAACGTTGAAAGAAAGGGCAGTTCCACGTCCGAAAAAGTGGTCGGACAAACGCTTGAAAACATCTTTGCGTCAAACCAAGACAAGAGAATCGTCATTGCTTGTTTTGCATCCTCGAACTACCGCGTACAACAAGTGCTTACGCTCGCTCACAAGTATCACAGAAAAGTGGTGCTTGCCGGCAGAAGTATGAAAGGTATGGCGGAAGTTGCGTCCGCTTGCGGAGAATTGCAAGTTCCCAAGGGCGTAATCGTGGACAGCGTGGGCAAACTTTTGCCAAGCGAAACGGTCATTTTGGCAACGGGATCGCAGGGCGAGCCTCTGTCTGCGCTCAACAAGCTGTCAAAAGGCGAGTTCAACAAGATCAACATCGGTCCGCAAGACCTCGTCGTGCTTTCGTCATCGCCTATTCCCGGCAACGAAAAGTCGGTGTACGATGTCATCAACGACTTGTTCAGAAAGGGTGCAAACGTAATTTACGACGCAATGAACGATATTCACGTTTCGGGACACGCATACGAGGAAGAACTCAAACTTATGCTCACCCTCGTGCAACCCGAGTATTTTATGCCCGTACACGGCGAATATCGCCACCAACACAAGCATGCAGAGATTGCAAAAACGCTCGGCGTACCGTCAAAAAATATCGTTATTCCGAATATCGGCGAGTGCTACGGCGTAAACCACAAGGGGATAAGACAACACTCAAACGTAACGGCAGGCAACGCGTACGTTGACGGTGTCGTGCTTGAAAACGGCAAAATGCTCGTAAACGACAGAAAATCGCTTGCGGAATACGGTATGCTCGTGGTGCTTTGCGCGGTCGACACCGATCAAGGCAAAGTCGTGGGCGACGTTGACATCGTTGCAAGAGGATTCAACCTCACCGACGACGTGATAAACTCCATAAAGAACGCCACTATCGACACGATAAACGGGGCGGACTTCGACAAAGTCGACGTCAACGAGATTGCAAGAGCGGTCAAAAAAGCGGTGAGAAAACTCTTCTACAAGGACAGACAATTCCCAATAATCATCCCCGTTATCGTCGAGGACTGAGTGGAAATCGGAGCGAAAACAAGCCAAAAGTTTGCCGAAAAAAACGGAAAAAACACGATAAAAACGCAAGAAAAACCGTAAAAAAACGTAAAATAATTGCAAAACCGGATACGCTAAAATGCGATTAACCGCATAAAAAAAGCAAAAAAATCAACGCATAATTTGCAAAAAAAGAAGGCGCAAAAATGTATAGAAAACGCATAATTTTGATACTCACTTCACGCGACGAAAGCGACGATATCTCGCAAAAAATCGCGGAGGCTATCCGCAAAATCGGCACGCATAACGCGGTTGTGATGAGCGACGACAAGTACGGCTCCGCAACCAAACTTTCCGCGCTCGACAAACTTATGGACAGCGGAAGCGAATATCAATATTTGCTTGAAAAGAAAGACAAAGGCGTGCTGCGCGACATATTTAAACTCAAAAGTTTTTCAAAACGCGTCAATCGCATCAATAATATGATAAAACGTTTTCATCCCGAATACATTTTGTGCGTTACGCCGTACGCTCATCACTGTGCGGTGGAGGCGAAGCGCAGAGCAAGATTCAATACTCAAATCATCTATATGCTGCAAACGTTTACTCTCCCCAAAAGAGTGCATGACGACGCAACCAATGTGTTTATCGTCGAAAATGCGGACGTAAAAGCCGATTTGGTGCGACAAGGCATAAAATCAAAAGACGTTTTGGTGATGGGGTTTCCGTTTGAAATCACGCCTAAAACAAGGGAAGAAATCATACTCAAAAAGCAAGAATTGGGGCTTCCCAAAGTCAAAACCGTGTACGTCAACGTGCAAGACAAAAAGCAACTTGAAAACGTGTTTTCGCTTTTGCTCGACCAAGGCGAAATAGCAAATCTCGCAGTTTACGTAAAGGACGCTCATATGCTTGAAACGCTTTCGTCCATGTCGGTGAAAACTCCTCAAACTAAAGTGGTGTTTTTGCAATCGCCCGAGCAGGTTGACGACTGCATGCCCGTTTGCGACGCGGCAATCACGCAGTACGATGCGGCAACGCTTTACAAGTGCTTTAAACTGGGAGTGCCGTCCATCGTTGTGAAAGCAAGCGAACACGAGCAGGCGGATATATCTTATCTTGCTCAAAACGAGCTTTGCCTCGTTGCAAAAAACGACCTTGAAATCGTTGCGCTGTTGTACAGAATCTTGCAAACGGACGCGGGAGAAAGGATTGCGGCAAACGGCAAAAAATGGGTTGAACTCAGCTCGCTTGAAAATATCGCGAACTTCCTCACGGCATACATCGCCGTTTGAGATTGTCCTACGGACAGTGATATACACGCAAAGCGTGCGTGATATTGCGACTGCGCAGCATGATATTGTTGTTTTGCAACAGCGATATTGCACCGCCGGTGCAGTGAAATTGTGCCTGACGGCAAGAGGGATAAAAACTATAATCGAGATATGCCAAAGATAACCAAACTAAACGAAATTGCAAAAAGACAGGGATTTAAACTCGGCGACGACGTGCTGCGTATCGGCGGCTACAAAATGGTTGACGAGCTTGATTATCTCTACTACGACAACGAAAAGAAATTTTCGGTGGATATTTTGCGTGACGGAAAAGAACATACGATAAAAGTCCACAAAAAAGACGGGCAATCTCTCGGACTTGAATTTGCAATCGATATGAAACCCGTCGTGTGCAAAAACAAGTGCATTTTCTGCTTTGTCGACCAACTCCCCAAAAACATGCGCCCCAGCCTTTACGTCAAGGACGACGATTACAGGTATAGTTTTATGTGCGGTTCGTACGTGACGATGACAAACGTCACCGAAGAGGAAATCGAGAGAGTTATAAGGCTCAAACTCAGTCCGCTCTATATCTCGGTGCACGCATGGGACGACGATATAAGGACGTATATCCTCAAAAATCCGAACACGAGAAAGCTGCCCGATCAAATGCGCAGATTGGGCGCAAACGGCATAAAAATGCACACTCAACTTGTCGTCGTGCCCGACGTCAACGACGGGAAAGTGCTAGAAGACAGCATACGAGGATTGCACACCGTCGAAGGCGTTGAAACGGTTGCGGTCGTGCCCGTTGGTATGACGGGACACAGAGAGCAACTTGCAAAACTCAAAGCGGTTGACGAGCAAAACGCACGAGATACGATAAAACTCGTCGAGGGATTGAACGAGGAATTCGGCGGAAATTTCTGCTGGTGCAGCGACGAATACTATGTTAAAGCCAACGTCAAAGTGCCCGACGGTTCTTATTACGGCGCGTTCGACCAGATTGAAAACGGCGTGGGGCTTATTGCCGATTGGATTGACAACTTCGAATATAGTTTGCAAGAGGCAGGGGATATGAACCTCGGCAAGAGAATAGACATGGTGACGGGCGTATCCTTTGCGCCTATGCTCAAAGAGTACTCGAAAAAACTTGCTCAAAAACTCGGCTTGCAAGTTGAAGTGCATGCGATAATCAACAACTTTTTCGGCACGAGCGTTACGGTTGCGGGGCTTGTTACGGCAGGGGATATGATAGAGCAACTTCAAGGCGTCAAGACGGACGCGTTTGTGATACCCGACAATATGTTGCGTGAATTTACAGACACTTTTCTTGACAACAAAACCGTCAAAGAAGTTGAGGACGCACTCGGCGCTCCGTTTATCGTGGTGTCGCACTCCGGAAGCGATACGGCGCAAAAAATAATCGAGCATTTTGAAAAGTGAAAAATATACAATTTGACGCAAAAAAAAGGCGTTTATATTGCAAAAAACGATAGATAAAAATCGGAAACGGTGAAAAATATGAAACCATTGGTGGCAATTGTAGGAAGACCTAACGTCGGAAAATCGACGTTGTTCAATAGGCTCGCGGGGCAAAGAATCGCTATCGTCGAGAACACTCCCGGCGTTACGCGCGACAGAATTTACGCAGATTGCGAGTGGTGCGGAAGAGCGTTTACGCTCATCGATACGGGCGGATTGGAACTTAAAAGCGACGACGTGATGTGGAATCACATTCGTACGCAAGTGGAAATTGCAGTGGACACTGCCGACGCTATCCTTTACGTCGTTGACGGAAAGACGGGGCTTACAACCGACGACAACCTCGTGTGCTCGTTTTTGCGCAAGTCCAAACTCCCCGTTATACTTGCGGTCAACAAAATAGACAACAACGATTTGAGCAACGTGTACGACTTTTATGCGCTGGGATTCGGCGAACCGCATGCCGTGAGTGCGGAGCAAGGCAAGGGGCTAGGAGATTTGCTTGACGCAATCCTCGAAGTTATCCCGGAATATTCCGTTGACGAAGATCCCGATCGAATAAAAATCGCAATCGTCGGAAAGCCGAACGCGGGCAAGAGCTCGATAACCAACAGACTTTTGGGTTACGACCGTTGTATCGTGAGCGACATAGCTGGCACGACAAGGGACGCCATCGACACCGAACTCGACGTGGGCGAGGACAAATATCTCATCATCGACACGGCAGGTATGCGCAAAAAGAAAGTGGTCAACGAGGATCTTGAAAGATACTCTGTTATGAGAAGTTTGCTCGCCGTGCGCCGCGCGGACGTGGTGCTTGTCGTATGCGACGCAACCGAAGGACTTACCGAGCAAGACGTCAAAATCGCAGGATTCGTGCACGAGGAAGGCAAGCCCTCTATAATCGTGATGAACAAGTGGGATTTGGTGGACAAAAACACCCACACCATTTACGAGTTTGAAAAGAAGCTCAAAGAGGATTTGAAGTATATGGACTATTTCAAGTCCGTGTATATTTCGGCATTGAGCGGCAAGAGGCTGGACAATTTGCTTCCTCTTTGCAAAGAAGTGGTTGCAAATTCGAGAAAGCGTATCCCGACGGGACTTCTCAACGAGGTGGTTGGGGACGCTATTCGCATAAGCGAGCCGCCGTCTTATCTCGGAAAAAAACTCAAAATATTTTACGTCACGCAAGTGTCGGTCGCACCGCCTACTTTCGTGCTTAAAGTCAATGATCCGACGATCATGCATTTCAGCTACAAGAGATACCTCGAAAATGCGCTCCGCAAGAGTTTTGACTTTTCGGGCACGCCCATACGCTTGCTGATAAGAGGCAACAACGAGGGCGATCAATAAGCTGCGTATTTTTGGAAAAAATCGGCGTAAATTCTTTGTGAAAAAATCGCAAAAATGAATTGCCAAACCAAAGAGTCGGTGATATAGTCTTTGCGTTGAAAAAACGTCTTGAATATACCGCTCACGGCAAACGGCGCGTGCGGCATATAGTGTAAAAATAGGAAAGGTGGCATTTATGGACTACAAAGCATTGTCTAAAAGCGAGCTTGAAGAGTTGCTCAAACAAGAACAAAAAGCCTACAAAAAACTCCAAAAAGCAGACAGACACGTCGATATGACGAGGGGAAAGCCGTCGAAGGAACAACTCGACATATCCATGCCCATGCTTGAAAATGCCGCAAAATGCGACTTTATGATGAGCGGCGTCGACGCAAGAAATTACGGCGAACCCGCAGGCGTGAAGCAGGCAAGAGAACTTTTTGCCGACCTTTTGGGTGTCAAAGCGGACGAGGTTATTGCGATTGACGGATCTTCGCTCGACATTATGTACAACGTGGTGCAGTTTGCAATGCAATTCGGCGTACTCGGCTCTACGCCGTGGAATAAACTCGACAAGGTCAAGTTTATTTGCCCCGCACCCGGATACGACAGACACTTTTCCATTTGCGAAAACTTCGGCATCGATATGATAACCGTGCCTATGCGTGCGGACGGTCCGGATATGGATCTCGCTGAGAAACTCGTTCGCGACGACGAAAGCATAAAGGGTATTTGGTGCGTTCCAAAGTATTCAAACCCCACGGGTATCGTGTTTTCGGACAAGGTTGTCGAGCGTATGGCAAACCTCAAACCGAAGGCAAAAGATTTCAGAGTGTTTTGGGACAACGCATATTGCGTGCACTCGCTCTACGACACCGACGACAAACTCAAAAACATCTTCGACGTGGCAAGAAAGGCAGGCACTTCGGATATGATTTACTGCTTCGCATCCACCGCAAAAATTACTTTTGCAGGCAGCGGCGTGGCGGTGTTCGCATCCTCGCAAAACAACGTGCAAGATATGCTCAAACGCTTGTTTTTCAAGAGGATAAACCCCAACAAAGTCAATCAGGTCATTCACGTCGAATACCTTAAAAGCGTTGACAATATAAAGAAAATCATGGCGCAACATGCCGCGATTTTGCGCCCGAAATTCGACCTTTTCAAAGACAGAATGGAAGAGGCGTTTGCAGGGAACGAAAACGTGAGTTGGTCAAAGCCGAGAGGCGGCTATTTTATCTCTCTCGACGTGCCGGGATGCGCAAAACGTATCGTAAGCCTTGCGTCCGATGCGGGAGTCAAATTCACGGCGGCAGGCTCGACGTTTCCGTACAGAATAGACGACAACGATTCGAATATCCGCATTGCACCCAGCGTGCCGTCGCTTGACGAAATGAATTTTGCAATCGACGTTCTTACGTGCGCTATAAGAATCGCGCTTGCCGAAAAGTATTTGGCAAAATAGCGAAAAAGAATTTTAAAAAAATAGGGACGACCAAAGCGGCCGTCCTTATTTTTGCCGATTTTCAAGCGTTTGCAAAAATATCGTACAATTGCAAGATTCGGTATTGAAAACGTATAAATTTTAATATATAATTAATACATATCAAATTGGCGCGCTTGCGCAAAGGGGAAATTATGACGGATTTGGTAAACAAAAAGGAGAAAAAGGCCGGAGCATTGACCGCAAATATGTGGATTTACGCTTTGGGACTGATGGGCATCAACCTCGGTATCGGCCTTATCAACAGCTATCAGGCGGAGTTTTTCAACAAAATTCTTCAAGCAGACTTGATGGCGGTGGCAGGTATCATCCTTGCGGCAAAATTTATAAGTATCGTTGCGGACTTCGTAATCGGCAACCTCATCGACAGAGCCAACTTCAAGGCGGGCAAAATGCGTCCGTGGATTTTGTTTTCGGCGTTTCCGCTTGCAGTGCTGACGATGATTTCGTTTGTGTTTATTCCGTTTTCTTCAAATGCAGGCAGATATATTTACATCATCTTCGTCGTTGTGCTTTGGAATATATCCATGACGATGGCTGACATCCCCTCGCAAGGCATGCTTTCGCTCATTTCGAAGAGCAGTGAAGAGGTCAACAATGCGGCAGGGCTCGGCAACACGCTCAAATCCGTCGCGCTTGCCGCTCCCGGCGTGTTCGTAAGTTTTGTGTGTATTCTTACCGGCTCGGACGGCGCAGTCGGTCAAACGGAATATCTTATCACTGCGGCGATTATGGCGGGATTAGGGCTTATATTCCAACTCCTTATGTACTTCAAGTGTAAGGAAATCGTCAAGTCCAACACGTCTGCCGGAATGAGCTTCAAAGAGATGTTCAGAGAGCTCAAAAACAACAAAATGTTGCTCATCGTTTTCGGGACGTACATTCTCGGATTCGGAAGAAACATCGGCCTCGGCATAGCGGTGCAGGCAACGTGCATACTCATTCGCGACGGCATAGACCTTTCCTTTATCGGCATGGGCACGCTTTACGGCGACGCTTGCAGCTGGGCAATCGGCATAACGTCGGCAATCTCGTCCATGGTTACGATAGTTTTGAACCCGATTATCAACAAAAAACTCGGCGAAAAGAAGTATTTTATCACCGCAGGTTTCTACGGATTTGCGGTGACGCTTATCGCAACGCTCATCTACACGCTCAGCCCCACGGGCAGCTTCGGCAGAAGCATTTGGGCAATCTGGATTTATCAATTCTTCCTCGGCTTCGCTTTCGGCCCGAACGGTTATTTGCCAATGGTTATGACGGCGGATATCGTCGATTATCAAGAGTGGAAAACGGGCAAACGTACCGAGGGTACACAGTTTGCAATCCTGTCGATGTCCAACAAACTTTCAAACGCGCTTTCCGTTTCGCTCGGTATTTTGTTTATCGGCGCAATCGGTTACGACGCGGCAAAATATGCGGATGTTTCGCACATCGGCGTTCAAGGCAGTGCGGAAAATATGCAGGCAATCGCAAGCTACGTCACCGACGGCATGCAAAACAAAGCGTGGATCGTCTATTTCTTGCTCCCCGGTCTTTGCATGCTTGCAAGCTCGCTTTTGATGTTCTTCTACAAGATCGACGAAAAGACGAAGATGCAAATGCGCGAAGAGCTTGCGGTGCGCAGAGCGGAGAACGAGGCGGCGCAAATCGTTGAAGAAGAGTGCGACGGCAATTGCTCCGAGTGTGAAAAAGATTGCGACACACGAAAAGACGGCGTTCAAGAGCCGTTTGAAGAAGCTCTTGCGGAGCATTTCGAAGAAGAAATGAACGAAGCTGACGAGCCTGATAAGGATATGGAAGAATAATCCGCAAAGACGTTAAAAGCCTCGCGAAAAGCGGGGCTTTTTCATATGAAAAACCACCGAGCATAGTCGGTGGTTTTTGCAAATTTTCGATTGTTTTGCGACTTTAAATTTTCGTCGTTTTGCAATTATACGCAGATTAAACGGCTTTTTCGATGCGATAAAGCGTTTATTTGATTATGTAAACTTTGCTTTGACACTTTTCAAGCAATACGGTGAGAGTGCCGTTTGTGGTGAGATTTTCGCCGCTCCATTGCTCTTTTGCGTGATATTCGTTTTGCTTGGTCATTGCAACGTATTTGTCGTCGACAAGCGTGTTGAGATCGAATTTCGCTCTTGCGCCGTGTGAGGCCTTGTTGAAGAAGCACACCGCAACCGAGCCGTCCGCAAGCGGTTTTGCAAGCACGTCCACAATGCCTTTTTTGACACGTTTGGCTTGCTTTGCAAGGGCGTCTTGGTTGATTGCGATCATATTCTTGTTGGCGACGATGCTCCTGACTTGCTCGTTCATGCTGCGCAAATCGTTGCCGAGAATGAGGGGAGCGTTCATCATGCACCAAAGCGAGAAGTGCGATACGTTTTGATTGTATGTGAGTTTGCCGTTGCCCACTTCAAGCATATCGGGATCGTTGTAGTGTCCTTTGCTTGCGTACGGATAGAGCTTGACGGTGTGCTCGTATATAAGTTTTATCCAGATCCACCACGGTCGAATATCGGGAGTAGTGCGCCACAGATTGCCCGCCTTCGCGCCCCAGTTGTACGGTTTGCCCCAGCCCCATTCGCAGATTGAAAAAACGATGGGTTTTTCTTTTTGTTTGCGCTCTTTGGCAACCCTTGCCGTTGCGTCTTTGAGAGCTTTGCCCATACGGCGATATTGATACATTTCGCTGTCGGCTTTGCTCGTGACGGGATTGAAGAGTTCGATTTTGTTTTTCCCTGCGGTGAGATTTACGATGACTTGGAATCTTGCGGTGAGGTTGTAGTGCTTTTGAGGAGGGAAGAGAAGTTCGTATTCTTCGCCGTCGTTGACTTTTGCGATGAGATATTTTTCGTACGCGCCTTTCTTTTTGATGTTGACGGTGAGCACGTATTTGCCGTCCTCGTCGACTTCGATATTGTTGTAGGTGATGCGACCTTGATTTGCGTCAAGCCCCGAAACATAGCTGCCGCTCGGAAGTTTTGTGTCCGTCATAAATCTCGCAAGCCCCGAAAGCACTGCATTGTGTACGGAATACTCCATAGGGTGCGAATCGAATTGAGATATGCTTATCGAGTACACGAGGGGAGCGTATTTGGAAATGGGGATATGGTGGCAATAGTCGTATTTGAAATACTCAACGCCCCATTTGGCAAGGGTGTAGGCGTCGTATTGCTCTCTGCCTAGGCTTGCCGGCAAGTCTTCGCAGGTGAGAGTGCCGTTTGAAGTGTATGCGCCCAGTTTCAAGCCCATTGCGTTGACTTGCTTTGCAAGGTTTGCTATGCCGTTAGGAAAGGTTTCGTAATCGCCTACGAGCTCGCCGTTTTCGTCTCGCAAAGAGGATTGCCAGCAATCGTCGAGGTTGATGTACTTGTAGCCTGCGTCGATAAGTCCGTTGTCCTTCATCGCCTTTGCGGTGTCGAGAATAAGTTTTTCGTTTATGCGGTTTTTGAACGTGTTCCAGCTAGACCAGCCCATAGGGGGAGTGAGCGCAACGCCGTTTTCGTAGTCGGGCAGTTGCGGATTTACGCTTGTGGGCTTTTTCTTTTGAAACAAGCTTTTGATAAAGCAAAAAGGACACATGTTGTTACGTTTCATTTTCCACCTGATTATATTGTTTTTTATTTGATTTTCGGTGCTTTTACGCGCATTTTTGCGTCAAGGCGTTCGAATTTCTTCTCGATTGCATCGCCGTGTTCGAGCTTGATTTGATTCATAATCGCAACCAAACCGATGTAGGAGAACGTGAGTATCGCTCCTATCGCAAGCATTGCCTTGCCCATCGCCCACGTGATATGATTGTCAAGACGGAAGAAGGTGCGCAAGAACTGTACTACGTCAACTTGCTCGCCATTTATCGTAGCGTTGATTGAGATGAAATAGACGCCTACGAAAATGAATATCATCAGCAAGTACATGAACAAATTGAGCGCGATGAGCAAATTGGATTTGTTGACCTTGTGCTTTTTGCGCGGTTTCTTTTCCTTTTTGACTTTGACGTCCTTCGTTTCGACGACTTTCATCACGACGCCGTTTGCGATGGAATAGCCTTTTTCGCTGTCGTCAACGCAGCCGTCGTACAAACTCGAATCGATTTTTTGCGCTTTGGCTTCCTCTTTCGCCTTTTCGTTCATAAAGTCGCTGATGCCGAAAAAAGCAGACCAACTAGACAGCTTTGTGGGGAGGGAAACTTTGAAAAGAAGCAAGAAGCCAACGAAAGTGATTATCCAAATAAACACCGTTTGCGATTGCGCGTCGGTGATATCCGTGAGGAAAAATCTGTTGCAAATTATCACGGCTATTGCGCCGAGTAGCACCGTAATTCCGCCGGGTACGGCGTTTGAGAGCACTTTTGGTAAAAATCTGCCCGTCACTCTGTCGGCATTCGGTTCGAGAGCAAGCACGACGGAGGGCATGCCTATCGTGACCGCGCCCATAATCGTGAGGTTTTGCGGAGTGAAGGGGAGCGGGTCGACAACCACCATAAACAACAGTGCCAAAAGCGTGTTGTAGATGGTTTTCATAATATACAGCGCAGCCGAACGTTCGAGGTTGTTTATGGAGCGTCTGCCCTCGGCAACCACTCTGGGCATGGACGAGAAATTGCTGTCCAAAAGCACTAGAGAGCTTACGTTTTTCGCTGCGTCCGAGCCGGACGCCATTGCAACCGAGCAGTCCGCTTCTTTGAGCGCAAGCACGTCGTTGACGCCGTCGCCCGTCATTGCAACGGTGTGCCCCGCCTTTTTGAGAGCTTTTACAAGCATAAGTTTTTGGTCGGGCAAAACACGACCGAAAATGGTGTATTTTGTTGCCGCCTTGTACACTTCTTCCTCTGTTTCGAGGGTGGACATATCCACAATGTTGTCGCAGTCTTCAAGCCCCGCGCGCATTGCGACCGCGCGTACGGTTTGGGGATTGTCGCCCGATATAATCTTGACGGTTACGCCTTCTTGTTTGAAAAAGCGGAGCGTGTCGGGTGCTTCTTTTCTTATCTTGTCGGTGATGAAAACGAAACTTTCCAAGGTGAGCGTTTTGGGAAGAGTGCCGTCGCCGAATTGGTTTTTCGACGATGCAACAACCATGACTCTGAATCCCTTTTGCGCCATTTCGGACATGGTGTTTTCCATGGCTTTGGTGCGCTTTTTGAACACGAATTCGGGTGCGCCTATGACGTAGGAAACGCCGTCTATTCTTGCGCCGCTCCACTTTCGTTGAGAGGAGAAGGGGACGACTTGTTCGACGTTGCCGCAACCGTTGAGTTCCGCAACGTAGGCGCGAAGGGCGTTTATGGTTGCGTTGTCGTCTTCGAGCGCACTCGTCACGTTTTTGATGATTTGCATTATATCCGACGCGTTTTTGCCTTTTGCGGGGGACAAATCGTTGACTTCCATCGTGCCTTCGGTGATAGTGCCGGTTTTGTCAAGGCAAAGCACGTCGACGCGCGCAAGGGTTTCAACGCAATAGAGGTCTTGCGCAAGCGTTTTGTGGCGCGAAAGACGCATTATGCTGACGCAAAACACCGTTGAGGACAGTGCGACGAGTCCCGACGGAATCATGCCTATGACGGTTGCGATCGTGCCCAAAACGGTTGTCGAAAGGTGAGAACTTATCTTGTAACCGAGCATGGTGGTGATCATCTTTTGAGCGTCTTCGGGGTTGTTTTGCACGAAATATTTGACGCAGAAAAGCACTATGCCAAGCGGAACGATTATGCTTGCCATCACTTTGACGATAAACATAAGCGAACGCCAAATTTCGCTGTTGGGCTTTTTGAAATATTTTGCGCCCGAACTTATTTTGGTTGCGAAGTTGTCCGCGCCAACGTGTTCCACTTGCGCCTTTGCCGTGCCCGACACGACAAAGCTGCCCGACATAATTTCGTCGCCGGGATTTTTTTGGATTGCGTCCGGCTCGCCGGTGATAAGGCTTTCGTTGACTTCGATCGAGCCTTCGACGACGATTGCGTCCGCACAAATCTGACTTCCGCTTGAAAGAATCGTCAAATCGTCGAGCACGATGTCCTTGATTGCGATTTCCTTTTGCTCGCCGTCACGCAAAACAATGGCTTTTGGTGCGGAGATGAGGGAAAGTTTGTCTATCGTGCGTTTTGCTCTAAGCTCTTGAAAAATGCCCACGAGAGCGTTGAATACGATGAGCAACATAAAACCGAAGTTGCCCAAAATCGACACTATGCTTTCGTGAGAGTCCACAAAGAAAAATATCAACGCCGCAAGCGCGATAAATACGAAATTGAAAAAAGTGACGATGTTTTCACGCAAAATTTGCGCAACGCTCTTCGTCTTGACGTTGGTGTCGCCGTTGACTTTGCCTTGGGCAACCCTATTTTTCACGTCCTCTTGCCCCAGTCCTTTTTCGAGGTCGGTGACAAAACGCTCGGCGGTGTTTTGTTCCTGCTCGGGCAGAACTTCCGATGGTATATAGACGTTGTTGTCTTGATTTTCGGACATAATCTCCTTTTTGCGCACTTTTGCGCACGCGCGCTTTTTCTTACATATATAAACGATTATATCACAGTTTGTTCATTATTCAAGAAAAAAGTTGTGCCGCAGTCGCTTTTTATGCGAGTTTTTTGCATAATCGGGAACTACTCGCCGTATATTTTGAGTATGAAAAGAAAAAAATGCTTGATTTTGGTTGCAATATTGTGCGTGATTTCCTCGATTTTTGCATTGTGCGCTTGCAATAAAAAAACCGACGGAGACGTCAAAGACAACGTGTCGAGGCTCACCGAGGCGTACTATGCCGGCGAGAGCGATTTATTTGCCGTCACAATCGAAAAGGGCAGACGCGAAAAGAGCTTCGTTGCCGACGGAATCGCAAGGGACGTTTGCGATTTTCAAGAGATAACCGTCACTCCGTTGAAGAGCAACGATTATCAATCCGTATCCTACGTGATTTGCTCGGACGGCAAAACTTTGTCGGGTGAAATCAAATGCGGCAAAAGCGGTGAATTTGTGGATTCTATCGCACTCGATTTTGTGCCAAAGACGATAAGCGTAACAGCCGGCGATGTGAAATCGGACATCGAATTGAACTCGATTTTGGACGGTAAATTGTCTGCCGCCGACGTCATAAACATCGCAAAAGACGCACTCAAAGAAAAGATTGACAAAGAGTATTCTGAGGGTAAAGCCGAGCGCGAAATCTACGTCAAACTCATCACCGCCGACCGTGAATCTTACTATTATTATGTGTCGTTTATCGGCGACGGCGTGGACTACTGGGCGATGCTGATTGACCCGAGTACAGGCAATATAATCAGTCGTAAGTAATGCGCTCAATAAATAGTTTTTATGACATAATAAAAGGCAAACCGTCGATTAAACTTTGCGGTTTGCCTTTAAAATTGCGCTGTGCTAGGGAAATCGTTATTTTGTCATCGCTTGCGACATTGCGCTTGCCATTTGTACTGCTTGTTCGCGAATTCGCTCTTGGTCGAATATATCCATTTGTGCAAATACTGCTTTTTTGAAAGATTCAGGCTTTTTGATGCCGTAAAAATATACGGGTTCTGCACCTGCGGTTTCGATTTTTATAGTTCCGTAACTGAATATCTTGCCGAACAAACCGCTTGAAATCGATATGTTTTGAATTTTGTTAAGTGCGCTTGCAACAGAGTGAGTGCGAATCAAACCGACTTTTCCTATAACTTTTTTGTTTGTGAGAGCAAGTTCGGTTGTCAAAAACCTAATAAAGTGAGGGAATATCGCAATAAAAGATTTTTTCGCTTTTAAAATGATTTTTTCGTTATTTGTCAAATTGGTTTCAGCATAATTGCTCATTTATTAGGTTCTCCTCAAGATTTTAATAATCAAATTGTAATGTAAGAATTCTTATATGCTACAAACATAATGAAAGACAATCTGATCGGAAAATCCATAAAAGTAAATCGTATAGCGCAAAACTATACTCAAAAACAGCTTACGCAAAAGATAGGCGTTACGCATGCCGCGATTAGTTATTGGGAAAACGGTGTCAATATACCCAACGTCAAAGATTGTTGGTTGCTTGCCGATGCGCTGGGAATTACGATAGATGAGTTGGTAGGGCGCGACTTGTGAAATTAAACGGGCTTTTAACATTGCCGCTTAAATGCGGAAAACAAGTGCCTTTATGATATCAAAACCGATTATTCGATTATAGAAAAAACGCCGTCAGACGACGGCGTTTTTTATGCGGTTTTTTGAATCAAAGCAATTAGTTGAACAAATCCTTGAACGCTTTGCCGAATTTGACGACGGGAGCTTTGCTTGCCGCAATCGTGATCGGTTGTTTGGTGAGGGGATTGAAGCCTTGTCTTTCCGCTTTTTCTTTTACTTCGTAAGAAGCGAAGTTTGCGATTGCAACTTTGTCGCCTGCTTTGAGAGCTTCTGCGATAACTGCTGCGTATGCGTCAACCGCTGCGGTTGCGTCTTTGATAGAAAGGTCTGCTTTTGCTGCCACTGCTTTGATAAATTCTGCTTTATTCATATTTAGTCCTCCTTGGGATTGTACTGACATTATAGACGAAAAAATCGGGCAATGCAATACTTTTTTTAATATTTGCGTTTTGCGAGCGGTTTTTTACGCCACCGGAACTCAATCAAACTTATAGTTTGAATAGCGTAAAAAACTTTTTCTTTGCTTGTGCCTAAAATCCGCTCGTTTTGCAAAAACCGATATGCGTTATATCCCTTTTGCAAGTTTTCAGGCAACCGTGTCCGTGCTTTCTTCTTCGAGAGCTTTTTCGTCGAGTTCTTCTCGGATTTCTTCTTGCTCGATTTGCTCGTTGGTGAGTGCGGCTTTCTTTTCAAAAATCGTCTTTATCGTCTTTACTGCAATGGGGAAGAATATCGCAACCGACAATGCCTCGGCAATCGGGAACGCCGCCCAGTAGCCTTTCAGCCCCATAGGCGTGTATATCGCAAGCACGTAGCCGAGGGGTACTAGTATGCATAGTTGGCGAAGAAGGGATATGAGCATGGCTTTGATGCCGTGTCCGACCGCGTTGAACATTGCAATCATGATGACGCCCAAAGACGCAGGGATAAACGCAATTGAGCAAAGCCGCAACGCTTCCGAGCCGACTTGAATTCGGTTTGCGTTGTCGCCGACCGAGAAGAGTTTGAGCAGTTGTTCAGGCATTGCGTGGAACAAGATAAGCGCGAACGTCATATATACGAACGCAATGAGAACGGCGTATTTGAAGGTTTTGAAAAAGCGGTCTTTTTTGTTTGCGCCGTAGTTGTAACCCATAATGGGAATACAGCCTTGGTTGAGTCCGAAAACGGGCATGAATGCAAAGGATTGCAATTTGAAGTACACGCCGAACGCCCACACGGCGTCTGCAAAGCGGTTGAGTACGGCGTTTGAGAGCATGTACATAACCGATCCTATGGAGTTCATGACGACGGTTGGAAGACCGACGCGCATTATGTCGATTAGAATGTCCTTTTTGATTTTGAAACCCTTGGTGAAAAATACGTCGATGTCGAGTTGCTTTTTTGCTTTTGCCTTTATAATGACGACGATGGGAATGAGCATTGCCACAACCTGACCTATGACGGTTGCGATTGCCGCACCGGGCGCGCCTAGCTTGCATACGCTGATGAGTATCGGATCGAGGATTATATTGGTGATCGCGCCCACGAGTTGCGTCACCATAGGCACGATCATATTGCCCATCGCTTGTAAGATGCGGTTGAGCATGGTTTCGATCATAAAACCGAAAGAACAGCACATGCAGATCGTAAGATATGTCGAACCCATTTTGTACACGGCTTGCATGTTTTCGCTGCCTGCGACCGCTCCCGCGTTGACGGTGTACGCCTTGATGAAAGCGTCGGATACAAAGTATCCCAGCACCAAAAACAGCGCGCTGAATATGAAGGATATCAAAAGTCCGGTTTGCGCCGCAAGGCTTGCGTCCTTGTTTCTGCCTTCGCCGAGCAACCTGGATATAAGCGAGCCCGCGCCCACCGCAAGACCTATCGCAAATGCGTTTACAAGCAGTTGCATGGGCATTGCGTAGGACAGTGCCAAAACGCCGTTGGTTGCGTCGTACATGCCGATAAACACGCTGTCTACGATGTTGTAGAGTGCTTGAACGAGCATGGAAAGTATGGCAGGACCGCTCATGGTAAGTATGAGCCTGCCGACGGGCATAGTGCCGAGTTTCGATGATTGCAAATTTTCTTGTGTAGTCGTCATGTGTTACCTTTTGTCGAAATAAAGTATAATTTAACGAAAAATAAAAAGCAACCGAATGGACGATTGCTTTTTGCGGTGTTTTGGTGAATGGTCTGCTTTCAGTCGTTGGTCTTAGGAAGGTGGGCTTGCGATAGGATATCGCTTGCTTGCGTAGAATCGCTTTGTTCCGTCGCAACGTCCGATTGTTCCGTTCCTCCGTCCGTGAGGGGAGGATTGAGCGGCGTATCGTTGGTTTTGTCGTGCTTGTAGGTGAGTTTCAAAAGCAGAGGAGTGAGCAGGGAGGACACGATGATGAGGATAAGCACAAAGGGCATTATCGACGCGTCCACAAGTCCGCTGTCCACGCCTTTTTGCGTGCATACCAGCACGACTTCCGCTCTTGCCATCATGCCGATGCCCACGCGCAAACTGTCCATAAACGAGTATTTGCAGATGAGCGAGCCTATGCCGCATCCCAGCACCTTGCCGATAAGTCCTGCCGCGATGAACGCAAAACCGAATCCTACGATTGCAGGTGATATTGCGCCGAAATCCGCGTTGATGCCTATGCTTGCAAAAAATACGGGAGCGAAAATCATGTAGTTGCTCACTTCCACTTTTCTGTCGATATAGGCCGATTCGGTGAGAGTGGAGAGCATGATGCCGGCAACGTACGCACCCGTGATGTCCGCAACTCCGAACCATTCCTCCGCCGCATACGCAAAGAAAAATGCCATCGCAAAACCGATGATAGGAATACGTCTGTGATGCTCGGGGTGACGTTTGAGATAATGTTTGAGGATAATGTGTGCCACAAACCCCACTGCGATTGCCGCAGCGAAGAAGCCTATCATTTTGCCGATTGCAATGCCTATTCCGTCAAGCCCGTTGCCCTTGTCGAGAGAAATGAAGAGGGAAAGAAGCACGACGCCGATGATGTCGTCGAGGATTGCCGCCGCCACGATGGAAGTGCCGACTTTCGTGTTGAGCTTTCCGAGTTCTTTGAGAGCGGCAACGGTGATACTGACGCTCGTAGCCGCCAATATCGCGCCGTAAAAGAGGTTGGTTATGATTTGATGTTGCGATACGTTAAATCCGCCGTTGAACGCCGAAGCGACCAAAAATCCAAGTCCCAATGGGAACAGAACGCCCAAAATCGTTATCAAAACGGAGGGAAGTCCGCTTGTTTTGAATTGTTTGAGGTCGGTTTCCAGTCCTGCCGAGAACATGATGAGGATGACGCCGATTTTGGCAAGGAAGGAAAGCCCCTCAATCGTGGATTGCGTAAATATGTTTTGATTCGGAATGTACTTGATGAAACCGAGAAGTATGCCTGCAATCAACATTCCAACCACTTGCGGAAGTCCGATTTTCTTGCCCAAAAGAGAAAATAGTTTGGTGCAAAGAAGTATGAGCGCAAGCGGAAGCAAAATTTCGAAATATGCTATTGCGGATAGAGTTTGAGTGAACATTCTTCTCCTTTATTATCATATGATTTATGCGTATTTTTTTGAAAAAATTGGAAGATTGAACGCCGTCGTGGGTATTAACGTATATTTAGTCCGATTTTTCAAGAAAATGTTATACTCGGTCTTGGTGGGTTAGTCAAGCGATTAGGATTAAAGAAGAATTAAAAATTGTGGTAAAATCCCTGCAAAGCCACAAAATATGGTTTTTGTTTGACAACATTGGTATATGTTGGTACAATAAACTCGTAATTGTGCGCTTATATACTACAAATAAAAGGTGCGCGCAAGGAGAAAATTTGGACTTCTTGTCTTTTCTGACACAAGCTGCGGACTATCTCGTAGGCTTTGCAAAGACGTTTGCGGGGCTCTCGGTCGCGCTTATCATATTTATGCTTGCAAGGTGTTTGCCAAAGCGCATACGCAGATATTTTTCCGCTTGCGCGACTTTGGTGATAACTTTCGCATTGTTCAGAGATTCAGTCCAACAATTCACGTTTTTCACGATCAAAGCGTCCGTTGTCAACTTTACAATAACGTATCTGACGGCTTTGACGTTTTTGTTTTTCGTTTACGTTGCCATCTATATTGCAGACGCGGACGTCGTTCGTTATTTCGTCAACGCTCGTCGAAACGTCAAATGCGATTCGCGCTTCGTAAAAGGATATGCGCTCCATAACGACGGCATAAGCGCGTCGGCTTCTTATTTGCGCATTTCACCCGTTTGTTTGCAATGATTTAGTCTACTTTTGCATGCGATCGCTTTTGCAATTGCGTGCGTGCGCGCGTGTATGCACGCGCTTATAAGGCGAAACCGCCAAAAAAATTTATTCAGGAGAATAACTATGCTTAAAGTTGAACATTTGAAAAAAACCTATCCAAAGAGCGACAGAGTCGCGGTTGACGATATATCTTTTGAATTGCGCCCGGGCGAGATTTTCGGATTTCTCGGACAAAACGGCGCGGGCAAATCCACTACGATAAAGTGCCTTACGGGTATTCTTCCTTTTGACAGCGGCACGATAACCATTTGCGGACACGACATCGTCAAAGAGCCTATCAAGGCAAAAATGGAAATGGGCTACGTCCCCGACAACCACTCCGTTTACGAGCGTCTTACGGGCAGGGAATACGTCAACTACGTTGCCGACCTCTATAAAGTTCCCGCTCTCGTGCGAACGGAAAGAATAGACCGCTACGCAAAACTTTTCAAGCTCGAAAACGCAATAGACAGACAAATCAAATCCTACTCGCACGGTATGAAACAAAAAATCTGCATCATTGCGGCTCTCATTCACGATCCGAAACTTTGGGTGCTCGACGAGCCGATGATGGGACTCGATCCGCAATCCACCGCGGAAATCATATCCTACATGCGCGAGCATTGCGCAAAGGGAAACACGGTTTTCTTCTCGAGCCACAACCTCGACCTTGTCAAGAAACTTTGCCACAGAGCCGCAATCGTCAACGACGGTCATCTCATCGACATCATCGACCTTGCCGGCAACGACAAAAACAAGGCGAACCTCGAAGAAACTTTCTTCCGCGTCACCGGCACTTACGAGCAAAGATTGTTCGAGGACTATATCGCGCAAGAGAGCGCGGATATGCGTCCCGATATGCCTGCTCAAACCGACGTTGAGGAAGAAGTCGTTTGCGAGGAGGAATCAAAATGACAAAAAGCGATTTTTCCATGCAAAGCGTAAGGACGCTTTTCAAACTCGACCTTAAATCGAGATACGGCATATCGCCCGATGCGGGCAAGCTCAAAAAGTTTGCGCAATTCGGCAACATGTTGTTTTTTGTCCTCGTGTATGCGGTGCTTGTGGTGGGTATCTATTATTTGAGCAACGTGTTCGTAACGCGTTCGGGCTTGCGTATCGAATTTTTGGTTATCATCGCAACCTTTACCATTGCGCTCGCAACCATAATTTCTACGAGTACGGTCATTAAAAACCTATATCAGAACGGCGACAACGAAATGTTGTTGCGCTTTCCCGTCAGCGGCAAAGAGATTCTCGTTGCAAAATCCATTTACTGCTATTTGCACAATCTCGTGACTTGCTTGCTCACAATGCTTCCGTTCTACATCTCGTTCGGCGTCGTTACGCACGCAAGCGTAGGCGATTATTTTGCGTATATCGGCATAGTGCTTTTGAGCACGTTCTTGCCATTCTTTATCGCAAATATCATCGCAGTGCCCGTCATGAAGGTTATGAACCTCGTCAAAAACCAATTTTTGCTGGTGCTTATATTCACCATCATCGTGGTTTGCGCGGTGTTCGTATTCTATCTCGTGTCTCTCAGCAACGTGCTCAAATATCTCAAAAATTCCAATCAGACAATTTTCTCTGCGGATATGATTGCAAGATATAAGCATTTTGCTCAAAACGCATATCCTTTCAACTGGTATGCCGAAATCATCAACGGCAGAAAGTACGCAGGACTTTCGTCGGGACAATACGCGCTTCGTTTCCTTTATATGTTCCTCATCAACGGCGCTTTGGGCGTAGGAGCGTATTTCGTGACGACAAGAGAGTATTACAAGACAATCCTTTACGGCATCGAAACGCAAAAGGCATCTTTCAAAAAGAAAATCAAAGACGTGCGTCGTCCGGTGTGGTACGCGCTTTTCAGACGTGAGTTTTACCTCATTTTGAGAAGTTTCAACTATTCCTTCCAATACTTTGCAATGGCGTGCGCCGCTCCCGTTATGGTGTTTTTCTGCAACAGACTTGCAGCGTCCATGGGTACCGAAAGCGTCGGCGCGAGCATTATGCCCGGTCTTACGCTCATGGTCATCGTGATTTTCGTTACGATAATCGTGTCGTTTGCTTCGACTTGCATTTCGAGGGAAGGCAACTGCTTCTACCACACGAAGATAATTCCCGTAAGCTACACAAATCAGATTCTCGTCAAATTTTTGCTTTACTCTATGACGGGTACGCTGTCGGTTGCGCTCTCTTGCGCGGTATCGGGCGGTTATTACACGAGCGAGGCGGGCGGACATCTTCTCACTCCGCTTGACGTGGGCGCGATATTCGGCATTGCGGAAATGCTTGTTTTGAGCCTCACTTGCCTCAGTATGATTGCGGACATCAAATCTCCGACCTTCAACGTGTCGGGGGACGGTGAGCTCGTTGCGGCAAACAAAAACGTCGCTCTTGCGCTTATCGTCGGCATAGTTACGGCAATCGCTTACGGTTTGTTCACTATGCTTTTCAGTTTCTTCCCGTTCTCAATCGGAAGTTTGGTTATCGGAGGAAACATGAGCGCAATATACCTCATTTTGAGCGTAATCACGCTGTTGTTGCTGGCAGGCTCTTTGGCAGGGCTGTTTGTCAACCTCAACAAGCGTTATCAAAAGATCGTTCCTTGATCTGAAAGGAAATTCGCATTATGAAAAAAGTGATGATAGGTATATTGATTCTTATACCGATTATTATTCTTCTCGTCGTTGCGATGGTTTCCACAATCGTTTCGGCGCAAGCGCATATTGCGGTTGAAAATATAGAATTAAAGTATAAGAATTCGCAAGATACCATATATGAATTGCCCCTTTCTCTTGAAAGCGTGGCAAACAAAGTTGTAAACATCAAAGACTATCTCGACGTTGCCGTTTTCCCCGAAAAGGCAAACAACTACACGATAGAGTGGAAGATTTCCGGCGACGTCACATACACCGACGAGGAATATTATAAAAAGTATCGTGATTACCTCGACAGTTCCGTCCAAACGGAAAAGGTGTGGCCGGCGGCGGCATTCGTGGACGAAAACGGCAACGAAACGTCGTCCAACACGTCGGGCAAGATGGTTATAGGCTCGTATTGCACGTTCACGATGCAAGTCGTGGCGGAAAACGTCAGCAAAACTTTGAGCGTCAAAGTCGTCGGATACGACGTATCCAGAGTGGATTTACGCGCGCAAACCGGCAATAACACACTCGAAGTCGGCTCGTCCGTGCGTTTGCTTCCGTCCTATACTCCGATCGACAGCATCGTCAATCAAACTGAATGGTCAAGCTCGAACGATTCGGTGGCAACCGTTGACAAAAACGGTATCGTCACGGCAGTCGGACAAGGCAGCGCGACGATAACTCTCGGCGCAAGCGTGTTTTCCACTGGCGAAAAAGTCTACGGCTCTTTTGACGTAACGGTAACCGCAACCGGCGCAAGCGTGCGCTATGGCAACAAAATCGTGACAAGCAGATCTTCTCTTACGTTGACAGAACTCGGTATCGACGAGAGCGCAACGGCAATAGACGGATGTGAAATCGTTGACGGAATTGTCACGGTGACCAAGGATGTTGCCACGCTGAACGTCGACGGCAAAGTTTTCGTCATAGAAAAGTGCGACGCGGACGCAATCGAGATTCAAAACAAAAAGTTCTACGAGCATACCGACGACGGCTACGTGCTTGCCGTGGGTGAACATACTCTCAAACTTGCGGCGATTTGGACGGATATGACCAATCGAACCGAGCTTTCAAACGTCGTTTGGACGTCTAACAACCAAAGCGTTGCCACGGTCGGCGAAAACGGCGAAGTCAAAGGTTTGTCAAACGGACTCGTTACAATCACCGCCACCGCAAACGGTAAGAGTGCGAGCGTGACGATAAACGTACAAAACAAACTTGCGTCCGTGCAATTGCGCACGTCCGACGCGTCGTTGGCGGTAGGTCTTGCAAGAGAAACCGTTTTCGCAAGCCAGAAATTTGCAAATCCTACAAACGTAAAGAGCGACGATAGCAAGATTGCCAACAGCACCCGCATTGTCGTTGAAGGCGAAAAGGTCGGAGCAACGAAAGAAGAGCTTGAGCTGTTCTATTCGGCATACGATTTCGAAGTAGTCAAGGGCGGAGAATATGCGTATTTTGACGATACGATCCGCAACATGCTCGTCTTCAAAGACGAGGGCAAAGCACTTGAAGGCAAGGGCAGGCAACAAATCGTTGTCAGAGTCAGCGCAAAGTATCCCAAGTACGAGGGGATGACCAAATTCACCACAAAGGAAGTCACGCTAAACGCTATATTCGGCGTTGCGGTATCTTCGGTTGCGGAGCTTGAAGCGGCGGCAAAATATCAACGAGCATACGCAGAAGCGTCGGAAAATGTCCTCGGAGCGCAAAAAAGGTACGAAATCAAAAACGATTACGACAACAAAACGTATCGTGTTCAAGCCAACCCGTATTCGAAGACGACGTATGCGATTTGCTTTGAAAACAACGTCGCTTATACGATTGCCGAACAAGGCGAAAACCTTGTGGGGCCTGAGGACAGAGTCAATTTCTACGGAGACGTGTACGGCAACAATCATATGCTGTCAACCGAGACCAATCAGCTCGAAATCAACACCAAACTTATGCGCATATCGTGGTCGAACGTCACCATGTCCAACCTCATTCTCCGCGCAAACAGCGCAGCGCAGGGCACCGAAATCGATTCGGCGGAGGATACAAAAGACTTTACGGGTATTCTCGGACTTGTCGGCAGTCACGTAAACTGGGACATATATCGTCTTGAAAACGTCAAAATCGAATATTGCATATTCGAAAACGCAAAAGAAGGGATCAATGTCAACAATTCGAATGTCGATTTCGACGGTTGCATTGTCAGAAACCTTTGCTACTGCGGTATTGCAACGCAAGCCCGCATAAACGAATCGGACGGAGTTTTATATCCGTATTATTCGCATATAGGCATGAACAATTTTGTGTTCTCCAACACGCTTGCGTCAATAATGGTTGTCAACTATGAGCATTATACGACGACGGGCAAAGCCACGGATTATCGTTTTGCGGCAACGGCAGAAGAGAACGAAAAATGGTTTATGGACAACTTCTATGCAAACGGAATCAATTTCCGTTTCAGACAAACCGGATTCATCGACGCATACAACTGGCAACCCGTGTCGAGCGCATCGCTCATCAGCGTGGGTAACGTCAACGGCATAAACGTGGACGACCTTATCGCAAAATTCAGCGATATGATCATAAGGGGCAACTCTGCGTTTGCAAATCGCAGAATAATTGATTCGAATGACGTGTGCTGGATTCACGTTGCTATTGTCACGGCAGGTATCACGACGGGATTTACGATCGAAAACACATATGCGGACGTAAATATCCAAGACAAGAGATTGTCCTATTTCAACACGAACGAAATGCAAATCGAGCAAACATCGCCGCTTGCAAAAATCGGCGAAACCTTCCTTAAACAAGCGTCGGCAGGTATCTGGGGCTACGACAATCAACAAAACATCCAACCGTCTACGACTTATATGGTCAACGACGCGTTTATCGATAGGTTGCATACAAAATAATGTTAGAATAATTACGGGAGAAAACATATGAAAAAAGTAATGATTGGAATCTTGATCCTCATACCGATAATCGTTTTGGTTGTCGTTGCGCTCGTGTCCGTCATCGTGTCGGTCAACGCGCATATTGCGGTTGAGGATTTGCAGCTCAGATACAAAGATTCCGACAAGACGATCTACACTCTTCAAATCCCCTTCGACGAGGTTGCAAACATAAACATTTACAACTACGTCGACGCAAAAGTTTATCCCGAAAAGGCAACCAACAAAACGGTTGAGTGGCAAATCGTCGGCGACGTTTCCTATACGGACGAAAACTACGAAGCGTCCAGAAACGCATATCTTGCAAATTTGTCCTCTCTCAAAGCGGAGCTTGAAAACGAACTTGCAAACGGTTCGTTTTCGACGCCGGCAAGACAAAACGCATACAACGTCGTAAAAAGCAAGTATTACAAGGATTCCTCCCTTATAATCTCCGAAATGGCGGATATTTTGCTTGAAAAAGTGTATCCGGCGGCGGCATTTGTGGACGAAAACGGCAAGGAAATCGAGTCGAACACAACGGGCAAAATGCTTGTGAGTTCCTATTGTAAATTCACGGTGCGCGCGCAAGCGGAAACGGTGTCTAGAATTATCACCGTGTCCGTGATGGGCTATGACGTCGAAAGAGTTACGCTCGGCGTTTCCGAAGAAGAGGACGCCACTCTGGGCGTGGGGGAATCCATGCGTTTGCTTGCGACATATACCCCCATTGACAGCATTGTCAACACGACGATATGGTCAAGCTCGGACGAAAGCGTGATTTCTGTTGACCAAAACGGCGTCGTCACCGCTCTCAAAGAGGGAAGAGCGACGATAAGTTTGCTTGCGAGCGTCTATTCCAGCGAAAAGAAAGACGAACTTGATTTTGTTGAAGGCACAATCGATCTAACCGCCGAGCAGAAGGGCGCAAGCTCGATATTCGGCGAAAACGTCGTGACAAGCAGAACAAGCCTTATGTTTGCCGAACTCGGCGTCGTCAAAGAGGAAATAGCAAGCGTTGAAGGCGGACTCTTGACAGAGGACGGAATTACGGTTAACGCCGATATCGCGCAAATCACGACCAAAGACGGCAGACGTCTTACGTTGACGAAGTGTGCGCAAAGCGATATTGCAATAAGAAATACGCGTTTCTATTCAAGCGAGAGCGGTTACGTGCTTGCCGTTGGCGAAAACGTGCTCGATCTCGACTTGGTATGGGCGGATATGCTCCAAGACGGTCATCCGCAAAACGCGGTTTGGACGTCGTCCGATTCGAGCGTCGCAACCGTCGGCGAAAACGGAGAAGTAAGGGGCGTTTCGAGAGGAATCGTTACAATCACCGCAACGGTTGGCGCAAAGTCGGTTAGCGTGACGATAAACGTTCAAAACAAACTTTCGCAAATCCAGCTCCGCACGTCAAACGCGTCTCTTGCAATAGGTATCGCTCGCGAAACCGTGTTTGCAAGCGAGAAATACGTCAACGTCGGCGTCAACAACGACAAGGTTGCAAACAGCACTCTTATCACCGTTCAAGGTCAACCCGAGGGCGCAACCGCTGCTCAACTTGCCGCGTTTTATTCCGCTTACGTCTTTGAAATCGTTGAGGGCAAAGAATTTGCTTCGCTTGACACGGTTGTAAGAAACAAAGTGGTGTTTACAAACGCCATGGAAGGTCTTGGCAAACGACAAATCGTCGTCAAGGTCAGCGCAAAATATCCCAAATACGAGGGAATGACCAGATTTACGACCGAAACGGTTACGCTCAACGTCGTCTACGGCGTTGCGGTCAACAATATCGACGAACTTATTCAAGCCACAAAGGATCAGGAAGCCTACGCAAAGGCGGAGGACAACATCGTCAATCCCGACGGAATAGAGGTGTGGCGACTTCAAAACGGCGGCGACACATATATCGTGCGGAATGCCAAATATTCAAAGCAAACTTATGCGATAGTGTTTGAAAACAACTGTGCGTATACCCCCGAATATGACAAAAACGGCGAAATTGTGGCAAGCGTTACCTACGACAATTTTGTGCGTTTTTACGGCGACATATACGGAAACAATCATATGCTTTCTGCAAAGAAAGGACAGGTCAATGCCTATCTTGTCGGCATACATTGGAGCAATATCAAGGTGTCCAACCTTGTCATGAGAGTGAACGACATCGGCGACAATGCGGAAATCACCGACGCAGAAGACACTCAATCGTTTAAGGGAGACGTCGTCGACGTCGAATCCGGACACGACAGACTCACCGGCATCCGCTTCGAGTATTGTATCTTTGAAAACTCACGTCAAGGTGTAACGACGTATAACGCAGACATCGAATACGACGGTTGCATTATGCGCAATATGATTCAATGCGCTATGTATATTCCGCAAAGGATTTATCAGGACGAAAACGGATATCGTCCGTGGTTCTCGCACGTGTCCCTCAACAACTTCATTTGTTCAAATACGCTCGGTACGCTTATGTCCATCACGTACGAATTGTTCACGATGACCAACAGCAAAACCGGTAGGTTTGTCAAAGACGATCTCGCCGCAAACGAAAAGTATTTTATGGACAACTTCTACAAAGCGGGTATAAACTGTGTGGTCACGCAAACGGGATTCCTCGACGCATACAACTGGCAAGACATCAACAACGCAAAACTTATCGATGCCGGCGACGAGAGTCTCAACACCGTCATCGGAGGTATGCTTGGCAATCTGGTATCCGAAAATTCCACGTTCGACAACTATAGGTACACCGCCGGCGACGGCAAGACGTATATGCACGTTGCGTTTATGGTTTCGGGCATTTCGTTCTCGGACGGCATCACCAATGCGCCGACTTATCTCGAACTCGATATGGACGACAAGAACTACCACTGCATAGACACTCACAATCTCAAGGAAGAGGGAAGCAGACTTGCAAAAACCGCTGCGAAATTGCTCAGCGGTATGTCGATTAAGCTCTACGGCTATGACAATACGGCAGCCATAAATCCCAACACTCCGCAATATCAGGTCAACAACGCGCTTATTGAGAGAATACACTCTTAAATCGACAAAGTTGACAAAAACAGGGTTTAATGCATCTAAATCAATATGAAAAAAGTTCTTTTGGGTATATTGACGCTTATTCCGGTTATCGTGTTGCTTGTTGTGGCAATGGTGTCCAACATCGTTGCTCTTCAAGCGCACATATCCGTTGAAGACGTTTTCCTTCGTCTGAAAAGCACGGGGGAAGACGCTTATGATATTTCGCTCTCTTTCGATTCTATAAGACAAAAAACATTTTCTATCACGGATTATATAGATGTGGTCGTTTATCCTCAAAGGGCAAACAACTATACGCTCGAATACGAACTTTCGGGAGATATTTTATACACCGACGTCGAGTACGAAGACAACCGCAACGAATATCTCCAAGAGAGAGCGGCACTGGTTAATCAGCTTGAAGAAGAAGTTTCGACGGGCATTTTCGAGGATGAAAAGCACCGCGAAGCGTTTTATATTGTCAGAGGCAAATTTTTGGATTCGTCGCAAATCGTAAACGCAATGGCGGATTTGCTTTTGTCCAAAGTGCGCCCCGCCGTGTCGTTTGTGGATGCAAGCGACAACGAAGTTGCAACGAACAACACCGGAAGGATGCTGGTTGCTTCCTATTGCAATTTCACCGTACGGGTGATTGCCGAAAACGTTTTTAAAACCTTAAACGTGTCCGTGACGGGCGACGACGTAGAAAAGGTTTCCGTCGTGTCAAAGAGCGGCAACACGTTGCAAGTGGGACAAAGCATTATACTTTTGTCGGTATACGCCAATCGACAGCATTGTCGAACACACGATTTGGCAAAGCTCGGACGAAAACGTTGCGAGCGTTGATCAAAACGGCGTGGTGAACGCAACGGGAGAGGGCAGTGCAACGATAAGTTTGTTTGCAAGCGTCAACTCATCTTGCAAGAGCGAAAACGCTGAGTACGTGAAAGGCGTTTTTGAAATACTTGTTTCAAAAAACGGTGCGAGCTCGAAATTCTTTGAAAAGATATCCACAAGCAAATCTGAGTTTACGCTTGAAGATATAGGCGTAAATGCAAGCGATATCGTCGGTGTCGAAGGCGCGACCTTGGACGATACGGGGATTGTTTCTATGACGTCAAACAAAGCCGCGATTTCGCTCGAAAACGGAAAGCAATTCGTTATCGAGAGTTGTTCTTCGGACGATTTAATCATAAAAAATGCGCAATTCTTTGAAAAAGACGGCGGATTTGTGTTGTCGGTTGACGAAAACTCGTTGAAACTCGAACTTGCTTGGGCGGATATGCTCGAAGAGGGTGCGCCGCAAAATGCAATTTGGACGTCCTCTGACACCGACGTAGCAATCGTGGACGAGAACGGTTTTGTCAAAGGCATATCGAACGGAAGCGTAGTCGTCACGGCAACGGTTGGCGAAGCGAGCGTATCCGTCGAATTGAACGTGCAGAAAAAACTTGCGTCGATACAGTTGCGCACGTCGAATTCCGCACTTGAAATCGGCATCGCAAAAGAAACCGTGTTTGCGTCCGAAAGATATTTGGACGTATCGCTCGGCAACGAAAAGACCGCAAATTACACCAACGTCATCGTAAAAGGCGAGCCGCAAAACCAAGCGTTGTTAAAAGATTTTTATGCAGCTTACAAATTTGAAATCGTAAGCGGCGCGCAATATGTCTGTTTTGACGACGAAGTTGCCAACAAGCTGATTTTCTTGCCTACTCTCGAGGGCGCCGGCAAACAGAGTATCGTCGTAAGAGTGAGCGCAAGATACCCCAAATATGAAGGATTTACGAAGTTTACAACCGAAGAAGTGACGATAAAAGCCGTTTTCGGTGTGCAATGTTCAAATATAGCCGAGGCAAGACAAGCAACCAAGGATCAAAGAGAATACGCCCACAAAGACGGCAATTTGCAAAGCAGAAAAAACGTTTTCGAAAAAGAAATCGCAGGCGTTAGATACGCAGTTTACGATGCTCCCCGATCACGCAATTTGTATGCGATCTGCCTTGCCGACAACATCGTTTACGAGGTGAACGAGGACGGCACGCCCGTCACGGTCAACGGCTCGAACAACTTGAATTTGTACGGAGATTTGTACGGAAACAACCACATTATTTCCGCGCTTAAACAGCAAGTGGAAACACACCTTATTCGTATCAATTGGAGCGGCGTTACGCTTTCAAACACGGTTATGCGTTCAAACAGCATAGGCGACGACGGTTTAATAACCGACGCCGAGGACACCGAAGGTTTTACGTCAACCGTTTGCGAAGTTATATGCGGCTACGATTGGGACACCAACCGCCTCAACGACGTTTGCATCGAATATTGTATATTCGAAAACGCAAAACAAGCGATAACGCTTTTCAACGTCGACGCGACAGTCAACGGGTGCATAATCCGCAATATGACGCAAGTGGGCATGTATATACCGCAACGTATGGCGGATATGGGCGATGCCGTTTATCCGTTTTACAGCCATCTCAACATAAACAACGTGGTTTGCTCGAACATGCTCGGCTCGCTTATGAGCGTTGCGTACGAAAAGTTTACAATGAAATCCTCAAAACTCGGCAGATTTGCGGACGATTTTGACGAAAACGAAAAGATTTTCCTCAAAGAGTTTTACTCGGCAGGCGTAAATTGCGTGATAAATCAGACGGGATTTTTGGAAGCGTACAACTGGCAGAATATCAAAAACGCAGGTCTTTTGAAAACGGGCAACGCCGACGTTGACGGTATGATAGGCTCGATGGTTTATGATTTGATCAGAGAAAACTCCGCTTTCGACAACTATAAATACGAATATGGCGGCGAAACGTATATGCACGTCGCTTTCATTTGCTCGGGCATCTCTTTTAAAGACGGTATAATGAACGCTCCGACGTATTTGCAATACAACTCGCAAAACGCAAACTACTCTTGCATAAACACCGCGGACATAAAGCCGGAGGGCGGAAGCACCGCTTCTCTTGCGGCAACCGTGTTGTCAAGAATGTCGTTGAGAATTTACGGTTACACAAACGACGCAAGCATAACTCCCGCATCGATGTATCAGGTCAACAGCGCGCTTATTGAGAGAATGCACTCTTGAAACGACAAAGTTAAAACGGCAAATCTTGCAAAAGAGCCGTTGTGATTATTGCAAAAAAGATATGAAAAAACCTCGCAAAAGCGAGGTTTTTTTGCAAGTTTGACGTCGTTTTCAGAACGGACATTTTGAGTAGACTGCAACGTAATCCACAAGAAAGTCAACGGGGAAAGTGCCTTCCGGATTTTCAAAAACGCTGTTTGCAAAGAAAAAATCGGGCTTTTGCGCGACGCCGTTTTTGCCGCCCACTTCAACGGATAGGAACAGATAATCCTTTTCGACGGTGGATATATACTTCTTGTCCGTGATTTCAAACACGAGCTTTCTGTCAAAATAGAAGCGGTAGTAATCCTCGCTCCAATCAAGTCCGAAAGTGTGCCAATCGTCATAGATATCGACTTGCGTTTTTGCGGTTTGCGTGTTTATAAATTGTTCTTTCTTTATATAGTTTTTCTTGTAATCTCCCACATGCACCGCGCATTGATAGGTTTCGTTTTCCAAAAGTTGTTTGGAGAGCAAGTTGTTGACGGGGTTGAAGTAGGGCGATTCCATTATGTCGATTTCAGCTCCGCACACGCTCACGTCGGAGGTGGGCGCATCATACATCATTCCTTGCGGCATCAGCCAGAATGCAGACCAGATTCCGCTTGCTTTGGGGAGATAACATCTTGCTTCGAAATAGCCGAAAAGCAGTTCTTTTTTGTTCATCGAATCGACTGCGCCCGTGTAGAAAGTCCCGTCCTTTTCAACCGTGCGAATCACCAGATTGCCGTTTTCGATCAACACTTGATCCTTGTCCCAATATCCGCCTTTGCGTCTTTCGTGTAGGGTGTTCCAGACGGTCGTGTCGAGTTCGCCGTCAAAATCGTCGAAGAAAATTCTGTACTGCGCGCTGTCAAGGTCGATTGCGCGCGCTTGGACTTCTTCGTCGTCGCACGCTGTGAAAAAGGATAGCGAAAGTATCGCGATAAGTGCGATAGCGGCGGCAAGTATAATTTTTTTGTGCATTGTATTTTCCCTCTTTGGTTGTTGCTTTTATATTATACAAAAGGTCGTTTAAAGTCAACGACCAAAAACTTGTGACGAAATGAAAAGCAGACATAGGTGTCTGCTTAATTGTGCGAATTTGCAAAAGTGTGTTGAAATCTGTCTCGTTTTTTAGTTTTCGACAAAAATCGTTTTTACAAAGTCATAGAGAGCTTTGCGCCAAACGGTTGGGGCGTGTCCGCCGGGATATTTTTGATCGATATACGTTATTCCGTTTTGCGTGAGTTTGTTGACGATGTGCGGATAAAACAGGCTTGTCGACGTGTCCATATTGCCGATTGCAAGCATCAAAACGTCAAAACTCTTTCCGTCTTCATATTTGAAATCAGGCACGGTCGTGTCAAAAGACACGGGTTTTTCGCCAAAACCCGACGGCGAGAATGCGCCGACGTAGTTGAAATAGTCCTGATATTTGAACGCCGTGAGCAAGGTTTCTCTTCCGCCCATGGAAAAGCCTGCGATTGCGGTGTTGTTTCTATCGGTAAGAGTGGGGTAGTTTTGGTTGATATATGGCATCAGGGAGGTGATAATCTCGTCCGCGGTTTTGTCGAACATCGTGCAGTAATCTTTTGAAAAGATGCTCGGTTGCTCGCCCGCAGTGATATTGCTGTCCGCCGACACGAGAATCATAGGTTTGATTTCACCCTCGATTTGCAAGTTTTGAATCACGTATTTTGCACTGCACATTTCAAGCCAGCTCTTGTAGGTGCACGACATGCCGTGAAGCAGATAAAGCACGGGATATTTTTTGTTTTCGTCGTAATTTGCAGGCAGTGTGACGTATGCTTTTCTGTCGGTGTCCGTAACGCTCGAGTGATAGGTAATTTCGATGTTTTCGCCGTATGCGTATCCCTCTTTTTCCTCGTAAAACTCCGGCTCGGGAGTAGGTGTCGGCGTCGGCGTAGGTTCGGGAGCAGGGGTATCCGGTGTCTCGTTGCACGCAAAAAGCAGACAACTTGCCGTGCAAATTGTCAGAATGAGAATGATAAGTTTAAGAAAAATTTTTTTGTTCATGGTGCCTTTCAAACCCGTTTTGCGTTCTTTTACATAAATGTAACACAGCTTTTTTGTCTTTGCAATATTTTGTGTCAATCCTTTCGCGATTTAATCGCAGGTTGCTGCGAATTTTGTAGAAAGATTATACAATCGAACGAACGTTTTTTCATATAGCCTAGCATTAAATTTTCACACGGGGCGCACCGCTCGAATAAAAAAAGAAACGCCGTGCAGCCGCTTCTTTTTGCGGATAGAATATCGATTTTTTCGATATGAATAACGTTTTTGTCGTGTAAAAAAACTTATGCGTTTTGTTTTTCTGCAAGCATACGGGACAAAAACGCTTTCGTACGCTCTTCCTTCGGTGAGGTGAATATTTGTTCGGGCGCACCTTCTTCGACAATCACGCCGCCGTCCATAAATACGACTTTGTTTGCAACGTCGCGCGCAAAAGTCATCTCGTGCGTTACGACGATCATCGTAAGTCCCGCCTCTGCAAGCTCTTTCATGACTTCGAGCACTTCGCCCACCATTTCGGGATCGAGAGCGGAAGTGGGCTCGTCAAACAAGATGACTTCGGGGGACATCGCAAGGGCGCGCGCAATTGCCACGCGTTGTTTTTGACCGCCCGAAAGCTGACGAGGCTTTGCGTTGATATACGCGCTCATGCCCACGAGTTCGAGATATTTCATTGCGACGGCGTTTGCCTCGTCCTTTTTCATTTTCAGCACTTTTCTAGGGCCAATGGTGCAGTTTGCAAGCACGCTCAAATTATTGAAAAGGTTGAACGATTGAAACACCATCGTCACTTTTTCACGGTATTTGGGCGCGCTTTTGGTTTTCGTCACGTCTTCGCCGTGAAAACAGATTTGCCCCGACGTTGGCGTCTCGAAGAGGTTTATACAGCGCAAAAGTGTGGATTTTCCGCTGCCCGACGAGCCGATTATGCAGGTTACGTCGCCTTTTTGGACATCGAAATCGATGTCTTTGAGCACCTCGTGAGTGCCGAAGATTTTGCCGAGATGGCGCACTTCGATGATTGATTCGCTTTGTGAGTCAAGTTGCGCAGTGTTGTCTATATTCGTTATGTTTTGAGTATCTATTGCGGTGTTTTCCATAATTTGCTCCGTGTTTTCCTCGTTCTGTCTTGAAGTGTTCGCATCCGTAATCGTCATTATTCGCCACCTCCGATAGCTTGTTTTTCACGCAACATGGATTCTGCGTCCATATTTTGCGAACCCATGATTTGATAGTCCTTTTTGCCGTCCATCTTCTTTTCGATGAGGCGGAGTATGCGCGTGATGGTGAAGGTGAGCACAAAGTATATCGCCGCAACGACGAGGTAGGTTTCAAATATCGCGTATGTGTTGAGGGCTATGGATTTGCCGTAGAAGAACAGCTCGGTAAAGCCGATTACGTTCAGCACCGACGTATCTTTGATGTTGATGACAAATTCGTTTGCTACGCTGGGCATAATGTTGCGCAACACTTGCGGCAAAACGATGTTCCACATAGTTTGCGAGTGCGTCATACCGATTGCTTGCGCGCCCTCGAATTGACCTTTGTCGATTGAGATGATGCCGCCTCTGACGATTTCCGCCATGTACGCGCCAGTGTTTATGGACACGATAATCAAACCTGCAAGCGTGACGTTCATCGTGCTGCCGTTGTTGATAAGCGCAAAGCCCCAGAAGATAACCATTGCCTGCACCATCATAGGCGTGCCGCGGAACACTTCGATATATATCGAAAGAATGACGTCGCCGATTTTTTTAAGCACTGCGAGCGCCTTGTTTTTCGGCGTATCGAGAGTGCGGTACATGCCAATCAAAAGACCGATAAACAAGCCCACGATCGTACCGACGATTGCCACGAGTATAGTGTAGCCTACGCCTTTCAATATTGACAGATAATATGTTTTGATTATGTTTCCGATTCTCGAAAAGAAAGTGGATTGTACGCTCGTGTTGTCGGTGGAAAATTCGACCGCTTCTTGCATAATTGCAAGCCTGTCTTCGCTTGAAAGATTCAAAAGTATGTTGTTTATAGCGTCTTTATGCTCGAATCCGTATCTCATGCCGATTGCGATTTGAGTGTCCTCAGCGCTTGCGTCAAAACCCGTATCGTTGTTCAAAAGGTGGACGTAGGTGAGGTTTTCGTTTGCGGCGCAGTCCGCAATCGCGCCAGGCTCTTCCGCAACGTATCCGTCGATGGTTTTTGCATTGAGCGCAATCGTCATTTCGGGGAAGGTCGCCATAGGCGTGCCTGCCGTTATACCGTGATACACCGCTTGTTCTTGAAGTACTTTGTCGTGGAACGTGCCTTGTTGCGCAACGATTTTCGCGCCGTTGAAATCGTCGAGATTTTGCGCGTTGACATAGTTGCCGTCCTGTCTTACGACAATGACGAGATTGCTCTCGTAGTAAGCCTCTGAAAAGTCGATTGATTCGCGCCTTTCAGCTGTGGGGCTCATGCCTGCAATTACAAGGTCGAGCGTGCCTGCGCTAACGCCGGGGACGAGAGAATCCCATTCGGTTTTTACGATCACGAGTTCTTTGCCGAGTGCATCCGCAATGCGTTTTGCAATAAGGACGTCGTATCCGTTTGCGTATCCGTCGGCATTCGAGATCTTTACCGCGCCGTTTTTGTCCGTTTGTTGCGTGAAATTGAAGGGAATGTATGCACATTCGAGCCCGACAACCAGTTTGTCTTGCGACGAACCGTTCGAGTGGGTGTTGCATGCGCTCAAAAGCACAAGGCTTGCTGTCAAAACCGACAAAATCAATATCAAAACTATGATTTTGGAAGTCTTTTTCATTGTTGTTTCTCCTGCGAAAAGTATTTTACAAATCGACGGTAGGCGGCATCGGGGACAAAAAAATCCGCAATGCCAACAACATTGCGGATATAAAATATCGCTCAACGTTGATAGCGCTCCACCTTTAAGGTGACAGTACAACGCATATTCTGCGTTGTCCCAAGAAAGATCGTTTCAGACCAAACAAGTCTTTCTTTCGGCGGATTTTCCTTTGCCACCGCGACGAAGTCTGCGCCGTCGGCTTATCATAAAATCCGCACCTCTATCGAGATGATGTACAAAGTTTAGCACGCCGCTTGCTTAAAGTCCAGCGTTTATGACAAGTTTTTTTCACAAAAAAATATTCTTTTGTCGCTTGCTTTCATGTCGTCATTGCAAAAGTGCGACGATATTGCATTGCGACTTGACAAGAAAAGTAACGAAACAAAAATTACAAAAACGCTTGTCTATGTCGCAAAAATGATGTAATATAAGTGAGCAAAACACCAATGGGGTCATGGCGCAGTTGGTAGCGCGTTTGAATGGCATTCAAAAGGTCAGGGGTTCGAATCCCCTTGGCTCCACCAATAGGTACCCATCCGCACCGGTGACGTTTTGACCGGTATGGATGGGGCTTTTTTTATAATTTATCGGTGCAACAATCTTTGTCTTCGATTGAGAATTTACTTGAAGTTTGCGACAAGTTTTCGATTTGTTTTTTTGAGAATACTGCGATTTTTGGGCGTTGACTTTGTATGTGGGAGAAAGTATAATTTGGATATAAGGCGGTGGAGATATGAAAAAACATTTGTTGAAAATCGCAAGTTTGATATTTGTGCTGGCACTGGTGCTGGCAACGTTTGCGGCATGTTCGGCATCGGGCGGCGCAGGCGGCGTGGTGGACGCGCTCAACGTCGAGTGCAAAGAGGGTGCAAAGGTCAAGAACTTCATATACGTTATCGGTGACGGAATGGGGCTTGAACACGTTGCGGCAGGCGCGATGACAAGCGGCGAGGCTTGCACGTTCGGTGATTGGAAGAGAGCGTCCGTCAACACGGATTCGCTTACGAGCGTCAAGTTAAGAGCGACGAAAACAACCGACTCTGCGGCGGCAGGCACTGCGCTTGCAACGGGAGTTTTGACCAAAAACGGGCGCATAGGCAAGGACAAGGACGGCAGGGATACCGTAACCATTCTTGACGTTGCCAAAAGCAAAGGCAAAGCCACGGGTATCGTGACATCGGACAAATTGAGCGGAGCAACGCCTGCATCGTTCAGCGCGCACGCAATGAGCCGCAAGGACACCGACGATATCATTGCAAGCCAAATCAAGTCGGGTGTGGATTTGTTGTGCGGAGCGTCAAGCGACTCTTACGCAAAGAAACAGGGCAGTATCGAGCAAGAAGGATATGCGTTTTGCAGCGATTTTGGGAGCAGACAAGCCGTGCTTGACGCACAAAAGGCGTACTGTCTGTTCGATATGGGCGGCAACGGCGGCACGGTGTCTTTGAAAGACGCAAGCAAGTTTGCAATCGACTTTTTAGCAAAGGACGAGGACGGTTTTGTGCTGATGATCGAGCAGGCGCACGTTGACAAGTACTCGCACAAAAACGACTTCGGCAATATGGTCAAAGCAATGAAGGCACTCAACGATACCATTGCTATGATTCTTGATTGGATAGGGGATAGAAACGACACCGCAATCATCGTCACCGCCGACCACGAAACGGGCGGATTGAGCGTGAGCAAGCAAAACAATCTTCCAAACAGGTACGACTGTGCAAGCGGCACGGTCTACTATGCGTGGGAAAAGAAATCGCACTCCGATTCGGACGTCGGAGCGTTCTTCTTCGGCATCGACTTCAAAGTGGCGGATTATTCCTATTTCAACTCGGAATTTTTGCTTAAAAACTGCGATATTCCCAAAATCATAAAAGCGCATATTTAAGTTGAAAAAAAAGAGGAAAACGATAAAAAACCGTACTTGAAAAGAAAACATCAATGCGTATGACAATCAAAAAGCGGCGGAAAATCCGTCGCTTTTTCGATTGCGTTTTAGGCTTTTGGCTCTTGAATCAGAAAATCTTGATTGCGCCTGTCGTGTTGAGGATAAGAAGCACAACGTAGGTCACATAGCCTGCAAGCAACAGCGCTCCTTGCCAACGTTTGAATTTGCCCATGACAAGAGGTGGAATGAGCGCAAATCCTGCCGCGGCAAGGCAGAAGGGGAAATCGATTGTGAGCGATTGAGGGTCTACAGGCAGGGGATTGCCGTTTTTGCCCATTGTGATGAATGTGCAAATTGGAAGAATCAAGGACAAGTCGATGATGTTTGCGCCTATGATGTTGCCAACCGACAAATCTGATTTTTTCTTTATGATAGCGGTGATTGCGGTGACGAGTTCGGGCAAAGACGTGCCGACTGCAAGAATGGTAACGCCGATGATGCCTTCGGGGACGTTGAGTGCGCGAGCGAGTTCTGCGCCGTTGTCGCACATAAGTTGCGCGCCGACAAAAATCGTTGCCGCACCGAGAACAAACAGAACAACGTTTTTTGCGATGTCCTTTTTCTCGATGACCATGCCCGTTTTTTTGAGGACTATTTTTTTGCTTTCCTGCTTTTGGAAGTATGAAAACAAAATGCCCTCGCCCCTTGTTTTGTTTTCATCTATGCTTTCAAAGCCTTTGTCGTTGATTAGAGTTTGGGAGTGTTTTTTTGCACTTATGACGTTTTCGATAAGGAACAGCACAAACATTGCAAGTATGATGATTGCGTTCCACCAATTAAATTCGCCGCTTGCGCTGAGTCCCCACAGAAGAGCGATTGTGCCAAGCAAAATCGCAACCTTAAAAACGTAGTCTTTGCGTTTGAAAACAGGGGCGGTGAACACAAGCGAGATTGCCATGATAAGAGCAATATTGCAGTTGACCGAGCCGACTGCGTTGCCGATTGCCATAGACGCCTGACCTTGCGCCGCAGATATGCTCGAAACCAAAATTTCGGGTATCGTCGTTGCGACGCTGACGATTGTCGCGCCGATGATAAAAGTCGGGATGCCGGACACCTCGGCAATCCAACTTGCCGCGTCCACAAACCAATCCCCGCCTTTGACGACAAAGATGATGCCGAGCGCAAGCAGGATGATATATGCCGCTATGCCGTTGCCTTCCATCATGGATAGTGTTGAAACAATCATAATTCCGCTCCATTGCGCGTTTTACGCACCGCTATAAAGTAGCACTTTGCTCTCAAAAAGTCAAGAGCGACAATGCAATGCAACGAGCTTTTTCCCTCGTCAAAATAACTTTGGGTTTGCAATCTTGCAAAACACGATTTGCGCCGACATTAAAACAGCCGCTCGCCGAGCGGCTGTTTTGTGTAAACTCGGATTATTTGTTTTTTGTTTCGTCCAGAAGGGCGGTTGCCTTGTCAACCTGTTGCGCTTTGAGAAGGTCGCGGATTTCGCGGAGCAAATCGTCGGTGGTTTCGGGCTTGTTTGCCGCTTCGAGAGCCGCTGCTTCTTCCGCCGCCTTTGCAGCCGCTTCGTCGCGAGCCGCTTTGATTGCTCTGAGTTCCTTTTTGGTTGCAAATCTACCTTTGATTGTGGCTTTCTCTTCGGGTGTGAGCGATTCAAGGAATTTGGTGTCGCGGGTAAGTCCCGTAAATCCTCCGCGCACCATGTTGATGAGTTTGACAAGCGCAAACAGCACCAAAGCGGTGATGAGGAAGTTGATGATTGCCATTATAAACGCGCCCCAGTCGATGTACACGGACTTGGACATGTCCGTCACAAACGCGATGCCTTGTTTTGCGCATTCCGCTGCCGTAAGACCATCGGCATTTTTTGCAACGAGCATTGTGATAAGACCTTGCAAATCACCCATCGGGATTGCGTTGATGAGGGGCTTGAAGATGTTGTTGACAAGAGCGGTTACGATTGCGGTGAATGCAGCACCTATAATCATACCAACTGCAAGATCGACAACGTTGCCTTTTGTTATGAACGCTTTGAATTCTTTGAGAAGCTTGAATTCGGGCTTCTTGAAATCTTTTTTCATAAAAGTTATCTCTCCTATCGTTGATGCAAAAAACAATATAGTACTTTTTGTATTTTAAGTCAAGAAAATGACAAATTTGACTAGTTTTTTCTATATTGACGAATTTTCCGATATTGTGCAAAACAATTGACTAAATTTCCGCCGAGGCATACAATAGGTGTCGCTAGGGGTGCTGTAAAGCTGAGATGATACCCTCAAACTTGTGAGTTAATCCTCGCGTAAGGAAGCAAAAACAACGAAAGTTTTCGATATTGCCTTTTCTTTTCAAGTTCTCCTAAGCACAAGTTAGGAGATTTTTTTATGGACATCAAAACTCTTGCGGAAAAGTTGCAGTACGTTGCGCTTTACACGGCGATTGCCATTCTTGCAGGCTGCATTGTGGTCGGTTTGCTCGTGTGGTTTTTCAAAAGAGAAAAATTCAACGACTACAAAAAATACGCAATAGGCATTGCAACCGGCTTTGCAATCACAATGGTCGTCGTGTTTGCGTACGTCAAATTTCAATGCAATATCGACGATATGCAAGCAATGCTTTTCTATCCCATTCTTGCAATGCTCATCGTGGTGGTTGCAGGTGGCATAGCGGTGCTTATCAGCTCGCTTTTCAGCAATAAAGCCGCAAAAATCAGCTTGATAGTCACAGGCGTATTGTTCTTGGCAAGTTTTATCGCGCTCGTCGTGGTTGTATGGAAATACTACAACATCCACTTTGAAGAATTCAAAGAGATGTATCCCGGTATGAGCCTTGTCGGTATGGTTGTGTCGGCGGTCGTGATTTTGGCGGTGCTGGTCGTTTTGTGGTTTGTCGGCGACAAGCGCAAGTTGAACGACACTCGCTCAATCGTTTACGGCGCAGTTGCAATGGCTCTGGCATTCGTGCTTTCCTATGCAAGACTTTTCAAGCTCCCCAACGGCGGTTCTATTACCTTTGCAAGCCTTTTGCCGCTTATGATTTACTGCTGTATGTTCGGCACGAGAAGAGGTCTTATCGTTTGCAGTCTTTACGGCGTGTTGCAAGCGCTTCAAGACCCCTACATCATTCACCCGATGCAATTCTTGCTCGACTATCCTCTCGCATTCGGACTTGTCGGCGTGAGCGGCATCTTTATGGAAAAGGGCGTTTTCAAAGAGAAAAAAATCTTGGCATTCTTGCTCGGAGGCGTGGTTGCCGTGTTGTTTAGATACATTTGCCACGTTTGTTCGGGTGCGTTTGCGTTTGCAACTTACACCGATTTCAAAGCCGCGCTTGCATACAGCTTGGGCTACAACGCAACGTACGTGTTTGCGGATATGGCAATATCTCTCGTTGCGGGCAGTTTCTTGTTTACGTCAAAGTCGTTCACGGCGGCTATGCAACAATCTAGCGACGTCAACAAACTCGCAGTGACAACTCAAACCGCAGACGGCGCAACAGGTGTCGACAACGACGAGGAACTTGACGAGGTTGACAAGCAAATCATCGCAAATCAAGCAAAATCCGAAAATAAGGATAGCAACGACAATCAAGACAATCGATAATTGCAATTTGCAATCGGCAAGAAGGGGAGAGGCAAACCGCCTCTCTCTTTTCGTTTCAAGGGAGTGCGTTTTGAGTTGTGACTTAGAAAATACCGCATTTGCGGACACAATTCAAAAAGCACGGCATGCCGTGCTTTTTTGTTAGAAAGGTTTGAAAAACGATGATTTTGTATTTTCGATAAATATACAAATCAAGTTTTGGTTTTATTGGAATATTTTTGAAAAAACTCGCATTTTTCAAAAAAATTTTGAAGAATGCGAGCAACTTTTGTATGACCTTTGTCAAATATTTTGCAAAACGTGCAATTTTTTGCGATTTTCGTATTGATTCAGCGTTTTATATAGCGGAACACGAAAACGCCGCCGTGCTTGACGTTTATGTGGATTTTGCCGCCGAGGGACACATTGGACAATCCTCTCGAATCGCAGGATTTGAGCAGGAGTTCGTCAAGCGGATATTCGAGATTTTGAGAGTCGCTCACAAGCGCACTTTCGCCGTAGGGGATAATGGATATAGTTTCGCCCTTTTGCGTGGCGAGGTCAAATTTGCCCTCGACATAGTGTATATCGAGTCCGTCCTCTTCCGCCTTTGCGTTCATACCGAGAGTTGCGGCAAGGCGCATAATGGACAGGTTGCAAAGCACGTGGTCCACTCGTCCTCCTGTTATGCCGTAAAATACGATTGAGTCCGCATGCAAAACCTCTTTTGCATAATACACGGCAAGTTCGCCGTCGCTTGCGTCCTTGTGCGGATTGTGCTCGACAAGGGGAATGTCCGAGCTGTCGGTTTTTTCGAGGGAGTCGAAGTCGCCCAGAATCACGTCGGGTTTGACGGGGCATACGTTGAAACCGCCGTCACAGCATACGACTTTGTCGCCTTTTATTTTGCGTTTTATTTCATTTCCGCAGTTTAAGATTATGGATACTTGCATAAATACAGTGTAGCACTCCTTTGCGAATTTTGCAATTTTTGATGTGTTATTTTTGCAAAGTGCTATTGATAAAATGAGTTTTATTGTTTATAATGTGCTTAATAAACCTTATTTTGTGCGGAGAGTGCAATATGAAAGAGTTTAAGCTCAAAAGTTTTGACAACACCGAGATTTATTGCAGGCTTTGGGACGACGTGGAAAATCCCAAGGGCGTAATACAACTCGTGCACGGCATGAGCGAGTATGCGGGCCGCTACGACGAGTTTGCACGCTATCTCAATTCAAGAGGTTACATAGTTTTCGGCGATGATCACCGCGCGCACGGTTTGACCGAAACCGACCAAAATCGCGGCAAACATCCCGGCAACATTTTCAAAAAGACTTTGAACGACGAATTGTTTTTCCGTGAGTGGCTAAAATCTCAATATGATTTGCCCGTGTTTCTTATGGGGCATAGTTACGGCAGTTTTCTCTCGCAGGCTTTTGCGCAGGAGGGGACGGACGTCAAGGCGATTGCACTCATAGGTTCGGGACATATGCGCAGCCTGTTCACTTTTGGCAAAATCGCAGTTGCGCCGATATTCCTTGTGGCAAGAAACTGGCGTCCTCGCATCGTAAACTGGGTGAGCGACAACTTCCAGAAATTCAAAGGCGACGAGGGCAAGCTGCAATGGGCAAACAGCGTAAGGGCAAGGCGAGAGGATGTGCTTGCAGATCCGCTTGCGCATCAAAATATGTCCGTCGGTTTTGACTATTATATGATGAAAGAAACATCGAAACTGTACACCAAAAAAGCGCAGGCAAAACTCAATCCTGCAACCGCAATCGGCATTTTTTCAGGTGATGCGGACTCTGTCGGACAAATGGGCAAGGGCGTCAAAAAACTTGACAGAATGTACAGACAAAACGGCATCAACACCGAGCTTCATCTTTATCCCGGCGCAAGACACGAGGTGTTTTACGATTGGTGCGGCGAGCAAATGCAAAAGGACGTTGCGGATTTCTTTGACAAGTTCATCATCTATGAGCAGACAAGCATAGACGATTTGTGTAAATAAAAAAAACGAAAGTCCTTCTTGTTCGGAGGACTTTTTTGAGGTGTGAAAATGAATGTAACAATACCTTCCGGTTTTAAGATAGGACACTATGAGGACGAGTTTACGGGCGTAAGCGTAATCCTTGCCGAAAACGGAGCGGTCGGAGGCGTGGATTGCAGAGGAGGTGCACCCGGTACGAGAGAAACCGACCTCCTTCACAACGAGAAGATGATGCAAAAAGTCAATGCGGTTGTGCTGTCGGGCGGCTCGGCATACGGACTTGCATCCACCGTCGGAGTTATGGAATATCTCAAACAAAATGGCAAGGGATTCAAGTCTATGGGCAAGATCGTGCCTATTGTTTGCGGTGCGGTGCTTTATGACCTCAATCAAAAGGAATATCACTATCCAACCGCGCAATACGGACTTAATGCGTGCAAAAATGCGTCAAAAACCCTCGATTTCGGCAATATCGGCGCAGGACGAGGCGCAACGGTAGGCAAGATAAGAGGCTTGAAAAACGCGTGCAAGAGCGGTATCGGCGCGGCAACCGTCAAAGTGGCGGGCGTCACGGTTACGGCAGTCGTTGCGGTCAACGCTATGGGCGACGTCGTAGATGAAAGCGGCAAAATAATTGCAGGCGCAAAGGGCAGAAACGGCGAGTTTATCGACACGGAAAAATGCCTCGCAAACGGTGAATTCGCAAAACTTTTGCTTGGGACAAACACAACGATAGGTTGCATAATCACCGATGCGAAACTCTCCAAAGTCGAGGCAAATTTGATTGCAAGCATATCCCACAACGGGCTTGCAAGGGCAATCCGTCCCGTGCATACAATGTACGACGGCGACACCATGTTCTGCCTTGCAAGCGGCAGACGTCCCGTAGTCAATCTTGCACCGGTGCAATCGGCAGCCGTCGAGGCAACTCGCCTTGCAATCGTCAATGCCGTGAGCAAAAGCGCACAATACGAGATTGTATTTGACCAAGACGAAGATTGCGATACGCAACAATAAGCGAAACAACAAGGAAAATAGGTTTTATGAACATAAGCATAATGCTCAAACCTGCCTCGTCAAATTGCAATTTGCGATGCAAATATTGTTTTTACAACGACCTCTCAAGCCATAGAGAGATGCCGTCGCACGGAATGATGAGCGAAAAAACTCTGCGCTCAACACTCAAAAAAGCCTTCGATTTTGCAGGACACGACAGGGTTATGCTCTCCTTTCAGGGCGGCGAGCCGCTGCTTGCCGGCAAGGAGTTTTTTTTGAAACTGCACGATATTATTCGTGAGTTGAACGTCAATCGCGCGCCCGTCAGCATAGGCGTGCAAACCAACGGAACGCTCATCGACGACGAGTGGTGCAGAATATTCAAGCGCGGCGGCTACCTTGTCGGATTGAGCTTGGACGGTGACGAGGTTGCCGATTCTCTCCGCATAGACGCAAACGGCAATCCCACGTTTTTACGTGCGTTCAACGGCGCAAAACTTATGCAAAAATACGGCGTGGATTTCAATATCCTCGTGGTGCTGACAAAGCAGGTGGCAAACCGTATCGAGCCGATTTATAAGTTTTTCAAAAAACAAAACTTCAAGCATTTGCAGTTTATCCCCATGCTCAAACCATTGCGCGTGGACGAGAGCGGCAAGCCTGTCTCAAAAACAACCTACAACGAGTGTTTCCCAAGCGAGCAGGAAAACTATTCCATGTCCGCCGAGGACTATTCCGAGTTTTTGCAAAAGTGCTTTGCGATGTATCTCAAAGACTGTATGGACGGCAAATACACCTCAATCCGCCAATTTGACAACTTCGTGCGCCTTGCGCATTTCGAGTGTCCCGAACAGTGCGGTATGGAAGGGCATTGCTGTCACCAATTCGTCATAGAGGGGGACGGCGAGGTCTATCCGTGCGACTTCTATTGCCTCGATTGCTACGATATGGGCAACATCAACGATACCGATTTCTTTGCGCTGTCAAAGCACCCCGTTGCAACCGAATTCATAAAAGAAAGTATGCAAATCGAGGACAAATGCAAGGAGTGCAATTTCTATCATATGTGCCGCAACGGCTGCAAGCGCGAGCGTATCGACCTCGACAAATGCGCCGCCTACAAAAAGTTTTTCGCCTACGCCTTGCCGCACTTGAAAAGAATCAGCTGAAATTGCTTTGGTTTTTAGCGGCGTTTGCGCTGTATGGATTATTTCATACGTCATTGAGAGCGCAATGCTGCCGTGCAAATCTCAACATAGCAACATTTTGGAATTGAAAAAAGAAACGACGGATTCAAAATCCGCCGCTTCTTTTTATAGGGAAAATTATGAGTGTTTTGAGTTCACATCGCCGTGGAACTTTTTTAGTGTTTTGACGATACGACGATTTCGCCGTCTTTTGCGTCAACCACGATTGTGTCGCCTTCGTCCATGTTGCCTTGCAAGATTGCTTTTGCAACTTTGGTTTCGACGTTGCTTTCGATATAACGTTTGAGCGGTCTTGCGCCGAACGTCACGTCGTAGCCGCCGTCAACGATAAGGTCTTTTGCCGCTTGCGTAACTTCGAGTTTGAGGTTTTGCTTTTCGAGCCTCGATTCCAGCTTTTTGAGCATGATGTCGATGATCTTGTACACGTTCTCTCTTGTGAGCGGAGTGAACAACACGGTGTCGTCAAGTCTGTTGAGAAACTCGGGGCGGAAGGTTTGTTTGAGCAGTTTGTCGATTTGCTCTTTCGCCTCGTCCGTGATGTTGCCGTCCTTGTCGATGTTGTCGAGGATTATGCCGCTGCCGAGGTTCGAGGTGAGAATGATTATCGTATTCTTGAAGTTGACAGTTCTGCCTTGGCTGTCGGTGATTCTGCCGTCGTCGAGCACTTGAAGCAAGATGTTGAAAACGTCGGGATGTGCCTTTTCGATTTCGTCGAACAGCACGACGGAGTAGGGTTTTCTTCTCACGGCTTCGGTGAGTTGACCGCCTTCGTCGTATCCCACGTATCCCGGAGGCGCACCTATAAGACGAGATACGCTGAATTTTTCCATGTACTCCGTCATATCGATACGCACGATGTTGCGCTCGTCGTCAAACAGATAGGAAGCAAGCGTCTTTGCAAGCTCGGTTTTGCCGACGCCGGTAGGGCCGAGGAAGAGGAACGAACCGATAGGTCTGTTTTCGTCGGATATGCCTGCACGAGAACGCAGCACCGCTTCGCTGACCGCTTGCACCGCTTCGTCTTGTCCGATAACTCTCTTGTGAAGCTCGTCGGAAAGGTGAAGCAGTTTCTCCTTTTCGCTCTCCATAAGTTTCGTCACGGGGATACCCGTCCATTTTGCCACGATTTTTGCGATTTCGTCCGCAGTCACTTCGTCACGAAGAAGGGTAGAGCCGTTTGTGGATTTCTTTTCAGCCTCTTCGAGTTTCTTGGTGAGGGCAGGAAGTTCGCCGTATTGAAGTTGCGCCGCCTTGCCGTAGTCGCTGTTGCGCTTTGCCTCCTCGATTTGAAGATTTACCCTATCGATTTCGGCTTTGGTGTCCTGAACGCTGTTGATTTCCTTCTTCTCGTTTTCCCATTGCGCTTTCATTTCGTTGAATTTGTCGTGGAGTTCGGCAAGTTCCTTTTTGATGGATTCGCGACGGTCGATAGAAAGTTTGTCGGTTTCTTTTTCAAGAGCCATTTCCTCGATTTCGAGTTGCATGATTTTACGGCTGATAACGTCCATTTCGGTTGGCATGCTGTCGATTTCGGTACGAATCATCGCGCACGCTTCGTCCACGAGGTCGATTGCTTTGTCGGGGAGGAATCTGTCGGTGATATATCTGTCCGAGAGAGTCGCCGCCGCGACGAGAGCTTGATCGTGTATGCGCACGCCGTGGAAGATTTCGTATCTTTCTTTCAAGCCACGCAATATAGCGATTGTGTCCTCAACCGTAGGTTCGTTGACCATGACGGGTTGGAAACGTCTTTCCAGAGCAGGGTCTTTTTCGATGTATTTGCGATATTCGTCAAGCGTGGTTGCGCCGATGCAGTGCAATTCGCCTCTTGCAAGCATAGGTTTGAGCAGGTTGCCTGCGTCCATGCTGCCTTCGGTTTTGCCTGCGCCGACAATGGTGTGCAATTCGTCGATAAACAGCAACATTCTGCCGTTTTGTTTTTTGATTTCGCCAAGAACCGCTTTGAGTCTTTCTTCAAATTCGCCTCTGTATTTTGCGCCTGCGATGAGCGCGCCCATATCGAGTGCGAAGATGTGTTTGTCTTTGAGTCCCTCTGGGACGTCGCCTCTGACGATACGTTGGGCAAGTCCTTCCGCAATTGCCGTTTTGCCGACGCCCGCCTCACCGATAAGAACGGGGTTGTTTTTTGTCTTTCTTGACAATATACGAATGACGTTTCTTATCTCGTCGTCACGTCCGATGACGGGGTCGAGTTGTCCGCGCGCCGCTCTCTCAACCATATCGTGACCGTATTTGTTGAGTACGTCGTAGGTGTCTTCGGGGCTGTCGTTTGTCACTTTCGAGGTTTTAACTTGCGAAAGCGCACTCATAAAGTCCTTTTTGGTGAGTTTGCACTTTGCAAATACTGCTTTGAGGGCAGGGGTGGGGTTGTCGAGGATTGCGGCAAAGATATGTTCGACGCTCACAAAATCGTCGCCCTGTTTCTTTGCGTCTTTTTCCGCTTGCGAAAGCATAAGGGAGCAGTCTTGCGACAGATATACCTCGCCTGCGCCCGATCCCGTGACAGAGGGCATTTGCGACAAGATTCTGTCAATCTCTCTCACAAGTTGAGGAGCGTCCGAGCCGCACTTTGTGACGAGTTTCGGAATAAGCCCTTCCTCGTCGTTGAGCAACGCATACGCGATATGCTCCTTGCAAAGTTGTTGATGATGTCTTTCAAGCGCAAGGTTTTGCGCCGCATTTATTGCATCCAATGCTTTTTTCGTAAATTTGTTGGTGTCCATAGTTCATACCTCCTTTGAAATATGTTCCGTGTCGTGCCTTTGAGCCTTTGATTGCTTCATACGCTTTTACGTCTTTGGCAATCACCGTGCTTGTTTGTTAGCACTCTTTATCTTCGATTGCTAATTATATCACTAAAATTTGCTATGTCAATATATTTTGCTCAAAAATTTTAAGTTTTTTTCATTAGGTCGAAATATGGAACATATAGGATGTTCTATTTGATAAAATCAAAAACGATATAATAGATTTTTGACGAAGGTTTTTGGGAGATAATAAAAAAACGAACTGCGTTTTGCAATTCGTCTTTCAGATGTATTTGTTTTATTTTTTCACAAAGCAACGCTCGGCAAGAGGGCAGGTTGCATAGGAGATAAACTCTTCGTACGTGTATCTGCCGGGGTTGTCCACGCACCAAAGCACCGTGTTTATCATGCCGCCCGCAACGAAAGTGGATAGAATTTGAAGGGGCATTTTGATTTCGTACGTGTCTTTGTATTTCGAAAGCTGATACTTGATGGAATGTGCGATGGAATCCTGTATAGTGCTTATCACTTTGCCGTTTCTGTTGAAGCGAATTATGTTGGCGATGTGGTTGTGCTTGTCAAAGAAAAAGTCGACTGCCATCATAATCATCGAGTTGAGCGTTTCGGTGGGGGTGGTGAACTTGGTATCCTTGGTAAACTTTTTGTAGAGGTCGTCTTTAAGCTCTTCCAAGGCAAAAGTCAAAAGGTGGTATTTGTCCTCGAAGTGTGCGTAGAAAGTTGCGCGGTTGACCATCGCTTTGTTGCAAAGGTCTATGACGCTGATTTTTTCGATGGATTCCTCCTCCATCATATCCAGCAGCGTGTTGCTCAAAAGCTTTCTTGTGCGAACGATGCGCAAATCTTCTTTTTGTGCAGACATAACGTGTCCCCCAAACCGAATTGTTGTATAAATTATCGCACAAATACGGCGCATTTGTCAAGTTAAGCGAACATACATTGCGATATAATAAAATGCTCGCGCCGCCAAATTTTATCACTCGACCTTCAAGGATGTATATATTTATTAAAATAAATTTAATATTTATAAGAATTCGGCATAAATCATTGACATTTTTTTTAATAAATTGTAAATAAAATATGATCGTGATTTTTTTTGCACGGTCGATGAAAGCATTTTGCTTTTGCAAATATTTTTCATCTTCGCGCTATGCGAAATTAAGGTGATTATGGCAAACGAAAAAAATATGGCACCGAGATCCAAAGGCGGACTCAAAAAGATGGCGAGTTGCGTGGGAGAGTACAAAGTCCACGCGATTTTCACGTCTGTTTTGGTTGCGCTGGAAGTTCTTTTTGAAATTTTGATTCCGCTCATCATGGCGCAAATCGTAAACGTAGGTATGGTTGAGGACGCAACGTCTTTTACGTTTACGCTTCAACTTGGAAGCAAAGGCTTCGAGTTGTTTACGATGAACAACCGCGTCTGGTTTATCGTCACTTGCGGCGCAATGATGATAGTTATGGCGTTGATATCGCTGTTTTTCGGCACGATGTCGGGCAGACTTGCGGCGACCGCTTCGACGGGTTTTGCAAAAAATCTGCGCAAAAAGATGTTTTACAAGATTGAAAACTTCTCCTTTGCAAACCTTGACAGATTCAAAACCGCAAGCCTTGTGACAAGACTTACCACCGACGTAACCAACATACAGATGGCATTTCAAATCATCATCCGTATGCTTGTGCGCTCGCCGATAATGTTGATTTTGGCAATGTGCATGTCAATCTCAATAAGCCCGGATTTGTCGCTCATATTTGCCGCGGCGATCCCCGTTTTGATCGTAGGACTTATCGTGGGTGTGAAAGTCGTGTTCCCGAGATTTGAAAAGATGCTCCGCAAATACGACGATATGAACGAGTCCACGCAGGAAAACCTCATAGGTATCCGCGCGGTCAAGGCGTTCGTGAGAGAGGACAACGAAATCGACAAGTTCAAAAAAGTCAGTTCAACTGTCCAAAAACTTCAATTTTCCGCGGAAAAAATCATCGTTATCGCATTCCCGTTTATGCAAATCGTCATTTACGCTTGTATGATTTGCGTTGCGTGGTTCGGCGGCAACGACATCATCGTGGGCAACATGAAACTCGGCGATTTCACTGCATTTTTGAGTTATATTATGCAAATCCTTATGTCGCTTATCATGGTGGCAATGGGCTTTATGAACATCGTGCTTTCGCGTGCGTCCCTCGATCGTATCGTTGAAATTCTCGACGAAAAAATCGACATCGAAGACGCTCCAGACTCACAGGACATCGAAGTCAAAGACGGCAGTATCGATTTCGACAACGTCGATTTTTCCTATTCGAAATCCCGCGACGTCCTCAATCTTGAAAACATCGACTTGCATATCAGGAGCGGTGAAACCATCGGTATCATCGGCGGCACGGGCTCGGCAAAGTCCACTCTCGTCCAGCTGATTCCCAGACTTTACGACGTTTTGGACGGCGAAGTCAAGGTCGGTGGCATAAACGTCAAGGACTACAAGCTCGACAAACTCAGAGATTCCGTCGCAATGGTGCTTCAAAAGAACGTGTTGTTCAGCGGCACGATAAGGCAAAACTTGCTTTGGGGCAACAAAGACGCAACGGACGAGGAAATCGAACACGCTGCAAAAGCGGCGCAAGCGCACGACTTCATTATGTCTTTCCCCGACGGTTACGAAACCGAACTCGGTCAGGGCGGCGTCAACGTATCCGGCGGTCAAAAACAACGTCTTTGCATCGCGCGCGCTTTGCTCAAAAAGCCGAAAATCATGATTATGGACGATTCTACGTCCGCAGTCGATACCGCAACCGACGCGGCAATAAGATCCGGACTCAAAAAAGAATTCGGAGATACTACGGTGCTTATCATCGCTCAACGTATCTCTTCCGTCGAGGACGCGGACAGAATCATCGTTATGAACGACGGCAAAATCGACGCCGTTGGCACTCACGAAGAGTTGCTTGCAACCAACGAGATTTATCGGGACGTGTACAATTCCCAAAAGAAAGGAAGCGACGAGGAGGTGAGCGTCAATGCGTAAAGACAAAAAACAAAACGTCAAAAAAGCGGCGGCTCAAAACAAGTTTAGGGCAAAGAACCCTATGCAAACCTTGAAGCGTATTCTCGGGTATTGGAAACCGTATAGAGGTCAACTTATCGGCGCATTGATTTGCATGATCGCAAACGTGCTTTGCAACATCGCAGGTACGTTTATGCTCGGCTCGGTTGTCGTCAACAACTATATCCTTCCTCTTGCTTATGCAAACGGAGTGTACGTCACCTCCAATGCGGAAATCATCGCAAGGGCGGCGGAAGTCACCATGCAAAACTTCGGCGGTATCGTCGGCGTTATGGCGGCAATGTACGTCGTGGGCGCAGGACTTCATTATCTTTACAACTACATTCTCGTCAGAGTCACCACCAAAACTCTCCAAAGCGTGCGTGACGAGATGTTCGAAAAGATGGAAAAATTGCCCGTCAAATATTTCGACACTCACACCCACGGCGACATAATGAGCCTTTACACCAACGACACGGACACGTTGCGCGAACTGCTTTCAAACGGCATTCCCAACCTTATCAGCAACTTGCTTATGGTTGTCGGTATGTTTGTCGCAATGATGCTCGTATCTCCGCTGCTGACGCTTTGCTCGGTGGTTATGCTCGTCATAATGCTTTTCATTATGAAGTTCGTCGCAGGCAAGAGCGGCAAGCACTTTGTCGGTCAACAACGCCAGACCGGCGCGATAAACGGCTTTATCGAGGAGCATATCGACGGACTTAAAGTGGTCAAAGTGTTCTGCCACGAGGACGAGGAAAAAATCGATTTCGACAAATTCAACGAGGATTTGTTCCATCACTCCGACAAGGCGCACACGTATGCGAATATACTATTCCCGATCATGGGCAACTTGTCCTACGTGTCCTATGCGGCAACCGCAATTCTCGGCACGATTATGGCAATCGGCGGATTCGGAGGAATGACTTGGGGCGGACTTGTGTCCTTCATGCAATTCTCACGTCAATTCAGCAATCCGCTCTCGCAAATCGCTCAACAAATGAACGGCGTTCTTATGGCACTTGCAGGCGCGGAGCGTATCTTTGAATTGATTGACCAGCAACCCGAACAGGACGAAGGCTATGTAACTCTCGTAAACGCAAAAGAGGACGAGGACGGCAACATCGTAGAAACCGAAGAATACACGGGCGAGTGGGCGTGGAAACACTTCCACAAAGCCGACGGCACTACAACATACGTCAAGTGGAGAGGAGAGGTCGAATTCGAGGACGTATCTTTTGGTTACGTTCCCGAAAAAACCGTCCTCAAACACGTCACAATGGAAGCGTTGCCGGGACAAAAAATCGCACTCGTCGGCTCAACCGGCGCAGGAAAGACCACGATTACAAACCTTATCAACCGCTTCTACGATATAAACGAGGGCAAGATAAGATACGACAACATCAATATAACAAAAATCAAAAAAGACGATTTGCGTCACTCTATGGCAATGGTTCTTCAAGATACGCACCTCTTTACGGGGACGGTCGCCGACAACATCCGTTTCGGCAAGCTCGACGCCACCGACGAGGAAGTCAAAGCCGCGGCAAAACTCGCAAATGCAGATTACTTTATCCGCCACTTGCCTGAAGGATATGACACCATGCTTACAGGCGACGGCGAAAACCTTTCGCAAGGTCAACGTCAGCTTCTTGCAATCGCTCGCGCCGCAGTCGCAAATCCGCCCGTTCTCATTCTCGACGAGGCTACAAGCTCCATCGATACCCGCACAGAAAAACTTATCGAGCAGGGAATGGACAAACTTATGCAAGGTCGCACCGTTTTTGTCATCGCGCACAGACTCTCCACCGTACGCAACTCCGACATGATTTGCGTTCTCGAACACGGCGAGATTATCGAGCGCGGCAATCACGAGCAGTTGATAGCGCAGAGGGGGAGGTATTATCAGCTTTACACCGGTGCATTCGAGTTGGAATAAACGCACTATTGAGCGAATAACTGCGTCAACACCCTTTTGTTCACCCGTCACGTACACATCAGTACGTTAGGCGGGTTCGCAAAGGGGTGTTTCCTTGTTCTTCATCTCAATATTGCGTTTATTTATAGTTAAAAGAGGAACAAAAACCTTGTTTCTCATCTGTCTGAAAAAAGAAAAAATCCGACGAATTTTCGTCGGATTTTTTATGCTTTTAATTGCTTTTTAGTCAACGCTTTGGGTGTCTTCGGCGATTTGTTCCGCTTCCTTTTCCGCCTCTTCAAGAGATTGTTCTTCATTCTCGTTATGCTCATCCGATTGCTCGATTTCGCCTGCGGAGTTTTCGTCGAGTTCGACGTCGGAAACCGCGATTCCTTCGAGGTGTTCTTTTTCTTCTTGAAGTTTTTGCTTTTTCTTTTCACGCACGACTTGGAGAATACCGAAGATTGCGCAGAGTGCTATACCGACAAACAAGTATGCCGAGCCGACGCCGAGCTTTGGCGCTGCAAATCCCAAAATGAGAGAGAACGCAACGATGATGACAAGCGGGAATACTGCGAGCTTGATGTTTTTGACGACGTATTTTCCGCCGAGCGATCCAAACAGCGCGTAAACGACGCAGGTGAACGCAGGCGTAATCCACGGAGTGTTTTTGATTGCCGTTTCAACGTTGCTGACAGCAAGGATAAGAACGAATACCGCGATGATGACCGTTGTCACCAGAGTGCTTGTCGCAACCGAGAGGGTGGACACCACTTCGTTTTCTTCCGTACCGAGTTTCGTGCCACAAATCTCTTGCGCTTTGACGACGCAAGGGATTTTGAGGTTGGAAAGGTTGCCTGTGATAAAGGCAAGGTACGCACTGTTGATGCCCAACATCGGGGAATAGATAATGGGTTCGAAAACTCCCGATAAGAAGTTGATAAGGAAGGGGACGATAACCGCAATCGTTCCCATAACGCTCATGTCGGGTTTGACATCGAAATACAGACATATCGTGGTCGGAACGGCGAAGAAAATCAACATCGCCAAAGCCATCCAAATTTTTCCGATAATGTGTGATTTGAGGTTGTAATCCATTGTGACTTTTACTTTTTCTTTTGCCATAATCTAACCTCCTTACAGTATCATTGCAAAGGCATTTTTTGCTGCCTCTGCAGCCTCTTGCGCGGCCTCCGCAGTTGTTGTGGACAACGCCCAGCCGTATTTGTTTGCGCAGTAGCTTATCACGCCGACCACAAACATTGCTATGAGCATGGACACGGGTGTTGAGAAGCTGTCAAGCCATTTCCAGTTTGCTTTGTTTATAAGCACGTCGCACACGTACATGCAACCCATTGCCACAAGCACTGCGATGAAGTTGTAGTAGCCGTCCACGAACGTCACGTTTTTGGCAAGCGTTTCGATGCTCATCGCAAGATAACCGATGACCATACCTATGAAAGACACTTGAAAGATAAGATCGCCGATATTTACGCCGCCTTTCTTGCCGCCCGTCGTTTTTGCCATGAGTTTGCCGATTTTGGGCTGATATAAACGGTAGAAGAAAAGCACTTCGACGCCGCCCGAGCAGATTGCAATCGTCATAATCATAGCCATAGTGGCAAATTCCGTTGCCGCATCAGGGGTAATACCTTTTTCCGCAAATCCAAAACCGACAGCGGTAGCCATTTGCGTTTCGTATTGAAGAGAACCTACGACGGACAGTCTGATTGCGGGGAACGCAACGCCCAAAGTCCCTACGAGCGTGACAACACCGAGTGCGATTCCAAGTCCGGGGAGTATGGAAAAGGTTGCGGAAGTCGTGATGACTTTTTTGATTTTTGAGGATTCGATGCCCAATTGCTTTGCGTGTTTGATTGCGGTAAGCATGTAGTACAGCGACAATGATATGACAAATGCAAGCACAATACCGTATAGCACATAAATAATTGGATGGCGCAAAGAAAACTCCTTTGACCAAGCCGCTGATAAAAGCATAAGCAACTCCTTTAATCTTATTTTAATAATATGGATTCAGTATAAACCACATAATCGCATTGCGCAATAATTTTTTTTTGTTGCGCTGTCCATTTTCTCTTGCAACTGTTTTCGAATGGTGGTAAAATCAAATTAACAGCTATGGAAGTAGTAGAAATTGCGCGTTAAGTGCCGTGCGAACGTGGGGTGTCGGCGGACGAAGAGCGTTGCTCGCGGTGCAATATTCACTCCGGACTTCACATATTACCGAAAGGTTTTTTTGCGAGTGCTTCCAAAGGAGGTGCTTTTTGTTTTATCAAGAGGCAATCGACTACATCAAAAACATCGAAAGGTCGGGTTCGGATTACGGCATAGAGCGCATGCGCGAGCTTCTCGACCTTCTCGGCGCGCCCGACAGACATCTGAAATTCGTGCATATAGCAGGCACAAACGGCAAAGGCTCGGTCAGCGCATATCTCACGTCCGTGCTTAAAGAGGCGGGCTACAAGGTGGGAACGTACAATTCTCCGTCCGTGTTTTGCTACAACGAAAGGTGGCTTATAAACGGCAATCCGCTCTCGAACGAGGACGTGGCAAAGTATCTCACCGCAGTGAGAAAGTGCATAGAAAGCGAGCAAATTTTGCGAAACGCTTTCGGCATATCCGAGTTTAAACCGACTGCGTTTGAAATCGAAACCGCCGTCGCAATGCTTGCGTTTTTCGACAAAGAGTGCGACGTGTGTGTGCTTGAAACGGGACTCGGAGGAAGATGGGACGCAACCAACGCCATTGAAGACAAGGTGCTTTCAATCATTACTCCCATAGGTCTTGACCATTGCGCTTTGCTCGGAAATACGCTCGGAGAAATCGCAAGCGAAAAGGCGGCGATAATAAAAGACGAAGTTGTCACTTGCAATCAGCCCCCAGAAGTTATGGAACAACTAAAACGCCCCTTCGCTCTCAAAGACGGCAAAAAAGAGTACCGCAAAGCAAACGTCGTTGTTTGCAAAGAACCGAAGTTTTTGAGAGGCAATCTAGACGGACAAGTCTTTTCCTACGACGGAAAGGAATATGAAATTTCCATGCTCGGCAAGCATCAACTCGTCAATGCCGCGATTGCGATTTGCGCCGTCGAAGAGCTTAACAAAAAGCATTTCGATATAAGCGAAAACGCCCTTAAAGTCGGGCTTAAAAACACGATATGGAAAGCGCGGTTGCAAGTTGTAAAAAACGCAAAAGAGGAGTTTAATATTACGATTCCGCAAGATAAAGTGCTTGTTTTTGACGGATCGCACAATCCGCAAGGCGCAACTACGCTTGCGAACGCAATCAAAGATTTGTTTAAAAACAAGCGCGTGCATCTCGTGCTCGGCATACTTAAAGACAAGGACGTAAAAGGCATTTGCACTATTCTCGCACCGCTTGCAAACAGGATAACGTGCATTACGCCGCCGTCGCCCAGAGCAATGCAAAAGGAAGAACTAAAATGCATAGTCGCGCCTCTTTGCAAAGGGGAATGTTCGATGCAAGACGATATAAAAACGGCAGTGCAAAACGCACTGAACGGCGATTGCGACGTGACGATTTTGTGCGGTTCGCTGACGCTTTTTTCAGAACTTCAAACCAACGAGTAAACGAAAATGAAAAACAATACAATCGATAAAGAAACAATCAAAAAAGCAGTCAAAGACATACTTGTCGCAATAGGGGAAGATCCCGACCGCGAAGGGCTTTTGCAAACCCCGGACAGAGTGGCGCGTATGCTCGAAGAGTTGACGCAGGGATATAGCGACGACGCAAAGACGCATCTTTCAAAAGTGTTTGACGAGAGCGGAAGCGAAGTAGTCATCGAAAGAGATATAGATTTTTATTCCACTTGCGAGCATCATCTTATGCCGTTTTTCGGCAAGGTGCATATCGCGTATATTCCCGACGGCAAAGTGGTGGGGCTTTCCAAACTTGCAAGAGTGGTTGACGTTTACGCAAAGCGTTTGCAACTGCAAGAGAGGTTGAACGCACAAATCGCAGACGCAATTTTCGACGAACTTAATCCCAAGGGCGTGATCGTTGTAATCGAGGCGAAGCACACGTGCATGAGCGCACGCGGAGTTAAGAAAATCGGCGCAAAAACCATCACTTTCGCAAAGCGCGGCGAGGTTGACGAAAGCATCGAGAGATTGATTTTGGAGGGGTTGAAATGAAAACAGAACGTCACTACGATTTTCACGTCGGCAACGAGGTCTTCGAGAGCGGAACGCACGTTATGGCAATCCTCAACGTCACTCCCGACAGCTTTTTTGCAGGAAGTCGCCACGCGCACGATGCGGTCGAAACGGCAAAAAAATTCTTGGAGCAGGGTGCCGAAATTATCGATATCGGCGGTCAGTCCACGCGTCCCGGCGCTCAAAGCGTAAGTGCGCTTGAAGAAATGTCGAGGGTTCTGCCTGCCGTCGAGAGCATAAAGAAAGAGTTTCCCGACGCACTCGTGAGCGTAGATACGTTTTATCCCGACGTTGCGCAAGCCGCAATCGACGTGGGCGCGGATATGATAAACGACGTGAGTTGTTTGCTCGACAAAAATCTTGCAAAGGTAGTCGCGCAAAACGACGTTGCGATTTGCGTTATGCACGACAGACGCAAGTCAGGGATACCCGACTTGTTTTTCGACAAGGAAACGGGACTTATGAGGGCGGTGGATACGCTTCTTTCATCGGGACTTGACAAAAACAGAATACTGCTTGACGGTGGAATCGGTTTCAACAAATCCAACGACGAGGATTGGCAACTTCTCAACGATTACGACAAACTTTTGGATATGTTTGAAGAGTATCCGTTTTTGCTGGGCACGTCAAGAAAGTCTATGTTCGGCGGCACTCCCGAAACGCGACTTTCCGCCACGCTCGACTCGACGATGCTTGCGGTGAAACAGGGCGTTTTGTTTGTAAGAGTCCATGACGTCAAAGAAAATCGAGCCGTGATAAACCTTGCAAAATAACAACCTAAAATATAAAAAAATCAAACCCAAATTGCATATGAACAAGATTATTCTAAAAGACTTTGAAGTAAAAGCATGCCACGGATGCAATCCCGAAGAAAAAACAAATCCGCAACGGTTTTTGTTTACGGCGGAAATTTTTTATGATTTTTCGCAAGCGGCAAAAAACGATGATTTGACAAAAACCATCAGTTATAGTGACGTAAAAAAGACTTTAAAGTCGTTTTGTGAAAATAATTGTTTCAATTTGATTGAAACGCTCGCGACAAGGGCGGCGGAGGTATTGCTAAAAAAATACCCCGCAAAAAAAGTCGTTGTGCAAGTGAAAAAGCCGGATGCTCCCATGAGCGGTGTTTTTGATTATGTCGCTGTCGTAGCGGAAAAAGAGTGGCATGAGGTTTATCTTGCGCTCGGCTCGAATCTCGGCGACAAAAACGCTTATCTCGATTTTGCGATTTCAAGACTGAAAGCCGACGACAATATCAAAGACGTCAAAGAGAGTTCCCGCTACTCAACCGCGCCGTACGGAGGCGTTGCCACGGGCGAGTTTGTCAACAGCGCAGTGAAAATATCAACTCTTCATTCTCCCTTTGAACTTCTTTCCGTCATATCGCAAATCGAGACTGGCGGAGAGCGCGTGCGCAGTGAAAGATGGGGGAACAGAACGCTGGATATAGACGTGATTTTTTACGACGATTGCGTGATTTCCGCAAACGATTTGTGCGTGCCGCATATCGATATGCAAAATCGCGCTTTCGTTCTCGAACCTCTTTGCGAGCTTTGTCCCAACAAGCTGCATCCTATATTAAAAAAGCGCGTCTGTGAATTGAAATCGGACCTTGACAATCGCCGATAGCTCGGAAAACGGCGTGTTTCATGTAATTTTGCGTTGAGAAATTGAATCTTGCAAGCGTGTATATTGTAAGATAAAATACATACAACAAACACTTTGAGTATTTTCGCAAAAAAAGGAGGAAATATGAAAGTTGTCATAAAACAAAAGTATTTTACCGTCGGCGCAAAGTTCGAAATCAAAACCACAGAGGGACAAACCGTGTTTTTTGCCGAAAGGCAGTGGGATAGATTTATGGGAAACGTCGTGCTTTTTGACAAGAACGGCGCACCCGTTGCGCGCATGCAGTCAGAATTTAAGAAGGTGTTTACTTCCTGGTTTTCAATCTCAGATTCGCGCGGCAACGAGGTATGTTGCATCAACGAGAAACTACCATTTCTTTGTTTCCGTCGCGCCGAGTCCTCACATGGCAATCTGAAAGTAAAAATCAAAGCCGGCCCCTTCCATATGAAGGCTTATTTGCTCAACGAGCAAGGCAAAACTCTTGCCGTCAAAGCTCGCAAAAAGATTCTTGCCATTCGGGATACCTACATTATCGATATCGATGAGAGCAAGATAAATCCCGCCTACGGAGTGTTGGTGGGGGTGTGGTATGATTTGGTTTGTCACCCCTCGCATTAAAACCGCACCAAATCGCGCCTAACTTCGTCAGAGCCGCTTTGCTCACCCGTCATGTACTTACATGTACATTGGGCGGATTCGCAAAGCGGTTCTTCCTTGTTATGCATCGATTTGGTGCAGTTTTTCAACCACACCAAATCGCGCCAAACCGCGCTATTGAGCGAATAACTGCGTCAACACCCCTTGTCCATCAACTCATGTACGCCTTGTACATTAGGGTTGCTGTTCAAGGGGTGTTTCCTTGTTCTTCATCTCAATATCGCGGTTTTTAACTTCCAAACAATGCATAAAGTGCGTGAACTCTAATTGCAATTTCCCCTTTCCTCACGTGTTTTCCCTATCACCGTTCCCCCTCTGCGTGACCTTGAGGGCACCCACGGTGACCGCGTAGCGGGGGACAACACTCAGCACTCGCATAGATTGATATCGTTCTCTTTTTATGTCACTCGTTCGCGGACGAAAAGAATCCAAACTCGTCCGCTCACTTGTACTATACGTCAAGCTCGGCGTTCGCTTTTCTCGCCGCCGTTGCGGCTCGCACTCCGAATAGGCACATTACGTTTATAAGTACACCTTGAATAAGTGTTCGTTTATTCTATAGGTATTTTTACTCATTTCGACGGTGAAAATTTAATATTGTTGATTTTGTAAACTTTGTATTGAACATTTTGTAAATCAATGTTATAATCTTGTTATGGACTTGAAAAATACCGCATATTTTTTTGCAGCGTTTCGCAAGTTGCTCAAAAGTTACACCGATTATCAACTCAAAGAATTGAAAGGATATGACCTCACGCCAAACGAGATAGTCGTTCTTTCGAGCATAGGAGTTGTCGGAATGGCGAGCGACATTGCTCAAAACGCTTGCGTGTCGAAAGCGCTTGTGTCAAGAAGCGTAAAGGAGCTTCGCGAAAAGGGGCTTATTTCGGCGTCCATTTCGGAAGTCGACAAAAGGGAGCAAAAGTTGTCGCTTACGTCTGAGGGCGAAAAAGCGGCGCAGTTGATTGCGGATGCCAATCAAAATTTTTATAAAGTTGCGTTCAGACGCTTCGAGGACAACGAAAAGAGAGTGCTTCAAGCGCTGTTGCAACTGATGCTAAACAATCTTGACGAGGAAGGGGAATGAAATTTCAAGATTTGATCGATAACAGGGAGGAGTCGGCAAAGCGTGCGCGCCAAAGGGTTTCAACCGTTTGCAATACGTTTGAAAATCGCAAATCGGGCAGCGAACAAGAAGCGCAAACGAGCGCATTTTTAAAAGACCAACTCCAAAACGTATGTGAAGTTAAACAAGAGTTTTTCGACGTGTATCCCGAAGCGTATTCGGGGGTGTTTTACATCGTTCCGACGTTCGCTTTGCTTGCAACCGTTGCGTACTTTTTTACGGCAATGGTGTCGCTTGCGCTCGCGCTTGTGGGCATAGTGGTTTTCGTCGTGCAGTTTTTGACAAATTCGCATGCGCTTGACTTGCTTTATCCCAAGAAACAATCGAGCAATTTGACGGCGGTTTTGCCTTGCAAACGTCAAGCCGAAAAGAGAGTTTATTTCGTTGCAAACGTCGATGCGACAAGAGAGTGGACGCTCAAATATCGCATGGGCGGAACGATGTTTATCGCCACGCTGTTTTGCTTGCTCGGAGGGCTTTTGTACCTTGCCGTCGCAAACGTCGCAAGATGGGTTATCGTCGGAGGACTCGGCTCGCAAATCGCAACAGGAAGTATGCTTATTGTCGGTTACGTTTCGCTTGCGTTCGTGCTGTTTTATATCGCAACCTATTTTGCGATAAACAAATCGAAAGTAGTGTCGGGCGCAAACGAAAATATGAGCGGTTGCGCGCTTGCAATCGAACTTTTGCAAAGCATAAAAGACAGCGGAGTCGAGCTTGACCACACCGAAGTGGGCGTGATACTCACCGGAAGCGGCGCAGTCGGTGCATGCGGCGCAAGAGAGTGGTGCCAAAAACATTCGGACGAGGACAAAGCGAAAACGGTGTTCGTTTGCCTCAATACGCTCAAAGAGGTCGATTCGCTTGGCGTAAACACGCGCGAGGGCAACGGAATCGTGAAAAACGACGTCGCTCTTGCGGACTTTGTCGGAAGTTGTGCTCAAGACGTCGAAGTGCCGTTCAAAAAGCGCAAGCTTCCTTTCGGACATACCGACAGCGCCGAGTTTTCAAAGCGCGGATTTTCAAGCGTCAGCGTGACGGGATACAATCCGCACACGCCCGAGTATTTGCACACGAGATACGACACCGTGGACAACGTAAGCGAGCCGTGCCTTGCAAACGCTTTTGCAATTTGCGTAAGCATCGTCGAAAAACTTGACGAATAAAACCGATTTCAAAAAAATCGAAGCATCCGCAAGGGTGCTTTCTTTTTAAATGCATACTTTTCAAAACGACAAACGTATGTTATAATGCAAATAAGCCGTGCAGATTTGTTCGGACATCAACAAAAAGAGGGAAATTATGAAAATCATCTTCATCGGTGCAGGCATGGCATCGCTTGTCGCAAGCGAAAGACTTGCAAGAGCGGGTTACGACGTGAGCGTTTTTGAAAAGGACGCATACGAAAATCTTTCATACGACTGGCACGACGACGTCAATCGCGACGCTTTCGATATGTTCGGCTTGCCGCTTCCGAAAGAGGACACATATTTTCCCAAACGCAACTGGACGTTCGTTCCGCCGTCAGAGCGCATAGAGGTGAGTTTGCACATTCCCGAAAAGGAACTCGACTGGTCTACGGAAAGACGAATCCTTGCGCAACAATACGTTGACAGAGCAAAAGACGTTGTGGATTTTCACTTTTCGACTCCCGTTCAAAGTCTTATCGTTGAGAACGGCACGGTCAACGGAATCGTGGCAAACGGTGAAAAATTTTATGCGGATCTTGTCGTTGACAATTCGGGAGCGATGTCGCCGTTCAGGGCGCAATTGCCGAAGTCGGCGCACGTAACCGCAGAACCGAAAAGCAACGAGATTTTTGTCGCATACCGTGCGTTTCACAAAAAAGCAGACGGCGTAAAAGATCCGCAAAACACCAACAAAGCGTACCTGAAACATCTTGGCGAAGAGGGAATAAGTTGGAGTATAATCGATCCGGCAGGCACGGTCAACGTGCTTATAGGAAGAGCGGGAGAATTGCCAAAAGAGACGTTTGACAGAGCATATAAGGCACTTAAAGCCTCGAATCCGATCATAAGCGACGAAATCGTGCGTGGAGGACGCACTTGCATAATCCCCATCAGATATCCGCTTACGCGTATGGTTGCCGACGGCTATGCTGCAATCGGCGACGCGGCGTTTATGACAATCCCCATGATCGGAAGCGGTATCGAAAACTCAATGAAAGCCGCTTGCATTTTGGCGGACACGATCATCAAATCGAACTCCGTCAAGAAGGAAGACTTGTGGAAATACGAGGTTGAATACTTCAAACTTCGCGGCGGCGATCACGTGGGGATCGACATTCTCAAACGCTGGTTGCTCGGTGCAGCACCAAAAGATCTCGATTGGCTCTTTGAAAAAGGCGTTGTGGACGACGCTAATATGGCGGCAGGCGCAACGGGCAAACTTATCGTGCTCTCACCAAAAGACCTCGTCGTCAAAGTGGCGAGAGGCTGGACAAGACTTCCGCTTTTGCTTGCAATGAACAACATGCTTATGCGTTCAAAAAAAGCCGCAAAAATCGCAAAGCACATTCCCGAAACCTACGACGAAGAGAAAATCGCAAGGTGGGAAAATAAAATCGAAAAACTTGTATATCACAAGTGATTTAAGCATAAACACAAAAAAAATCGTCGCAAGCGCGACGATTTTTTTTGTTGTAAAGACGAGTGTGTTTTGTGGTTCTATCGTGTTTGATATTACAAAATACCTCTGCGGTTGGTCTTCATCTCTGTGCGGAAGCCTTTGAGTTCGGCAAGCAACTTCGATGCGATTTCGGGATAGGTTTTTGACAGGCTGTATCCTTCCGCCGGGTCGGTGTCGAGGTTGAAGAGGTAGTTTTTGTACACTTGGTCGATGAACGCCGAGTTTTCGGTGCGAACACTGTCGTAGTACTTGAAGTCGTAGGTCGTTCCGTCAAGCTCAACCGCCATTTGCACGGCTTGGCACTTGCCTTTTTTGAGGTAGAAGAGTTTGTCGTGCACGCGCGTGGAGGTCGGGACGGTGCAGTTCCAAAGCGACATAAGGTCAACGCCGTCGATGATTCTGTCAGAGGGCAGATAGACGCTGCCGTCGCTGTTTGTGATGCCGCAATAGCTCAAAATGGTGTTGAACAAGTCGAAGTTCATGCTGCTTGCGTCGATATGTTTTGTCGTTGCGGTGGTGGGAGTGCCTGATTTCGTCTTGCTTGCGACGTTTGCTTGCGAGGTACGCTCGGCGTTGTTTTCCCATTGATAATAGGTGTAAGTTTCGCTTGCGATTTGGTCGCCGCTACCTACGCCGCCGTTTGGGTAGCTGACGAGGATAGGCACTTTCATACCGCCCTCGAAGGTGGTGTTTTTTCTGCCTCTCATATCACCGGTTACGCCCTCTCTGCCGGGGCCGTTGTCCGAGGTGAACACGATGAGGGTGTTGTCGTAAAGCGAGCCGCTGCCGCTCGAATCCGGCGTGGATTTGAGATAGTTCAAAATATCGCCGAGATATTTGTCAAACTCCTCGATGCATTGCACGTAGGTGTCGTCGCTCGTGTTGCCCTTGCCCGTGCCGGAGTTGTCCGAATAGATGGGGAAGTGCGGCCACGGAGTCGTGTAGTATGCAAGGAATTTCTCGTCGTTTTCAACTGAAGAAGAGATAAATTCAAGCATTTTTGCGGTGAGCAATCTCGTGCTTTCGGATTGGTCGAGGTTTTCTTTGTGAGTACGCACTTCTTGAGAGTGGAAGTTGCCTTGCTCGTCAACGTAGTCCTCAACCCAGTTGTACGGAGTCATATCGTTGACGTAATAGCTGCCGTAGAAGTAGTCGAAGCCTTGGTTTGTGGGCAAATATTGACCGTAGTCGCCAAGATTCCACTTGCCGATGCAGCCCGTGTTGTAGCCCGCCGCTTGCAATACTTCCGCAAAAGTGATTTCATCGCCCAAAATTCCGTCGACGTTGTTGAGGAACTGATAGGGATTGAGGAAGTGCGTAGGCGACCACGGATTGGATTGAATGTCGCTGGGGAATACGACGTTGTCGAGGTATCCGCGCGAGGAGTATCTGCCCGTGAGGATGGAGAATCTCGAAGGAGAGCACACGGGGGATGCGGAATAGAAGTTGTCCATCATGATTCCGCCGTCCGCGATGGAGTCGATGTTGGGAGTGTTGATGGTTGCGTTTTTGGAGTCGGTCACCGTTCCGCTCGTTCCGTTTATTTTTGAGGAGAGATAGCTGTAAGCCGAGATATCGCTGTACGCCATATCGTCCATAAGAATGACGAGCACGTTGGGTTTGTCTTGCGTTGTGTATTTGTTTTTGACGCTTGCAAGATAGTCGTCGTGTCCCGCTTGCAAACTCTCAACGGTTGGACGGCAGCGCAAGTTCATAAAGAAAACGTACACTATCGCCGTGCCTACCATAAGGAAAGAGCATACCGCGCAAGTGATTTTGAGAGCGGTTTTCTTTGTGATAAACTTGTCGGACACATAAACCAGCGTGGCAAGCAACACGGGGAAGAGCACAAGCACCAAATTGTACCAAAGGTTTTTGCCGAAGCTCTCCGCGCCCCAGATGAGAAAGAACACGAAAAGACCGCATATGCACACCATATAGGCAATCCACATATACAGCCCGACGTTGCTCTTTGCAAGCACGCGCGCAAATATAAGTACGCCCGCAACTATTGCCAAAACGTTGGCGATAAGCGGCAAAAAGTTGTAGCCGGTGCACCACATTACGAGCATAAACGCCGAGCAAAGCGCAAGATAAACTATGTCGAAAATGCGCTTTGACTTGTCGATATGCACAAACTTTTTGTCACTGACGGCATCGACGTCGATTGTGTCGTTTTGAATGTCGTTTTCAAATTCGTTCATATGTAAACCTCAATATTTATTTTTCGTATTTGTGCGGCATGCGCCGATTGAAAGAGTGTTTTAGGCTCTCTTCCAAGATTTTACGTTGAAGAGCAGGAGTATAGGCAAGATTTCGAGTCTTCCGAGCAACATATCGAAGCAAAGCACGAGTTTTGCAAATATCGAATAGCTTGCAAAGTTGCCCGTAGGACCGACCGCGCCGCTGCCGGGGCCTATGTTGTTGAAGCATGCAAGCACGGCGGAGAAGTTGGTCTCAAACGCGCTGTACCTACCGAAGTCGTTGTTTTCAATCGAGATGAGCATCACCGATACGAGTATGATGAACATGTAGATGATAAAGAAGCTCTTTACATTGCGAATGGTTGCATCGTCAACGGGTCTGCCGTCCATTTTTACGGTGTAGACGGAGCGTGGAGAGAGCGTCTTTTTCACGTTTATGACAGACGATTTCGAAAGCATAATGACGCGCGATACTTTAAGTCCGCCTGCCGTTGAGCCTGCGCAACCGCCTATGCACATCACCGCAAACAGAGTTATTCTTGAAAGCACCGGCCACGTCGTGTAGTCCGCAGTGCCGAATCCCGACGTGCTAATAAGCGACGATACGTTGAAAGAGGCGGCGCGAAGAGCCGTTGCAAAGTCGGTGTACGTGCCGGATGCCATAAGATTTGCAACGATTATTGCGATTGCGGAAACGAAAATGCCCAAAAACCAGAACACTTCTTCGTTTTTCAGAGCTTTTACAAAGTGCCCCACAAGCATAAGGAAATATACGTTGAAGTTTATGGAGAAAAGTGCCATAAACACCGTGAGCGTAACTTCGATACCGACGGAATCGTATGCCGCTATGCTTGCTGCTTTTACGCTGAAACCGCCCGTGGAAGCCGTTGAAAACGCGTGGCAGAAACTGTCGAAAACCGGCATTTTGAGCGCGCAGAGTATGCCGGCCAAAATGAACGTCATCACGATGTAGATTGCGTACAAGATGAGGGAAGTGAAGCGCAATTTGCTCACGATTTTGCCGAACGACGGCCCTGGTATTTCAGCTTTTGCAAGCGCGGTGGACATTTTGTCGTTTTGCGGAATAAACACGATGACGAAAACCAGCACGCCCATACCGCCGATAAACTGCGTGAGCGAACGCCAGAAAAGCAAGGATTTTGGCAGAGCTTCGACGTTTGTGAGTATGCTTGAACCCGTCGTGGTGTAGCCGGATATGGTTTCAAAAAGAGCGTCGATGTAGTTGGGAATATATCCGGATACACGGAAAGGAATGGCACTTACGAGCGCAATAAAAATCCAAAACAGAGCGCACATTGCAAAGCCGCTTGTGGAGCGCATGTCGCGTTTGGCTTTTGGGGGACGCACGATGATGCCTATCACGCCCATCAACAAACAAACGCCTATCGCTATGCCGAAAGCGAGTATAGTCGTATCCTCTCCGTAGCCTATTGCCATGAAGAGAGGGATGGACATCAATGCTCCGATTATGACGGCGATTTCGCCTAGAACGAATGCAAGCAAACGTAAATTCATAACACTTAGTTTTCGAGAATATCTCTCAAATCGTCAAGACCTTCTTCCAATGTGACGATGATGACGTTGTCGCCCTCTTTGATGACGTCTTGTCCGGAGGGGGTGATAAGCACTCCTTTGCGGATTATGCCCGCAACGAGCAAGTGCTTTTTGAGGTTGAGTTTTTGAATGGGTATATCGAAATTTTTGAAATTCGCTTTCGCTTCGAATTCCAAAATTTCGGTGGTGTCATCAATGATGTGGAACATACGCTTGACGGTGCTGCCCGATTTGTTGCTCAAAAGACGCACGAAACGGATGATGTGGTCTGCGGTGGAGTTTTTTGTGGACACCGCGCTGTAAATTCCGCTCTTTTGCAACATATCGTAGTAACCGAGTTGGTCGATTTTGGTGATGACTTTCGGCACGTTTTGAGAGGAGGCAAACATGCTCATTATGATGTTTTGCTCGTCGATATTGCCAAGCGCGACGAAAGCGTCGGTTGTGGAAATGTTTTCTTCTTTCAGAAGTTCCTGATCTGTGCCGTCGCCCAAAATGACGTCCGTTTTTCTGAAATCTTGCGAAAACATCCGAGCTTTTTGTTCGTTTTTCTCGATGAGTTTGGAGTGGATGCCGAGTTTGTCAAGCTCTTTGCAAAGATAATACGCAGTCGTCGAGCCACCAACGATGATGACGTCTTTGGATTGCTTGTTCCAGCCAAGTTGCTTGAAAAACAGCGATATGTCTTTTGCCGTTGCGGTGAGGAAAAGTCTATCCTCCGCGCGAATGACGAAATCGCCGCCGGGGATAATTGCTTTTCCGTCGCGTTTTGCCGCACAAATAAGGACTTTTGCCTTGAATTTCGAGCTCAAATTTTTGAGTTCGAGTCCGACGAGGTCGCTTGTTTCGTCAACCCTAAATTCGACAAGCTCGACTTTTCCGTTTGAAAACTCGTTGACTTTGATTGCCGAGGGGAAGCGAAGCATACGGCTTATTTCAAGCGCGGCTTCGTATTGCGGATTGACCAAAAGGCTGATCCCCAAATTGTTTTCGTTGCCGAAAAGTTCAAGATATTCGGGCTTCGAAACGCGTGCAATCGTCTTTTTCGCACCGAGGCGTTTTGCGATGATGCAGCAAAGAATATTCAGTTCGTCATGGTTGGTCGCGCCGATAAAAAGCTCCGCGTACGCAACGTTTGCTTCTTTAAGCACGTCCGCGCTCGCACTGTTGCCTATGACGCCTTTTACGTCGAATTGGTTGACGGCTTTTTCGATTTTGTCGCCATTGATGTCCACCACGACGACGTTGTGTCCCTCGTCCGCAAGTTCTTGCATAAGGGTTGTGCCGACTGCGCCCAAACCGCTGATAATAATGTCCATTGCGTTCCTCTTTGTTTGAGAATTATATTGATTATAACACTTATAATAAATAATAACAACTATAAAATTGCGCGTGCGCGCGAATATACTTTTCGTGTTGCGACTTAAAACCTTTCGGGATTGCGAAATTTTGACGGGATTAAATCGCAAGATGCTCCCGATATTTGACCAACTCTATTGAAAACGGCATTATTGCGTGGTATAATATCGATATGAAAACGCGAATTTATATGACCAAAATGCACCAACAATGGACGTACGGCGAGCGCGAGGACCTTTTGCCGTATCTCGACGGCGAGGACGACGAGATTTTCGAGTATGCGATTGAAAATCGAAATTTCGCAATAATCCTCAAAAACGATATGACGTACGACGTTTGCGACACAGAGGACGAAGCGATAGAAAAAATTGCGTATATCTATCGCAATTATGCCGTGGTGCAAAACGACAAAGATTTGTGCTACGTCGCGCGCGACGACACGGACAAACGATACAAAACGCCTGCCGACGCGCAAGCGGACGGCGTATTCGATTACGTGTACGTGCCGCGCGATATGTTTTTCCTCTCCAAGTTCGGCAAAATCATCGCTATCGGACACAGCGAGGACGAAATGCGCGAGAAAATGTACGAGCATTACAGGGCGAAATACACGTATTTGTATTGACTTGATTTTATCGCTTTTCGGCACGCAAGAAATCTGTTTGAATTTTGAATTGATTTTGCCTCAAAAGCACAAAAAAAGCACACCGAGCGGTGTGCTTTTTGGTTTAGACAATTATCAGGCAAGGGTTGCGGTTTTGAGTTCGTATGTCATCATATTGGTGCTGCCGTCTTTTTTGAAAGGTTCTTCGATTTTGACAAGCACGTGTCTCATTGCCCAGCCGTTGAATAAAACGTCGCTTGCAGCATAATAGAGAGTTTGCGAAACGCCTGCGACTTCCGTTGCGCGCGAAACGTAGACTTTGTAGCATTCGATGCCGTTGTCGGAATATTTCTCACTCGAAGCGGTGTAGGGCGTTTTGACGTTGGTTTTGCCGTCCGCTCTCGTGGTGAGCGTCACCGAACCTGCTTCCGTTGCGGAAACGAGAGGCACGGAGAATGAGAACGCAAGCGAATCGCTGAACGTCGTGATGGTGCGCAACGCTTGATGGAACTCGTTGTTGTCGAAATAAGTCGTTCCGCCTGCTTCCACGCTGCCTTTGCTCTTTTCACCGTTTACGGTGCGAGTGTAGGAGAACTTTTTGCCGTCGTACGAACCGAAAAGACGGAAAGTTTCCTTTTCGCCGTCCTTTTGCACTCTGTACGAGTAGGCGGGCACCATGTAGCTTGAACCGTTGATGAGCTTGAAGTAGCAGCCCGTTTCGTACGTTTGCGTGCCGACGCGCAGCAAACCGTTGACCAAAATGCCTGCGGAAAGGTTTTCAAGATTGGTGTCGCTCGAACCGAAGTTTTCGATCTTTGCGCCTTCGCCGTACGCTTTGAGCGTGACATTGTACGTCCCGTCGTAGCCTTCGATTTTGTTGCCGTTCGCGTCCTTTGCGAAGACGTCGTATTCGAAGCTCTCGCTGTTGTGGTCGCTCAAAATGTTGCGAAGCTGACCTTGCGTGGTTGCGGTGTTGTTGCAAGCCGTCATCGAAACGCAAGCAAGCGCGACGACAAGCACTATGGATATTGTAAGTATAACTTTTTTCATAATGTGTTTATTATAGCATAAAAATATATTCTCGCAATAAAAAACGGCTTGATTTTCTTCATTTAACCATAAAATTTGAAAGAAACAAATAAAAATTGTTAATTTTTATTTGTTTTGCTAATGGGATTGAAACGGTACATAAAAGGTGATATACTCAAAATATGAAAATAATCACTTCAAACACGTCAAACGGCGCATATCTCGGCGTTGTCGAGGTTTTGCGCAAAAACATGGACGGGACGGCAAAAAACGTCGTTATCGCGCCCGACAGATTCACCGCTTCGGTGGAGAGAGGTCTTATTTCCGCTCTCGGCATCGAAAGCACTTTCGGCATAGAAGTTATGTCTTTTACGCGCCTTGCAAACAAGCTCATCGGCAACGACATCAAAAAGTGTCTGACACCTGAAGGCTCGGTTATGCTTATAGGCAAAGTTATATCCGACAGGCGCGACAAACTTTGTTATTACGACAAAGTCGCTCTCAAAGACGGCTTTGCAAGCGAACTTTACGCCGCTCTCACCGCAATACGCAACAGCGGTATTTCTAGCGAGCAGCTTATCGAGTCGGCAAAGAACGCAACCGCGTCTTTGAAGATGAAAACCAAAGACATAGCACTCATATACGAGGGGTATCTTGCCGCGCTCGAAGGCAAGCACAGCGACTCTTCGACGAGGCTTTACGCTCTTGCCGAGTTTTTGAAATCGAATCCCGACAAGATTGCCGCAACCAATTTTTACATCACCGACATATACGATTTTTCCGCACCCGAAACCGAAATTATAAAGAGTCTTGCAAACAACGCTCTTTCGCTCACGGTGGGGATAACCAGCGGATATAACAATCCTAACAGCCGCATATATCCCGACAGAGTCGCAAAAAGGCTTGCTTCTCTTTGCGATGGAAGAGTGCAAATCGAGAAAAACGACGAAGTTTTGCCTTCATACAAAGATGCGATTTCAAAAAAACTTTTCGCATATATTTCCACCGACGCAAACGACAAAGCGGATTGCGAAGACAAGGTGATTTTGCGCTCGGCGAAGAATAGAAACGACGAGATTTTGCGCGTTGCCGTAGACGTCGCAAAAGGCGTGAGAGAGGGGAAAAGATACAAGGATTTCGAGGTGTTCGTCAGTGATCTTGACGCTTATGCGCAAGATATAAAAACCGTTTTTTCCAGATATGACATTCCGTTCTTTATCGACAAAAAAGAGTTGCTTTCCGAGCAAGCGAAAGCAAGACTTATCCTTGAAACCATAGCTTGCGTGCGCACGGGATTCAGGCTTAACGAAGTGTGCGATTTGCTCAAAAATCCGCTCTTTGCAACATATTCCGAATACGGCTATGAGGGCGCGTATTTGTTTGAAAACTATTGCTTGAAATACAACGTCGAACACGTGCCGACAAAAAAAGAGGCTTGTTTCAAAAAGTGCGAAGAAAGAAAGATAATCAATGGAAAAGAACAAAAATGCGGTTTTATCAATGCAAAAATAGACGATAAAGATGTTGTTTTGAATAATTGCATCGAAAACGTTATTCCTGAGAGAGTGAGAAAAGAGTTGATAACTCTCGTAAAACCCGAAAAATTTGCCGGCGTGAAAAACGTAAAGGCATTTGTTTTTGCAACCAAAGAGTTGCTGGAAACCCTTGCGCCGTGCTATGCAAAATACGTTGACCGCCTTGCAACCGAGAGCGAGTATTTCAGAAAGTGCGCCGAGCAAGTGGATTCAAAGCTGGAAGCGGTGTTCGAAGAGATAGAAGAAGTGCTGGATTACGACACGGATATCGCAGGCTTCGAAAGCGTGTTCAAGTCAATGATAAAGACGCTCAAAATCGCGCTTGTGCCTACGTATCTCGATTGTGTGTTTATAGGCGATTCCGATTCAAGATTTTCGGGCAACGGAGATATTTACGTTCTCGGCGCAAACAGCGGAAAGCTGCCCCCTCAAAGCAGTGGCGGCGTCGTGATAACGCACAAGGACGAGCAAACTTTGTCCGCTCTAGGAGTCGAGATAAATCCAAGCGAAAAACAGAAACTGCTCAACGGTATGTATTTCGTTTGCGACCTAATGAAAAAGCCGCAAGGCAAACTTGCGGTAAGCTATTCCGACAGCGGCGACGGCGGCGCGCTTCGTCCCTCGACCGTTGTGTTCGAGCTTCAAAACATGCTTGAAAAAGACGGCAAACCTCTTCAAATCGAGAGGATTGATTTCGAGCATTTTGAAACCCTCGACGGCACCGATTTGAAAAAAGCCGCACTCTTGCTGTCCACAAAAAAGAGCTGCTTCAACGAAACTTTGAAAAACGGCGTGTCGGGAAGAGCGGACGCAAAGGATATCGACGTTTTCGGCTCGGCGTATTCGCTCGTGTCGGAGGAAGAAAAGAGCCTTATCGAAAAGTCGTTCGTTGTACCCGACAGGATAAACTTGCCGGAAAAATCCTATTTTGTCGGGCGCACGAGCGTGAGTAGGCTCGAAACGTTTTTCGGGTGTCCGTACGCACATTATTTCAACTATATTTTGTCTTTGAGAAAGCGCAAAGACGGCACTTTCGAAGGCACGGAAAACGGCACGATTTTGCACTTCGTGCTTGAAAAGTTTTTCGGCGACGTGCGAGACGGCAAGATAAACGACAAGCAGGACGCGGCGCAAAAGGCAAGCGAGTATTTCGACCTTGCGATAAAGGAAAACCATTTTGAAGTGTTGCTCGAAAAAGCGGATACGGGCAGAATCCTCGCACGCCTCAAACAAGAGGGAATCACGCTTTGTCAAGACTTGTTCGACGTGCAAAAACGCTCCAAGTTTACTCCGTACTTGCTCGAAGCGAAGATAGGCGAGAGCGAGATAAAACCCATGTCGCTTGAATTTGACGGCAAAAATGTGGAACTCAAAGGCACGATAGACAGAGTGGACGTGCTCGGCGACAAGTTTGTCATCATCGATTACAAGACATATAAGAGCGCGGATTTACCCCTTAAAGAGCTTTATTGCGGACAAAAGATTCAGCTTTACGTGTATATGAGAGCGGTTGAAAAAAGCATAAACGCAACGCCTTGCGGAGTGTTTTATTTCCCGGTGTTTTCAAGTTTTACGGACGAGGACGGCAATCGCTACAAATACAAAGGGCAAGCGTGCGACAGTCGCGAAACGCTTGGTTTAATGGACGAAATGACGCTTTCAAACTCCGATTGTGCGATTGTGCCGTACAAAACGGATAGAAAAGGCGAGAACTTAAATCCCGAAATTCACCTCTCGAAAGAGGGCTTCGACGCACTCGGCGACTATGCCGTCGCAATCGCGGGAGAGGGAGCAAGCAAGATTGCCGAAGGGTACATAAAGCCCTCGCCGCTCAAAGACAAATGCAAGCGTTGCGACTTTGCCGCAATATGCGCGTACAAGGGCGTTTGCGAAAGAAAATCTCCGAAAGTCAAAGGACTTGAAAGTTTTGTTTTAAACGGGGAGGAGAACGAAAATGAGTGAAAACAAGGTGACCGTATTCGGTAAAAACGCGGAAGAAAGACTTGAAATTTTGCGTGACGAAAAGGGTAATATTCTTCTCACCGACGATCAAAAAAGAGCCGTGCTCGAAAGAGGTCGTATTTTGGTGTCCGCATCGGCAGGCTCCGGCAAAACGTCCACGATGGTCAAACGCATAATCGTGATGATATCGGAGGGCACAACGCTCAAAAATCTGTTGGTGCTCGTATATAACAACGCCGCTGCCGACGAACTTAAAGAGAAGTTACATCAGGAACTTTTTAAAGCGGCTTGCGCGTCTTCGGGTGAAAAGCGGGACAGATTCAGACAAGAAATCGATGAGCTTCCGTTTTGCCATATTTGCACGATACACGCGTTCTGCCAGTCGCTCATACGCGAAAACTTCGACAAACTCGGCATATCTCCGACGTTCGACGTGCTTGACGAAACTCGCCACGCTTCTTATATGAATCGCGCGCTCGATGACGTGATTGCAACCTATACCGCAAGCGGCGACGAAACTTTTTGCGAGCTTGCCGACATTTTTTCGCAATCCAGAAAGGAAGAAAATTTGAAGAGCAATCTCATCAAATTTTACGGTCTTATCGAAATTCAGCCCGACGAAGAAGAGTTTGAAAGGTGCGTGAGCGAGTGCTACGATTCGTATGAAAACAGCAAATTTTTTGCAATATTGCAAGATTATTACAAGACGTTTTTCGCAAACGCCAAGAACGCGCTTTTGCCGATAAAAACGCAACTCGAAGTGCTTGCGCCAACCTCGAAATATTTGCAAAGCCTTGCAGTCGCGATATGTTTTTGCGATGAGATTGAAAGCAAAAGCAGACTTTTCGATATGTGCACGCTTGCGAGCAAGTACGAAAAACCGCGCGCAACCGTCAGTCCGAAAGCGAGCGATGAAGAAAAGTTGCTCGTCGGCTACGTCAAAGACTATCTCAAACAGTTTCACGACGCAATCGACGAAATGAAAGAGATTTGCAACAGGCAGGACTCTCTCGAATCCGCCCACGAGCAAAACTCAAAATACGTCAAAAAGCTGGTGGAAGTCGCTCAAACGTTCGCAAAAAAACTCGAAGAGCTCAAACAAGAGGACAACGTATTGTCTTTTGAGGATTTGCAGCACAAGGCGCTCGAATTGCTATCGCACGACGAATACGAGCTTTCGGGGGATTTCGACGCGGTGTTTGTGGACGAGTATCAGGACGTCAACCCCACGCAAGAGGCAATCATACGCAAACTTGTCAAAGGCGAGTGCTTTATGGTCGGGGACGTCAAACAGAGTATATACGGTTTCCGACTTGCCGACCCTGCGATTTTCATATCCAGACAAAACGCCTACGAAGAGAGCGTAAAAGAGGGGACGAACGTTTATTTCAACCGCAATTTCAGAAGCGCGTACGGAATCCTCGATTTCGTCAACGGCGTGTTTGACAGCGCAATGACGAAGGCGAGTGCGGACGTCGACTACAAAAAGGACGCGAGATTCGAACTTAAAGACGTTGCGCCGGTGAAATTGGAAGGCGTATCTCCCGAAGGATACGTGCAGGTGCATCTTTTCGTAAAGCAAAAGAGCGAAAGCGTCCCGTCTTTCGGACTTTACGATATAGAAAAAGACGAGGGAGAAGAGGACGACGAGGCAAGTTCGCAAGAAGGCAACTTCATCGCAAGCGAAATCCAAAAGCTCGTCGGAAGAGCAAAGGGAGACGGAAAGTATATCGGTTACGGCGATATCGCGGTGTTGTTCCGCTCACGCTCGACGGGTGCGAAAGAAATCGTAAAAACTCTCAAATCGAAAGGAATACCCGTCAACGAAGGAGCGTTCGGCAAATCGGTTTCTTTGCCCGAAAGAGAGCTTGTGGCGTTTTTACGCGTGCTCGACAATCCCAGACAAGACATTCCTTTCGCAGGATATTTGTTGTCCTATTTCGGCGGCTACGACGAGAGCGAAGTTGCGTTGATCGCATCCGAAGACGGCGATTGCCTTTACGACAAGTTTTTGGCGGCGGCTCATTCGGATTCGTCCGTTGCGAAAAAAGCGAGAAATACGCTGAAAACACTCGAGAGATATAGACTCAAAGCGAGCTTTGAAAGCGTAAAAAACCTTATGAACGATATCGTAGGAGATTGCTGTTACGAGGCGTATCTCATGCGATCGGGAGAGGGAGACGTGTACGGGCTTAAAGCGTTTATGCAAAGTCCCGACGAGGACGATTCTCTCGGCAAATTCCTGCGCGATTACTGTGAAGCCGACGGCGGCGACAGAGGCGCGACGGGCGGCGACAGAGTGGTCATATCCACTTTTCACGGCTACAAGGGACTTGAAAATCCCGTCGTGTTCGTTGCGGACACCGCATTCGGATTCAATTACGAGGCGGGATCCGGCGATCTCATTTTGACAGGCAAAGGCATGGGCGGCGACAAGTCCAACAACAAAGGGCTTGTGGGGATGAATTCTTTCGATTTCGAAAACAAAACCAAAAATTCGCTCACGCTGTCCAAACTTGCAGTGGCAAAGTGTATAAAAGACAATCAGCTCAAAGAGGAAATAAGACTTTTTTACGTTGCGCTCACGCGCGCCAAACAGCTGATGTATATCACGGCAACCGTCAGCGAAACGAAGAGCGCGGGCTTCGGCGTAACGGCAAGACTGGGCGGCGCGGGATGCGATATCGATTTCATTTCAAACGCAGTTTTCGACGGCGCGGTGAAGTGTGTGCCCTTCCGCCATTACTCCGGCGACGAGGAGAATCGCAGCGTCAAAAACGAAAGGCTGCAACTTTTGCCGAACGATGAAATCGTGAGCGCGATAAAACAGGCGCAATCGTTCGAATATCCGTACAAACAAGCAACTTCGCTTGCGATGAAGTACAGCGTTTCCGCTCTCGACAGCATGGACGAAGATACCGTAAACTTGTTTGAAGATGCGGCGAAACGAGGCACTGCTTACCACAAGGTTATGCAATATATCGACTATTTCGCAAGCGGTTTAAGCGAGGTCGAAGAACAGATAAATTCGCTTGTAAAACGCAATATTCTCACAGCCGAAGAAAAAGCCGCGGTTGATGCAAAAGACATCGTCGCATGCCTTGAAAGCGGGATTATGCAGATTGCGCGCGAGGCAGAAAAGAAGGGTAGGTGCCATAGGGAACAATCCTTTATGATGTACAAAAAGGCGAGCGACGTATCCGACGATTTTTCAAGCGACGACAGAGTGTTGGTGCAAGGCGTAATCGACCTGTTTATCAACGACGAAAAGAAGATAATCGTCGATTTCAAAACGTCTTCGCTCAAAGACGAAAAAACGGTTGAAAAGTACAAAAAGCAACTTTATCTGTACAAATCGGCGGTTGAAAGCGCAATAGGCGCAAAAATCGATGAAATTTTGCTTTATTCTTTCGCAACCGGAAAGACGCTGAAAGTATAGGACTTGTTTGCATCGAATGATTGTAAAACGTGCGGTAGAAAAAGCAAAACCGCGTCTTGAAAACGAAAGGCTGTTTGCGTAAAACGAAAACTCCTTGAAAGACACCAAACGCTCTGCGATTTTGCCGGGCGTTTTTTCTTTTTGAGCACACGAGGAAAATTTTGATAAAAAAATTCATTTGTTTGAAAAATGTTCTTGATTTTTATGCGTGCGCTATGTATAATTATATAGATATTTCTTAAAGTTATCGACGCGCACATCGGTATCGAAACGGAGGATAATCGTGGAATTTTTCGAAGAGGCGTTTCATTGGCTTGCAGGAGTGTCCGAAAAACTTCCTGTCGTCGACATCAAAATGTTTTTCATCGTCGTACTGTCGGTGATTTCGGGTATTGGCGTCATAACTGCTTTCACGTTGCTCGGCTCTCATGCCCGCAAACTTTACGTTTCAAGCAAAAAAATCAGAAAATACCTTGCCAACGTCGATGCCGTTGACGACGACAACGTCAGCGATTTCACGGCGCATTGTTTCTCCAAAAAGACGCCGCAACAACTTCGCGACGCATGGGTGCAATATCTCGGAGTGCGTTTCGGATACCCCAGCGATATAGTCAGCGACAGCGCCGTCTACGACAAGTTTGTCAAAAAGAACAAAGACGTGCGTTCGGGCGTGTTCCTCGCAATATCCCTTATACTGCTCGGCTTGTTTGCCTTTTGGGGTTACGGCACTTTGCAAGATGCGAAAATGGGCGTCGTACACCTTGTCGCTCTCGTGCTTATCGGCGTGATTTATCTCGTGCTCGTGATTCTTGCTCGCAAGCAAAATCAAAGATGTCTTGAAACTTTCGAGGCTATGCAAGAGGACCTCGACGCAAAGGTCAATCTCCAAATCGAAAGCAATTACGCAACCGATTCTTCGCCCCTTCAAGAGCTCAACGCTTTGGTTGAAGAAATTATTGCGCGCAACACCGCAAAGGCTGTCGATATCGACGAAAACGAGCAAACGCCCATCGAAGCTCTTATCGAGCAGAAAATGAAAGAACAGTCGGAAACTGAAGAGGACGAGCAAGAAAGCATTGACGAAATCCTCAACGCTCAGGAAGAAGAAGTCGAAGAGATTGCTCAAGAGGAATCCGACCAAACTCAAACCGAAATCGAAGAAGGCGACCAAGAAGTTGCCGAACAACAGCATATAGACGAACTTTTGCAAGAGCAAGAGGAAGAAGTCGAACAAAAGGCAGAGGAAGAGGACGAGCAAACCGAGCAAGTCCTTGACGAACAGCTCGAAGAAGAAGTCGTAGAACCGCAAGAAGCCGTTGAGGAGCAAGAGGAAATCGTGCCCGAAAACGAAGAAGAGCAAATCGACGAGCAAGAAGAAACCGCTGCGGTTGAAGAAAGCGAACAATCCGAACCTGCCGAGCAAGAAGAAAGCGAAGAGCAAGAGCCTGTCGAAGAAGAGTCCGTTCAAGAGGACGAGCAAGTCGAAGATCAAGCTCAAGAAGAAACGGTTGAAGAGCAAGCGGAAGAAACCGAAGAGCCTCAAATCGAAGAAGCCGATGAAGACAACTCCGACGTAGAGGAAGAGAATACGGCAAGCGAAGAAACGGAAGCGTCCGAGGACGTTGACGACATCGAAGAGGGCGAACAAACGGAAGAAGCCGTTGAAGAATCCACAACGGACAGTGCGGAAGAAGAAAACGTAGAAGATTCCGCCGAAGAGGACGTTGCGAGCAAAGAAGAGCAAAGCGAGGACGAGTCCGAAGAGGACGAAGAACCCGAAGTGGTCTATGTCGTTGAAGGTGACGACGAGGATGATGACGAGCACGTCAAACCGGCAAAACTCGTCAAATTGCCCAATTTGGTGGACTATATGCTGTCGAAAAATATGCCCAAAGCGATGAAAATTCAAATCGCAACAATGCTTATAGGTACGTACAATAAGTTTAAGGACAGCAAAGAAGATCGCAAAATCGTCGTGTCTTGCCTTTCCAAAGTGATGCGCGATTTGCAAAGCAACAACTAAAAAATCGACGTCGGGAAAATTGTGAGCCGACGCAAAATATCAAGAATATCAATAAAACATTGCGAGGATTGTAAAGATGTTTGGTAAGAAGAAAAAGAAACTCGAAGCAGAACGCCGCGAAGAAGAATTGCGCTTGCAACAACAGCAAGAGCTTCAAAAGCAACAAGCCGATCAAGAGGCGGCAAAGAAGCAAGAAGACAAAATTTTCCTTGAAAGCGAACTCATCGATGACGACGAAGACGACAACGCACTCCCCAAAGAGTACGAAGCCATAGCCTATATTCTCAAACAAGAACAAGGCGATGACCTTGTTGCGCAGCCCGTTGACGACGAGTCCGCTCAATCCGAACAAGCAAGCGAAAGCGTAGAAGAAGTCAAAGACGAAGCACCGGCAGAGGAAGCTCCCGTAGAGGAAACCGCCGAAGAAACTCCCGCTCTCGAAGAAGTGAAAGAAGAGCCCTCTCAAGAGCAAGTCGAAGAGCAAGCTCAAGAAGAAACGGTTGACGAGCAATCGGAAGAAGCCGAAGAGCCGGCAGAGGAAGAGGTCGAACAAGAAGAACCGCAAGAGAAAGCCGTTGCCGACGAAACTGCGAGCGAAGAGCAAAAAGAGGAAGTGGTTTACGTCGTTGACGGTCCGAGCGAGGACGACGACGAAATCGTCAAGCCGGCAAAACTTGTCAAACTTCCCAACCTCGTCGATTATATGCTTGCTCAAAACATGTCCAAGCAAATGAAGATGAACATAGCAACGCTTTTGCTCAGCACGTACAACAAGTACAAGGACGTGCCGGCAGAAAAGAAGATTGTCATTCAATGCATGGCAAAGGTCATGAAGTCCCTCATTCAAGGCTGATAGAATATCGGTTTTGGCAAAAAAACGCAAAATTTTAAACGGAAGCGTAACGCTTCCGTTTTTCTGTGGAAAAACGCAAAATAAAACACCATTCGCAAATGCGACGGACATTGCAATTAAAGCGGATAGAATACCGAAAAAAAGATAAAACGGTTGACAAATTTCAACGATATAAAACTATTCTTCGGCAATAAAAAAATCGGCGGTTTGCCGATTTTTTTGTGTCGATTCGATTTTTCCAAAATCCGTATTATTTGAGCATTTTTTTCTTGATAAACACGATTATCAGCGCAATGCAAATAAGCACGTTTATGCCCACGACAACCCAGAAACCCCAAAGTTTGCCCTCGAAAGGAACGCCCGTGTTCATGCCCCAAAGTGCGGCGATCATTGCAGGAGTGTCAACCAAAAGCGTGAGGACGGTGAGCGTCTTCATGACGACGTTGAGGTTGTTGGAAATAATGGAAGCGTACGTGTCCATCGTGCCGCTCAGAATGTCGCGGTAGATGTTTGACATTTCGATTGCCTGTCTGTTTTCGATAAGCACGTCGTCCCACAAATCGTCGTCTTCTTCGAAAAATTTGACAAGACGCGGGAACTTGTCGAGCACGGCGGTGTTCGCACGCAGAGAAGTGGAGAAGTAAACGAGGGATTTTTCAAGTGAAAGCATCTCGATAAGGCCTTCGTTTTTCATAGCTTTTTCAAGCTCTGCTTGAACGCGTTGGCTCGCTCTGTCGATTTGTTTGAGGTATTGCAAGTATTTTTTTGCAATGACATATTGAAGTTGAAGCACGAAACGAGTGCGCTTGTGGATGTTGAAATCCTTGACGTAGCGTCCTGCCATAAGGTCGTTGATTATGGACGTTTCGTTTAGGCAAACAGTAACGATTGTGCTTTCCGTTGTGATGCAGCCGAAAGGCAGGGTTGCGTAAGTGTAGCGATCGTCGTCTTCCTCGGTGATAGGAATGTCGGTGACTGCCATGAGTATGCCGTCCTCTTTTTCGCAGTGAGCGCGCTCTTCGGAGTCCAGTGCCGCTTTGACGTAGTCCTCAGGAATTTTGCATGAGGAACACACGAGCTCGATTTCTTTGTCGGTGGGGTTTGACATATGAATCCATTGCTCGGTGAAATCGTAGCCCTCGACGATAAGTTCGGGATCTACTTCGATGACGGATTTGTTGACTTTTTTGTAGACTTGGATCATTTTGTCCTCCTGGGGCATAGCAATACGCGCCACGCAGGAGAACCTAAAGCGTGTGCGTATTAGTGGAGTTGTTGACTACTTCGTGGGTCAGCGTCCATAAAAGTTGCACCTCTAAAAAAATTTGATAAACAAAGTTTAACAAAAAAAAACGTCGCGCGCAACTCATTTTGGAAATTAGAAAAAGAAAAATTTTGCGTTTTGCGCTCGATTATAAAAAATAATATACACATATAAAATATTTCTGCAACATTATAAAACTTCTTGCAAAAAAAAGCGTTTTTTGTTATCATAGTCAATGAATATAAAGAAATCTTTTAGGAGGAATTCTAAATGGGCAAAAAATACGTTTATCAGTTTGCCGAAGGCAATGCAAAAATGCGTGAACTTCTCGGCGGCAAGGGCGCAAACCTCGCAGAAATGACCAACATCGGTCTTCCTGTTCCTTACGGTTTCACTATTACGACCGAAGCATGCACTCAATACTATGAGGACGGCAGACAAATCAACGACGACATCAAAGCGGAAATCATGGAAAACATCACCAAGCTCGAAGAAAAAGCGGGCATGAAATTCGGTGACAAAGAAAATCCGCTTCTCGTTTCCGTTCGTTCGGGCGCAAGAGCGTCCATGCCCGGTATGATGGACACAATCCTCAACCTCGGTCTCAACGACGACGTTGTGGAAGTTTTGGCAAAGAAATCCGGCAATCCCAGATGGGCTTGGGACTGCTACAGACGTTTCATTCAAATGTTCTCCGACGTCGTTATGGAAGTCGGCAAGAAGTACTTCGAAGCTCTCATTGACGAACTCAAAGAGAAAAAAGGCGTCACCTATGACGTCGAACTCACCGCAGACGACCTCAAAGAACTCGCAGGCAAGTTCAAAGCAGAGTATCAAGCAAAGATCGGCAAACCTTTCCCGTCCGATCCGAAGGAACAACTCTTCGAAGCAATCAAAGCGGTTTTCCGCAGCTGGGACAACCCCCGCGCAAACATCTACCGTATGGATCACGACATTCCGTACAGCTGGGGCACGGCAGTCAACGTCCAAATGATGGCATTCGGCAACATGGGCGACGATTGCGGCACGGGTGTTGCTTTCACGCGTAACCCCGCAACCGGCGAACCCGGTCTTATGGGTGAGTTCCTTATGAACGCACAAGGCGAAGACGTCGTCGCGGGTGTCCGCACCCCGATGCCCATTTCTCAAATGGCAGAAGTTCTTCCCGAAGTGTACGAGCAATTCCAAGACGTTTGCAAGATTTTGGAAAATCACTATAGAGATATGCAAGATATGGAGTTCACCATTCAACAAAAGAAACTCTATATGCTTCAAACCAGAAACGGTAAACGTACCGCAGCGGCTGCAATCCGCATCGCTTGCGACCTCATCGACGAGGGTATGATCACCGAGCAAGAAGCACTCCTCCAAATCGACGCAAAGACTCTCGATATGTTGCTCCATCCGCAATTTGACGCAAAGGCACTCAAAGAAGCGGACAAAGCAGACATCGTCGGCAAAGGTATCGCGGCATCTCCTGGCGCTGCGGCAGGCACGATCGTTTTCACGGCTGAAGACGCGGTCAAAGAAGGCAAGGCAGGCAAGAAAGTCGTCCTCGTCAGACTCGAAACTTCTCCCGAAGACATCGAAGGTATGAAATATGCACAAGGCATCCTCACCGTTCGCGGCGGTCAAACCTCTCACGCGGCGGTTGTTGCTCGCGGAATGGGAACCTGCTGCGTTTCCGGTTGCGGCGACATCAAGATGCACGAAGAAGAAAAATATTTTGAACTCGCAGGAAAGATCTTCCGCGAAGGCGACGGCCTTTCACTCGACGGCTCGACGGGCAACATCTACGACACGATCATCAAGACCGTTCCCGCAGATCCCAACAGCGGTTATTTCGGAAGAATCATGAAGCTCGCAGACAAGTATAAAGCACTTGGCGTTCGCACCAACGCTGATACTCCCCAAGACGCACAAAGAGCTGCAGAACTCGGCGCACAAGGCATCGGTCTTGTCCGTACCGAGCACATGTTCTTCGGCCCCGGCAGAATCGACAAATTCCGTGAAATGATTTGCTCCGAAACCGTTGAAGAGCGCGTCAAAGCTCTCGACGCAATCGAGCCTATGCAACAAGCAGACTTCGAAGGCCTCATGGAAGCTCTCAAAGGTATGCCCGTAACCATTCGTTTCTTGGATCCTCCGCTCCACGAGTTCGTTCCCACCGAAGAAAAGGATATCGAAGCTCTTGCAAAAGCAAAAGGCAAATCCGTTTCCGAAATTAAGATTCTTTGCGACAGCTTGCATGAATTCAACCCGATGATGGGCCACAGAGGATGCCGTTTGGCAGTCACTTATCCCGAAATCGCGGTTATGCAAACCAAAGCGGTCATCAAGGCGGCTATCAACGTCCAAAAACGTCATCCCGATTGGACGGTTATGCCCGAAATCATGATCCCGCTCGTCGGCGAAGTCAAAGAGCTTAAATACTGCAAGAAGACCGTTGTAGAAACCGCCGACGCAGTCATCAAAGAAAGCGGCGTCGATCTCAAATACGAAGTCGGCACGATGATCGAAATTCCCAGAGCGGCTCTCACAGCGGACGAAATCGCAACAGAGGCAGACTTCTTCTGTTTCGGTACGAACGACCTCACGCAAATGACGTTCGGTTTCAGCCGTGACGACGCAGGCAAGTTCTTGCCCAGTTACTATCAAGCAAAGATTTACGAGTCCGATCCGTTCGCACGTCTTGACACCGCCGGCGTCGGCAAACTTATGAAGATGGCCGTCACCCTCGGCAGAGGCGCAAACGATCATTTGCATTGCGGTATCTGCGGCGAGCACGGCGGAGATCCTTCCTCCATCGAATTCTGCCACGCAATCGGTCTTGACTACGTGTCTTGCTCCCCCTTCAGAGTGCCTATCGCACGCCTTGCAGCAGCGCAAGCAAACATCAAGAACCCCAGAGCGTAAACACAATGAAACAGCCGTCGACAAGACGGCTGTTTTCATACAAGCTGATAAAAACGGCTTGCGCAGGCTGTAAAAAAAGCCGCAAGGCGCAGCGACACGAAACAGCGTTTCGTCTCGCAAAAAGCAGCAGCGCAAGCAAACATCAAGAACCCCAGAGCGTAAACACAATGAAACAGCC